>Ga0116180_1004277_pt1 | contig 10415 bp, 9 predicted proteins | sample AD_UKC073_MetaG_FD_89804 | JGI IMG/M metagenome (GOLD analysis project Ga0116180, IMG submission 89804) | Active sludge microbial communities of municipal wastewater-treating anaerobic digesters from USA - AD_UKC073_MetaG | ecosystem: Engineered > Bioreactor > Anaerobic > Digestate | place: USA... | reverse complement strand
TGCGCCCACGCGATCCCAGTGGTTTCGGCGGTGGGTCTGCTGACCACTCTCACCGGTGCCCTGTTGTCGGGGCTGATCTGGGCGGTGGTGAATCAGGTCGGCCGGGTCATTCTGGCGACATTCTCCGCCCTCGACCTGTGGATTGTCTTCGGCATGGTGATGACGAACATCGAGGGTGTGCCGGAAGCCCCGGACGCGATGCTGCTGCTGGCTTTTTCCATGCACGCCGTGTGTATGTATCTGACGACCGTATGGGCGTTCCGTGCTCGAAACCTCAGTGCAATGGCCCAGATTCGGGCCGGAGAAGCGGGCCGTTCGATTGGCGCGGTGTGGATCTTCCTCGCGGACTGCATCGTGGTGAGTCTTTTCCACAACGAGGCCGGCCCGTTCGACTCGGTTAACGGCGGGGCGGTGCTGTCGGCGTTGACCCTGAGCGCGCTGGCTCTGAAGATGGGGAGTGGTTACACCAGGTACCGCGAGGTCATGGCTGAGAAGGGCTGATCGGGGGCGATCTTCTCCGGGCGTGGAGCACGACCGCACGCCCGGTTGGTGCTGTCGGCCCGGCCACCTATCCTCAGTTCCTATGCGTTTGATTCCTCTGCGGCGGAGCATCACCGGGTTTGTCGGAGCGCTGGCCCTGCTCGCCGGGATCGCGGTGCTGCCGGTTCCGCGGGCGGAAGCGGCACCCCCGACTCCGCCCCCGCCGGTGGACCCGGACTGTGGAACACCAGCGCCGTCGCTCAACCCGATGACGCCGGATGAGCAGACGCTTTCGACCTACTTCGGTGCGCTCAACGCACAGGACTACGCGACGGCGTGGAGCCTGTTCAACGAACAACTCCAGTACATGTTCGGTTCCCAGCAGCAGTACGCCAAGCTGATGGCCGCGCATGTGAGCTGTGTGCGCCTTCTCGGCGTCCAACCACATGGGCCGCACACCTATCTGGTGTTTCTGGCTGAGCAGTACATCAAGCCGTTCCCGGCGGGCAGTGGAACGCTGCCTACCTTCTGGACGCTCGACAACGGCTTGATCGCCGGCATCGGAACCAGTCCACCCTCTGAAGGGAACGCGCCTGATGGGAACGCGCCGGGCCAGGGCGGTCTGCCCGGCTGACATCGCCGCCGTCGCTTTGTCGGGGTGTGTGGGTCGGCCCCTAAAGTCTGGGTGATGGCTGACCCGACGCTGACCGTCCTGGTCCTGCTCGGGCTGGCCGCGGTCGCTGCTGGGTTCGTGGACGCAGTGGTCGGCGGCGGTGGGCTCATCCAGTTGCCCGCGTTGCTGATCGCCCTGCCGGGTGCCACGCCCGTACAGATACTGGCCACTAACAAGCTCAGTTCGATCTGCGGCACAACGGTCAGCGCGGTGACGTATTGCCGACGGGTCAAGCCGGATCCGCGCACTTTTCTGCCATTGATGGCGTTGGCGTTCGCGGGCTCGTTTTGCGGTGCCCTCGCGGCCAGTCGGATCCCGCGCCACGCGTTCGAACCCATCGTGCTGGTGGCGCTGATCGTCGTCGGAGCCGATGTCGTCCGCAAACCGAACCTCGGCGCGAGCACCATGCTCCGGTACGCCGGCCGTCAGCACCTTGCCGCGGCCCTCACAGTCGGATTCACCATCGGCTTCTACGACGGCGCGCTCGGTCCGGGCACCGGCAGCTTCCTGGTCTTCGCGCTTGTCGGACTGCTCGGCTACTCCTTCCTCGAGGCGTCGGCCAAAGCGCGCCTGGCCAACTGGGCCACCAACCTCGGTGCGCTGGCACTGTTCGTGCCGCAGGGCGCGGTGCTGTGGAAGATCGGGTTGGTCATGGGCGCTTGCAACCTCGTCGGTGGGTACCTCGGGGCGCGGATCGCTGTCGCCCGGGGCGCCGGATTCGTCCGTGTCGTGTTCATCCTGATTGTCGGTGCGTTCATCGTCCGACTCGGCGGCAATGTGCTGGACCTGTGGTGAGCGCAGTCTCGGTCGCATTACCCTGCCGGAATGTACGAGCCCACCTGGGAATCGGTTTCCACCCACCCACTACCGCAGTGGTACGACGACGCGAAACTCGGCATCTTCCTGCACTGGGGTCTCTACTCGGTGCCGGGATGGGCCCCACAGGTTCCCGACATCCAGCAACTTCTCAGGGACAGGGGCCCCGCGGAGATGCTGCGGGACAACCCGTACGCAGAGTGGTACCTGAACAGCAGCAGGCTTGAGGGCAGCCCCACCTGGCATCACCACCGGGAGACCTACGGCCGGCAGGCCACCTACGACGACTTCATCCCCGCCTTCGACAGCGGGACCGCCGGGGCCGACATGGACGCCATCGCCACCGTCTGCCGGGAGGCGGGCGCCGGCTATGTGGTGCTGACCGCCAAACACCACGACGGGTTCTGCCTGTGGCCCACCCCGATGCGGCACCCGCGAAAGGGCCGTTACCACTCCCGACGCGACATCGTCGGCGATCTCACCCGCGCGGTTAACGGCGCGGGAATGCGGATGGGGCTGTACTACTCCGGCGGCTACGACTGGCCCTACAACGACGCACTGCTGGCCAACCCCGCGGACAGCTTCCTCGCCGTCCCACACACCGAGGCCTACCGGCAGTACGCCACCCTGCACGTTCGGGAACTGATCGACCGCTACCGGCCCGCAGTACTGTGGAACGACATCTGCTGGCCGGCCGGTGGAAACCTGCCGGCACTGTTCGCGGAGTACTACAACAGCGTGCCCGATGGGGTGATCAATGACCGCTGGATCGAGCCCCCGCAGTATCGCGGCGCCCTCGCCGACGGACTCGCACGGATGGGAGGTGATCTGCTGCAACGCTTCTGGCCGCTGATCCCGGACGGCTACAAATCGCTGACCTTCCCGGCCAACCACCACTACGACATCCGCACGCCCGAGTACGCCCGCTTCGACACCGTGCAGGACAAGAAGTGGGAATCCACCCGCGGGGTGGGCCATTCCTTCGGCGCCAACCGCAACGAGCGTCCCGAGGACATCGTGACCGCCACCGAGCTGGTCCGCTCCTTCGCCGACATCGTGGCCAAGAACGGCAACCTGCTCATCGGCATCGGCCCCGACGAGTTCGGCCGGTTCCCGGCTGAGCAACTGGTGCCGTTGCGCGGTCTCGGGCAGTGGCTGCGGGTCAACGGTGAAGCGATCTACCGCACGCGGCCTTGGGTTTTGGCCCACGCCACCACCACCGCCGGTACGGGGGTGCGGTTCACCGCGGGGGAGGGCGGGGTCTACGCGATTCTGCTCGACGTGTCCGAGCGTGAGTTCGGCATCCGAGGACTTGATGCCACCGACGTCAGGGACGTCAGAATGCTCGGCCTCGACGAGCCGCTCGAATACCGCATCGATGACGGCGTGCTCTCGCTGCGCATGCCCGAACGGCTCCCGGTGTCGCCGGCCCACGTGCTCGCTATCGGCCTGGGAGCCCGAGCTGACGGTGGAACGACCCGGCCGGTCAGCCCCGGCTGACTTCGTTGCGCAGGCCGGACTTTTCGATCAGGGGGTCGCCGGTCAGGAACACCACCGTGTTGTCGAGTCCGGAGACGATCAGTTCCGCGGCCGCCTCGACGCGGACCGAGTTTCCGATCCCGGAGACCTCCACCCGGGGGCAGCGCCCGGTCAGGAGCACCGTGTTGTCCACCCCGCTCACGTCGATGTTGCGGCCCTCGCAGTCGAACGATTCATTGCGCTCGATCCCGGAGATGCTGAGCGCCCCGCCGGACCCGGGCGGTTCAGCGGTGGGAATCGTCGTCAAGGTGGGGCCGTCCGTTGGGATGGGCGGCACAGTCGGGCGCGTGGGAAGCGGCGTGGCGGTCGGAAGGTTGGTGTGGGGCGGCGGTTCGGCGGCGACCGGGCCGCCGGGCACGGTGCGATTCGTCTGTCCGGCGAGGATGACCCCGCCGCCGACGACGAGACCGGCGATCAACAGGCCCAGCGCGATCCAGCCGACCACCATGCCGGGCCCGCGCCCGGGCGTATCCGGGTGCGGCACCGTCTCGGGCGCGCTCAGTCCGCGTTCGAGGTCAGCGATCCGCTGTTCGGGATCCTCGTTCAGGCGGTCGTCACTCACACCGTGACTATGCCGGGGATCTGCAGTGTTTGTGGGGCGTTTCGGCAGCCGGCCGGACCCCCTCGACTGCTATTTTGGATACAGGCGTTTCCAGAAATGTGCGGGCGGATGATTGAGGGGCGCGGGATGAAGGTGCTGTTGCCGCACCAGGTGATCGAGCAGAAGGTTCGATCCGACTTCGACCGCGACGTCCGTCGGCGGTTCTTCCGCGGTCTGGAGTTCGCCGCCCCGCAGGGCGACCCCGGCTGGTTCGGACCCGACAGCGCGGTCTGGTACGTGCACTCGCACACCTCGGCGCTGATTTTCGGACTGCAGTGCGCGGCATTCATGGAACGGCTGGACCCGAGCATCTTCTGGATGGGCTCGGATCATTCCCGGGTGGTGGAACGCGACGCCGCGGGCCGGCCCACCGGCCGGTTGGATCTCGAGGGCGCCCAGGTGCGGTTGGGCCACTCGGTGGCGTTCTTCATCGGCACCGCCTACGGATCCACCCGAACCGCCGAGAAGTTGGCCCAGACCGTCAGGGCGATGCACCACACCGTCAAAGGGATTCGGCCCGACGGGCTGCCCTACGACGCCGACGATCCGGACTGGCTGCGGTGGAACTACGCGACGGTGGTGTGGGGGATCGCCACCGCGCATCAGATGTACCACCCGGCACCGCTGCGCGATATCGACCGCTACTACGGCGAATTCGTGCGACTCGGTCATGCGCTGGGAGGCGCCGACCTGCCCGCCACCAAGGCCGAGACGCTGGACTGCCTGGAGTCCTACCTGCCCAAGCTGGCACTGACCCACGGTGCCGCGTTGGCCACCGGGGCTGCGCTACTGGACAATCCGGACGTTCCGCAGGCCGCGAAGTTCTTCGACTGGGCCATGCGCGACGCCATGCCCCGGTGGGCCGCCGAGATGGTGATGTACCGGCCGCCGCATCCGGTCGAGCGGGCCGCCCGCCGAGCGGCCACCTGGGCGGCCATCAACGGCACTCAGACCGCAATGGGTCCGCTGCGCGAGTTCCGGCAGGCGCGTCGTCGGGTTGCCGGGGGAACGGTGGTCGAGCACACCGAGCCCGGCTATGTCCCCGGCACCGATCCCGTTCGCGGTCGGGATGTGATCGAACAGGCGCTCTGACCGGGGAGTCCGCCCGGCGTGCCGGTGTGATGTCCGCCGCATTCGGAGAGCGCAGAATGAGAAATTCTCAGCTGCCGTGTAATTCGGGAATGGAGTTTCGGGGCATGCTCCGGTGTGCGGAAAAGAGCAACCCACCAGCGGTGCCCCGGGTCGGCGCCGGCCGCGCGCTGCGCCGTTACGCAGGCAGTTTCTGAGCGCGGGCTGAGGGTGCAGCCGGCGCGGCGCCGGAAATTCCGCGCAATACGGAATTAGTTGTCGGTCCCCGCCGTTACAATTGAAGTCGTACCTCGCAAGCGGTACGAATGAGGTTTTCCTTATTTTTTGGCGAGGGCTTGCACGTTTTCCGGCGTGCGGCTCAACGGAGGTGGCGGAGACATGGCAAGTACCACTGGCGCGACAGCGGTTGCTGAACGCCCGACGGATGCACTGTGGCTGGCGGCGCTGCCGCGTATCACGAGCACGGTCGATCGCCTGCCCGTCGTGACCCGCTCCCAGGCGGAGGCCGCTGAAGGCGCGGTGTCGGGTCTGCCCGGTGCGGTCACCGACATGGCGGTGAGCGCCGACGGTCGATCGCTGGTTCTCGCCCTCTACGGCGATGACATGGTCTGTGCCGTCGACACCGGCACCCTCACTGTCACCGGTGCGGTGGCGCAGGTGGCCGAACCGTACGCGCTGACCGTCGCCGATCGTGCCTATGTCACGTCCGCGGCGAACGTCGGCGACAGCCTGGTCGCCGTCGACCTCGACTTCAGCGTGGCGTTGGCCGAGCGGGCGATGAACACTTCTGCGCGCGGTCTGGCCGCCGCGCCGGCCGGCGATGTGGTCTACGTCGCCCGCTGCGGTGATGACGTCGCCGACATCGTCTCCGTCGAGGTCGTCAGCGGCCGCATGTCCGTGATCCCGGTCGCCCGCGGAGCGGGCGTCACGGTGGACGTGGTCCGGCTCAGCGCCGACGGCAAGCGCCTGTACGCGACACTGCGCACCGACGCCGGATCTGCCCTGGCGGTGGTCGACACCCGGTCCCGCAAGGTCGTGCAGACCATCGCGGTCGACGGATCCATCGGCGACATCGCGGTCCACCGCGACGGCCGCAGAATCTTCGCCACCTGCTGGGATGACGAGGTCGGCGGCGTGATCACGGTGATCGACGCCGGTGCCGGCCGCGTGGTCGACACCTTGGCGGTCAGCGGACTGCCCACCCAGGTCGTACTCACCGGCACCCGGGCCTATGTCCTGCACGGCGACCGCATCTCGGTGTTCGATACCGCGACGTGCGGGTTCGTCGAGAACATCGAGATCGGATGGCCCGCGTCCTGCCTGGCCGTCAACCCCGCCGGCACCCGGCTCTACATCGCCGACTTCGACGGCTCCGTGGTGGCCCGCGCGGTCAGCGCCGCCGGTCCGCGACTGCGCGCCGCGTCCTGATCGTCGCCCCGGGGTCATGCTTCCCGGGTCGATGCCGCATCAGTGTTGGGTGCAATCCAGCGAGACGGTGATGCTCTGGCTCGTCACGACGGGGACGAGGAACGTGCCGTCCCGGCTGCCCAGGCCGGGTCCCACGTAGGGCACCCACTGGGTCATCGTCTGCGGGTTCCGCACGCTGGTCACAATGCATTTCGAGAGAGGCCCCGTGCCCATCTTGTCCAGGGTGACGGTGTAGCCCTGTCGCCGGAGATCGGCGATCGTGTCCTGGGCGGACTCGTCGGCCGACGCGATCGCCGCCGGTGCGGCCAGAACTGCCACCACCGCAGCCATGGCGGCCGTCGTGGCCGTCGTCAGCCTGCTGGTCATCGGGGCTCCCGTCGTTGCTGAGGTCGATCATTCCCTAGATCGCCGTGCGCGGCGCCGCCGTTGCAGTCGTCCTGGTCTGTGCACGCAACCGATACCATCTCAGCACGGCACGCAGGCGAGTGAAGGTGGCCCCGGATGCACAGCACGATGCAGAACTCCCCTCTCACGGTCGCAGAGCTTCTGCGGTACGCGGTCGACGTCCACGGCGACCGCACGGTGAGCACCGCCACCGGCGACGGCTTCCGGCACGCCACCTACCGCGAGGTCGGCAAGCAGGCCGCCCGGCTGGCCAACGCGCTGCGCCGCCTCGGCATCGACGGCGACCAGCGGGTTGCCACCTTCATGTGGAACAACCAGGAGCATTTCGAGGCCTACGTCGCCGTGCCGTCGATGGGGGCGGTGCTCCACACACTGAACATCCGGCTGTTCCCCGAACAGATCGAGTTCGTCGCCTACGAGGCCGAGGACCAGGTGGTGATCGCCGACCTCTCGCTGGCGCCGATCCTGGCCCCGGTGCTGCACCGGATGGAGACCGTGCACACCGTGATCGCAGTGGGCGACGGCGATCTCGCCCCGTTCCAGGCCTCGGGCAAGAAGGTGCTGCGCTACCACGAGATCACCGCCGCTGAATCGGATGAGTTCGACTGGCCTGAGGTCGACGAAAACTCCGCTGCCGCAATGTGTTACACGAGCGGCACTACCGGTCACCCCAAAGGTGTGGTCTACAGCCACCGGTCCAGCTATCTGCACTCGACGGCCGTCTGCGGCGGTAACGGGATGGGGCTGAGCTTTGCCGACAAGGCTTTTCCGATCGTGCCGATGTTTCACGCCAACGCCTGGGGGCTGCCCTATGCGGCTCTGATGGCCGGTGCGGACATCGTCCTGCCGGACCGGTTCATGGACGCCAAGTCGCTGGTGAACCTGATCGAGACGCAGCGTCCGACGGTCGCCGGTGCGGTGCCGACCATCTGGAATGACGTGATGCACTTCCTGGAACGCGAGCCCGGACATGACATCTCGTCGCTGCGACTGGTGGCCTGCGGTGGGTCGGCCGTGCCGGTGTCGCTGATGCGCACCTTCGAGGCGAAGTTCGGGGTGCAGATCCGGCAGCTGTGGGGCATGACCGAGACCTCGCCGATGGCCACGCTGGCCTGGCCGGCGCCGGGCACGCCGCCGGAGAAGGAATGGGAGATCCGCGCGACCCAGGGCCGCCCGATGTGCGGTGTCCGGGCCCGCATCGTCGACGACGAGGGCGCGGTGCTGCCCAATGACGGCGTCGCCGTGGGGGAACTCGAGGTGAGCGGGCCGTGGATCACCGGCTCCTACTACCGCAACACCGACCCGTCGAAGTTCGCCTCGGGGTGGCTGCGCACCGGCGACGTCGGCCGGATCGATCCGCAGGGGTACATCACCCTGACCGACCGGGCCAAGGACGTGATCAAGTCCGGCGGTGAGTGGATCTCGTCGGTGGATTTGGAGAACCAGTTGATCGCCCACCCGCAGGTGCGGGAGGCAGCGGTGGTCGGGGTGCCCGACGAGCGCTGGCAGGAGCGGCCGTTGGCCGCCGTGGTCCTGCAGGACGGTGTCGAACTGAGCGCCGCGGAACTGCGGGAGTATCTGTCCGACAAGGTGGTTCGGTGGTGGCTGCCGGAGCGCTGGACATTCGTCGGGGAGATCCCGCGTACCAGCGTCGGCAAGTACGACAAGAAGACCATCCGGGCCCGCTACGCCGAGGGCGCCTACGAGGTGCACACCCTGTAACCACGCCCCAACTCCACCCACCCAGCGCGAGCAGACGCAAACTCGCACGTTTCGGGCCTCCGCAGTGCGAGTTTGCGTCTGCTCGCGGGGAGGGGGACGGGCGGTGACGCCTGGCGATGAGGGCTAGTGTGTCCGCTATGGCCGCTCGGGTGGTGCAGTGGGCCACCGGTTCGGTCGGGGTGGCGGCGATCAAGGCAATTCTTGAGCATCCCGACCTTGAGTTGGCCGGTTGCTGGGTGCACTCGAAAGACAAGGCCGGCAAGGATGTCGGCGAGATCGTCGGCATCCCGCCGATCGGCGTACGCGCCACCAGCAGCCGCGACGAGATCCTCGCCATGGATGCCGACGCCGTCGTCTACGCCCCACTGCTGCCCAACGCCGACGACGTCGCCGCCCTGCTGCGCGCTGGGAAGAACGTCGTCACCCCGGTCGGGTGGTTCTACCCCGGGGAGGCTGAAGCCGCGCCGTTGCGCGCTGCCGCACTGGCCGGAAACGCCACCTTGCACGGCACCGGCATCGGGCCTGGCGGCGCCACCGAACTGTTCCCGCTGCTGCTGTCGGTGATGTCCACCGGCATCACCCACGTACGGGCCGAGGAGTTCTCCGACCTGCGGACCTACGGTGCACCCGACGTGCTGCGTCACGTGATGGGGTTCGGTGGACCACCCGAGAAGGCGTTGCACGGGCCGATGCAGAAGTTGCTCAACGGGGGCTTCTTCCAAGCCGTCCGGCTGATCGTCGACCGCCTCGGCTTCGCGGCCGAGCCGATGATCCGGACCAGCCAGCAGGTGGCGCTGGCGACGGCCCCGATCGACTCGCCCATCGGGGTGATCCAGCCCGGCGAAGTGGCCGGCCGGCGGTTCTGCTGGGACGCCGTGGTGACCAACGTCGTCGTGGTGCGCATCGCGGTCAACTGGCTGATGGGCGAGGAGAACCTGCGTCCCGCGTGGTCGTTCGGCCCGGCCGGGGAACGGTACGAGATCGAGGTGCGCGGGAATCCGAACACCTTCGTCACCGTCAAGGGCTGGCAGCCGGAAACCGTCGAGGAGGGGCTGGCCGGCAATCCTGGCGTGGTGGCCACGGCCGCGCACTGCGTGAACTCCATCCCAGCCGTCTGCGCCGCCGCCCCCGGTATCAAGGGTTTCTTCGACCTGCCGCCGCTCACCGGGCGGGCGGCGGCGATGTTCGCCCGCCCGTAACATCGGCTGTCATGGCGCAACCGATCGTCGTCGAACAGTCCAGGGCCATACCGGTTTCACCGGAGGACGCCTACGCCCGAACGCTCCCGATGTCGCTGCCGACCCTGTTCCGGCGTTGGTACGGGCCGATCCCACCGATCAAGGGCGTGCGCGACCAGAGCGGTGACTGGCAGTCCGCCGGCGCCAGTCGCACCATCCTGTTGACCGGGGGTGGCACCATGCGCGAAACCCTGACCGCGGTCGACCCGCCGCGTTCCTTCACCTACACGATCAGCGGTATCACCGGTCCGATGGCGTCACTGATCGGCCACGTCGAGGGTGCTTGGATGTTCACCCCCAAGGGCACCGGCACGAACGTGACATGGCGTTGGACGCTGCACCGCAAATCGGCGCTGACGGCGCCCGCACTTGCGGCGTTCGCCCGACTGTGGCGCGGCTATGCGCGGCAGTCGCTGGAATCGCT
>Ga0116180_1004273_pt1 | contig 10420 bp, 6 predicted proteins | sample AD_UKC073_MetaG_FD_89804 | JGI IMG/M metagenome (GOLD analysis project Ga0116180, IMG submission 89804) | Active sludge microbial communities of municipal wastewater-treating anaerobic digesters from USA - AD_UKC073_MetaG | ecosystem: Engineered > Bioreactor > Anaerobic > Digestate | place: USA... | reverse complement strand
CCACATGCTTTCAAATACTGTGGACCCCTGATAGAAACATTCAGGGGCAGGCTAAAAACGGCTTAAAGATTGCCGGGGTGACGAAGAGGTGGGAATCCAAATACTTTCAATACTGTGGACCCCTGATAGAACCATTCAGGGGTGACGGATAAGGGACAATAGAGGCACTCAGGGGTAACGACAAAAGGATGATAGAACCATTCAGGGGTGACCCCCCGCCGTCATTCCCGAAATCTTTTATCGGGAATCCAGAGGCCTTTGTCTTTAAATAATTTAGATTTCTGATAGAGCATTCAGGGGTGACGGCAAAAAAGGTTCATGAGGGGAAAGAATTTCCCCCCTTATACCGGGAGAGAAAAAGCGTCTCTCCCGGTAGTCTTTTGTTTTCTTACCTTTTTAATCTTTTCGGGGGTCACAGGGGTACTCCTATAGTTCGGTTATAGTTCTGTGACAATAAAAGCAAGACCGCCATGCGCAAGATGTGGCCGTGTCCACGTAATATAAGGATTCTGTATTTTCTCGGTGTCATTGTTTTAATTCAGTGGAGATGAGAGCTGCATCCTTACTCTTCCGTTCCATATAGTAAGATGGTAAAATTATAAAGGCTAGCATGCTAATAACTTCTTCCTTCTTTTTCTCCTGGAGGCGGTAAGATATAGTAGAATATTGCAAAACAACAGGATTTACAGATAATACGGAGGTGATACCTTGTCTAGGCCGAAAATTTTAGTAGTGGGAAGCTTAAATATAGATATGATACTTGAAATTGAACGGATGCCAGAAGTGGGGGAAAATTTGTTTGTCGAAAAATTTTCCATGCTTCCCGGTGGTAAAGGCAACAATCAGGCGGTGGCTTGTGCTCGCCTGGGAGCACTGGTGAGTATGATTGGTAAAGTAGGAGACGATGAGTTTGGAGAGCGCTTGTTTGCCAATTTGGAACAAGAAAATGTAGATTTTGCCTTTGTCACTCGACAGGCTTTGACTCATACTGGTTTAGCTTTTATATTTGTAGACGAAAAAGGGGAAAATCGACTTCTGGTGGCTCCTGGTGCTAATATGGAGCTCTCGCTTACCGATCTGGATAACGCCTTAGAGCTTTTTAAATCTAACGAATTTTTAGTTTTACAACTGGAAATACCTCAGGAAGTAGTGAAAAAGTGTATCGAGTATGCCCACCGCTCTGGTATGAAAGTAGTACTCAATCCTGCTCCTGCCCAGCCTTTTCCTATAGAAATTTTGACTGCCAATGATATAATTACTCCGAATAAGTACGAAGCGGAAGTTTTAAGTGGAGTTAAAATTAGAAGCATTAGCGATGCTATAAAAGCTATTCAAGTTTTGGATGAGCGTTGCCCGGCTCGGAAAGTAATTACCCTGGGAGGAGAAGGAGCGCTGGCAAGCTATGAGAATAATCAGTTTGTCTATCTTCCTGCTCGAGAGGTAAAAGTGGAGGATACTACCGCTGCAGGAGATGCCTTTAATGGTGGGCTGGTTGTGGGAATCGGTATGGGTAAAGATTGGATAGGAGCTTTGAAGCTCGCTAATAACGCTGGAGCCATTGCCTGCACTAAAGTAGGAGCGCAGAGCGCCCTTCCTCATTTCCGGGATGTGGAAAGGTTAGTAGAAAGGATAGGAGAAGGCGAAGTAAAAATAATTTCGGGAAACTGAGAAGGGAAAATTTTATTTTGCTCTTGAAAATTAGAGGAGGAAAATAATGAGCTTAATCAGAGTTCCTAAAGGAACTCGGGACATATGGGGAGAGGAGATTTATCTCTGGCATAAAGTGGAAGAAGTAGTCCGTTCTGTGGCTTATTCTTTTCAATATGAGGAAATAAGAACCCCCATTTTTGAAAGCACAGAGCTTTTTGCCCGAGGAGTGGGTGAAGTTACCGATATTGTACAAAAAGAGATGTACACCTTTCCAGATAAAGGAGGGCGTAGCCTGACTCTTCGGCCGGAGGGAACGGCTCCCATTATGAGAGCTTACTTAGAACATGGTTTAAATATTTCTAATCCCCGAGTTAAGTGGTTTTATATGGGTCCTATGTTTCGCTATGAACGACCGCAAGCAGGGAGAATGAGACAATTTCATCAATTTGGTTTTGAAGCTATTGGCTTTCCTCAAGCTGCCTGTGATGCGGAAATTATTCTTATAGCCTGGCTCGTAAGCAAAAAATTGGGGCTGGAAAACCTTTCTTTAGAAATTAATAACTTAGGTTGTAATAAATGTAGAGACGAGTATGTAAAAACTCTTCAAGATTTCTTAAAAGGCGAGGGAGACAATCTCTGTGCTAACTGTAAAATTAGGGCAGAAAAAAATCCTCTCCGGGTTTTAGATTGTAAAGAAGAAACTTGCCAGAAAGTTATTCATTCTCCCGCTTTTCCTTTAGTGCAAGATTTTCTATGTGAGGAATGTCGCGAGCATCAGGATGATTTGATGGAGATTTTAAGAGAATTAGATATTTCTTTCTCCATCAATCCTTATTTGGTAAGAGGTTTAGATTATTATACGAGAACTGCTTTTGAAATTAAAACTGGGGAGCTGGGAGCGCAAGATGCTGTGGCAGGAGGAGGAAGATATGACAATTTATCTTCTGCTTTAGGAGGCCCTCCTGTACCGGGGGTAGGTTTTGCTGCTGGAATGGAGAGAATGATTCTTCTCTTAGCTAAAAAGTATGACCCCTCTTCTCTTAAAAAGCAGCCCTTGTTTTATCTCGCTCCTTTAGATGTTTCGGGAGAAAAAGCCCTGTTGAAGCTGGCTTCATTTTTAGGGGATAGAACTATTCCTTTCTATTTAGAGTTTGGTGATAAAAGAGTAAAATATCATCTCAAAAAAGCTCAAAAGATGGGGATTAATACTGTGATTATAGCGGGGAAAGAAGAGAAAGAGAGAGGAGAGCTGGTGTGGAAGGATATGGTTTCGGGAGAACAAATATCAATGAAAGAAGAAGAGTTATTAGCTAAATTATTGGAGGAAAGAAAAAAATGCTGAGGACTCATACCTGTGGTGAATTGAGAAAAGAAGATGCAGGAAAGGAAGTGCAATTAACTGGTTGGGTGAGCCGTTTGCGCGACCATGGAGGGATTTTGTTTATCGATTTGCGAGATAGATGGGGTATTACCCAGCTCGTGGTAGATAATAAAGAAGAAATTTATACTCAAGCTTCCCGGGTTAGGCCAGAGTATGTTATAAAGGTAAAGGGAGTGGTAAAAGAGCGTCCCGAAGGGTTAGTCAATCCTCGACTCTCTACTGGAGATGTGGAGATTGTAGTGAAAGACTTAGAAATTTTATCTTCCTCGCTGCTCCCTCCTTTTGAAATAGAGGGAAATAAGGAAACAGATGAATCTATCCGCCTTCGCTATCGCTATCTGGACCTTCGCCGGGATAAGGTGCAGAAAAATTTAATTCTTCGCCACCAGGTAGCTCAGCTAATACGTCGATTCCTTTCTGAAAAAGAATTCCTCGAAGTGGAGACCCCTTTTCTTACTAAAAGCACTCCTGAAGGAGCCCGGGACTTCCTGGTTCCCAGCAGGCTCAGTCCAGGTCATTTTTATGCCCTTCCCCAATCTCCTCAGCTTTTCAAACAGATTTTGATGATTTCTGGTATGGATCGTTATTTTCAGATAGTTAAGTGCTTTCGAGATGAAGACTTGCGAGCTGACCGGCAACCAGAGTTCACTCAGGTGGACATAGAGATGTCTTTTATAGAGGTGGAAGATATCATCCAGTTAATAGAAGCAATGATGATTTATGTTTTCAAAGAGTCTTTAGGGGTGGCGGTAGATCCTCCTTTTCCTCGACTTTCCTATGATGAGGCGATGGAAAAATATGGTACAGATAAACCCGATTTGCGCATTCCCTGGGAGATTGATGACCTTACTGAACTTTTAGGGCAGGAGATAACTTCTTTTTCTCGGGGAGGAAATAACTTTGCTGTTAAAGCTCTTTTCTTACCTCAAGGGGAAGATTTCTCTCGAAAAAAATTAGATGTTCTTTCTGAGAGAGCAAAAGAAAACTCTCTTTCTCTATCTTGGGTTAAGGGAGGGGGTTCCTCTCCCTTGAAGAACAAACTTTCTGAAGAGACCTGGCAAGGAATGGTAAATAAATATCCCTTTGGAGAAAATGCCCTGCTTCTTTTAGCCTGGGGAGAGAGGTCTAATTTACTGAATTTTATGGGTAGTTTGCGATTTGAATTGGGTGAGGAGTGGATAAAAGATAAGAAACCTTTTCAATTCTGCTGGATAACTGATTTTCCTCTGGTAGATTGGAATGAAGAAGAAAATCGCTGGGACTCGGTTCATCATCCCTTTACTTCTCCCCGGGAAGAAGACCTTGATTTTCTGGATAGTCACCCGGAAAAAGTGAAGTCCAAGACTTATGATTTAGTCTTGAATGGTTATGAAATAGGCTCGGGGAGCATTCGTATTCACCAGATGGATTTGCAAAGAAGAATTTTTAATCTTTTGAATTTAAAAGAAGAGGAAATTGAGCAAAAATTTGGTTTCTTCATTGAAGCTCTGCAGTATGGTTGCCCTCCTCATGGGGGAATTGCTCTGGGTTTTGACCGATTAATTATGTTGATGAGCGGGGAGAGTTCTATTCGAGAAGTTATTGCTTTTCCTAAAACCCAGAAAGGGGTATGCCTTCTCACTGGAGCTCCCGCCCCGGTAGAAGAAAAACAACTGGAGATTTTAGGTATATCTCTCCAAAAACAAAAGAAATGATAACCATCGTCGTATCTTTTTATCATGAAGTTTCTGGGTTAATGGACAAATTTACCTATGTAGTCTATAAATAAATTTATATAGTATTCTAAACCTGTTAAATTGCACAAATTTTAAAAGCAAGTTATATTAGAAGTTAAAAGCTCGGGATCACGACAGAAAAGGGAAAGGAGGACCCCTTATAATCCCCCGAAAGACAAAAATAGAGCAACCTGCGGAGTCAATAAAGAAATAATAAAAAGACAAGAGCTACTGAGAAAGGAAATCTCCCTCAGCGAGGTGAACTCTCTATAACCCCGAAAGAGAAAAAACAGACGGCCTACAGCGTAAGGTTAAAACATGAATAAAAATACAAAATACTACTGGTAGAAAAATCATCCACCAGTATAAAGGGGAAAGAATTCCTCCCTTATGACCCCCCCTTCTTTTGCCGTCACTCCTGAATGGTTCTATCGCTTTTTTCGATTATGCCCTATATCCTCGTAAAATAGAAAAGTGGATGGCCTTTGTGGTAAAGCAATTCTTATAGAAAATTTTAGAGAAAGGAAGCCATCCACCGAAAGAAGAGGAGCTATGAAGACTGGCTATATTTTCTGCAAGATTAGTAAAAAGAGGATTGAGAGTGCCTACCTTCATAACGAGTTGCGGTGCTCCCGGACTAATCAAGGCTATTGAAGTAGTATTCTAAAAGTATCAAAGGAAGATGCTGGTTTCATAGAATGGAGAATTTCTCTCATAATTAACTCCTTAGACAACTTAAGAAAGAATTTGGGTATTACTGACGGATTATCAGAAAAAGAACTACTGAAGGAGAGGAGATGAGATGAGGTGAGGTGAGGTGATGAGAAGGCTATCCATTTTTACGGCAAAAAAGGACTTGGGCATAGGCGGCGGCAATATCGTTGGAGAAGTAGTACAATAAGACGAGGCATCGTTTTAGCTGTCGATTTCGGAGGAAAAAATAAGGATAAAAGGGAGGTCGCTACCTGTGCAAGTCATATACCTTATGCTTCCTGCAGCTTATTTTATAGCTGGAATTCTGCCTATTCTGTTTTGGAATAGACGTACCAGAGTTAGTTCCAATATATATTTGTTGGGCTGGTTGTCCTGGTTTTGCGCAGTTTCTGTAAAGTTTTTTATTGCTACCATTCAGAACTTGAACTGGCCTATTTTTTATACCAATATCCCTCTGATGGTTATAAATACGACCATTCTTGAAGCCATAGAGGTTCTCTCCGCTTTTTTATTCTTAAAGTATCACCCAGCACTGAAGGAGGCGCGAGACTGGAAGAGCATAGTGGGGTTCGGTCTTGGCTTTGGTTGTGGCGAGGCTATAACGCTGGGAGTGATATTTCTTTCTTCGATATCTATACCATTTTCTCTGGAATTTATGGTGGGAGGTGTCCTTTTAAGTGGTTTTGTAGAGCGGCTCAGTGCCATAGCGATACATCTATCGTCTGCATGTTTCTTAGCATTATTCATTGTAAACAGTAAAAAGAGCTACTTTATAATGGGGTTGCTATCAAAAATTTTATCTGCAACCATGGCAGCAATATTTCAAGTCGCATCTCTGCCCTGGGGTTTATTACCCTCTATAGCGTTTATGGAGATTGCCTTTGCTGTCTACGCTATTTTTTGGATTCTAATATTATTATACGTTAGAAAAAAAGAGGAGATAGCTGAGGAATTGTCACCAGAGCAAGTAGTTAAAATAGACAGATTAAACGTTCTCATTCTTTCAGTTATTTTCTTCTTTTTTATGTATGTCTGGTCGATAATATTAAAGCCTCTTTTGACCTTGCCTCCTTTTTTGCACATTCTCTCCCAGGTGGGGTTATTTTTCCTCGTTACCATCATTATATATCCTCTTTTGGGAAAATACAGGAATGCATCTGCTACTGAGGTTGCAGTCGGTGGTGCTATAGCGCTGACTCTTTATACTGGAGCACAGAACATAATAATGAGCCTGCAGCCCAATGCTGGTTTTCTCACAATAGCAATGTTCCCATTTTTTGGGATTATCTGCGCCACCGGAGTTTATAGGCTTTTAATCCCGACCAGGGATTGAAATGGGGTTTGCTTGCTGGCAACATGTAGCAAGCAATAAGAGCTTCGGGCTTTTTCCTACCCTTACCTGGATTTACTACAAGAACCTCTTTTGCCTGTGAATATTGCGTGTCCCTTGTGCGTGGCGATCTCGCTTTTCAAGAATGGAGAATTGCCATACAATAATACTGCCATACAATAATACCGGAGTACAGAAAAGAGCAAAGGATGGGGAAGAAAGATTACCGTGGATTTTGCGGTTGAGTATAATAGATAAAAAAGGAGAGGGAAATGGAAGAAAATAGAAAAATAAAAATACCGGGTATGCTTTATATACTCATTTCGTTTATCCCCTGGATTATTTACTGGATACTGTGCAGCATGGGAAATACTTTAGGAGTGCTTATCCCCTTAATAATCTCTTTAATTCTCATAAATCCTCAAGTCCAGAGACGAGACTTCAATTTGATGGATATTACTTCTCTTCTCTATTTTAGTATAGCTAATGTTGCTACTTTTATCTTTAATGTGAGTGTATTTATGGAGCAGAATGGCTTTATGGGATATTTTGTTCTATTTTTGATGGCCTTGATTTCCATAATTGTAAAACAACCTTATACTCTTCAGGTATCAAAAAGAGATTATCCAGAAGCATACTGGAAGAACAAATCTTTTTTAGCTATAAATAACCTGATAACTGCGGTTTGGGCTGGTATTTTTCTATCTAATGCGGTTATATTCCTATTTTTCTCTTTTCCTTTCACCGTTATATTGTCCAATGTTCTGGTTGCCCTGGGCATAATTTTCTCCACAATTTTTCCTATCAAAGCGCCTGCTTACTTCACTACTAAAGAATTTAAAAGATACGACTGGAATGTGAGAGTAGAACCGAAAATTCCAAAAGGGGAGAATGAATATGATGTTATAATCGTCGGCTCAGGTATTGCTGGCTTGGTGTGTGGTGCTTTGCTCTCTCGGAGGGGTTATAAAGTACTGGTTATGGAGCAGCATTCTCAGGTGGGTGGTTATTGTTCTTCTTTTCAAAGAGGAGGGTTTATTTTTAATACCGGGGTGGAGGATGTAAGTGGGTTGTGGGAGAGGGGTCCTGTCACCCGCCTTTTGGAGGTATTAGGTCTAAAAAGAGAAGACTTATTTGTGCGAAATACTACAAGATATATTTTGAAAGGAGAGGAAATTAGCGCTAACAATTTAGAAGAGTTTACAAATGCGCTCTCCAGCATTCATCCCGAAGAAAAAGATAATATTTCTTCCTTCTTCAGTGATGCCGAGCGAGCTTATATAGAATGCTACCAGGGTACAGAAATTTATGGTGTTCCCTTGCCTGCAGAATTAATCGTGAAAGTTTGGGGAGAGAGGGAACTTTTAGATTATCCTCGAAAGTGTCCTCTCTTTTATGACTGGATGAATAAGACCTATATAGAGAAACTCGATGAATACTTTAATGATGAAGACTTAAAATATCTGATGAGCGCTCTCCTGGGTTATGTGGGGACAGAGCCGGAGAAAACACCTGCCAGCAGCGCACTTACCGCTTGTGTTTCCTATTACCTCCATGGAGGTTACTTCCCTAAAGGTGGTGCACAACGGTTTGCCAATACTTTGAGAGATTTTGTTGAAGAGCAAGGAGGAGAAGTTTTAACCAGGCACAAAGTAGATAAAATAGTTGTGGAAAAAGGTAAGGTTACAGGGGTAAGAAGAGGAGAGAATACTTTTGAAGCCCCCATAGTTGTTGCTAATGCCAACGCTAAAACTACCTTTTTAGAGCTGGTGGGAGAAGATATTTTGGACAAGGAGTTTACCAGGTATATAAAAGGATTAAAGATGTCGCCCTCTGCTTTTATGGTATTTTTGGGTGCTGATGTGGATTTATCGAGTTATCCTACGCTTATTAAGAATTTAGATGGGGGATATGAAATTATCATCAATTCTAATGCTGATCCAACTTTGGCACCAGATGGTAAATCCAGTATTACCCTGATAAGAGGAGCAAACTACCACGATTTTCCAGAAAGAGGAACTGAAGAGTATGTAAAGAAGAAAGAAGAAATGAAAGAGATGCTAATTCAGAAAGCGGAGAAGGTTATACCTGAACTTAAGGGGCATATAGTCGTTCAGGATGCAGCAACGCCAAAAACTCTGGAGAGATATACCTTGATGCCTGAAGGCGCTCTTTATTCCTTCGACCAGTCCGTAGAAGTTAAAAGACCCTATTTTAAAGCACCCTTAAAGGGTCTGTATTTAGCAAGTGCCTCAACTTTCCCGGGAGGGGGAATAGAGGCAGTGGTAATGTCCGGAATTATTTGTGCCAATGATATATGTGGGTGGGAAGGTGGATTGCTATAAACAAGCTGTCTGCTTTTGCGCCTGAGTTTGGTGAAGCCAGATTTTGTATGTCCGTGTTTCATCGCCGGAAATCCCATAGAGAATAAGAGGTGAGAGAAATGCTTGAAGAAACACTGAGTACGGTTGTTGAGAGAATGAAGAAGCATCGCTCGCTTTATGAACAGAATGAAATGGCAGTAAGGAGCCAAGTAATCGAACCTGTTTTAAGAGGTTTAGGATGGGATATTGAAAATCCTGAAGAAGTACAGCCAAATGTTTCTACTGAGGAGGGCATCCCAGATTACTCTCTTTTTAAAAATAACAAGAAGGTGTTGTTTGTTGAAGCGAAGAAGTTATCAGTTGATGTAGAACAAAGAGAAGTTATTCGTCAGTTAGCTAAATATTGTTTTGGTGAGGGGATGAAATATGGGGTTCTAACGAATGGCGCGGTTTGGGTACTTTTTAGAGCTTTTCAAGAAGGTACTACAATGGCAGAACGTATAGTTTGGAAAATTGATGTCGAAAATGATGAAATGACAGCAATTGTTAGAAAGCTTAATACCATTTCAAAAGAGAATATAATAGATATCGAGAATCTTATAAAAAAGCTCTACATCTTAGATGAGATTTGGCATTCTTTATTAGACGAGCCAAAAGACTTGGTTAGAGGATTTATCCCGGTTTTCGAAGCTTTAATTAAAGAGGGATATCCGGAATATGAATTTGAGCAAACCGAAATTGAAGATTTCATAAAAGAAAGGATAAAAGAGCTTGTTTCTCCTGCTGAAGAGTATGTAACAGAATCTATCCCTCTTGTGGAGCCTATTGTATTAAGAGGCACCCAGCCAAGAAAAATGAAGATTGGGACCGATGTCTATGAGATTAGAAATTCATATGATATTTTAGTGAATACCGCAGAGTGGCTAATCAGAAAAGGCAAACTAAGAAAAGAAAGTTGTCCCATTCCAATTGGACACAAGAGAAATTTAGTGAATACTCAGCCTAAGCATAGATATGGAGATGATTTTAGAGCGCCGAAAAGGTTATCTAACGGTTTATATATTGAAACTCATTATAGTACTACATCGTGTATAACTAATGCTAGGAAGCTTCTTGAAAGATGCGGGTATCGGGAGGATACGCTAGAAGTACAATAAAAACTAGAGGAGCGGGACTTCTGATGGCGTAGTATAGGCGATCTTGTTCTCTCTACTGGGTTTTGGCTGAGTCACAACTTAGTATATACTTAGGATGTCAGATGAGGTTATTTTGAGAAGAAAGGGGGGATGAAAAGATGAAAGTACTT
>Ga0116180_1004272_pt1 | contig 10420 bp, 8 predicted proteins | sample AD_UKC073_MetaG_FD_89804 | JGI IMG/M metagenome (GOLD analysis project Ga0116180, IMG submission 89804) | Active sludge microbial communities of municipal wastewater-treating anaerobic digesters from USA - AD_UKC073_MetaG | ecosystem: Engineered > Bioreactor > Anaerobic > Digestate | place: USA... | reverse complement strand
TCATCGCCGACGTGTACGACTCCGAGTCTGACGCCGCCGTCGCCGACGGAGCGGCCAGCTCCTACATCACCACCCCGACGGTCGTGGGCGCCGCGGCCACCCGCGAGATCCCGGCGCTCGCAGCCCGTCCGGCTGTCAGCCTCGATGCCGCTGACGACGAAGAGATCACCGACGAGGCTGGCAACCCGGTGCCCAAGGCGCCGGCTCCTGCGACCGCCCCGGCCGCGCTGGCACCCGCTGACAGGGAGTCCTCCCGCTACGCCCCCCGCAAGGGCCGCAGCCGTCGCCGGACGGGGATCGTGGTCGCCATCCTCGCGCTCGTGCTCGCGATCGTGGGTGGCAGCTGGGGCACGTACGCCTACGCGCAGACCCGCTACTACGTGGGCGCGGCCGGGATGCCGACCGGCGGCAACGAGGTCGCAATCTTCCGCGGCGTCAAAGGAGACCTGCTCGGTTTCCCGCTCAACACGGTGCTCGAGCGTTCCGGGATCGGGGTCAACGACCTGCCGGTGAGCTGGGCCACCCAGGTGACCAACACCATCCCGATCCGCGACGGTGGGCTTGAGGCTGCTCGCCAGACGGTCGAGGAGCTCAGGACCAAGTCGCAGAAGTGCATCCAGCAGCGTAAGGACCGGGCGGCCGCGACCCAGAGCCCCACCCCGACGCCCACACCTACTCCGACCCCGACGCCGTCGGCCAACACCCCACCGGTGTCGACGGCCTCGCCGACGGTCACAGGCACGCCGTCGACCACGCCCGGCTCCACCGGATCGCCGTCCGGATCGAGCACGGCGTCGATGTCGGATTCGGCTGCTCCGACCGACTCCGTCAGCCCCTCGGCCAGCCCCAGTCCTTCCGTCACAACCCCACCGGCGCCCGAAGAGTGCTGACATGACCGAGGTCAGCGAGACCGTGGTCGTCTACCGGAAGCGCAACAACGTCGGCCTGATCCTTCTCATCCTCGCGCTGGGGATGGGGATCGCCTCGTACGTGCTCGTCGGCATCGGCATCGACCGTACGCCGCCGGAGAACTGGCCCTGGGTGGCCGGCATCTGGGCCGCGCTCGGACTGGTGGCGCACCTGGCGCTGCGGTTCCGCCTCCCGTACGCCGACCCTGTCCTGTTGCCGATCGTGTTCGCGCTGGCCGGAATCGGGCTGACGATGATCCACCGGATCGACGTGATCAACGACCCGCCTCGCCACGACGCCACCACCCAGCTGATCTGGGTCGGCCTCGGTATTGCCGCAATGGTGGCCATCACGTTCGTCGCCCGCGACCATAAGGTGCTGCAGGGCTACCCGTACCTGCTCTTCATCGCTGGCATCCTGCTGCTGCTGCTGCCGATGACCCCGCTGGGCGTCGAGATCAACGGGTCGCAGATCTGGATCCGTGTCTTCGGTCTCAGCTTCCAGCCAGCCGAGGTGGCCAAGATCGTGCTCTCGTTCGCCTTCGCTGCCTACTTGGCCGAGAAGCGCGACGTGCTCACGCTCGCCGGTCCTCGGATCCTGGGGCTCACGCTGCCGCGCGGTCGAGACCTTGGCCCGATCGCGATCATGTGGGTCGCCAGCATGCTCGTGATGGTCAGCCAGCGCGATCTGGGCACCTCGCTGCTGTTCTTCGGCCTGTTCGTGATGATGCTGTACGTCGCGACCGAGCGCGTCAGCTGGGTCGCGATCGGCGGCCTTCTCTTCGCTGCCGGGGCAGTGTTCGCGTACGAGCGGTTCGGGCACGTCCGCGTTCGGGTGAGCTCCTGGCTCGACCCCTTCTCCGACTACGACAAGAACTACCAGGTGATCCAGGGCCAGTTCGGCATGGCATGGGGTGGGCTGTTTGGCCGCGGCTGGGGGCAGGGCCGGCCGGGCCTGACTCCGTTGGCGAAGAGCGACTTCATCACCGCCGCGGTGGGCGAGGAGCTGGGCATCGTTGGGCTGATGGCGGTGATCCTGCTGTACGGCGTCGTCGTCGCCCGTGGGCTCCGGACAGCCCTGGCTGTCAACGACCAGTTCGGCAAGCTGCTCGCCGCTGGCCTGTCGTTCGTGTTCGCCCTGCAGGTCTTTGCGATCGTCGGCGGCGTGACCCGGTTGCTGCCGCTGACCGGTCTGACCACGCCGTTCATGTCGCAGGGTGGGTCGTCGATGGTGGCGAACTGGATCATCCTCGCCGTGCTGCTCGTGATCAGCCACCAGGCCCGCCGACCCGTGGTGCAGAGGGTCGCCAGCGACGTGGCGATGTTCGACGCCGACTCGACCCAGATCATCTCCGCGCCCTTGCCACGGCCCGAGCCCACGACGTCGAAGCGGCGCTGGCCGGCCTGGCGTGGCCGGAAGTCCGACCAGGCGACCGTCGCCGGGTTGGGCGATGAGCCGCACGATCCTGTCCGGATCGACGCGCCGGAGCCCGTCGACGGCGAGTCGGCGACCCAACTGATCCCGGCCCCGCCACTGTCCGACGACACCCAGCCGATCCGGCCGGAGGACCTGCGATGAACCGACCGATCCGCCGACTCGCTGCCGTCGCCGCGCTGATGTTCGTCGCCCTACTGGTCAACCTGTGCGTGTTCGCGATCGCCCGGGAGCCGGGCCTCGACAGCAACCCGTTGAACCGTCGCGAGCGCGACGTCGAGTTCGCGCAGGACCGTGGCCTGATCCTCGTGGGCGACGTACCGGTGGCGACGACGACGCCGGTGAAGGACCCGTTCGCCTACCAGCGTGGCTACCCGCAGGGCTCCCTGTACGCCCCCGCGGTGGGCTACTACTCCTACGACTACGGCCGAGGCGGGCTGGAGCTCACCTACAACAAGGAGCTCGCCGGCACCTCGTCGACGCAGTGGTTCGACCGGGTCGTCGACACCGCCACCGGCGCGAAGCCCAAGGGTGCGTTCGTACAGACCACCCTCAACGCCGCCATGCAGACCGCAGCGGTGAAGGCGATGGGGTCCTACCGCGGGGCTGTCGTCGCGCTCGACCCCAAGACCGGTGCCGTCCTCGCCTACGCCAGCCTGCCCACGTACGACCCGAACGCTCTCGCCAGCCACGACCTGGCAGCAGCGAAGGCGGCGGCCCAGGCGTACGAGAAGGCGGCCGAACGCCCGATGTCCGACCGGGCTGGCAAGGAGATCTACCCGCCGGGGTCGACGTTCAAGCTGGTCACCGCCGCGGCGGCGCTGGAGAACGGGTTCACCGCCGACACGCTCATCGATGCTCCCGCCCAGCTGAAGCTGCCCAACTCGACCGCCGTGCTGGGTAACCAGTCGAACTGTGGCGGCGACAAGATCAACCTCGACCAGGCGCTGCGGGTGTCGTGCAACACCGCCTTCGCCAACGTCGGCGCCACCCTGGGGCCCGACAAGCTCCGTACCCAGGCTGAGAAGTTCGGGTTCGGCACAGCCCAGCTCACCGACCTGCGCGGCGCCACCAGCCGCTTCCCGGCGAAGCCCGACCAGGCGCAGACGATGATGAGCGCCATCGGCCAGTACGAGGTCGCCGCCAGCCCACTCCAGATGGCCATGGTCGTTTCAGGGATCGTCAACGACGGCGTCGTCAAGCGCCCGTACCTCGTCTCCGAGGTGCGTTCCCCAGAACTGCGCGTCCTCTACCGCCACGTGCCCGAGGACCAGCGGGCGATGGGGGCCGACAATGCCCGGCTGCTGCAGCAGATGATGATCAACACGGTGAAGAGCGGTACGGGCACCCGCGCGCAGGTGAACGGCGTCGTGGTCGGCGGCAAGACCGGTACGGCCCAGTCGGACCCGGCGCGGCCTCCGTACGCATGGTTCGTCGCCTTCGCGAAGGATCCCGACGTGGTCGTGGCGGTCTTCATCGAGAACGCTGACGTCGAGCGCTCCGACATCGCGGGCGGTCGGCTGGCGGGTCCGGTCGCCAAGGCTGTGATCGAGGCGAGCCGTTGATGGCCCGGTCGAGAGGTGTCAGACCTGCGCGAACAGGTGGTCATATTCACCCCTGTACCCAATCATCAGGCTCTACTCAGGTGCTGCTCAGGTCTGGTGGTCACAATGGGACGCGGTATGCCTGGGGGACGGCATGAGGAAAGGTAGTTGATGGTCGAGGTAGGCACGCTGCTTGGCGGCCGCTACGAGATGGGCTCTGTGCTCGGTCGTGGTGGCATGGCCGAGGTGCGCCGAGCCCGCGACATCCGGCTCGGTCGTGAGGTGGCCGTCAAGCGGCTGCGGCTGGATCTGGCGGGCGACACGACGTTCCAGAAGCGGTTCCGCCGGGAGGCGCAGTCGGCCGCAGGACTGAACCACCACAACATCGTGGCGGTGTACGACACCGGCGAGCAGATCGAGGCGGGCACCGACGTCGAAGTGCCGTACATCGTGATGGAGCTCGTCGTCGGCCACACCCTGCGCGACATCCTCCGCAGCGGGCGCAAGATCCTGCCCGAGAAGGCACTGGAGATGACCCAGCAGGTGCTGGACGCGCTCCAGTACAGCCACACCGCGGGCATCATCCACCGTGACATCAAGCCGGCCAACGTGATGCTCACCGCGTCGGGCCGGATCAAGGTGATGGACTTCGGTATCGCCCGCGCAGTCGCCGACACCTCAGCCTCGATGACCCAGACTGCGGCCGTGATCGGCACCGCGCAGTACCTCTCACCGGAGCAGGCACGCGGTGAGACCGTCGACAACCGGTCCGACATCTACGCGGCTGGCTGCCTGCTGTACGAACTGCTGGTCGGCCGGCCACCCTTCCAGGGCGACTCGCCAGTGTCGGTGGCCTACCAACACGTCCGCGAAACCCCGGTCGCTCCGTCGCAGCTCGACCCGGTGATCACACCCGAGATGGACGCGATCACCTTGAAGGCGCTCGCGAAGGACCCGTGGCAGCGCTACCAGTCGGCCAAGGAGATGCGCGACGACATCGGTCGGCTGCTCGCTGGTCAGCCGGTGCTGGCCGCTCCACCCGTGGCTGCAGCCGTCGTCCCCGATCCCGTCGCCGAAGCCGCGACCCAGGTCGTGCCCGCCACCATGATCGCCGTACCGTCACCAGTCACCGCGACCAACCCGGTCATCCCGGTGACCGATGCGCCGAGGCGAGCGGTCGCGTATGAGGAGCGGCCGCGCAGCCGCGCCGGGGCAGCCTTCGTCGTCACACTGGCGCTGCTCCTGGTCGTGGGCCTGATCGGTGGCTTCTGGCGGCTCAACCGCCCGCAGCCGCCAGCCCCGGTGGCCAAGGTGATGGTGCCGCAGGTGATGAGCATGACCCAGCAGAACGCGACCCAGACCCTGGAGAGCTCCAACCTCAAACCCGAGGTGAAGAACGTCGAGGGCCCCGACGACGCCACCGTCGGCACGGTCACCAACCAGCTCCCGATCAAGGGTGTGGAGGTCGAGAAGGGATCGACCGTCGTCATCACGATCAACGTCGGCCCGTCCAAGGGCACCATCCCCGCAGGCTTGATGGGGCAGGACAAGGACGCGGTGGTCAAGGCGCTCCAGGACCTCGGCTTCACGAAGGTGACCGCGGTCGCGGCGACCACCGAGCCGGTCACGGCGCAGGCGAACAAGGTGACCGAGCTGCGGCCGGTCGAGGGTGCCACTATCGCGAAGACCACACCGATCACCGTCACCTTTGCGACCGGGAAGTCGAAGGTGCCGAACCTCGCGGGCTACTCCCAGGACACGGCGATCACGACGGCTCAGGCTGCCGGGTTCGCGAAGTACAAGGTGGTCGAGGAGGAGTCGACGGCTCAGGCGGCGGGCCGGGTACTGCGCACCAATCCACCCGCTGACACGCTGATGGACCGTACGGCCGAGCTGACGATCGTGGTTGCCAAGGCGATCCCGTCGGCCGCCCCGACGGTCACCGTCACCGCTGTGCCCTCGCCGCCGACCCAGTCGGCCTCGCTGAGCGCATCGCCGTCGACGAGCAAGTCCTCGTAGCTCGGCTCGCCCGAGCGGTCAGCGGCTCGCCATCAAGGGCGCCATGCCCTCCGCCCGCCGTGGCGCATCGACGTCGCCACACTCGGCCAGCCAGTTGGCCAGCATCTGGTAGCCGCCCTCAGTGAGCACCGACTCGGGGTGGAACTGCACCGACTCCACAGCCAGGTCACGATGCCGTACACCCATGATCGTGCCGTCGGCCGTTCGCGCCGTCACCCGCAGCTCGTCGGGCAGCGTCTCCGGCACGATGGCCAGCGAGTGGTAGCGGGTCGCCACCAGAGGTGAGGCCAGACCGGTGAAGACCCCCGTACCGTCGTGGAAGACCTCCGAGGTCTTGCCGTGCCGCAGCTCAGGCGCGCGGTCGACGACTCCGCCGTACGCCACCCCCATGGACTGCAGCCCGAGGCAGACGCCGAAGATCGGGAGCTGTCCGCCGTACGCCCTCACAAGCTCGATGCAGACGCCCGCACGCTCCGGAGTGCCGGGCCCGGGGGAGAGCAGGATGCCGTCGAAACCGTCGACCCAGCCGTCGGTGTCGAAGCGCTCGTCGTCGTTGCGCCACACCTCGACCTCGGCGCCGATCTGGCCGAGGTACTGCACGATGTTGAAGACGAACGAGTCGTAGTTGTCGACGACGAGGATCCGAGCCATGCGTCCATTCAACCTCGCCCGCGGCCTCACGAGGGCAGCGGTTTCGCGTACGTGAGATCGACCGGCCCCTTGTAGCCGTCCATCTTCACCTCAGTCGCCCGCTTCTGGGCGTAGCCGAGGCCGTACTTGTCGGCGTACTGCCGGTAGATCGTCAGGTACGGCGACGACGCCAGCGCCGCCTCCAATCGACGCTGGTCGCCAATCGCCGTCACCACGTAAGGAGGGGCGTACGGGGTGCCGTGCAGCACGATGACGTTGCCGACGCACTTCACGCCCGTACGGGTGGTGACCCGCTGGCCCTGGATCGTCATCGCCTCCGCGCCGCCAGCCCACAGCGCGTTCACGACTGCCTGGATGTCCTGCTGGTGCACGATCAGGCTGTCCTCGCTGACGCCCTCAGGCTTCACGTCGAGGGGAGCGTCGGTGAGGGTGACGGTGACGGCAGGGCCGGTGACCGGGGTCAGGTTGGTCGCCGACCCCAGCTGAGCCAACTCCTCGGCTCGCTGGGGTGACTGCTGCGGTGCCTGCTTGGTCAGCTGGTCGACCTCGGCCCGTACCGCAGCGACATGCTCAGTCAGGTCGGCGTTCCGCTCGGCCTGCTGACGAACCAGCGCGATCATGTCGGTGTTGCGGTTGGGGCGAAGATCCTGGCCGCGTGCGGCGACTGCGGCGGAGGTGACCAGGGCTGCCGCCACGATGAGCGCGACGACCGTCAGGGCCCGGTTACCGGCCGTACGGGGATGGGCCCGGTCGCGCAGCCAAGCACGCACCAGCACGCGGCGAACCCGGTCAAGGAAGCCACGCCGGACCGCCATCACCACCCCGTTCGGCTCGAGCCGCCAGCGGGCGAGGATGCTCCGGCGGCAGACGTCCTTTACGCTACCGGTGACAGGAAGCGAGGTGCCACGTGCCGGAGTCGAAGTCCCGCCCCGAGGCTGAGGCGAAGAAGAAGGCCAAGCGGGTGGGTGAGGTCGCCGCGAAGCGGGAGGACCGCGTCCGGCGGATCGGCCTGCCCGGTGAGCGTGCCTGGGTGCCCCCGCTGTTCATCACCGTCGGTCTGTTGGGCGTGGCGTGGCTGGTGGTGTTCTACATTGCTGGCTGGCAGATCCCGTACATGCGTGACTGGGGGCAGGCCAACATCCTGATCGGGATGGGCTTGCTGGCCGCTGCCTTCGGCATCTCGACCCTCTGGAAGTAGGCAGCCTCCCTCCACGGCCTCAGCTCAAGCCGCGCCTGGAAGTAGTTCGCCCTCCCGCGGCGATGGGGGCTCGTCCACTACGCTGCCGGGATGAGTATGAACTGGCGCGCCCGGATCCTGACCCCGGAGCAGCTCGCGGACCTTCGCGAGCACCCTGACCATGCCCCTGAGCTGGCCGAGTTCGGCGCCAAGGAGCCAGGCACTCTGCACCTGCACCAGCTGTGGCACGGGCTGAACTGGCTGCTCAAGGCCGCCGAGGATGTACCGCAGGGTGCCGAGGACTCGATCCTGGGTGGGCGTGACATCGGCGCGACCGTGGGCCCCACCGGCCCCGCCCGCCTGCTCGACCCGGACACCGTCTCCGCAGCCAACGACGCTCTCGCCGTCGCGACCGCCGACGACCTCCGTGCGGCGTACGACCAGGACGACATGCTGGAGGAGTCCGTCTTCCCGCCGATCTGGGCAGACCAGGACGTCCTCGAAGGCAAGATCGTGCCCGCATTCACCAAGCTGCAGAAGTTCTACGCCAAGGCAGCCGAAGCGAACGCGGCGATCCTGACCGCCATCGACTGATCCTTCTGGGGGTGGAACCCCCAGACCCCCGCTCGCTCTGCGATGCGGATCGGTGGGAGTGTGGACCGGTGCCTTCTGGGGGTGGAACCCCCAGACCCCCGCTGGGGCGGAGGAGCCGGCTACCCGTGAGGGCGGAGCAGCGGGAAGAGGATCGTCTCCCGGATTCCTACGCCCGTCAGCAGCATCAGTAGCCGGTCGATGCCCAGGCCCATGCCGCCCATCGGGGGTGCGCCGAGCTCGAGGGCGGCCAGGAAGTCCTCGTCAAGCTGCATCGCTTCCGGGTCGCCCGCGGCTGCCTGAATCGACTGGGCCACCAGCCGCTCGCGCTGGATCACCGGGTCGATCAGCTCTGAGAAGCCCGTACCCCGCTCGACGCCACCAATGATCAGGTCCCAGGCCTCGATCAGGCGCGGGTCTGAGCGGTGCTCCCGGGCCAGCGGCTGCGCCACCGTCGGGTAGTCACAGACGAACGTCGGCTGGAGCAGTCCCGGCTCGACCAGCTCGGAGAACAGCTCCATCGCCATCTTCCCCGCGCCGAGCGTGGGGTCGTACTCCACGTCGCGCGCATCGGCGTACGCCCGCAGCGTCTCCAGCGGGGTGTCCGGCGTGACCTCCTCGCCGATCACCTCCGAGACGCCCGGGTAGAACGACAGCCATCGCCACTCGCCATCGAGGTTGATCTCGGCATCGTCAGCCGTCCGGACGACCCGCGACCCCAGCGCCTCGTCGGCCGCGTTGACGATCATCCGCTGCGTGAGCGCCGCGATCGTGGTCTGGTCGCCCCACGACTCGTACGCCTCGAGCATCGTGAACTCGGCCGAGTGCGACGAGTCGATGCCCTCGTTGCGGAAGATCCGGCCGATCTCGTACACCCGGTCGGCCCCACCGACCATCGCCCGCTTCAGGTACAGCTCGAGCGCGATCCGCATGGTCATCGGAATGTCGAAGGCGTTCAGATGCGTACGGAAGGGCCGCGCCGCCGCACCACCATGGATCAACTGGAGCACCGGGGTCTCAACCTCAAGGAAGCCAGCCTCGTGGAGCGTTTGCCGGATCGACCGGGTGACCGCCGACCGCACCCGGACCATGTCACGGGCCTCGGGCCGGACGACAAGGTCGGCGTAGCGCTGCCGTACGCGGGTCTCCTCCGACAGGTCCTTGTGCAGCGTCGGCAGCGGCCGCAGCGCCTTCGACGCGATCGACCAGTCGGTCGCCAGCACCGACAGCTCACCCCGCTTCGACGCGATCACCCGGCCCGTGACGGCCACGAAGTCGCCCAGGTCGACATCGGCTTTCCACCGCGCCAGTGACTCCTCGCCCACCTCGGCCAGCGACACCATCACCTGCAGCCGCTCGCCCGAGTCGCCGGTCGTGAAGCCGTCCTGGATCGTGGCGAAGCAGAGCTTCCCCGACGTGCGAAGGAACACCACGCGGCCGCCAACCGTGACGACGTCCTGCGTCTCCTCGCCGGGCTCAAGCGCCGGCCAGCCCGCCCGAACCTGCGTGACGGTGTGGGTGCGCTTCAGGTCGACGGGGTACGGCTGGCGCCCCTCAGCGAGGATGCGGGCGCGCTTGTCGAGCCGTACCTGCATCTGCTCGGAAACCTCGCGCTCGTCGGCGCCGTACCCGGTCTGCTCACTCACCGCGCCAGACTATCGACTTGGGCGCGGCTGAGCCCTGGCGCTAGTCCGCCGCGAGCCGGGTGACGGTGTCGAGCACCTTCGCCCGCTTCGCCGCACCGGCGTCGTCGTACGTGTGGAAGCCCTCTCCCGTACGGGCGCCCAGCTTGCCCTCGTCAGCCAGCCGCTGCACGATCGCCGCCACGTCGCTGTGCGACGCCATCGAGTCGGCCATCCGACCCATCAGCGACGCGAACACGTGCAGGCCACCCAGATCGGCCACGCTCAGCGGCCCGACGGCTGCCCACCGCGGGCCGATGGAGGTGGTCACGATGTCGTCGAGCTCGGCGGCGCTCACGACCCCCTCGGACACCAGCGCCACAGCCTCGGTGAGCAGCGCAGCCTGGAGCCGGTTGGCGACGAACCCCGTCCGCTCCTTGTGGATCTGCACAGGGTGGCTGCCCAAGGCGGTG
>Ga0116180_1004269_pt1 | contig 10423 bp, 10 predicted proteins | sample AD_UKC073_MetaG_FD_89804 | JGI IMG/M metagenome (GOLD analysis project Ga0116180, IMG submission 89804) | Active sludge microbial communities of municipal wastewater-treating anaerobic digesters from USA - AD_UKC073_MetaG | ecosystem: Engineered > Bioreactor > Anaerobic > Digestate | place: USA... | reverse complement strand
TCATACATCCTTTTGTAAAATACATTCTAAGTAAAATATATTCTAAGAAAAAATACATTCTAAAAAAAGTATAAAATATATTCAAAATAAAATACATTATAGTCAAAAAATCTAATCAAAAAAGCCAGTCAAATAAGCTTAATTAAATAAGCATGATTTTTTAATAAAGTACGCACATAAAAACAAGTCATGCTTAATAAGAAACACCGTATTTTTGTTTAGCTGCCTCGTGTTCTTGTAAAGTTCTTGAAAACTCGTGGCTTCCGTCGCCCCTTGCAACGAAGAACATATAATCAGATTCTTCATTAGGGTAGAGGGCAGCTATTATAGAATCAAGACCAGGTGAACAAAGAGGACCTGGAGGCAAGCCTTCGTGGAGATAAGTGTTGTACGGATGCTCTATTTGTGTGTCTTCATATGTTAAGTTTTCCTTTACCTTGCCGTCCCTTTGTAAAAGTATATACTGTATAGTTGCACATGACTGAAGTTTCTTAAACGAAGGGTCATTACTTTTTAGCCTGTTGTGAAAAACACTTGAAACAATTTCTTTTTCTTCAGGGATTTTTGTTTCTCTTTCAATTATTGATGCAAGAGTTATCACTTCATCCACAGTCATGTCAAGTTCTTCAGCCCGTTTATAAAACTCAGGTGTAAACTTAATATTAAAATTATCAAGAAATTTTCTTATAACCATTTTTGAAGTTGACTTTGGATCAAAAAAGTATGTGTCGGGAAATAAATATCCCTCTAAAGGAAATTCCCTTTCAGGAAGACCTTCTAAAAATTTATAATCAAACTTTTCCTCTGAGGCGGTTTTTATAAAGTCTTCCTTGTCTATAAGGTTGTTTTTTGCCAGAATTTCAACTGTTTCGGTAAAGGTTTTGCCTTCAGGTATGGTTACATTAATACTTATAGGATTTTGGCTTAATACACGCATTATTTCATCGTAGCTCAAATCCTTGGAAATTAAGTGCCGCCCGGCTCTGTAATTTCCGTCATGACCATTAAAAAAGGACAAAAACTTAAAAATCCTGGGATATTTAATTACATCCTTCTCTTTAAGTATTTTGGCAATGTCATCAGTGCTGGAATTGAAAGGAATTTCAATTTCCACAGCTTCACCGGATTCTATTTTTTTAGTTATTTCACTAATGGTGAGTTTATCCGCATTGGTTATATACCTGTAGCTAACAGTTGCCCCTACAATGAAAACAAACGTAAAGAATAAAAAGTATAAAAGCAATGAACGGAAAATACTTCTTTTACGCTTTTTTGTTTTTCTTCTTTTTTTTGTCCTGTTAGTCTCCCCACTCATATTATTCACCACTCTGTATAAAATTTTTTAATTATTTATTTTTGTGACCATTTAATGCCTTTTTTCTAAGCCTTATATTTTTAGGTGTAACCTCCACCAGCTCATCATCTGCAATAAACTCCAAAGCTTGTTCTAAGCTTAGGATAGTTGGAGGCGAAAGCCTCAAAGCTTCATCAGAGCCGGCAGCCCTTATATTTGTCACATGTTTTTTCTTGCATACATTTATTAATATATCTTCTTGTTTTGCATTTTCACCAACAATCATGCCTTTATACACTCTAGTGCCGGGTTCTATAAATAAAGTACCCCTTTCCTGGGCGTTATAAAGCCCGTAAACAGAGGTTTCCCCCTCTTCCCAGGCAATCATGGAGCCTCTCCGCCTAATGGTCAGATCACCTTTATAGGACTCATATCCATAAAATACATGATTCATTATACCATTTCCTTTTGTGTCAGTCAAAAGTTCTGATCTGTAGCCAATAAGGCATCTTGCGGGGATTTTAAATTCCAGCCGCATGTATCCTTGGGCGGAAGAAGCCATATTAATAAGCTCGGATTTTCGCATTCCCAATTTCTCCATTACCACTCCCATATAATCTTCCGGTACATCTACTATTAAATATTCCACAGGTTCGCATTTAACCCCGTCTATTTCCTTATAAACCACAGTGGGTTTGGAAATTTGAAATTCATATCCTTCCCTTCTCATTGTTTCAATTAAAATGGAAAGATGCAGTTCTCCTCTTCCATACACTTTAAATGAGTCAGGGGAATCTGTTTCTTCAACTCTCAGACTTACATTTGTTTCAAGTTCTTTAAAAAGCCTGTCCCTTAAATGGCGTGATGTTACATATGTTCCTTCCTGGCCTGCAAAGGGACTGTCATTTACACTAAAGGTCATGGATATTGTAGGCTCATCAATGTCAACAAAGGGCAGAGGCTCTATTTTTTCTAAATCACAAATTGTTTCACCTATATTTACATCTTCTATACCTGATATTGCAACAATTTCCCCTAAAGAGGCAGAAGTAATCCCGATTCTCTTAAGACCTTCAAATGTGTAGAGATTGCTGATTTTTACCTCATCCACAGAGCCGTCTTTTCTGCAAAGTGCAGCAGTCTGGCCTGCTTTTATTGTGCCCCTTTCAATTCTCCCAATGGCAATTCTTCCAATATAGTCATTATAGTCTATACTGGACACCAAAAATTGCAAAGGCTCCTCCAAAGAACCTGTTGGTTTTGGAATGGTATTTATTATAGTTTCAAATAAAGGTTTTAAGTTTGAAGTCTTTTCATTTAAATCCAAAGTTGCATACCCTTCTCTTGCTGAAGCGTATACAACGGGAAAATCCAGCTGCTCATCATCAGCCCCAAGTTCTATAAAAAGTTCCAATACTTCACCCAGCACTTCCTGAGGTCTTGCATCAGGTCTGTCTATTTTATTTACCACCACTATTGGTTTTAAATTTAAACCCAGTGCCTTTGTTAAGACAAACCTGGTTTGGGGCATGGTGCCTTCAAAAGAGTCCACTAAAAGCAGCACACCGTCTACCATTTTTAAAACACGTTCAACTTCACCGCCAAAGTCAGCGTGTCCAGGGGTGTCCACTATATTTATCTTGACCCCGTTATAGTGGACGGCGGTGTTTTTAGAGAGGATTGTAATTCCTCTTTCCCTTTCAAGGTCGCCGGAATCCATAACCCTGTCATTTACATGCTGGTTGTCCCTGAATATCCCGCTTTGTTTTAACAATCCGTCTACCAATGTTGTTTTCCCATGGTCTACATGGGCGATAATTGCTATATTTCTTAAATCTTCCCTTATATGTATCACTTAAAAAACTCCTTGCAGCATTTTTATAACCTTGAATTTTTACATTAATAATTCTAAGTTATCATATTAGCTGTTGTCAACAAAAAAAACTTTTTCTAAATTTTTATTGACTTTGGTTATAATTTGTGTAAAAATGCCTAAAAGATTAATATAATAATCAATAGTGTATCGATACAGATGGAGGGATTTTAATGTCAGGTAGATTTGGTACAAGTAAAGATTTGGCAGAAATATTACGGGGCGGGGTAATAATGGATGTTACCAACCCTAAAGAAGCGGAAATTGCCCAGAAAGCAGGGGCGGTTGCAGTAATGGCGTTAGAAAGGGTACCGGCTGATATAAGAAAACAGGGCGGTATTGCAAGAATGTCTGACCCTAAGATGATAAAGGAAATAATTAATGCTGTATCCATACCTGTTATGGCTAAGGTGAGGATAGGGCATTTTGTGGAAGCACAAGTTTTAGAGGCTATAGGAATTGACTACATTGATGAAAGTGAAGTTTTAACACCAGCAGATGATAAGTGCCATATAGACAAGAAGGCGTTTAAAACTCCTTTTGTATGTGGTGCTCAAAATTTAGGAGAAGCATTAAGGAGAATTGCAGAGGGCGCATCAATGATAAGGACAAAAGGTGAAGCGGGAACCGGAAATATTATTGAGGCAGTAAAGCATATGAGAACTATGATGTCTGAAATAAGAAGGCTAAAAAATCTTCCAAAGGAAGAGTTAATGACTTTTGCAAAAGAAATTGCAGCACCATATGAGCTGGTTGTGAAAGTTGCAGAGGAAGGAAAACTTCCTGTTTTAAACTTTGCAGCAGGAGGAGTGGCAACTCCGGCTGATGCTGCGTTAATGATGCAGCTTGGAAGTGAAGGTGTTTTTGTAGGCTCAGGAATATTTAAGTCTTCAAATCCTGAAAAAACTGCAAAGGCAATTGTTGAGGCAACTAAGTATTATAATAATCCGGAAGTTATTGCAGAGGTATCTGAAGATTTGGGAGAACCTATGCGCGGGGTTGAAATTCCCCAGGTATAAAGTTTATAAAAAACTTAAAATAAAAAACTCAAAAAATAAATCCCAATATGCCGTTTAGAAAAAATTTTTTCTAAATGGTATATTGAGGATTGAAAAAAGAAAAACTATATGATATACTACTTAACGGAAAATACACACGGAATTTGATTTATGGAAGGGTGCCGCAAGGGTTTTCCATAAAGATGAGAATTCCGGAGGTATAAACTAACCGGAGGTGTTTTTTTATGTCAGTTATTTCTATGAAACAGCTTTTAGAAGCAGGTGTTCATTTTGGACATCAAACAAGAAGATGGAATCCTAAAATGGCAGAGTACATCTTCACAGAAAGAAACGGTATCTATATTATAGACCTTCAAAAGACCGTAAAGAAAATTGAAGAAGCATACTTCTTTATCAGAGAAGTTGCAATGAACGGGCAAAAAGTTCTTTTTGTAGGTACCAAAAAACAAGCCCAGGATTCAATAAAAGAAGAAGCTACAAGATCCGGACAGTTTTATGTAAATGTAAGATGGCTGGGCGGAATGTTGACAAACTTCAAAACCATCCGTGGAAGAATCCAGAGATTAAAAGAATTAAACCAGATGGAAGAGGAAGGAATGTTTGAGGTATTACCTAAGAAAGAGGTAATAAAGCTTAGAAATGAAATGGCAAAGCTTGAAAAGTACCTTGGTGGTATAAAGGATATGGATGAATTGCCAGGGGCTTTGTTTGTAGTTGACCCAAGAAAAGAAAAAATTGCTATTCTTGAAGCAAGAAAATTAGGTATACCTGTTGTCGCTATTGTTGACACAAACTGTGATCCGGATGAAGTGGATTATGTTATCCCAGGAAATGATGATGCTATAAGAGCTGTAAAGCTAATTACAGCAAAAATAGCGGACGCAGTTATAGAAGGAAGACAGGGCGAACAATTGTCTACAGGTGAAGAACCACAGCAAGAAGTTCAGGAAGAAGTTCAGGAAGAAGTGTCATTACAAAAAGAGGAAGAACAAAAAGAACCTGAACAGAAGGAAGTACAACAAGAGGCAGAACAGCAAGAGGTAGTTGCTGAAGCTTAATTTTGTCAAAAAGTTTCTATTCTTCTTAAAAAGCCTGGCTTTTTAAGAAGAATAGATAAGATTATCAGTGTTATTAAATAATAATATTTAATAAATAGTTAAACAACTAAATAATTAATAAATTAACAAACTAAACTACCAGATTGTATTATGGAAGTTACTTGATGTAGTTAATTGTTAAAATAGTTATTTATAGTGATAAAATTATATAAAATTAAAATAAAGTTTGGAGGAGTAAGAATGGTTACTGCAGGTATGGTTAAAGAGCTTCGTGAAAAAACCGGAGCAGGTATGATGGATTGTAAAAAGGCTCTTGCCGAAGCTAATGGTAATATGGAAAAAGCTATAGAAATTTTAAGGGAAAAAGGTATTGCATCAGCTGCTAAAAAATCAGGCAGAATTGCAGCAGAGGGATTAGTTGATGCCTATATACATGGTGACGGAAGAATAGGTGTATTAGTAGAAGTTAATATAGAAACTGATTTTGCGGCGAAGAATGAAGAGTTTAAGACTTTTGTAAAGGATTTAGCTATGCAAATTGCAGCAGCTAAGCCAGAATACATAAGAAGAGAAGAGATTCCGGCTGAAGTAATTGAAAAGGAAAAAGAAATTTTAAGTGCACAAGCCCGCAATGAAGGAAAACCAGAAAAAATTATAGAAAAAATGGTTGAAGGAAGAATAGAAAAATTCTATAAAGAAGTATGTCTTTTAGAACAGCCGTGGGTTAAGGACCCGGATAAGACTATACAAGATCTTTTAAATGAAAAAATTGCCACTATTGGTGAAAACATAAACATCAGAAGGTTTGCAAGATTTGAAAGAGGCGAAGGAATAGAGAAAAAACAAGAAGATTTTCAAGAAGAAGTTATGAAGCAAATTAAAGGTTAATTTTGATGATATTTATAGGAGCATATAATATATTTATATGTTCCTTTTTTAGAATAATGTTAAAATTTTAAAATATAATAAAAACTTTGAAACAATATTTTTATAAGAATATTTTAGAATGGGTGGAATTTTTCAATGCAGAAAATTAAATATAAAAGGGTTATTTTGAAAATAAGCGGTGAAGCTTTAGCAGGTGATAACAAGCACGGAATAGATACCGATACTATAAATGAAATTTCAAACAGGATTGAAAAAATATACAAAATGGGCGTTGAAGTGGCTATAGTTGTTGGCGGGGGAAATTTTTGGCGTGGAAGAAGCGGTGTAGGTATGGACAGGACAACCGCCGACTATATGGGAATGCTTGCAACGGTTATAAATGCTTTAGGACTTCAGGATGCATTAGAGTCAAAAGGAATTCCCACAAGAGTCCAAACTGCCATAGAAATGAGGCAGATTGCTGAACCCTATATTAGAAGGAAAGCGGTAAGGCATTTAGAAAAGAAAAGAGTTGTGATTTTTGCATGTGGTACAGGAAACCCGTTTTTTTCAACAGATACCACTGCAGCCCTCAGGGCGGCGGAAATTGATGCAGAAGTTATTTTGCTTGCAAAGAAAGTTGATGCTGTGTATGATTCGGATCCAAATATCAATCCAAATGCCAAAAAATTTGACCGGCTTTCATACTTAGATATACTCAACAAGGAGCTTGGGGTAATGGATTCAACTGCAGCTTCTCTTTGTAAGGACAACGATATACCCATTATAGTTTTTGGACTGGACAACCCTGAAAATATAGTAAAGGCAGTCTTAGGCGAAAATATTGGAACAATAATAAATAAGTAAAGGAGAGGTGGTAGTATGTCAAAAGAGGAATATAAAGAAATGAAAGAGAAAATGAATAAAACTTTAAGTGTTTTAAAGGGAGACCTTAACGGTGTCAGGGCGGGCAGAGCCAATCCTTCAATTTTGGATAAAATAAGTATAGACTATTATGGAACACCTACACCTATCAACCAGTTAGCTAACATTTCTATTCCGGAAGCCAGGGTTATAGTAATTCAACCATGGGAAAGCAGTGTTTTGAAGGATATTGAAAGGGAAATTCAAAAGTCGGATATAGGGATTAATCCAAGCAACGACGGAAAAGTAATAAGGCTTGTATTTCCTCCCCTGACTGAAGAGAGAAGAAAAGAACTTACAAAAGTAGCGAGAAAATATGGGGAAGATGCAAAAATTGCAATAAGATCCATAAGAAGAGATGCTATAGAAAAAATGAAAGCTGCAAAGAAGAGATCAGAAATTACTGAAGATGATTTAAAAGTAGCTGAAAAAGAAATTCAGGAAATAACTGATAAATTTATTGCGGATATTGATTCCATTGTTAAGAAAAAGGAAGAAGAGATACTTGAGGTTTAATGAAACATGGTTGACAGGTTATTAGCATTGACTTTTATGGAAGCTAAAGAAATTATTGAAAAGGAAGGAAAGCATATATATTCTGTAAAAGTTGCATCACCACCTAAAAATCCATCAAATGAGTATGACGATGACTACAGGGTAATAAATGTAAGGGAACTGAATAAATTAGGTATTGAACTTATAGTTTGTAAGCCCCTCTTGTGTTGAGAGGGGTTTACAAGCTTATTTTGGAGGTCAGAAATGAGTTTTATTGATAGATTTTTTAAAAAAGATAAATATATTAATAAACTGAATAAAAGTAAATTGCCTAAGCATATTGCCATAATAATGGATGGAAACGGGCGGTGGGCTAAAAGAAGGGGGCTTCCCAGGACGGTAGGACATAGGGAAGGTGCCAAAACATTAAAAACCATTTCCACCTTTTGTGGGAATATAGGAATAAAATATCTAACTGTATATGCTTTTTCTACAGAAAATTGGAAAAGACCAAAAGAAGAAGTGGATGCTTTAATGGATCTACTCCTTGATTATTTAAAAAATGCAGAAAAGCATATTGGCGGAAAAGATGTGCGCATACAAACAATTGGGGATATAAGCGTACTTAGCAGTGAGATTCAAAAAGAAATTGAGAGGGTAACAAGGGAAACAAAAAACAACAGCGGGTTAATTTTAAATATAGCCTTAAATTATGGCGGAAGAAACGAAATGGTACACTGTGTTAAAAGCATAGTTGAAAAAATAGAAAAAGGTGAAATTACCAAGGAAGATATTAATGAGGAAATAATTTCTGAAAATTTATATACAAAGGATATACCGGATCCCGATATATTAATAAGACCTGGCGGGGAGAGCAGGCTGAGTAATTTCCTTTTGTGGCAGGCTGCTTATACTGAGATTTGGTATACAGATGTTTTATGGCCTGATTTTAGGGAAAAACACATTATTGACGCGCTGTTAGATTATCAAAACAGAAATAGAAGGTTTGGAGGATTGTAATTTTTATGAAAGTCAGGATAATAAGCGGTGTTATTGGGTTTTGTATACTGCTGGCAGTTTTATGGGCAGGAAAACTTGTGCTGGGCTTAGCTGTTTCTATAGTATGCCTTATTGCACTGTATGAATTTTATAAGTCAGTTTCTAAAGCAGGCTATAAACCGGTTAAATTACCGGGCTATTTATCAGCTTTTATATTGGCTTTTTTAGGAGTTGACCACTCTTTAACTCCGGCGGGGTTTTCCGGGGTTTTGGTACTGTTTATTTTTTTAAGCATTGTCTTTTTATTTTCTTTTATTATTTTTTTAAATAAAAAGCATAATATTATAGACATTTCTCTGTCTTTTTTCAGTATATTTTATATAACCTTTTTGTTTTCTTTTATTATATTGACAAGAAACCTTCCAGGCGGAAAATATCTCGTATGGTTTATTTTTATTGGAGCCTGGGCGACAGATACATTTGCATATTTTTCCGGTAGGTTTTTTGGAAAAAGAAAGCTTATTCCTTCTATAAGCCCTAAAAAAACTGTAGAAGGGTCAATAGGAGGGGTGATTGGATGTATGCTTATAACTGTACTTTATGGTATGTATCTTTCAAATATTAATATGCTTAATGGATTTGTCGTATACCACCTTATTCCTTTGGGTTTTTTGTGCGGGATAGTATCCCAGATAGGGGATTTGGCTGCATCTTCTATAAAAAGATATGTCAATGTAAAAGACTTTGGAAATATAATGCCAGGGCACGGAGGGGCATTAGACAGGTTTGATAGCATATTATTCTGTGCACCGGTGGTATACTTCTACATAAATATCCTGTATCTTTTATAAATATCCTGTATATTTATATAACAGCTTTACGATATAACGGCTTTCCGGTATATGAGGTTTCAAATGCGGTAAATTTTAACTTATATAGTAAGTTTATTATATTAAGAGGGAGATTGTAATGGTTAAAAGTATTTCTATTTTAGGCTCAACAGGGTCTATTGGGGTTCAGACGCTGGATGTGGCGAGAAATTTAAATATTAAGGTTGAAGCTTTGTCCGGCAATACAAATATAGATTTACTTGAAGCCCAGGCCAGGGAATTTAAACCCAGTATGGTGGCGGTAAGAGATGTTGATGCTGCCAATGTACTAAAGGAGCGCCTTAGTGACTTAGGTATTGAAGTTGCAGGCGGGATGGAGGGTTTAAAGAGGGCGGCTTCTTTAGAATGTGTTGATATGGTTGTTGTATCTATAGTTGGGATAGCAGGGCTTATTCCAACAATGGAAGCTATAGAAAATAAAAAAAATATTGCCCTTGCAAATAAAGAAACCCTGGTAACGGCAGGATCCATTGTGATGAAAAAGGCAGAGGAGAAGGGAGTTAAGATACTTCCCATTGATAGTGAACACTCTGCTGTTTTTCAATGTTTAATGGGAAATAATATTGAAGATGTGTCAAAAATTATTTTAACTGCTTCAGGAGGGCCTTTTAGAAATAAAACAAAGGAAGAGCTTGAAAAAGTAACGGTTAAAGAAGCGCTGAAGCATCCTAACTGGGATATGGGAAGCAAAATAACAATAGATTCGGCAACTCTTATGAATAAAGGCCTGGAGGTTATTGAAGCCAGATGGCTGTTTGACATTCAACCTGAAAAAATTGATATATTGATTCATCCTCAGAGTATTATACATTCAATGGTTGAATATATAGATGGATCTGTCATTGCCCAATTAGGTATTCCAGATATGAGGGTGCCAATTCAGTATGCTTTAAGTTATCCTTCCAGGAGATACAATAACTATGAGAAGTTAGACTTGCTTAAGTATGGCAAGCTTACATTTGAAGAACCAGATTACAGTACATTTTCCTGCCTGAGGCTTGCAT
>Ga0116180_1004268_pt1 | contig 10426 bp, 10 predicted proteins | sample AD_UKC073_MetaG_FD_89804 | JGI IMG/M metagenome (GOLD analysis project Ga0116180, IMG submission 89804) | Active sludge microbial communities of municipal wastewater-treating anaerobic digesters from USA - AD_UKC073_MetaG | ecosystem: Engineered > Bioreactor > Anaerobic > Digestate | place: USA... | reverse complement strand
TCTCGCCGTTCTGGCCGTAGGCGACCAGCACCTGGCCGCTCTTGACCAGCTCCATCGGGATGGTGCGCGTCATGGACGAGCCGTCGGCGCCCTCGGCCAGCACGAATTTGCCGCCCTTGAGGTCGGCGCCGGCCATCTCCAGCAGCGTGATCAGCGGCACGCCGGTGAATTCGCTGCACGACAGCATGCCGTGCGAGTACTGGCAGGTCGGCACGGCGACGTTGCCCCATTCCATGCCGGTGTTGGCGCCGCATTCGATGAAGTGAAAGCGCGACACGCTGGGCAGGCGCATCAGCTCGTCCATGGTGAACACGCGGGGCGTCTTGACCATGCCGTTGACCATGAGGCGGTGCTGCGCCGGGTCGACGTCCCACCAGCCCTGGTGGTGGCGCTCGAAGTGCAGGCCGCTGGGCGTGACGATGCCGAACAGCGATTGCAGCGGCGCGAACGAGACCGACGACTGGCTGGTCTGCGTCAGCCCCGGGCTGGGACGGCGCTGCACGTTGCCTTCGTATTTGGACGGGCGGCCGTAGCCGTCGGTGGCCACCGCCTGACCCAGGCCGGTGCTGTGCGCCGGCAGGTTCAGGATGGCCGGGTCGCCCTCGCCCACCGGCGCCGGCTGGGCGCCGGCGCGCGCGGCGGCGCCGCCGGCCAGGGCGGCGGCGAAGGCGCCGCGGATGAAGTCGCGCCGGCCGCGCTTGCCCTCGGCAAACACGGCACGGACGCCGGCCGGGTCGAGGAAGTTCTCGGGCGCCTTGCGCAGCCGCCCACCAGCGACGCTGGCGGGCGCGGGTTGCAATTGATCGTCTGGCATGAGGGTTTAATTTCTATATATGCGCAAGCGCTGATGTTAAGCGTCGAATACGCGCGTTCTGACTAGGGTTTATCCCGACCCCGACCCAATGGCGGAGCGGCTTCACGGCTTGAAGCGGTAGTGGTCGCGGTTGAGGACCGCCGCGATGGCGGTCACCTCGTCGGGGAACAGGCTCAGGTTGAGCTCCAGGCTGCACTGGTCGATCATGCCGCGCAGCAGCCCCGGCGTGTTGACGCGGCCCTGCGGCCGGTAGATGGCCTTGCCGTCGTCGGCCCACTTCTGGGCGTGGCACTGGTTGCACTTGTGCTCGGCGATCAGCTTCTCGCCCAGCTTCAGGTCGGCGTCCTTGAAGATGGCCGGCACCTGCGCCGAGGCCGCGCCGGCCAGGCCGAGCAGCGCGCCGATCAGGCCGGCGCGAAAACCAGGGATGCGGGTCATGTCTGTCTCCGGTCCGGCGATCGGTGTGATCGCTATGATTATGGTAGCTGCTGGCGCTTGCCCGTCATGCGCCAGCGGCCTGAAACGCCTGCAGCAGGCTCAGGTTATCACGGCTTCGCGCGCCAGCGCCAGGCGGCGGTCGAGGTAGGCCGAATAGAAGTCGGGCGAGCCGCCCACCAGGCGGTCGGCCACTTCCCTGCCCTGCGGGCCGAGAAACAGCACCGTCGGCGCCACCTTGACGTCCCAGGCGCGCACCAGCGCCTCGTGCGTGGTGAGCGTGCCCTGCAGGTCGCGCGTCTGGCGCGGGCTGAGCATGTCCACCTGCACCACCGGCAGGCGCTCCTGCGCCCGCATGGGGGCCAGGTAGTTGTTGCGCACTTCCTCGCACCAGGGGCAGCGGTGCAGGCTGACCATGACCACCAGCGGCTGGCGCGCCTTCAGCGCGCGCGCCAGCTCGTCGGGCAGCGAGGCCGACAGCGGCAGCGTCTTGCCCGCCGCCCGCGCCGGCGCGACCCCGCTGGCGCCCAGACCCAGCAGCGCCAGTGCCCGCAGGCCCTGGCGACGCGACAGCGAGAGGCGCGGCGGCGTGTTCATTGCGGTTCGTGCTCCATCAGCAGGTAGGTGTTGTAGGCGTTCATGCGGTTGGCCGGACCGAACAGCGGCAGGTGCTCGTACGGGCTCCAGTCGGTGGCCTGGTAGGCCTCGTCGAATGGCGTCATGTCGCGCGCGGCCTCGCCCATGGTCTTGCGCAAGTAGACCAGATAGTCGCGCGTCAGTTGCATGTCCTTGCGCGCCTCGGTGGATACCGGGCCGTGGCCGGGGATGATGACCCGGGTGTCGAAGGCCAGCAGGCGGTCGAGCGAGAGAATCCAGTTGCGGCTGTCGGCCTGGCCGACGAAGGGGATGCGGCTGCGGAACACCAGGTCACCCGCGTACAGCGCCTTGACCTTGGGCAGGTACACCGCCAGGTCCTCCGGCGTGTGCGCCGGGCCCACCGGTTGCAGCACCAGGGTGGTGTCGCCCACGGTCAGCTCGCGCCGCTCGTTGATCCATTCGGTGGCGGGCACCAGGCGGGTGCGGGCGTCGACCCAGGGCGCCAGCTCCTCGCGCGAGGCCTGCAGGCGCAGGCGCGCGGTGTCGGAGTTGAGGTATTCACGCGCCGCCTGGTGGGCGATGATGTGCACGCCCTGGTCCGCGAACACCTGCAGGCCGTAGATGTGGTCGGCGTGGTAGTGGGTGACGATGAGGTGCGTGACCTTGCGCGCCGTCACCTTGCGGATTTCCGCCAGCAGGCGCTCGGCCAGCGCCGGCGAACCCAGCGCGTCAATCACCACCACGCCCGCGCTGGTGACGACGAAGCCGGCGTTGGAGATGAAGTTCTGGTTGGCGGGCGAGCCCAGCGCCGACAGGCCTTCGACGTACCAGCAGCCGGGCGCGGCCTCGCGCGCGCGCATCTCGGGCGCGGTGGCGGGGCCATCGGCCGCCTCGGCGTAGCGCGCCCAGGCCGCCCCCATGCCGCCCAGCGCCAGACAGGCACAGCGCTGAAGAAGTTGACGCCGGTCAATCACAGGCCGCATGATCCGCCCTAAATTCATAAGTCATTGCTGAACTAATTATCAAGAATGGCCATCGACTTGACAAGCCTGGTGGAGCAGCACGGCACCGGCACGGTGCTGGCGGCGGGCGGCGCGGTGATCGGCGTGCTGTTCGGCTTCTTTGCCCAGCGTTCGCGCTTTTGCCTGCGGGCGGCGGTGATCGAGTTCTGGCGCGGCCAGTTCGCCGAGAAGCTGTCGGTGTGGCTGCTGGCCTTCGCGTCGGCGGTGATCATGGTGCAGGCGCTGATCGTGGCCGGCTGGCTGGACGTGAGCGAGGCGCGCCAACTGGCCAACCGCGGCAGTCTGTCGGGGGCGCTGGTGGGCGGACTGGTGTTCGGCGCCGGCATGATCATGACGCGCGGCTGCGCCAGCCGGCTGCTGGTGCTGTCGGCCAACGGCAACCTGCGCGCGCTGCTGTCGGGGCTGGTGTTCGCCGTCACCGCGCAGGCGGCGCTCGGCGGCGCCCTGGCGCCGCTGCGCACCGAAATCTCGACCTGGTGGACGGTGGACGGCGGCACCGCGCGCGACCTGCTGGCGCGCGTGGGCGCCGGTCACGCAGACGGTCTGGCGCTGGGCGGGCTGTGGCTGGTGGTGGCGGTGGTCTTCTCGCTGCGCAGCGGCAACCGGCCCTGGATGTGGATCGGCGGCATCGGCACCGGGGTGGCGGTGGCGCTGGCCTGGTGGTTCAGCCACGCGGTGGCGCGCGCCAGCTTCGATGCGGTGCAGATCCAGGGCCTGACCTTCAGCGGCCCGTCGGCCGAATGGCTGATGCGGGTGCTGTCCAGCCCGGCGCCGGCCTTCGGCTTCGACGCCGGCATGCTGCCCGGGGTGTTCGTCGGCTCGGCGCTGGGGGCGCTGGTGGGGCGCGAGTTCAAGGTCGAGGGTTTCAAGGACGGCTACAGCATGGCGCGCTACATCGTCGGCGCCATGCTGATGGGCTTCGGCAGCATGCTGGCCGGCGGCTGCGCCGTGGGCGCGGGCATGACGGGCGGCGCCATCTTCGCGCTCACTGCCTGGCTGACGCTGGTCGGCATGTGGGCCGGCGGCGGCCTGATGAACCGCCTGCTGGCCGAGCCGGTGCAGACCAGCCAGCCGGCCACCCAGCAGGCGCCGGTGGTGGTGCCGGTGGCGCCGTGAAATAAGGGCACCCCCCTGAGGCGCCTGCGGCGCCGTCCCCCCTCTCCTGCGGGAGGGGGGACGCACCCGGTGGCCGGGGGGACCCCGGCCACGGGTGCCCTCGCATGGCCTGCTTCGCGGCCTTCGGGCGCCGGTCCTGCGGGCCGGCACGAACGCGGGATGGGTGAGGCGGCTCGCGATCTGACAAAAATGGCTGATGACGCCCGTCTGTCGTGCGCCAGCAGCTATCAAATCAGGAATTATTGACCGCTCAGGTACTCGGACACGGCGGCCATTTCGAGGCCGGTCATTTTCTCGACCACGGTGTGCATCACCGCGTTGTCGTTGTTGCGTTCGCGCTTGCTGAACTGCTGCAACTGCGTTTCCAGGTAGGCCGCGTGCTGCCCGGCCAGGCGCGGCAGCGTGGTGCTGCCGGCGCCGCCCGGGCCGTGGCAGCTGGCGCAGGAGGGCACGCCGCTCCACTTGTTGCCGGACTGATAGATGTAGCGCCCGACGCCGGCCAGCGCCGTGTCCCTGGCGGCTTCCTTGTGCGGCGGGCGGCTGGCGTAGAACTGGCCCAGCGCCGTCATGTCGGCCGGCGAAAGCTCGGTCACCATGCTGGCCATGGCCGTGCTCTTGCGCTTGCCGCTCTTGAAGTTCTCCAGCTGCTTGGCGATGTATTCGGCGTTCTGGCCGGCCAGGCGCGGAAACACCTCGCTGGCCGATTCGCCCTCGGCGCCGTGGCACAGGAAGCAGGAGCCGCCGATGATCTTCCTGGCGCGCGCCTCGCCGCTGTCTTGCGCCAGCACCTGTGTCGACGCCAGGGCCGTCAGCACCGCCAACGCCCACCCAGCCGACGCCGTGGAACGGGCCTGGCCCGGCCACTGGCGTCGTCCCCCTGGGGGGAAGGCGCGAAGCGACTCAGGGGGGGACGTCGTCATGCCAATGTATCGGCCCAGATGTTGCGCGCCCAGGCCATGGCGTAGCGGCCCTCCAGCTCGCTGGCGGCGCTCGACACGCCGCCCGAGCCGGCCACCGGCAGCATGGTCTTCTTCTCGGCGTCGTAGGCATGCACGCTGGCCACGTGCACCACGTCGGTGTCGCTGACGAAGCTGTAGCAGGTGTTGTTGTAGATCGGCAGCGCGTTGGGCTGGCGGCCGGACAGCAGGGCCACGATGGCGGCGGCCGCCACCTTGCCATGCTGGTTGGCCATGTGGCCGGACTTGGGCATGGCCGGGGCGATCTGCAGCGCGTCGCCCAGGATGTGCACGTTCTTGGCGGCCTTGGACTCCATGGTCAGCCAGTCGACGTCGCACCAGCGCTTGTTGGCGGTGGTCAGCCCGGCGTTGTGCGCCACGTCACCGGCGCGCATGGGCGGGATGACGTTCAGCACCTGGGCCTTGATGTCGTCGTTGAACTCGAACTTGAGCGTGCCGGTGGCGGCATCGACGTCGGTCAGCGCGTGCTTGGGCCGGTACTCGATGATGCCCTTGTAGCGGTCGGCCCAGGCCTTCTTGAACAGCGGCCCCTTGGAGGTGACGTCGTCGTTGGCGTCCAGGATCAGCACCTTGGACTTGGGCTTGGCCTGGCTGAAGTAGTGCGCCACCTGGCAGGCGCGCTCGTACGGGCCGGGCGGGCAGCGGTAGGGCGCCAGCGGAATGCTGAGGGCGTACACGCCGCCGTCGGGCATGGCCTCCAGCTGCTTGCGCAGCGCCACGGTCTGCGCGCCGGCCTTCCAGGCGTGCAGCACCTTGTCCTGCGCGCCGGGTTTCTTCAGGCCGGGCAGGCTGTCCCACATGAAGTCGACGCCGGGCGACACCACCAGGCGGTCGTAGGCCAGCGTACTGCCGCCGGCCAGGCGCACCTGGCGCTTGTCGGCGTCGATGGCCACGACGCGGTCCTTGATGATCCTCACCCCGTGGCGCTTGCCCAGGTTGTCGTAGGACGTGGTGATGTCGGCCATCTGCTTGCTGCCGCCCAGCACCAGGTTGGAGATGGGGCAGGACACGAAGCTGTCGTTGGGCTCGACCAGGGTGACCTGCACGCGCCCTTCGGACCACATGCGGATGTACTTGGCCGCGGTGGCGCCGCCGTAGCCGCCACCGATGACGACCACCTGGCCGCCCGCGCCAGCGCCGGTGCTGGCGCAACCCGCGGTCAGGCCCAGCACGGACGCGGCGGAAGCGGCCGAACCGGCCCGGATGAATTGACGACGATCCATGGTGTGCCTCCTCACTTCTTCTGTGCCGCGAACCACGACACGATGGCGGCCAGCTGCTCGTCGCTGTAGCCCTTGCTGAGCTGGTGCATGATGGTCGCCGGCTTGGCGCCGCGCTTGAAGTCCAGCAGCTTCTTGAGCATCTCGTCCTTGTTGCCGCCGGCCAGCGGCTCGTTGCCGGTCTGAGCGTGGCCGTTGGTGCCGTGGCAGTTGGCGCAGGCGGCGGCCCAGCCGCGCACCTGCAGCGGATCGGTCTGCGCCTGGGCGGCGCCGGCGCCCAGCGCCAGGGCCGCCGTGGCGAGCCCGGAGAGCAGGAGTGGTTTCATGGTCGGGTGTCCTTCCTGGAAGTGGCTGCCGCGGGGCGGCAAAAATTCGTTACCGCTTATATGGCCGCCGCATGATAGGACGCCGGGCGCTTGATTCCGGTCAGGATTAACCCCGAAAAGGGCCCGCGTGGGCACCGCGAGGCGTCAGCCGGGCGCGGCGTCGCCTTCCATCGCGATCTGGGTGCAGACGACGCGGCACAGGCTGACCACGCGCTCGTTGATGATGCGGTAGTAGATCTGCACGCCCTCGCGCCGCTTGCCCACCACGCCGGCCTGGTACAGGGTGTTCAGGTGCTGGCTCATGTTGGGCTGGGTGGTGCGGATCTCGGCCAGCAGCTGGCCGACGTTCTTCTCGCCGTTGCACAGCGCGCTGATGATCTTCAGGCGCATCGGCGCCGACATGACGCGAAACACCTCGGCCGCCAACTCGAACACCTCGTCGGCTTCAAGGGCGGCGTCGGTCTTGGCGGGGTCGGCGTTCACCATGGTGGGGCTCTGTGCACAGCGCCCGGTGACTATACCCGCGCCGCCTGGTCCGACGCGCGCCGCTCGGCGCGCAGCGTGCGGCTGAGCAGGATCACCGGCACCAGCCCCACCAGCACCAGCGCCAGCGAGGGCAGCGCGGCCTCGCCCAGGCGCTCGTCGCGCGCCAGCTGGTTGGCCACCACGGCCAGGGTGTCGGTGTTGAAGGGCCGCAGCACGATGGTGGCGGGCAGCTCCTTCATGACGTCGACGAACACCAGCAGCGCCGCCGCCAGCCCGGCGCGGCGCAGCAGCGGCCAGTGCACGTGCAGCGCCAGCTCCAGCCCGCTGGCGCCCAGCAGGCGGGCCGATTCGTCCAGGCTGCGCGACACCCGCGCGTAGCCGCTTTGCACCGACTGCAATGCCACCGACACGAAGCGCACCAGATAGGCCCACAGCAGGCCGAGCACGGTGGCCGTCACCAGCGCGCCGGCGCCGCTGTCCGGCCAGCGCGCCTGCAGCCAGCCCACCGGCAGCAGCAGGCCCACCACCACCACCGCGCCCGGCACGGCGTAGCCCAGCGAGATCAGCTGCACCGCGCCGCGCCGCGGCAGCGTGGGCTGGCGGCGCAGGCTGAAGGCCAGCAGCCAGGCCGCGCCCAGCGCCAGCAGCGCCGTCATGCCGCCCAGGCGCACGCTGTTCCAGGCCCAGCCCAGAAAGCGGTCCCAGGGCAGCACCGACCAGTCGGCCGACAGCGGCCGCAGCATGAACCCCACCGGCAGCACGAAGCCCAGCAGCACCGGCAGCAGGCACAGCAGCCAGGCCAGCGCCGCGCGCCGCCCGCACAGGCGCACCGGCCGCGCCTCGCCGGAGCCGGCGCGCGCCGCGCTGGCGCTGGCAAAGCGCAGGCGCCGCTGGGCGCGCTGCTCCAGCCACAGCAGCAGCACCACCAGCGCCAGCAGCACGGTGGCCAGCTGGGCGGCGGCGATGCGGTTGTCCATCGACAGCCAGGCCTTGTAGATGCCGGCGGTGAAGGTCTGGATGCCGAAATACACCGACACGCCGTAGTCGGCCAGCACCTCCATCAGCGCCAGCGCGGTGCCGGCGGCCACCGCCGGGCGCGCCATGGGCAGGGCCACTTCGCGCAGCCGGCGCGGCAGGCTGGCGCCCAGCAGGCGCGCGGCCTCCATCAGCTGCGGCGCGCGCTCGACCAGCGCGGTGCGCGCCAGCAGGTACACATAGGGGTAGAGCGAGAACGAGAACACCCAGGCCGCGCCCCCCACGCTGCGCACCTCGGGCAGCAGCCGCCCCTGCAGCCCGAAGCTGGCGCGCAGCCAGCTTTGCAGCGGCCCGGAATACTGCAGGAAGTCGGTGTAGGCATAGGCCGTGACATAGGCCGGCATGGCCAGCGGCAGCAGCAGCAGCCATTCGAAGCTGCGCCGACCCGGAAAGTCGAACACCGTCACCAGCAGCGCCGCCGGCACGCCCATGGCGACCACGCCGAGGCCCACCATCAGCGCCAGCTGCACCGTCACCCACAGGTATTCGGGCAGCACGGTTGCGGCCATCTCGCGCAGGATCTGCGCCGTCTCGGCGTTCCACTGCGTCCAGGAGCCGATCACCATCAGCACCGGCAGCGCCAGCGCGCCGGCCAGCAGCACGAGGATCAGGGTGGGGGCGACGCGCACGGGCGAATCAAACAGATTTGTTATCAAAATGAGAGCTGCTGGCGCATGCTGGGCGGGCGCTGGAGGCCATTTTCGCCTTGGACCACACACCAGGATACCCGCTGCGCCGCAAGCGGCAAGACCTGCCCGACGCCAGCTGCCGCTTCTCAAATGAGAATTGTACGCATCTACAATCGGTGCCCATCATGTTTCTACGCATCGACCAGGTCGAGCTGCGCTACCCCGGCGCCGCGCAGCCCGCCGTGCAGGACGCCACGCTGGCCCTGCGCGCGGGCGACATCGGCGTGCTGATCGGCCCTTCGGGCTGTGGCAAGACCACGCTGCTGCGCGCCGTGGCGGGGCTGGAGCGCCTCAGCGCCGGCAGCATTCGCCTGGGCGACGAGCTGGTCAGCAGCGCGCGCGTGCACGTCGCGCCCGAGCGGCGCCGCGTCGGCATGGTGTTTCAGGACTACGCGCTGTTTCCGCACCTGGACGTGGCGCACAACGTGGCCTTCGGCATCCGCCAGCGGCCGGCCGCCGAGCGCGCCGCGCGCGTGGCCGAGGTGCTGGCGCTGGTCGATCTGGCCGGCGCCCAGGGGCGCTTTCCGCATGAGCTGTCGGGCGGGCAGCAGCAGCGCGTGGCGCTGGCGCGCGCCATGGCGCCGGCGCCGCGCCTGCTGCTGCTGGACGAGCCGTTTTCCAACCTCGACGTCGATCTGCGCGAGCGCCTGGCGCACGAGCTGCGCGGCATCCTGAAGGCGGCCGGCGCCACCGCGCTGTTCGTCACCCACGACCAGCTGGAGGCCTTTGCCATCGGCGACCAGATCGGCGTCATGCACGAAGGCCGGCTGCACCAGTGGGACGACGCCTACAGCCTGTACCACCGGCCGGCCACGCGCTTCGTGGCCGACTTCATCGGCCACGGCGTGTTCGTGCCGGCGCGGATCGTGCCCTGCGGCGACGGCGCGCGCCTGGACACGCCGCTGGGCCCGCTGGAGCACCTGACCGACTGCCCGCTGCCCGGCGCCTACCCGCAAGGCCGCTGCGATCTGCTGCTGCGCGCCGACGACATCGTGCACGACGACGGCGCGCCGGTGCAGGCGCGGATCGTGCGCAAGGCCTTTCGCGGCTCGGAATTCCTCTACACCCTGCGGCTGGCCAGCGGCGAGACGCTGCTGGCGCACGTGCCCAGCCACCACAACCACCGCGTCGGCGAGTGGATCGGCATCCGCCCCGAGGTGGACCACGTGGTGACCTTTCCGGTCGGCGCCGATCACCCGGGGCGCACGCCGGCAGCGGACGTGCGTTAAAGCAGCTCGCCCTTGGGATCGCGCCCCATCAGCGCCGCCACCGCCTCGACCGGCTTGAGGCGCCCGTCCAGCAGCGCCACCACGCATTCCGTGATGGGCATCTCCACGCCCAGGTGCTGCGCGCGCTGCCACACGGTGCGGGCGCTGTACACACCCTCGGCCACGTGGCCGAGCGAGCGCACCGCCTCCTCCAGCGTCTTGCCCTCGGCCAGCAGCAGGCCGACGCGGCGGTTGCGGCTCAGATCGCCCGTGGCCGTCAGCACCAGGTCGCCCAGGCCGGACAGGCCCATGAAGGTGTCGGCCCGCGCGCCCAGCGCCAGCCCCAGGCGGGCCATTTCGGCCAGGCCGCGGGTGATCAGCGCGGCGCGCGCGTTCAGCCCCAGGTTCAGACCGTCGGCCAGGCCGGTGGCGATGGCCAGCACGTTCTTGACCGCGCCGCCCACCTCGACGCCCACCAGGTCGTCGTTGGCGTACACGCGC
>Ga0116180_1004266_pt1 | contig 10429 bp, 4 predicted proteins | sample AD_UKC073_MetaG_FD_89804 | JGI IMG/M metagenome (GOLD analysis project Ga0116180, IMG submission 89804) | Active sludge microbial communities of municipal wastewater-treating anaerobic digesters from USA - AD_UKC073_MetaG | ecosystem: Engineered > Bioreactor > Anaerobic > Digestate | place: USA... | reverse complement strand
GAGGCTTCAGACCACTGGAGCGGGAAAAGGGACTCGAACCCTCGACCCCGACCTTGGCAAGGTCGTGCTCTACCAACTGAGCTATTCCCGCTTGAATTGTGGAGGCCGAGGTCGGAATTGAACGATTACCGGAAACCCACTCCTACGGTCATTTTGGCGTCTTCCGCTGAATTTATACCGCCATAACTACCGCCATCGTGCTGCGACGCACCTATCCACGCACTTGTGGGCGGCGCACCTCAGCCGGGTCCTAGCGATGAGTGAAGAGGCAGCCTTTTCTCGGGAAATCATGGAAGACTCCGGCTTAGTCGCAAAAAAGCCAATCTAACCACCCGGCCGCGCTGGGCTGCACCAGAAGCGTTGCGAGTGACGGCCCCAACACCTTGAGGGCTTCTCATGGCTGCCGGGCCAGCCAGTCCTCCACTAGGGTGGATCGCAGCGCATACACGCGTTCGCCATATGCCAGCCCCGTCCCTCCTCGGTAAACGATGTCAATCACATGCCGATACCGTTGCGCTGAGTCCCACACGTCCCACTGCACATCGAACCAGTGCCCCACCCATTCTTCGAATTTGGTCGCGTCGATACCCAGTGAGTCCGCGTCGATGGTCGCGGCTCGATCGATGAAGTCGGACAAGCTGGCGCGACGTGGATAACCCGACTTGCTGTCACCTGCCAGATCAAGCACTGCATGCAGTAGCCGGTATGCGCTGGCCCGGTCGCGCTGCACGAAAGCCTCGGCCAGCGCATCAAGGTCTCCACCCTCCAGCACCAACGCGAAGACCTCCCCCGCCTCCAGACGCTCGTACTCCAGCCGGTCGAACCGATCCGACTCGACATAGCTGCGGAATGACTCGTAAAGCATGCGCACCATCTGCGCCTCGTTCAACCGGACTCGATATTCAAACGCCGGACTTCCATGCTGGTCGTTCCCAGTCCAGGAAAGCATCAAGTGGCCGGAGCCGTCCCAGCCATGGAGCCAGCGCATCTCGCCATCCGGTCCCTCGCCCTCCCATCGAAACGCGCATTCGCTCACGCCGCAGGTAATCGCTTCCAGCCAACGGACGAGCTGGGTGAAAAAACTGCTGACGGTCGGTGAAGTCCAGGCCCTGACCGTCACATCGTCTGCCACTGCAAGCTCGGGCTTGCCCTTCACGAAGTCGTCGTCGCAGGGAATCGACGCGATGGCATCGCCATGCAGGTGGAAATCGATGTAGATGTCGCCGTGCCAGACGCGGCTGAAGTCGACCCGGAGATAGCCGTCGAAGTACTCGAAGCAGGTGCCCGCCATGTATCACTGGATCCTGGCGCGGGACTGGGCCTTCGTCATGGCATATCTCCGGGCAACTTGTCTTCTACAGTCCAGAGCTCATCTTCTGTCATTCCGGTCTCGCAGGCTGCGACCAGCATTTCCTGGCATTGTCTCACACCGTGCGATGTCCAGGGGTTCCAATGTCCCAGCCCAAAGGGAGAAGGGGAACCAAATGAACCGCTTTGACTTCGCCGACCGACTGAATCAACGACTACAGGCCGCGAACCGCAATGCCCATGCCATCGGCATCGACCTGGGCACCACCAAAAGCTGCATTGCACGCGCCAGCTTCAATCCGGCCAGCGGGCAATTGCGGTGCGAATGCCTGCTGCTGCCGCAGGCCGACGGCAGCCTGCGCGTGGGGGTGCCTTCGGCGGTGGCGGTGGGCCGCGACGGGCGCGAGTTTTATGGCGCGGAGGCGTTGGCCAAGCGCGGGCAGCGCGGCTTCCAGCCCAGGCAGCGCAAGGGCCTGTTCCTCGAAAGCAAGAACGAGATCGGCCTGCGCCACTCTTACGCCAAAGCGCCGGAAGGCTTCCGCAACGCCGGCGAGGTGGCGGAAAAATTGCTCACCCATCTTCGCGATGCGCTGGGCGAGGCCGAAGGCACGGACACGGCTCCGCTAGTTGTCACCGTGCCGGCCGCGTTCCACGGCTCGCAACGGATCGCTACCCGCGATGCCGCCGCGTTCGCCTTCGATGCCCGCAAAGACGATGTGCGCCTGCTCGAAGAGCCGTACGCCGCCTTCCTCGATTTCCTGGTCAACACGCCAGACACGGCCGGCAACCTGCTGCGCGAGGATGGCACCCTGCTGGTGTTCGACTTCGGCGGTGGCACCTGCGACGTGGCGATCTTCCGTCGCGACGCCTTGCAGGGCGGTGTGCTGGGCGTGGGCCTGCTCGGCACCAGCCGCTACCACCGACTTGGCGGCGGCGACATCGACCGCGCCATCGTCCACGAGGTGCTGATCCCCGCCGTCATGCGCGAGAACGATCTCGATCAGTGGGACCTCGACTGGTCAGCCAAGCAGCGCATGCTGGAACCGCAACTGCTGGGGCTGGCAGAACAATTGAAGATTGAATTAAGCGGAAAACTCACCGCGCTTGGGGATGCCGAAGGCAACGCATCGGCGTCTGCAGAGTCGGTCACACTGGAAGTGGAAGTCGGCGGATTGCTCAAGCGCCTGTCGCTGGCGCGGCCGACGCTGGACACGCAAGCCCTGCTAGCGGTGTTGCGGCCGTTTATCGATCCCACGCCCATCTCACAGGCCAGCAGCGAGTACGTGCAGCGCGGCTCGGTGTTCTCGCCGATCGAGCAGGCACTGCAACGCGCCACGCTGGAACTGGAAGACATCGACGCCGTGCTGATGTGTGGTTCCAGCTCGCTGCTGCCGCCGGTGCGCCGCGCAATCAAGCGCCATTTTCCGCACGCGGCGGTGGTACTGGCCGGCGATGCCAACACCACGCTGGAAGGCGCCATTGCTCGCGGCGCGGCCTTGCAGGCGCTCAGCTTGCAGGTACTGGGCGAACCGCTGGTGGCGCCGGTGTGCAGCGCGGACATCTCGGTGCGCGTGGTCGATGGTGAAACCCGGCTTATCGAGGCTGGCGCGCCGGTGCCGGCGGCCTGCTATGGCGAGATCCTGCTGCGCCCGCCGCACGACAGCGAGGAGTTCGACATGGAGATCGCGGTGGAGGTGGTCGCCGATGGCAAACGCACGATCGGTCGCGCGCTGTGGAACCTGCCTGCGCCGGTGTCGGTGGAAGATCGCTTGCTGCTGGACTGGGACATGGACGAAAACCAATGCCTGCGCCTGGCGCTTTCCCGCGAGGGCGACGAGGACAGCGAGCCATTCCAGCAGCGGTTCGATTCCCCGCTCACTCATTTGGACATGGGCCAGACAATCCGGGTGCGCATTCTGGAACGCGAGGAAGCCATCCGCAGCGGCGACATGCCAAAGGCGGACCTAGGCCGCGCCTTCGAGGGCATCGCCCGCGACTACGCGGCGCTGGGCGAACACGAACGCGCCCTGCATTTCGTGCGCCTGGCGATGCAGGAACAGGGCGATACCCTGACGTTGTTGAACCTGCGCGGCATCTACAACAAGAACCTGGGCAACCTTGAAGGCGCGCGTGACAGCTACCGGCGCGCGTCGGAATACAGCGGCGCGCGCTTCAACCTGGCCTTGCTCGACCACACCGCCGGCGAGCATGAAAGAGCGCTGGAAACGTTGGATTCCGCCTTGCGGGACGAACCCAATCGCGCCTACCGTGTGTTGCGCGGCAACATCCTGGAAAAGCTGGGCCGCCCCGCGCAAGCCCGCGCGGAATGGCAGGACGCCATTGCCGGGCATCTGGACTGGCATGGCTTTGATGACTTCCAGTTGGGCTGGATGAACGCTGCCGCGAAACTCCTCGGCCGCGACGAACTCATCGCCGCCATCGATGCCGAGCGCACGGCCCGTTCCGCTCGCGAGTCCGAGGCCACCCGGCAGGGCGAATTGCCGGAGTTGGTCAGTCGGCCGTTGGAGGATGTGGTTGGGGAGGTGTGATGTGGCGCGGCACCGTCAGCTCAGATAGATCGGTGATGGCAGCGTCGGATAAGCGCGCCAGACATGCTCGTATACCGCTTCTGCCTTGCGCTCCACGTCCTCCAGATCGTACCTCTCGACTGGCAGGCCGGTAGCGTCCGCGTACAGGTAATCGTGGATGGTGACGCGGACGGCGTCGCGGTTGCCTTCAGTGGCCTGCCAGTTGGCAATCTCGGCGAGTCGCGCTTTCAGCGCTGTCAGCAGGCCCGTGGACACGCTCTTGAGCTTATCGATGCCGCTCTTGTCCAGGTCCGGTTTTCGCAACAGATCGAACAGCGCCAGCGTTTCCTCGTCCAGCCCGAGCTCGACCGCGCGGTGCTCTTCTTCGCTGAGCCCTTGGGTCAACAGCAGCAGGCGCTGGAAGGTTGCTTCGATCGTGGCACGATCTACCTCGCTGTTGTACTCGGCCACGATCTCCTCGTAGCGCGCCTGATAGTCCTTGCGCGTTGGATTCATCTTCAAGAGACGGGCCAGTCGCGACTCGATCACCGCCTTCAGGCTTTGAACTGCGGTCTGCTTGCGGGGGCTTTGCTGGAACTCCGCCAGCAACTTGGCGAAATCGATCTTGCTGATGTCGAACAGGCGGCTATCGCCCTCCGCCACGCTCGCAGCACCCTTCTCCCCCGCCTCGGCATTGCCATCCGCAGTCACGATGGCCTGATTCACCTCGTCGCGCAGCGCCTGCAGGATATGGCTGATGTCAGCGTGTTCCGTGTCGTTGCGCAGGCTCTTCAAGACGATCATCACGGCGTTGACTCGATCCCGCCGCTCGTTGACGCCTGCCACATGCACGCAGGACTTGAAGCGAACCAGCACCGCGCGCGCCATCAGCTCGAAACGCTTGCGGGTTTCGTCGTTCTCGTTGATTGACTCTTTGGCGTCCAGGATCGCCTTGTTGCGCTGGAAGCCGGTGCTGTCCACGATCGCGGAGAGCAGCACCTGTCGCTCGGTTAGCCACACCATCACCTCGTGCAGGGCACCGTCCAGCAGTTCCAATAACCGCTCTTCGGGCTGCGCCGGGTCCGTGCCGTCACCGCCGGTGTCACCCTCGCGCGTTGCCCCGGCGAACGTGGCCAGCGCGCGACGGAGGTTCTTGAGGATCCCGCAGTAGTCCACGATCAGGCCGTTGGTCTTGCCCTCCGCCACACGGTTGGCGCGGGCGATGGCCTGCATCAGGGTGTGCGCCTTGAGGGGCTTGTCCAGGTACAGCGTGCCCAAGGTCGGCACGTCGAAGCCGGTCATCCACATCGCGCAGACAATCGCCACGCGGAACGGGTGGTCGGGCTTCTTGAAGGCATCCTCCATGCTCAGCGGCTTGGGCGCACCGGGCACACTCCAGCCTTCCTTGATCAGTCGCCGGTGCGGCTGGATGTCCAGCCCCAGCCGACGGAAGCGGTCCACCTCGCCCTGCTCCTCACTAACCATCACGGCAAAGCGGGTCTCGCCCATCCACTTGAGCTGACGTGACCGCTCCGCCATCGCCTGATCGTTCGTCTCGCTGTTGTTCTGGACCGTCAGGGCGTGGATGTGGTCGGTCCAGTACTTCTCGATCAGCCCGTGCATCCGCACGCAGGTGGGCTTGTCGATGCAGACGAACATCGCCTTGCCGCTCTCCCAGCCCTCGGCGTAGTGGCGCACGAAGTCGCGGGCGATGCGATCCAGCCGCTCATCGGCGGTAATGACGTGGTAATCGCGGCCCATGGCGGCTACAAGCCGCCGCTGCGCGTCCGGGTCGGCGTTGAGCTCGTCCTCGAACTCGGCCAGCTTGTCGGCGATGCGCTGGTTCAGGTCGTCGGTGGCGACCTTGAGCTTCTCGCCGCGGGCGTCGTAGTACAGGGGCACGGTGGCGCCGTCGTCCACCGCGCGACGGAAGTCGTAGGTGGAGACGTAGTCGCCGAAGACCCGGCGCGTCACCTCGTCGTCACCCATCAGCGGGGTGCCGGTGAAGCCGATGTAGCTGGCGCCCGGCAGCGCGTTGCGCATGTTCAGCGCCAACGTGCCGTACTGGGTACGGTGCGCCTCGTCGCTAATCACGATGATGTCGTCGCGCCGCGAGTACGGGTTGTCTGGGTTCACCTGCTCGTTGAACTTCTGCACCAGGCTGAAGACGTAGCCCTTGTGCTGGCCCAGCAGGGCTTTCAGGTGCGTGCCGCTGGCCGCGCGGGCGTCGTCGCCCTCTCCCACCACGCCGCAGCCCACGTAGGTCTGGTAGATCTGCCCGTCCAGGTCATCGCGGTCGGTGACGATCAGGAACGTGTAGTTGCCGCCCACCCGCCGGTGCACCTTGCGGGTGAAGAACAGCATCGAATAGCTCTTGCCGCTGCCCTGCGTGTGCCAGAACACGCCCAGCTTGCCCAGGTTCTCGGCGCGGTTGCGCACGGCGTGGATGGCGCGGTTCACCCCCAGGAACTGGTGGTTGCGCGCCACGATCTTGATGGTGCGCTCGCCCACGTCGTCGAACAGGATGAAGTTCTCGAACAGGTCCAGGAAGTTGCGCTTGTCGCAGACGCCCTTGAGCAGGGTTTCCATATTGACGACGCCGGACTCAGCTTCCTCCAGTCGTTTCCAGTTGTGGAAGTGCTCGTACTTACCGCCCAGCGCGCCGATCTTGGCCTCGCTGCCGTTGGCCAGCAGCAGGAAGGCGTTGTGGTGGAACAGATGCGGGATGGTGTCCTGGTAGTCCTTCAGATTCTGGTCGTACGCCTTGCGCAGGTTCTTGTGGATGTTCTTGCATTCGATGAACAGCAACGGGATGCCGTTGACGAAGCCGATGATGTCCGGCCGGCGGCGGTAAAGCTCACCCTTGACCCATAGCTCGCGTACGGCCAGGAAGTCATTGTTCTCCGCGTTGTCGAAGTCGAAGACGCGCAGGGTGCGTACTTCGAGCGTTCCGTCGGGCTTGCGGTAGCTGACCTTCACCCCGTCGCGGAGGAGCTCGTACTTCTCGCGGTTGGCCGCCAGGCCGCGCAGGCCGGCGCCCACCTCCACGATCTGGCGCAGGGCGTCCCGGTACGCGGCGTCGGGCAGGCCGGGATTCAGCGCGATCAGTTTCTCGCCCAGGATGCGGGTCAGCACCACGTCCTGTTCGCTCTTGCGGCCGAAGCTCCCCTCCGGGCCCAGCACCTCGGTGTTGTACGCGTACTCGCTGCGCCAACCCAGCGCATCGCGCAGGTAGTCGGCGGTGGTCTGCTGGACCAGCGTGTCTTCGTTCAACGGCATGCGGAAGCCCCCTGTGCCCAGCCTATCAAACCATCAGGTCGCCGCTCATCAGGCGGGGGAGCAAGAGATCCCGAGCATTAGCAAGAAAAGTGTTCTGAGCCTCAAGATTAGCCATCAGTCGAAAGGTTGGAATCACCGATGCTTCGAACTCGCAGATCAACTCTTCCGGCGCTCTTAATACCCTCATTCCTTGAATGTCTTTAGGGTAGACGTGCGGCTGCGCCGCCCCTTTCTGCATCGCGGTGATTTCATTTTGCCTTTGCTTCAGCAGGCAATAGACGTAGAAGAGCTTGTCCGTGATATCCCCACTGATATACGAGCAGTCTGAAGCCCAAATGTCGCCAGCATACAGTCGCACGACCCCAGCATTGGCTCCCGATGCGCTGATGGTGACAACTGGACCCTTGGCATTCGCAACATTATGAAAACAGGATGGACCCAAACCGGCTGCAACGACAGGAATCGCTCCGGCGAGAACTTCGTTTTTAGTGATGTTCTTTCCTTTGCGAATCAGGAAGCAGTCACCTAACGAGCAAATCTCCCACCCCTTTGGCACGCCATCCACCACCTTGACGTGCTCGTGGCCGGGGAAGCGCAGGTGCACGAACCATTCGCGGTACAGCAGGCGGGCGGATTGCTCCAGCAGCACGATGCGGCGGCGGTTGTTTTCGATCAGGTCGTCGTAAGCGGAAAGCCTAAAGGCAACCGCTTCCTGCACTTGCCTGCTGGGCAGCGGAACCAAGACCTTCTTCAGATCGCTGCCGCGGATTCCTTTGACGTTCGTCCCAGACACAATTGCCCTGATCGAGCCCCGTCCTAGCCGAGACTTGAACCAATAGTAGAGGAAGCGCGGCACGACCCGAATCATGTCAGTGCGGACACGGATAATTGAAGACTCAAACGTCAGAGGCTCCGTTACTCCCTCGACTACCGAACACTTACCGGCTCCAGACTCCACGAGCGAACGTCGTCCGAAAAGCAGATCTCCATCTATCAACCCTGCTTTCTCAAGCTCTGCGTCACTCATACTCAGGCGAGCCATCTCTTGAGCGCCAATGAACTCGTGTGCGAAGAGTTCCCCCATGTTCACAATCTTGGCGCCCGAACCATGGTGCTCGGCAGACTTGTAAATTCCATTTCGGGACGGCTCTGAGTAGACAGACTCAAACGGGACCATTTCCCAACTCACGCGCCAAGCTCCTCAAAGTTGCGCGTGATCTTCTCCGCCAGCGCCACCGCCTCCTCGTTCAACCCCGTCAGCTCGACGTGGATGTCGCGCAGCGTGGCCTCAAAGTCGAAGTCCTCATCCACCTCCTCCGGCGCAACGCCGACATACCGGCCGGGCGTCAGCGACCAGTCGTTGGCTTCGATCTCGGCGCGGCTGACCCGCTTCACCAGCCCCGGCACATCGCGCAGTTCGGCATCCGGGAAGCGTTCCTGCAGCCACAGGGCCTGCCGGTGGAAATAGCGCACCGGCTTCAGCGCGTCCACGGCCGCCCTGCGGGCCTCGTCCGCGGCCTTGCGCTGACGATTGAGGTCGCGGCTGTTGGCTTCTCCCTGCATGGCGTCCAGGACATGCCCAGTCAGCTTGTAGAGGTGATCCACCGCCTTGACCAGGTCGCGGCTGGCGTCGGCCAGCGGCGCCAGCCGTGCTGCGGCTTCGTGCAGCGCGCTGTTGCCCGCACCGTCCGGGATCCCGTTCGCGGCGACGGCATTGGCCTGGGCGTTGAAGGCCACGAAGTCCCGGTTGAACTGCGCGACGGCCTCGTCCAGCGCCACCTGCGCCGTGAGCGCGTCGCCTTCCTGCAGCGGGCTGCGCAGCAGGTTGGCCCACGCGGCCAGCGCCCCGTACGCCTCGCGCAGCGGGGCCTGGCTGGCCAGGGCGGCCTGAATGCAGGCAAGCAGATGCTCCCGCACCAGCGCCAGGAAGCGGCCCTGCTGGCCGCGGTAGAGCCAGACGATGCTGGTCAGGTTGGCCAGTTGCTCCGGGCTGAAGTCGTAGATCTTGCGCGTCACCTTGCGGTAGACGTTGCGGGCATCCAGCATCAGCACGGTATCCGATCCGCGTACCAGGCGGCCATCCATGGCGCGACTCTCCGGCTTCGTCGAAGCCCCGGCCCGGCCATCCTTGGCCGTGCGTGCGGAGTCGCCGGCAATGCCATTCAAGGCATTGCCGAAGCGCGCCTCCTTACCCTTGTCGAAGAACCACAGCTCGCAGGGCACGGTGCGGGTGTAGAAGAAGTTGCCGCGGATGGCCACCATCACGTCCACGTCGCCGGTTTCCACCAGCTTCTGGCGCACCTTGGCTTCGTCGCGCCCGGCGCTGGACGCCTGCGAGGACATCACGAAGCCGGCGCGGCCACGCTTGGACAGGTAGCTGTAGAAGTAGGAGATCCACAGGTAGTTGCCGTTGCTGACCTTGCCCGCCTTGTTCACGCCGGGCAGGCCGAACGGCAGGCGCGGGTCGTTGCGGACCTTTTCCGCGTCCACCTCGTCCACGTTGAACGGCGGGTTGGCCATCACGTAGTCGGCCTTGCCCAGCAGCTCATGGGGGTCGCTGTAGTAGCTGATGGCCTCAGCGATGTTGCCCTGCAACCCGTGCACGGCCAGGTTCATCTGCGCCAGCTTGATGGTGGTGGCGTTCTTCTCCATGCCCCAGAAGGTGAGCGCCTTGCTGGGGTCGCCGTGGTTGCGCTCCACCAGGTTGGCGCTCTGCACGAACATGCCGCCGGAGCCGCAGGCTGGGTCCAGCACGCTGCCGCGCTCCGGCTCGATCAGGTTGGCGATCATCTGCACGATGGAGATGGGCGTGAAGAACTCGCCGCCGTCGTGCGCGCCCTGGTCGGCGAACTGGGTGAGGAAGTACTCGTAGATGCGGCCGAAGATGTCGCCGTTGGCGGTCTTGAGCTCTTCCGGGTTGAGCTTGCGCAGCAGCTCACCGAGGGCGTCATTGCCGATGGTCTGGTATTCCGCCTTGGGCAGCACGCCACGCAGGGCGGTGTAGTCGGCTTCGATGCCCTCCATCGCGGCGAAGAGCGCGGCAGCACGGTCCGCCGAATCTGGCAGGCTCACCAGATGGTCGAACTGGGCTTCGGGGCGCAGGAAGATGGCGCCCTGCTGGCTGAAGTCCTCCTTCGTCAGGGCTTTTGGAACCCCGCCGCGCTTCGGCAAGCCGGCCTCGATCTGCGGCTTGACGGCCAGATAGCGACTGTAGGCGTGGCGCAGGAAGATCAGGCCCATCACGGGCATGAAGTACTCGTTGCTGGCCAGATTGGAATTGGCGCGCAGCAGGTCGGCGGCGCCCCACAGGCGCT
>Ga0116180_1004264_pt1 | contig 10430 bp, 9 predicted proteins | sample AD_UKC073_MetaG_FD_89804 | JGI IMG/M metagenome (GOLD analysis project Ga0116180, IMG submission 89804) | Active sludge microbial communities of municipal wastewater-treating anaerobic digesters from USA - AD_UKC073_MetaG | ecosystem: Engineered > Bioreactor > Anaerobic > Digestate | place: USA... | reverse complement strand
CCTGAAAGGCGAGGGCCTGGACCGTTTCTGGGACTGCGTGAGCCGCTTTCGTACCCTGCAGACCGCCAGCAGCCGCCTGCAGCAGCGACGCCAGCAGCAGTCGCTGGCCTGGATGTGGGAGCGCATCGACGCCGGACTGAAGGCCGCCTTCCGCGCCCACGCCGGCGTGCGCGAGGCGCTGCCGGCGATGACGCAGGCCGTCGGCCAGGGGCAACTGGCGCCCTCGACCGCGGCGCGCCGCCTGCTGGCGCTGGCGGCGACGGGGACCACGGCGTGAACACCATGACGCTGAGCCCGCATGACCTGCAGCGCATTGCCCGGTCGACCGGCTGGCGCGACCAGCGGGTGGAGGTGTGCGACACGGCGCAAGGCAAGGTCATCGTCAAGGGGCAGCGGCCCATGCGGCACCCGGCGCGCTACCAGCTGCTCAACCGCCTGGCGCGCTGGCTGGGCCTGCCGTTCCTGAAGGCCGCGCCGCTGGCCGGTGGCGCGCAGGCGCAGCAGACCGAGGTGGCACGCCTGCGTGCGCTGCGCCGCGCCGGCGCGCCAGTGCCCGAGGTGCTGCACGTGGGCGCCGACCATTTCGTGATGCAGTGGCTGGGCCGCGTGCACCTGGGCGACGTGCTGCAGGCCGGGCATCCGCGTGCCGTCGCGCTGTGGCGCGAGGCCGGCGACGCGCTGCTGCGGCTGCACCAGGCCGACCAGTACCTCAGCCAGGGCTTCGCGCGCAACATGATCGTCACCGACGATGCCGACGCCGCGCCGCGGCTGGCCGGGCTGATCGACTTCGAGGACGATCCGCTGCAGGTGATGAGCCTGCCCGAGGCGCAGGTGCGCGACTGGCTGGCGTTTTTGCACAGCACCTTGTGGACGTTGCCCCTGCCGCCAACCGAGGTGGACGCCTGCCTCGACGCCTGGCTGGCCGCCGAAAGCCCCGCCGTGCGGGCCGGCTTCGCGCAGGCCTGCCGCCGCCTGGCCTGGCTGCGCGTGCTGCCACGCCAGCGCCGCTTTGGCCGCGATACCGTGGCGCTGCAGGCCGCCGCCGCCGCCGCGCACCGTCATGTGCAGCGCTGGCGCCAGGGGCTGGCCGCGCCATCCGAATCCGATTGAACACAAAACCGCAGGAAGAGAAAGAACCGTATGAAACCGATCCTGGAACAACTGGAACAAAAGCGCGCCGCCGCCCGCCTGGGCGGCGGGCAAAAGCGCATCGACGCGCAGCACGCCAAGGGCAAGCTGACCGCACGCGAGCGCATCGAGGTGCTGCTGGACGCGGGCAGCTTCGAAGAGTGGGACATGTTCGTCGAGCACCGCTGCGCCGACTTCGGCATGGACGCCACCCACATCCCGGGCGACGGCGTGGTTACCGGCTACGGCACCATCAACGGCCGCCTGGTGTTCGTCTTCAGCCAGGACTTCACGGTGTTCGGCGGCGCGCTGTCCGAAGCCCATGCCGAGAAGATCTGCAAAGTGATGGACCAGGCCATGAAGGTGGGCGCGCCGGTCATCGGCCTCAACGACTCGGGCGGCGCGCGCATCCAGGAGGGCGTGGCCAGCCTGGGCGGCTACGCCGAGGTGTTCCAGCGCAACGTCATGGCCTCGGGCGTGATCCCGCAGATCAGCATGATCATGGGGCCCTGCGCCGGTGGCGCGGTGTATTCGCCAGCCATGACCGACTTCATCTTCATGGTCAAGGACACCAGCTACATGTTCGTGACCGGCCCCGAGGTGGTCAAGACCGTGACGCACGAGAGCGTGACCTCGGAGGAACTGGGCGGCGCCGTCACCCACACCACCCGCAGCGGCGTGGCCGACCTGGCCTTCGAGAACGACGTCGAGGCGCTCCTGATGCTGCGGCGCTTCTTCAACTACGTTCCGGCCAGCAACCGCGAGAAGGCGCCGTACCGGCCTACGCAGGACGCGGTGGATCGCGCCGACCTGAGCCTGGACACCCTGGTGCCGGGCAACCCCAACCAGCCCTACGACATCAAGGAAGCCATCGTCAAGACGGTGGACGACGGCGAGTTCTTCGAGCTGCAGCCCGACTACGCCGCCAACATCGTGATCGGCATGGCGCGCATGGACGGCCACGTGGTCGGCATCGTTGCCAACCAGCCGCTGGTGTTGGCCGGCTGCCTGGACATCAAGAGCAGCATCAAGGCGGCGCGCTTCGTGCGCTTCTGCGACGCCTTCAACATCCCGGTCATCACCTTCGTCGACGTGCCCGGCTTCATGCCCGGCACCAGCCAGGAATACGGCGGCATCATCAAGCACGGCGCCAAGCTGCTCTATGCCTACGCCGAATGCACCGTGCCCAAGATCACGGTGATCACGCGCAAGGCCTACGGCGGCGCGTACGACGTGATGAGCTCCAAGCATCTGCGCGGCGACGTCAACCTGGCCTGGCCCAACGCCGAGATCGCCGTGATGGGCGCCAAGGGCGCGGTGGAAATCATCTTCCGCGAGGAAAAGAAAGACCCCGAGAAGCTGGCTGCGCGCGAGGCCGAATACAAGGCCCGCTTTGCCAACCCCTTTGTCGCCGGGGCCCGTGGCTTCATCGACGACGTGATCCAGCCGCACGAGACGCGCAAGCGCATCTGCCGCAGCCTGGCCATGCTCAAGGACAAGAAGCTGGACAACCCGTGGCGCAAGCACGGCAATATTCCGCTGTGATGGCGGACATCGACGGCTACTGAATAAGGAGCATGGCCATGGCCATCACGCTGTACTACCACCCGTATTCGCGCGCCTCGGGCACCCTGTGGGCGCTGGAAGAGGTGGGCACGCCCTATACCCTCAAGGTGCTTGACCTGATGAAGGGCGAGCAGAAGGGCCCCGAGCTGCTGGCGCTCAACCCCATGGGCAAGGTGCCCACGCTGGTCGATGGGGACGTCGTCGTCACCGAGGCCGCAGCCATCGCGCTGTACCTGGCCGACCGCTACGCCGCAACTCGCCTGGCACCGGCACTGGACGACCCGCAGCGCGGCAGCTACCTGCGCTGGTCCTTCTTTGCCCCCAGCGTGATCGAGCCCGCCGTCATGGCCAGGGCCGGCCACTGGGACGTGCGCGAGGGATCCGCCGGCTGGGGCAACCAGGACACCATGCTGACCGCGCTGCACAGCGCCATTGCCGGCAGGCGCTTCGTGCTGGGCGACGCGTTTTCCATGGCCGATGTGGTGCTGGGCGGCACGCTGCGCTACATGCTGGATTTCAAGCTGATGGAAGCCGCGCCGGATTTCCAGGCCTATGTCGAACGTTTGAATGAACGCCCGGCCTACCAGCGTGCCGCGGCACGCAACCTGGCCATGCGCAAGGAACTGGGGTTGCAGTGAGCCCTTCAGGGCCTGCCCCACAAGTACAAGACAACGGAGTGAACATGTTTACCAAGATCCTGATTGCGAACCGCGGCGAGATCGCCTGCCGCGTCATCGCCACCGCCCAGAAAATGGGCATTGCCACCGTCGCCGTGTATTCGGATGCCGACGCGCAGGCGCGCTTCGTGCAGATGGCCGACGAGGCCGTGCGCCTGGGGCCGCCGCCTTCGCGCGAGTCCTATCTGCTGGGCGACAAGATCATCGAGGCGGCCAAGGCCACGGGGGCGCAGGCCATCCACCCGGGCTACGGCTTCCTGAGCGAGAACGAGGCCTTCGCCCGCAAGGTCGAAGAGCAGGGCCTGGTCTTCATCGGGCCCAAGCACCACAGCATCGCGGCCATGGGCGACAAGATCGCCTCCAAGAAGCTGGCCGACGAAGCCAAGGTCAACACCATTCCCGGCTACAACGACCCGATCGACACGCCTGAGCAGGCCGTCGAGATCGCCAAGGGCATCGGCTACCCGGTGATGATCAAGGCCAGCGCCGGCGGTGGCGGCAAGGGCCTGCGCGTGGCCTTCAACGACAAGGAGGCGCACGAGGGCTTCAGCGCCTGCCGCAACGAGGCACGCAACAGCTTTGGCGACGACCGCGTGTTCATCGAAAAATTCGTCGAGCAACCGCGCCACATCGAGATCCAGGTGCTGGGCGACGCCCACGGCAACGTGGTGTACCTCAACGAGCGCGAATGCTCCATCCAGCGCCGCCACCAGAAGGTGATCGAAGAAGCGCCGTCGCCCTTCATCAGCGACGCCACCCGCAAGGCCATGGGCGAGCAGGCGGTGCAGCTGGCCAAGGCGGTGCAGTACCAGTCGGCCGGCACGGTGGAGTTCGTGGTCGGCAAGGATCAGGACTTCTACTTCCTGGAGATGAACACGCGCCTGCAGGTCGAGCACCCGGTGACCGAGCTGATCACCGGCCTCGATCTGGTCGAGCAGATGATCCGCGTGGCCGCAGGTGAGAAGCTGGGCTTTGCGCAAGCCGACGTGAAGCGCGAAGGCTGGGCCATGGAGTGCCGCATCAACGCCGAAGACCCGTTCCGCAGCTTCCTGCCCTCCACCGGTCGCCTGGTGCGCTTTGCGCCGCCAGCGACAGACCTGCAACAGGGCCAGGCCACGACGGCGCATGGCGTGCGTGTCGATACCGGCGTCGTCGACGGCGGCGAGATCCCGATGTTCTACGACTCCATGATCGCCAAGCTGATCGTGCACGGCAAGGACCGCGCGGACGCCATCGCCCGCATGCGCGAGGCGCTCAACGGTTTCGTCATCAAGGGCGTGCAGAGCAATATCCCGTTCCAGGCCGCGCTGCTGGCGCACCCGAAGTTCGTGGCCGGCGACTTCAACACCGGCTTCATTGCCGAGCACTACGCGCACGGCTTCTCCGCCGCCGACGTGCCGCACGCCGACCCAAGCTTCCTGGTGGCGCTGGCCGCGCGCCTGCACATGTTCTACCGCAACCGCGCCCAGGGCCTGCAGGGGCAGTTCTGGGAGGGCTTCAAGACTTTGCCCAAGCGTGACTTCACCGTCTGTGTGCTCGGCAAGGAAGGGCACAACGAGTACGTCGACGTCAGCCTGAGCGAGGTGGTGCGCGGCGAACCCACGCGGGTCATCGTGCATGCGGACGGCGGCGACCGCGTCTATGAACTGGCGCTGGATAACTACCTGGGCGACACCCGCATCGCCGGGCGCTGCAACGGTCAGCCCTTCACGGCCCAGATGGAGCGCGGGCAGACGCGCAATCCGCTGGCGATCCGCGTGATGCATGACGGCACGCAGCGGGACGCCATCGTCATGCACCCGGGCACGGCCGTGCTGCACAAGCTGATGCCCTACAAGGCGCCGCCCGACATGAGCAAGTTCGTCCTGTCGCCCATGCCGGGCCTGCTGGTCCAGGTGGCCGTGCAGCCGGGCCAGAAGGTGCAGGCCGGCGAGCGGGTGGCCGTGATCGAGGCCATGAAGATGGAAAACGTGCTGCTGGCCAGCGCCGACGGGGTGATCAAGGAAGTGAAGGCCAGGCAGGGCGACAGCCTGGCGGTCGACCAGGCCATCGTCGAGTTCGAGTGACCCGCCCGCAGGCGCGCCGTGCACCTGCTCAGGCTGTCGATCCATGCCACGCCCGGCGCGCGCCGCACCGAAGCAGCGGGCGCCCATGGCCAGGCCCTGCGCGTGCGGCTGGCGGCGCCGCCGGTCGACGGCAAGGCCAATGCGGCGCTGATCGCCTGGGCCGCGGCGGCGCTGGGCGTGCCGCGCGCGCAGGTCGAGTTGCTGCACGGCGCCAGCGGGCGGCAGAAGGTGCTGGAACTGCGCTTTGATGACGCGGCGGCGCTGGCCGCCGCGCAGGCGCGGGTGGCGCGCTGGATGGCGGGCGGCGCCGATGCATGAGTGTCCAACTTCAAAAACAATAGCTGCTGGCGCATATCCCGTAAGCGCTGGAGCCGGTTTTTTATCTGATTTCCGCCTGAGCCGGCGCGCCACGCTCGCCCTGGGCGCCGGTGCCTTCGGTGCCCCCGGGGTGCTGGCGCAGCTGTCGCCCGACTGGCAGGGCCTGCCGGCGCGCATCGCCACGCAGCGGCCCGACGTACAGAGCGTGGCCGTGGTGCAGCGTGGCGCCCTGGTGTTCGACTTCGCGCGCGCCGGGCTGGACGCCGACAGCCTGCAGGACGTGCAGTCGGTCACCAAGAGCGTGCTGGCGCTGCTGTTCGGCTGCGCGCTGGCCGATGGGCATGTGCGCGGTGTCGACGAGCTGGTGGCGCTGCGCCTGCCGCAGCTGCTGCGGCTGGGCGGCGACGAGCGTCTGCGGCGCCTGCGCTTCGTCCACCTGCTCACCATGACGGCCGGCTGGCCCGGCGAGTTGACGGCACGGCGCGACCGCGACGACGACCTGCGCTGGCTGGCGCTGCGGCCCTTCGTGGCCGAGCCGGGGGCGCGTTTTGCCTACGACAACGGCGCCGCCAACCTGCTGGCGCTGGCGCTGGCCAACGCGGTCGGCCGTCCGCTGGCCGACTACGCGCGCGAGCGGCTGCTGGCGCCGCTGGGCATCTCCCGCTTTGCCTGGCGCCAGGGCGCGCAGGGCCAGGCGCTGGGGGCGCTGGGCCTGTCGATCGGCGTGCGCGATCTGGCGCGCCTGGGCGAGCTGGTGCTGGCGGGCGGCCGCTGGGGTGGCCGCGCGCTGCTGCCGGCCGACTACCTGCGCCAGGCCACCACGCCGCGCCACGCCGGCGGCGCGCCGGTGTTCGCGCCCTATGGCTATCTGTGGTGGCTGTCGGCCGAGCGACTGGCGCGCGGCCAGACACGGGGCGCGATCATGGCCAGCGGCTACGGCGGGCAATGGCTGTACGTCGACCCGGCGCGCGGCGCCGCGATCGCCGTCACCGCGCGCCGCACGCCCGAAAGCGCCGCGCGCGGGCAGGCACTGGCGCTGATTCGCCGCGACATCCTGCCGGCTCTGCCGCGGCCGGCACAATGAGGCCATGAACCCGCACACCGCCTTGCTCGTCGTCGATGTCCAGTACGGCTTCATGCCCGGCGGCGGCCTGCCGGTGGCCGGCGGCGACGCCATCGTCCCGGTCATCAACCGCATCGCGCCGCGTTTTGCCAACGCCGTGCTGACGCAGGACTGGCATCCGGCCGATCACGTGTCCTTTGCCGCCAACCATCCCGGACGCCAGCCGTTCGACACCCTCCGCCTGCCCTATGGCGAGCAGGTGCTGTGGCCCACCCACTGCGTGCAAGGCACGCGTGATGCGGCGCTGCACGATGGGCTGCGTGTCGATCACGCGCAGCTCATCATCCGCAAGGGTTTCCGGCGCGAGATCGACAGCTATTCGGCCTTTGTCGAGGCCGACCGCCGCACCACCACCGGCCTGGCGGCCTATCTGCAGGCGCGCGGCATCACCACGCTTTACCTGGGCGGCCTGGCCACCGATTACTGCGTGGCCTGGAGCGCGCTGGATGCGCGCGCGGCCGGCTTTCAGGTCACGGTGATCGAGGACGCCTGCCGCGCCATCGACCTCGACGGCTCGCTGGCCCGCGCCTGGGCCGACATGGCGGCGGCCGGGGTGGGGCGCGTCCTGGCCGCGCAACTTGAATGAATTGCGGTCCAGCGCTTTCTGGACATGCGTGAGCAGCTATCAAGACAATAGTAAGCAAGGAGCTTCTGATGACCCGCCCGTTCAAAGTCCTCGGCATCCAGCAGATCGCCATCGGTGGCCCCGACAAGCAGCGCCTGGCGCGGCTGTGGGTCGACATGCTGGGCCTGCGGCTCACCGGCAACTTCCGCAGCGAGCGCGAGAACGTGGACGAGGACATCGCCGCCCTGGGCAGCGGACCGTTCAAGGTCGAGGTCGACCTGATGCAGCCGCTGGACCCCGACAAGAAGCCCGCCGTGCACGCCACGCCGCTCAACCACGTCGGCCTGTGGATCGACGATCTGCCCCAGGCCGTGGCCTGGCTCACGGCGCAGGGTGTGCGCTTTGCGCCGGGTGGCATCCGCAAAGGCGCGGCCGGCTACGACATCACCTTCCTGCACCCCAAGGCCAGCGACGACTTCCCGATCGCCGGCGAGGGCGTGCTGATCGAGCTGGTACAGGCGCCGCCCGAGGTGATCGCCGCGTTTTCCGCGCTCGCGGGCTGACGGGACTCCAGCCGGCGCGCTGGCGTGTGTCGCCGGTGCGACGGCGGCGCCGCAATGGCACCTGCTGGCGGGGGGTGAATCGGTTTGGAACCCCGGGTGACGGGCGTAGACTTACGCGGCGATACAAACCGGCCCGGTCGGGCCACCTCGCCACCCAAGGAGACCGCGCTTGCAACCGACCGATACCCGCGATCCAGCCTACTACCACAAGGTCGTCGACTGCCAATGGGCCTGTCCGGCCCACACCCCGGTACCCGAATACCTGCGCCTGATCGCCCAGGGCCGCTACGCCGACTCGTACATGGTCAACTGGGTGGCCAACGTGTTCCCGGGCATCCTGGGCCGCACCTGCGACCGCCCGTGCGAGCCGGCCTGCCGGCGCAGCCGGGTGGAGCAGGCGCAGACCGGCAAGCCCGAACCGGTGGCCATCTGCCGGCTCAAGCGCGTGGCGGCCGACTTCAAGGACGACGTGCTGCCGCGCATGCCCACGCCGGCGCCGTCCAACGGCCGGCGCATCGCCTGCGTCGGCGCCGGACCGGCCTCGCTGACGGTGGCGCGCGACCTGGCGCCGCTGGGCTACCAGGTCACGGTGTTCGAGGGCGAGGCCAAGGCCGGCGGCTTCATGCACCAGCAGATCCCGCGCTTTCGCCTGCCCGAGAGCGTGATCGACGAGGAAACCGGCTACGTCTTCCGGCTGGGCGTGGAGTTCAAGCCCGGCCAGCGCATCGAGTCCATGCGCGCGCTGCTGGCCGAGGGCTACGACGCCATCTTCGTCGGCAGCGGCGCCCCGCGCGGGCGTGACCTCGACCTCCCGGGCAGGCGCGAGGCGGCGGCGCACATCCACATCGGCATCGACTGGCTGGCCTCGGTGTCCTTCGGCCACGTCACGAGCGTGGGCAGGCGCGTCATCGTGCTGGGCGGCGGCAACACCGCGATGGACTGCTGCCGTTCGGCGCGGCGCCTGGGCGGCGAGGACGTGAAGGTCATCGTGCGCTCCGGCTTCGAAGAGATGAAGGCCTCGCCCTGGGAAAAGGAGGACGCCCAGCACGAAGGCATTCCGATCATCAACATGCACGTGCCCAAGGCCTTCGTGCACGAGGGCGGCAAGCTGACCGGCATGAGCTTCGAGCTCGTGCGCGCCGAGTACGACGCCAGCGGCCGGCGCAGCCTGGTGCCCACCGGCGAGCCCGACGCCTTCTTTGCCTGCGACGAGGTACTGGTCGCCGTCGGGCAGGAAAACGCCTTTCCCTGGATCGAGCGCGATGTCGGCATCGACTTCGACCGCTGGGGCCTGCCGGTGCTGGGGCAGACCACGTTCCAGTCCACGCTGCCGCGCGTGTTCTTCGGTGGCGACGCCGCCTTCGGGCCCAAGAACATCATCACCGCCGTGGCGCAGGGGCACGAGGCGGCGGTGTCGATCGACCTGTTCCTGGGCGGCCAGGATGTGGCCGCGCGCCCTGGACCGCGCGCCAACCTGGTGTCGCAGAAGATGGGCATCCACGAGTGGAGCTACGACAACGACCCCAGCAACGACCTGCGCTACAAGGTACCCTGGGCCAAGGCCGAGAAGGCGCTGGCCAGCATCCAGGTCGAGGTCGAGCTGGGCTTTGACCCGCGCACCGCGTTGAAGGAGGCGGCGCGCTGCCTGAACTGCGACGTGCAGACCGTCTTCACCCCCAGCCTGTGCATCGAGTGCGACGGCTGCGTGGACATCTGCCCGATGGACTGCATCACCTTCACCGACAACGGCGAGGAGCTCGATCTGCGCCAGCGCCTGAACGCCCCGGCCGAGAACCTGGAGCAGGCGCTGCTGGTGTCTGCCGCGGTCCCGACCGGTCGCGTGATGGTCAAGGACGAGGACGTCTGCCTGCACTGCGGCCTGTGCGCCGAGCGCTGTCCGACCGGCGCCTGGGACATGCAGAAATTCCTGATGTTCACCACCAAGGCGGGCGGCGCGTCCCACACGATGGGCATGGCCACGGCACCGGAGGAGCAGGTATGAAGCAGATCAGCGCCATCAACGACTTCGTCATCAAGTTCGCCAACGTCAACGGCTCGGGTTCGGCCAGCGCCAACGAGCTGTTCGCCAAGGCCATCCTGCGCATGGGCGTGCCCGTCAGCCCGCGCAACATCTTTCCCAGCAACATCCAGGGCCTGCCCACCTGGTACGAGGTGCGCGTCAGCGCCAAGGGCTACCTGGGGCGGCGCGGCGGCATCGACATGATGGTGGCCATGAACCCGCAGACCTGGGCCGCCGACGTGGAGGAGATCGAGCCCGGCGGCTACCTGCTGTACGACAGCACGCGCCTGCGCCCGCGCGAGGAGCTGCGCGACGACGTCACGGTGATCGGCATTCCGCTGACCGAGATCTGCAACGCCGTCTACAGCGATCCGCGCCAGCGCCAGCTGTTCAAGAACATCATG
>Ga0116180_1004261_pt1 | contig 10440 bp, 10 predicted proteins | sample AD_UKC073_MetaG_FD_89804 | JGI IMG/M metagenome (GOLD analysis project Ga0116180, IMG submission 89804) | Active sludge microbial communities of municipal wastewater-treating anaerobic digesters from USA - AD_UKC073_MetaG | ecosystem: Engineered > Bioreactor > Anaerobic > Digestate | place: USA... | reverse complement strand
TTCCGTAGAACCAACCACGCCAAAACCAATCGAGATTTTCAGCACTTGCATCATTCATCGTTCTAAAAAAATCTGCAGGTTCAGGATGTTTGAACGCCCATCTTTTAGAATACGTTTTAAACGCTTTATCGAAAAGTTCTCTTCCCATGATGGTTTCACGCAGAATATTTAATCCGGTTGCTGGTTTTGAATAGGCATTGGGACCAAACTGAATAATGTTTTCGGAGTTGGTCATAATCGGCTCCAACTGATCTTTCGGAAGCCTCATGTAATCCACAATAGTATGAGCTGGACCGCGACGGGATGGGAATTTGTTGTCCCACCTTTCCTCCGTTAAATATTCCACGAAAGTGTTCAAACCTTCATCCATCCAACTCCACTGTCTTTCATCGGAATTGATGATCATTGGGAAAAAGTTGTGTCCAACTTCATGAATAATTACGCCGATCATTCCGTTTTTAATTCCTTCGGAATAAGTGCCGTCTTTTTCAGTTCGCCCGAAATTGAAACAGATCATTGGATATTCCATTCCATTTGCCGCTTCCACAGATTGTGCGACAGGATAAGGATATGGGATCGTATATTCGGAATAAGTGAGAATCGTATGTGCAACAGCTTTTGTAGAAAATTTTCTGTAAAGATTATAGGCTTCCTTTGGATAAAGGCTCATCGCCATCACGTGGTTTTGGTTTTCAGGAATCACTACTTTCATTCCATCCCAGATAAATTTTCTTGAGGAAGTCCAGGCAAAATCTCTCACATTTTCAGCTTCGAATTTCCAAATTTTTCTTTCTTTTGATTTTGACTTTTCAGCTTTTTTGGCTTCATCTAAGGTTACAATCTCAATAATATCATTGGAGTTTTGAGCTTTTTCCCATCTTTCGTATTGTGCAGAAGTAAGAACGTCTTTAAAGTTTTTTCCGGTTCCAGTTGCTGCAACAATATGATCTGCAGGAACATTCATCGAAACTTTGTAATTGCCAAAAGGTAATGCAAACTCACCTCTTCCAGTAAACTGGTTGTGTTGCCATCCCTTGAAATCACTGTACACACACATTCTTGGAAACCATTGCGTCATGGTGTAAAGGTCGTTTCCATCTTCAGGAAAATTTTCGTAACCGCCTCTTCCGCCCATCGTCATTCGGTTTGGAATGTTATAATTCCAATCGATTTTGAACACAAATTTTTCCCCTCTTTTTAGAACTTTTGGCAAATCGATTCGCATCATGGTTTTATTGACGGTAAATTTCAATGGATTTCCAGAAACATCGGTCACTTTTTCCAAATTTACTCCGTAACCATTATCTTTTCGTGGGATTTCGCTAATTCTTAATCGGTCAGAATTGGATTGCTTTGGCAAAGTTGACTCACTTTCATAACCCGCATTTTTTACAGAAGATTGTTGGTTTTCATCCAGCTGAAGCCACAAATAATCCAAATCGTCGGGAGAATTGTTGTAGTAGGTCACTGTTTCGGAACCTTTTAAGTTTCTTTTGTCTTCATCCAAATACGCGGTGATGTCATAATCTGCTCGGTTTTGCCAATAACCTTGTCCAGGAGCTCCGGAAGCAGTTCGGTAAACATTGGGTGTAGGTAAAATCGTTCCGAGTGCCTCAAATTTATTTCCGTGATTGCTTGTGGGATTGTTCTGGATATTTTGGGCAAAAACGCCCAACGGAAGACATAATGAAAATATAATGGATTTGAAATTCATATTCAAATAATTTTAATTTTTTGAAAAATGTTGCTCAAAAATAATGAAAATAATTATGATTATCGACAATAAAACTAAAAAGGCAACCTTTCTAAAGTCATTTTTAAAGCCAACGCAAAAACTCCCGAAGATATAAACATGATCCAGTCTTTTTTGTGAACTCGAAATATTTTTATCACCACGAAAAGCAACATCAGAAATGCAATAACAACTACAATTTGACCCAATTCCAAACCGATGTTGAAACCGAGTAAAGGCGTGAACAAATTTTGTTCTTTAGCCAACATCATTCTCGCCGTGTTCGCAAAACCCATTCCGTGAATCAGACCAAAAAACAAGGCAAGGAAATAATTGATCCGCATCAATTTAGACTGATTTCCTTTAAAAATAATATTGTCGAAAGCCGTGATGACGATCGTCAATGGAATTAGAAACTCAACCCAATCCGAGGAAATCATGATGATATCCAAAGTGCTTAACGCCAAAGTGATGGAATGTCCGATGGTGAAAGCGGTGACCATAACCAGAATCTTTTTCCAATCGCTGAACGAATAAACCGCCACCAAAACCAGGACGAAAAGTTGATGATCAAGCGCATCGAGCGAAATAATGTGTTCCCAACCGAGTTTTAGATAGAAAATAAAATCCTGCATGATGGCTAAATTTTTGAAAAGCGATAATACAAATAATATTTTAACTTTGTTGAAAATTGAGGTGATGACTTATATATTAGAACTTGAAAACAATGATGATTTTCCGAAAGTTAAAAAACTATTGGAACAAATAAAAGGCGCAAAAATTTTTGACACTTCAGAATCTGAATCATATCCCGATGGAACGCCGAAATGGTTTATTGATGAACTTGCTGATTATGCAGATCGTCTTACCGAAAAAGATATGATTACTGAAGAGGAGTTCTCGGATTTTGTAAAGGATGAGCGATGCAAGTTGAATTTACCGAATTAGCAAAGATAACCCTCAAAAATAATATCGAATTCCTTAAAACTGTGTGGACCGACAAGGAAGTTGAGGAATTTCTGGATGACGTTGAAAATCTGACGTTGACTTTAAAAGAGGGGAAGTTTTTGATGTTTCAGAAATATTCGAAAAATTTAAGATCTGCCTTAATTGGAAGAAAGCATGTTAGAGTTTATTTCAAAATTGAGAATGAAAGCTTGATTAAAATTTTGCTGTATTTTGAAACCAGAGAAAATCCTCATAAAATTTTAGAATTACTCCAACAATGAAAACCATATTATTTCTTTTCTCTTTACTACTTTTTCTTTGTTCTCAAAACGTTCAAGCCAGGAAAATCCATCCGTACCACGTTGGTTCTGTTGAATTTAACTACAGTTCAAAATCCAAAACTTTTGAGATTTCCGGGAAATTTTTCTTGGATGATTTAGAAAATGCTTTGAAGGAAAAATACGGAAATGCAGTTCATTTCAATGATGCTAAATACAAATCTCAAATCAATGAATTGCTCACCAAATACTGTGCGGATTACTTAAAGCTAAAGGTTGATGATAAGTTTTTGAAAATCAGTTATTTAGGTTACGAAGAAGACAGCGAATCGGTCAATATTTATTTAGAATCCGAGGTAGTAAATCAACCCAAAAAAGTGGAAACTGCGGTGAGTCTTCTGTACAATTTATTTGACGACCAAATGAACATCATCCATATCATCGTTGGTGGAAAAAGACAAAGCGACCGATTGAATTATCCGGATCGTTATCTCTACAAAAACTTCTAAAATTCCGAGTTGATTTTTGTGACATGCTCCAAAAGTTCTGGAAAGAAAATGTCGAAATGATTTTGAAGTCGAGGTTTGTTGTTCATAAAAACTTCAAAAACCGCTAAATTTTTATCTAAATATTTCGCTTTGTTCAACACGTTTTGGATGGAAAATTTGATTCCCCAATCTTCCTTGTAATTGTAGAGCCAATTGTCTTTTTCCATCCTTTCCAACATTAAAATAAAATTTGCGGGAAGATATTTTTCATGCTTCCACAAAATCCGATATACTTTTTGGGAATGATTAAAAAGAACATCGTCGGGAAGGGAATTTGCCAAAAAATAATCAAACGCTACGTCCACAAACGCTCCTGAATATAGCCGAACCAACGGACTGAAAATTTTCTTTGCTTCCGAAATTTCGGGATGAGCATCGGTGAAAGTATCAATTTCTCGATGCAAAGTTATTCCCTGTTGAATTTTTTCGGGAAAAGAATAACGCTCGCTGTTTCTGATAAAGTCTTCCAGAAATTGCCCGACAATTTGTTCATCGGAAAAAGTGAGGTAGGAATGGGCGAGAAAGTTCATGGAATTGGATGATGAGTGCAGGGTGATGGATGCTCAAACGCCACCAATTAATAATTTTTTCAAAAATAGGAAAAAGATTTTGATAAAAACTTTAGTGTGATAACCAACATTTCTAATTCACAAATTCATCTTAATCCAGCTTCCGTCATCCCTCTTCCAGCCTAAAAAAGAAACTCATGAAAATCCTCAATCTTGCTCACTTCCAAGATCGTGATTCCATACTTTTTCTTTGGAATTTTATTGAGGTTCGAAACAAAAATCTTTTCGTAACCCAATTTTTCTGCCTCGGAAATTCGTTGCTCAATTTGGGGAACGGGACGAATTTCGCCACTCAAACCGATTTCTCCCGCAAAACAGAAATGTTCGGAAATGGCAATATCTTCATTGGAAGAAAGAATCGAAGCGACCACTGCCAAATCTAAAGCAGGATCATCAGTCTTTATTCCGCCGGTAATGTTGAGGAAAACGTCTTTCGCACCCAATTGAAAACCCGCTCTTTTTTCGAGAACGGCAAGAAGCATATTCAACCTTTTGGAATCGAAACCGGTACAACTTCTTTGTGGAGTTCCATAAACAGCCGAACTTACCAATGCCTGAATTTCAATCAACATCGGGCGATTTCCTTCCAAAGTTACCGCGACTGAATTTCCTGAAAGCTCTTCAAATTTTTTGGTGATTAAGATTTCAGAAGGATTTTTAATTTCCTTTAAACCTTGCGAAATCATTTCGTAAATTCCAATTTCTGAAGTGGAACCGAAACGGTTTTTATTCGCTCTTAATAATCGGAACAAATGATTTCTGTCTCCATCAAAATTGAGAACTACATCAACCATGTGTTCCAAGACTTTCGGACCTGCAATTTGTCCGTCTTTGGTGATATGACCAACCAAAAAAACTGGTGTATTCGTGTCTTTTGCGAATTTGATGATTTCGTTGGAACATTCACGGATTTGGGAAACTGTTCCGGGTGAACTTTCAATCAGCTGACTTTGAAGGGTTTGAATGGAATCGATGATTACAAAATCAGGTTTCAGTTTTTTGGCTTCATGAAGGATTTTTTCCACGGAAGTTTCGGTAAACAGGTAGCAGTGTGGATTTTGAAGTTCAGTCAATCGGTCGGCTCGCATTTTTATTTGTGATGCGCTTTCTTCACCGGAAACGTAAAGAATTTTCTTCTTCATTTTCAAGGCGAGCTGCAGCAAAAGCGTTGATTTTCCAATTCCCGGTTCGCCGCCGATTAGGGTGACGGAACCTAAAACAATTCCACCGCCCAAAACGCGGTTGAGTTCTTCGGAAGGTGTTTTGATGCGGGCTTCTTCGTTGGTTTCAACTTCGATGATGTTGATGATGTGCTGTTTCGATTTTTCTAAAACACTTTTTGTGGAAGGTTTTTCTACAATTTCTTCGACCAAAGTATTCCATTGTCCGCAGTTTTTGCACTGACCGAGCCATTGTGGATATTGAGTTCCGCAGTTTTGACAGAAATATGCTGTTTTGAGTTTTGCCATGTTGCGAATTTCGTGAAATTTTTAAGATTTCAATACAAAGGCACAAAGTTTCTCACAAATAACACAAGCTTTGTGAACGTAGTGTTTTCTTGGTGTCACAGTGTTAAAAATAGCCCTGATTGCAGCGGTTACCCCGCAATCCCGAAATTTCGGGATGAGGAGTATGAGCGGAAAGCAGGTTCCCGGCTCCTAAAAATTTCATTTGCCTTGTCTGTCAAATTCCACTAACTTTGCGCAAACCTAATCTAATGAGTAAAAAGAACACCAAATACATCTTCGTAACAGGAGGTGTTACCTCTTCTTTGGGGAAAGGAATTGTGTCGGCGTCGCTTGGTTTGTTGTTGAAATCACGCGGTTTTAAAGTCACCATTCAGAAACTCGACCCTATATCAATATCGATCCCGGAACTTTAAATCCCTACGAACACGGTGAATGTTACGTGACCGAAGACGGAGCGGAAACCGATTTGGATTTGGGACATTACGAAAGATTCCTTGATTCTCAAACTTCACAAAACAACAACGTTACGACCGGAAAAATTTATCAAACCGTGATTGAAAAAGAGCGGAAAGGTGATTTTTTAGGAAAAACTGTTCAAGTAATTCCACATATTACAAATGAGATTAAGCGCAGAATCAAAATTTTGGCAAAGAAAGATTACGACATCATCATTACCGAAATTGGCGGAACTGTGGGCGATATCGAGTCGCTTCCTTATATCGAATCGGTGCGTCAGTTGAAATGGGAATTGGGCGGAAATAATTCGATGGTGATTCATTTGACGCTGCTTCCTTATTTGGCTTCGAGTGGCGAATTGAAAACGAAACCTTCACAACATTCGGTTCGTCAGTTGATGGAAAGCGGAATTCAAGCGGATGTTTTGGTGTGCAGAACTGAGCATAAAATCCCGAAAGAACAGCGCGCAAAATTGGCCCAATTCTGTAACGTGGCTTTGGAAAATGTGATTGAATGCAAAGATTTGGAAACGATTTATGAAGTTCCGCTTTATCTTCAGAAACAGGATTTTGACGATGTGGTTTTGAAAGAATTAGGTTTAAAGAGCGACAAGGAAGCCGATTTGAAAGATTGGAAAAATTTCCTTAAAAAATATCAGAATCCTAAAAAGAAAGTGGAAATTGCTTTGGTGGGGAAATATGTTTCTCTTCAAGATTCGTATAAATCGATTGCGGAAGCGTTCATTCACGCAGGTGCAGATTTGGAAACCGAAGTGAAAATCCGTTGGGTTTACAGTGGCGAAATTACCCAAGAAAATGTTGCCGAAACATTTAAGGGAATCGATGGAATGTTGATTGCTCCAGGTTTTGGTGACCGTGGAATTGAAGGAAAAATCCTTTCGGCGAAGTTTGCACGTGAGAATAATATTCCGCTTCTGGGAATTTGTTTGGGAATGCAGATTATGACGATTGAGTTTGCAAGAAATGTTTTAAGTTTATCAAAAGCAAATTCAATGGAGTTTGACACTTCTACTCCAGAACCGGTGATTTCTTTAATGGAAGAACAGAAAAATGTGGTGGAAAAAGGCGGAACAATGCGACTTGGCGCGTGGAAATGCTCCTTGAAAACAGGTTCGAAATTGGCGGAAATTTACGGCACAAAAAATATTTCAGAAAGACACCGCCATCGTTATGAGTTCAATTCTGAATTTAAGGAAGACTTTGAAAAGAATGGATTAATTCCGACCGGTTTTAATCCCGAAACTGGTTTGGTGGAGACTTTAGAGCTGAAAAATCATCCTTTTTATATCGGTGTTCAATATCACCCGGAATACAAAAGTACGGTTGCAACACCGCATCCTTTGTTTAAAGCGTTTATAAAAGCGGCGACGAAGAATAATTTTTCTCGCTGAGTTTGCAGATGACGCAGATATCCTTTCTAAAATAATTAAATGTCCGTTCACTATACGGACATTTTTATTTAATGATAAAAAGTGAGTGCTTTCTAAAAAAATCAGTATTTTTGTCCACTTAAATTTTCGGGTATAAAGTTTGAGAATTTTCAGACTTAAAAACCTTGTCCCGAGAATTCGGGGTCGAATCTCAAATTAAAAAACATGCAGCAAAATAACGGTTTAGATAAGAATCAACTGATTAGTTTCGTACTTTTTACGCTAATTTTAATGGGTGGAATGTTTTATTTCCAAAACAAACAGGCGAAAGAACAACAGCTGAAAGATGCAGAAAACAAAGCAAAAGCTACGCAAACCGTACAAAACAGTCCTACAAAACCTGCCATCGTCACTAATCTGAACGACAGTGTGAAAACCGCTTCCATTCAGCAAGTGGAGTTGAAAAACAAGGACTTGACTTTGGCGATTTCAACTTTGGGCGGACAAATTTCAACCGTTCAACTGAACCAATACAAAGCGTACAACAGAACTACCGACAAAAACGACAAGCAGCTTTTGCTTTTCGATAAAAATAATTCGACTTACGGATTTCAGTTTAAAGACAAAACGGGGAAAATTTTCAACACGAAAGATTTGGTTTTCTCGCCTGTTCAAAACGGAAATTCTGTAACGATGCAGGCAAATGTGAATGGAGCGGTTATTCAGTTTATTTATACTTTATCAGATAAATACACCGTTGATTTCAATGTAAAAACTCAGGGACTTTCGCAACTGGTTTCGGACCAAAAAGCAGATTTTGTTTGGGATTACAACGTTCGTGAAATGGAAAAAGGTCGTTCACAAGAACAAACACACACCGAATTCAATTACACGTTCAACAATTACAAAAGTTTTGACTACGACGGGAGAACCACCATGGAAGAACCCGATGAAACTTTGAATTGGCTTGCTGTAAAGCAACAGTTTTTCACGGCATTAATTGAACCGAAAAACGGTTTCAAAAATTCCAGAGGTTCGCAGGAAATGATTGAAGAAGGTGAATATTTGAAGAAATTTAATTTCAACGGGCAGGTTGATTTGGCAGGAAACGAATTGAATCAGGATTTCAAATGGTACTTTATGCCTTTGGATTTACCTTTATTAAAGTCTTATGAAGGTAAAAATTTTGATGAACTTCTTCCTTTAGGTTGGTCATTTATCGGAAGTTTGAACAGATGGTTCTTTATTCCTTTATATAATTTAATTTCAAGTTGGGGAATTGCTGCAGGTTGGGTAATTTTCTTGATGACGATTTTCGTGAAAATTATCTTGTCGCCAATTATGTTCAAACAACATAAATTGAGTGCGATGATGAGAGTAATTCGCCCAGAAATTGATGAGGTGAATGCCAAATTCAAGGACGCGGATCCGATGAAGAAACAGCAGGAAGTGATGTCGGTTTACCGAAAAGCAGGCGTGAATCAAATGGCGGGATGTTTACCGGGCTTGATTCAGATTCCTATTTTCTATGCGCTGTTCCGTTTCTTCCCAAATATGATTGATTTAAGAGGGAAAAGTTTTTGGTTTGCTAAAGATTTAACAGCGTATGATGATGTTATAAAACTACCTTTCAACATTCCTTTTTTAGGTGACCATTTAAGTATTTTCGCGATTGCGTGTACTATTGTTATACTTATCTATACCGTTATGACGGCAGGAAATATTCAGCAACCGACACAGGAAGGAATGCCGAATATGAAAGTGTTGATGTATATTTTCCCAATCACGTTCTTATTTTTCTTAAACACCTCTGCATCTGGACTTTCCTGGTATTATTTTGTTTCGAATGCAATCAACATCCTCATTATTTTAGTCATTAACTATTGGATTTTGGATGAGAAGAAGATTCACGCTCAAATTCAGGCGAACAAACAGAAAGAGCCGAAAAAGGAAGGAAAATTCCAAAAAAGAATGCGTGAAATGATGGAACAAGCGCAGGAGCAGCAGAAATTGCAACAGCAGCAAAAAGGGAAGAAAAAATAGTTAGCGTGTTGCTGTATTGGTGAGTGAAAGGGTTTGATACTCCTTAATTATATATATAAGAAAAATCGGAAACTATAATTTCCGATTTTTTTTGTTTTTCAAACTGCAACCTTCTTCAAAATGTACACTGCTGAAATCCGAAAGCAGATTGTGCATCAATCATAAATAAGCTTGAAAGATTTCCTATGGTGAATGGTTGGCCCGAATTTATTCAGCGCTTCACGATGTTGTTTGGTGGCATAACCCATATTTTTATTCCAGCCATAGTGAGGAAATTCATCATGAAGATTAATCATTAATTTGTCCCGGTAATTTTTTGCTATAATAGAAGCTGCAGCAATTGAGAGTATTTTAGAATCACCTTTAATAATACATTGATGCGGGGTAAAGTTGTAGGGATGAAATTTGTTTCCATCTACCAAGATTAGTTCTGGTCGAATTTTCAATTGATCAAGGGCAAGATGCATTGCGTGAATGCTGGAATTAAGGATATTGTGTTCATCTATAAAAGCGGGTGGAAGTTCGGCAATCGCATATTCTTTTACATTGTCCTTTATATAGGAATCAAGATCAAATCTTGTCTTAATTGTTAATTTTTTGGAATCGTTAACCAAATTTTGCTTAAAATTATCGTCCAAAATAACGGCTGCAGCGACAACAGGACCACTTAAACAGCCACGTCCCACTTCATCACAACCTGCTTCAATATAACGTTCCGACCATTTTTGTAATAATTCCACAATAAACAAATTAAATAGGCGTTTAAAAATACGATTAATGCAACTTTACAAATTTATTAAGAATTATTTAACAAAAAATTTGGTCAGTTTGATAAAGTTTTGCACTTTTGTGACAATGAAAAAATTTAATTTGATATGAAGAAACTAACAACAAGCGTTTTAGCTGTAGTTTTGACTTCGTCATTTGCTTTGGTAAATGCGCAGACAGACACCACTAAAACCCAGGATATCGAAGGCGTTGTTGTGACAGCACTCGGTATTAAAAGA
>Ga0116180_1004260_pt1 | contig 10440 bp, 7 predicted proteins | sample AD_UKC073_MetaG_FD_89804 | JGI IMG/M metagenome (GOLD analysis project Ga0116180, IMG submission 89804) | Active sludge microbial communities of municipal wastewater-treating anaerobic digesters from USA - AD_UKC073_MetaG | ecosystem: Engineered > Bioreactor > Anaerobic > Digestate | place: USA... | reverse complement strand
TACGGGCTGTTGGGTTCGTAGGTCTTGGTTTCAGAAAAGGCTGGGTCGTTGGGGCCGAGGGAGCCATAGACCTCGTCGGTACTGACGTGGTGGAAGCGGAAGGCGGCCTTGGCGTCGGCCTCGAGGGCCGTCCAGTAGCCGCGGGCGGCTTCGAGGAGGGTGAAAGTGCCGTTCACGTTGGTGCGGATGAAGTCGCCCGGGCCGTGAATCGAGCGGTCCACGTGGCTTTCGGCAGCGAAGTGGACGATGGCGCGGGGCTGGTGTTCGGCGAGCAGACGGTCGATGAGCTCGCGGTCGCAGATGTCGCCCTGCACGAAGATGTGCCGCGGGTCGCCCTTGAGGGAGGCAAGGTTTTCCAGATTGCCCGCATACGTCAGCGCATCCAGATTGACCACCGGCTCCGCGCTCACGCGAAGCCAGTCCAGAACAAAATTTGCACCGATAAAACCGGCGCCGCCAGTGACGAGAATCATCGAAAATCCTTGGGTAAGCTAAGCACACGTCCTTCCGCGCGTTGGCTCGCAGAGTTGCGCGGCGCGGTCGGGCGCAAGTATGACATTCTGCCCGGACGGGCCTCAGGAACCATTGCAAACAATCCATGCGCTCCCGCCGGATGTCAATATCCTGGGATGGACGCCGTTATTAGTGGTTGGCCCGTTGGAAAATCCCGATGACAGGGAAAATCGCGTGGCGAGGGAGGAGAGCCCAAAGATGGAGGCATTCGCAGAAGACAAGCCGCGCGGCCCGGTACGTGCGATTGTCGGCCCCACCGTTCTTGCCTTCCTGCTGGCCACCGTGGCGGGCAACTTCGCGGCCAATCGCATCCGGCAAGCCCATACCCAGGCCCGTGAGAGCGCCTTCGTTCTGGAAACGACCGAGATCAGACTCAAGATCGAAGAGCGCATCAAGGCCTACCGTCAGGTGCTGCGTGGCGCGCAAGCCCTCTTTGCCGCCTCCCAGCAAGTGACGCGTCAGGAATGGCATCAGTATGTATCCAGCCTGCGCCTGCATACCGACTACGCCGGCATTCAGGGCGTCGGCTTCGCGCTCCACCTGAGCGCAAACCAACTGGCAAGCCACGAACAACATATCCGCGCAGAAGGCTTTCCCGACTACCGGGTCAGCCCGCCTGGGCCGCGCGACGAATATAGCGCCATCGTCTTCCTCGAACCCTTCGACTGGCGCAATCAGCGGGCCTTCGGCTACGACATGCTGTCCGAGCCGGTACGCCATGAAGCCATGGACCGGGCCCGCACCCTCGGAGTCGCGGCCATGTCCGGCAAGGTGCGTCTGGTTCAGGAGACCAGCACCGACATTCAACCCGGCGTTCTCCTATACCTGCCGGTTTTCCGCTGGGACGCCTCTCTCGACACCCCCGCGCAGCGGGAGCGGGCCTTCGTCGGGTGGGTCTACATGCCCTTCCGGCTGGGCGATCTGATCGCCGGCACGCTCGGCGAATCGGCAGATCGCATCCGGATCCGCATCTTCGACGGGCACGACGACAACCCCGCGGCGCTGCTTTTCGACAGCCAGGCGGAGCGCCCGCCCGCCGCCGGCACGCTCACCCGCCGGGACATGCTGGAACTCGACAGCCGGGTTTGGACGCTCACCTACGACAGCACGTTCGGCAGCCCGCCCGACCAGGACGCCATATGGCTGGAACAGACAGCGGTGGCGGTGATCGGCGCGCTGTTCGTCCTGCTGACAGCCTTCTTCTGCGCGGCGCGCCAGCGGGCGCACGCCCTGGACCACGCCAGCGCCTCTCTGCGCATCAGCGAAGCGCGCTACAGTGCCCTGGTGAATCTGTCCCACGACGGTATCGCCTCGCTTGACACCGAGCTGCGCTTCACTTTCGTCAATCCGCGCCTTTCGGCGCTGCTCGGCTACCCCGAGGCGGAGCTTGTCGGCCAGCGTTTCGACAGCCTTTGGCCAAGCGACGACCCGTCCCCCAAGCGCGCCCTCGCCGCACGGCTGCTGCGAGGCGAAAGCGCCACCTACGAACAGGAACTTAAGCGGGCCGACGGCCATCCCATCACTGTCATCGTCACCGACGCGCCGCACTTCGACGCCCACGGCATACTACGGGGCGTCATCCTGACCATCACCGATATCTCGGAACGCAAAGCCTCGGAGCAGCGCATCCACTACCTCGCCACCCACGACCCCCTCACCGGGCTGGCCAACCGCGCCATGTTCCTCGACCAGATGAACACCAGCCTGCTGATCGCCCAGCGCCACCACACGCGCTTTGCGCTGCTGTTCCTCGACCTTGACCGTTTCAAGGAGATCAACGATACCCTCGGCCACCCCGTCGGAGACGAACTGCTGATCACCGCAGCCCGGCGCATGCGTCAGGCGCTACGCGCCAGCGATCTGCTGGCTCGCCAGGGCGGCGACGAATTCATGATTCTTCTTCACGACATCCACTCGATGGAAGAAGCGCTCGGCGTGGCCGAAAAAATCCGCCACGCCATCAACCAGCCCTTCACCCTCGACGGCGCCGAACGTCTGGTTTCGGTCAGTATCGGCATCGCCCTCTACCCCGACCACGGAACCAGCATCGAAATCCTCACCCGCAACGCCGACGCCGCGATGTACCGCACCAAGACCGCCGGGCGCAACGGCACCAGCGCCGCCGGCGATGCGCCGTCCGCAAGCACCTGATCGCCCTTCAACCAGGAGACTCCATGTCCCGCCACACCAAAATCGTCGCCACCCTCGGTCCCGCCTCGTCGGACATCGCCACCCTCGAACGCTTGGTCCAGTCGGGGGTGGACGTGGTGCGCCTCAATTTCTCCCACGGCACCGCGGAAGACCACATCCAGCGCGCCGTGCAAATCCGCGAAGCGGCCCTGATGGCAAACCGCCCGGTCGGCATCCTGGCCGACATGCAGGGTCCGAAGATCCGCGTCGGCAAGTTCGAAGAAGGCAAGATCACGCTTCAGCGCGACACCGCCTTCATCCTCGACGCCAAACTCGCCGGGCCGGGCAACGTCCAGCGGGTCGGCCTCGACTACAAGGATCTGCCCCGCGACGTGAAGCCCGGCGACGTGCTCCTCCTCGACGACGGCCGCCTCAAGCTGGACGTCGAACGCGTGATCGGTCATGAAATCCACTGCCGCGTAAAAGTCGGCGGCGAACTCTCCAACAACAAGGGCATCAACCGCCAAGGCGGCGGCCTCACCGCGCCGGCCCTCACCGCCAAGGACATGGACGACATCAAGACCGCCGCGCAGATCGGGGTCGATTTCGTCGCCATCTCCTTCCCGAAAAGCTCCGCCGACATGTACATGGCACGCCAGTTGCTGCGGGCGGCCGGCAGCAGCGCCTTGCTGATCGCCAAGATCGAACGCACCGAGGCCGTCGCCAATCTCGAAGAAATCCTCGACGCATCCGACGGCATCATGGTGGCCCGCGGCGACCTGGCCGTCGAAGTCGGCGACGCCGCCGTGCCGGCCCTGCAGAAACGCATGATCCGCCTCGCCCGCGAGCGCAACAAACTCGCCATCACCGCCACCCAGATGATGGAATCGATGATCCTCAGCCCGGTCCCGACACGCGCCGAAGTCTCCGACGTGGCCAATGCCGTGCTCGACGGCACCGACGCGGTGATGCTCTCGGCCGAAACCGCCTCCGGCAAATTCCCGGTCGAAGTCGTCGAATCCATGGCACGCATCTGCCTGGAGGCCGAAAAGTCCGCCGAGGTCACGATGGACCGGGACTTTCTCGACCGCGTGTTTACGCGCATCGACCAGTCCATCGCCATGGCGGCCATGTGGACGGCCTACCACCTCAAGGTCAAGGCCATCGCCTCCCTCACCCAAACCGGCTCCACCGCCCTGTGGATGAGCCGGCTCAACAGCGGCGTCCCGATCTACGCCCTCACCCCGGAAATCCCGGCCCGCAACCAGATGACCCTCTACCGGGAGGTCTACCCGCTGCTCATGTCGCAGATTCACGCCGACCGGGATGTGATGCTGTGGGAAGCCGAGCAGATCCTGCTCGAACAGGGCGTGGTCGAATACGGCGACCTCATCGTGCTCACCATCGGCGAACCCATCGGCGCCGCCGGCGGCACCAACACCATGAAGATTGTCCGCGTCGGCGAGACGCCCAAACCGGGCATCGTGTAAGGCCTAACACCCGAGAACAAATCTTGCCCCTGCCGGGCGCGCAAGGGGCATGCCGACACGCTAGAATTCCACCTTTTACGTCGACCCCCGGCCGGGCTCCCGGCCATCGGAGAAAAACCATGCCTCTCGTTTCCATGCGTCAGCTTCTCGACCACGCCGCCGAAAACGGCTACGGACTGCCCGCGTTCAACGTCAACAACCTCGAACAAGTCCAGGCCATCATGGAAGCGGCCGCGGAAACCGACAGCCCGGTGATCATGCAAGCCAGCGCCGGCGCCCGCAAATACGCCGGCGAAGCCTTCCTGCGCCACCTCATCGACGCCGCCGTCGAAGCCTATCCGCACATCCCGGTCGTGATGCACCAGGACCACGGTCAATCGCCCGCCATCTGCATGGGCGCCATCCGTTCCGGCTTCTCGTCGGTGATGATGGACGGCTCGCTCCTTGAAGACGGCAAGACCCCGTCCTCCTACGAATACAACGTGGACGTCACCCGCCGCGTGGTCGAGATGTCCCACGCCATCGGCGTCAGCGTCGAAGGCGAGCTGGGCTGCCTCGGCTCCCTCGAAACCGGCCAGGCCGGCGAGGAGGACGGCGTCGGCGCCGAAGGCACCCTGGATCACTCGCAGATGCTGACCGACCCCGATCAGGCTGCCGACTTCGTCCGCCAGACCAACGTGGATGCGCTGGCCATCGCCATCGGTACCAGCCACGGCGCTTACAAGTTCAGCCGCAAGCCCACCGGCGACATCCTCGCCATCGAGCGCATCAAGGCCATCAACGCCCGCATCCCCAACACCCACCTGGTGATGCACGGCTCCTCGTCGGTGCCCCAGGAACTCCTCGCCATCATCCGCGAGTACGGCGGCGACATGAAAGAAACCTACGGCGTGCCGGTCGAAGAGATCGTCCAGGGCATCAAGTACGGCGTGCGCAAGATCAACATCGACACCGACATCCGCCTCGCCATGACCGGCGCGATCCGTAAGTTCTTCGTCGAAAACCCGTCCAAATTCGACCCCCGCGAGTTTCTCAAGCCCGCCCGCGAAGCCGCCAAGCTGGTCTGCAAGGCCCGCTTCGAGGCTTTTGGCTGCGCCGGCAACGCCAGCAAGATCAAGCCGATCGGCCTCGACAAGATCGCCGCCGGCTACAAGAACGGCAGCTTGAACCAGATCGTCCGCTAAGCAGTCCCAGGTTCGAGGCCGGCATTGCCGGCCCCGAACTTTCCGAAAGGCTCCCCGATGGCCGCCCCCTGGTTCGCGCTGTTCAGTGCCATTCCCTGGTCCGACGTCATCAGCCACGCCCCGACGATTGCCAAGGGCGCAAAAAAACTGTGGCAAAAAGTCGCGAACCGCCCGCCGACCGACACCGCAAGCCCCCCCGAATCGCCCCCCGCCATACGCCCCGACGAACGGCTTGCCGCGCTTGAGTTCCGCCTTGCCGAAAGCGACGTCCGTCAGCAGGAAAGCGCCGAACTGCTCGCCGCCCTCGCCGGCCAGAATGCCGATCTCGTCCGCGCCACCGAAGAGCTTCGTCGCCGCGTGCGCAGCCTGAGCATCATGCTCGGGCTCACTTTCGCCGCCGCCCTCACCGCACTCATCGTCGGCATCGCGCGCCACTTCTGAGCGCACGCCCTCTTGCCAGTTTGGCCACCGTAACGGCAAGATGGATGCCCGATCACGTTTGGCGCACCGCACAATGACCTTGCCCGACCACTTCACCGAGCACGAACAGCGCCAGGCACTCAACGACGAATTCCACGCCCGCCCGCCGGTACCGCTGGAAAGCCCGCAGCTCATCAGCTACCTCGCACTGCACCACGAAGACGAGCCTCCCGGCGCCGCGCTCCGGCATCTGGCCGGCCTTGCCGAACACTTCGGCCAGACCATCACCCCCGAAGGCAGCCACCGGCTGATCGACCTGGGGCTCGTCCAACTCAAATGGGAGCTGCACAACGAATTTTCCGGCTACACCTTTTTTCGGCCGGTTGCCCACGGCGAGGGCCTGGATGGCTCGATGACGGCGCTCGACCTGATACCTGCCGACTGGCTGCAGAACCTGCCCGGCAAGCTGATCGTCGCCACTCACCTCGAACTACGCTCGACAGCGGAAATCACCCCGGAAAGCGTCATGGCGCAACTCGCCCCCACCGGCCAGACCGTCGGTGCCACCGTCGCTGACGGCGCCGCGTGGGTGTTCACCGACTTCCATTTCGACAAGGGCTTCTCACGCTTTCTCATCATCGACATCTCGCTGACCCGGCGCCAAGCCGGCCGCACCGTCCAGCGCCTGGTCGAGATCGAGACCTATCGTCTGATGGCGCTGCTGGCCTTTCCGGTCGCCAAGGAAGTGGGACGCCTTCTTGGCGGCGCCGAACAACGCCTCGCCAGCCTGATGGATCGCACCGGCGGCGCCCGCTCGCCGGAAGACGAACGTGGCATCCTCGCCGACCTCACCACCCTCGCGGCCGAAATCGAAAACTCGGTCGCCCGCACCACCTTCCGGTTCGGAGCCGCCCGGGCCTACCATAGCCTCGCCATGCAACGCATCGAAGAGCTGCGCGAATGTCGCATCGTCGGCCTGCCGATTTTCCACGAGTTCATGGAGCGACGCCTGTTGCCCGCGATGAACACCTGTGAAACCATGGCCCGCCGTCAGGAAGACCTCTCCGGCCGGGTCGCACGCAACAGCCAGTTGCTGCGTACCCGTGTCGAAGTCGAGTTGGAACGCCAGAACCAGGAACTCCTGGCGCAAATGAACCGGCGCGCCAAGATCCAGTTGCACCTGCAGGCAACCGTCGAAGGCCTGTCGGTTGTCGCCATCACCTATTACGCCTCGCAGCTGGTGCAATACATGGCCAAGGGCGTCAAGCACTACATCGAACCCCTCACCCCAGAAGGACTCACCGCGGCGGCGATCCCGATCATCGCGCTGTTCGTCGCGATCGGCACCCGGCGGATGAAAAAGCACCTGAGCGCCGTCGAAAACGGGCATTGACGGCCGGAACCCGGAACAGCCGCCGCGCCCGCGGCGCACACCGGCGCTGCCCCTCGCCCTGCCGGACGGCTATAATCCGCTTTTGACCGTCGGACCCCCAGACCGTGACCACTCCGCTCTTCGAATCCTCCATCCGCAGCCTGCCCCTCCTTGGACGTGGCAAAGTGCGCGACATCTACGCCGTCGACGCCGACAAGCTGCTCATCGTCACCTCCGACCGTCTTTCGGCCTTCGACGTGATCCTGCCGGATCCGATCCCCAGGAAGGGTGAAGTGCTCACCGCCATGGCCAGCTTCTGGTTCGCCAAGCTGGGGCACATCGTTCACAACCAGCTCACCGGTATCGACCCCGAAACGGTCGTCGCAGCGGACGAACGCGACCAAGTACGTGGCCGCTCGCTGGTGGTCAAGCGCCTCACCCCTCTGCCCATCGAAGCCGTGGTGCGCGGTTACGTGATTGGCTCCGGCTGGAAAGACTACCAAGACACCGGCGCCATCTGCGGCATTGCGCTGCCCGCCGGCCTCAAACAGGCACAGAAGCTCCCCGCCCCGATCTTCACCCCGGCCAGCAAGGCCGACGTCGGTGACCACGACGAGAACATCAGCTTCGAAAAGGCCCAGGCCCACACCGACACCGTCCTGGCCAATGCCCTCAAAGGCACCGGCAAGACCGGCGCCCAACTCGTCGTCGAAGCCCGCGACGCCGCCATCGCGCTATACACCCAGGCCGCCGACTACGCCGCCACCCGCGGCATCATCATCGCCGATACCAAGTTCGAATTCGGCATCGACGCCGCCGGCACCCTGCACCTGATCGACGAAGCCCTGACGCCCGACTCCTCCCGCTTCTGGCCCGCCGACAGCTACGCAGAAGGCATCAGCCCGCCCAGCTACGACAAGCAGTATGTGCGCGACTACCTCGAAACCCTGACCTGGGGCAAAGTGGCTCCCGGTCCCAAGCTGCCCGAAGAAGTCATTGCCCGCACCGCCGCCAAGTACGTCGAAGCCTACGAAAAGCTCACCGGTCAGACCTTATAAGGCGAGCACGCTACGCCCAACGGCAAACAACCCGCCTCGGCGGGTTGTCGTCGTTTACGGCCACGCAACAAAATCAGGCGACACGGAACAAATCCATCAACGCCTGGCGCTCCTCGACCGACTCGGCCAACACTTCGGCAAGGCGCTCCTCATCCAGCCCGAAAGTGGCCGCCCGGGCCAATCCGTGACGAAAATCCTCCTGCTCTGGCGAAAACGGGTTGCGTGTTTCCGCAATCAGGTTCGACACGAAGATCAGGTCGGCGATATTTTCCGGCGGCCAGACCCCGCCGTACATTTCCGGATCGTCCACCGCATCCACCAATTCCTGCGGCATGTTCATCGCCGCCAGTACCGCCCGCCCGATGGGCGCATGCCAGATCCGCACGAGGTCCGACAGGGGGCTGTCGTCCTGCAGCATTTCCGGGTATTCCCACACCCGCGCGAGCAGGAAGAACTGGCCGATGTCATGCACCATGCCGGCGAAGAAAGCCGCGTCCCGATCAAGCTTGGTACATCGACGCGCCAGCACGCAGGCCGTCGCTGCCACATCCACGCAATGCGCCCACAGCTTGCGGATCAACGGCTGGAACGGGCTGAGCACATCCCGGTGGATCAGCTGTTCCGCCGCCACCGCCATGGCCAGCGCACGCAACTTGCCAAAGCCGATTCTCACCAGCGCCTTCGGCACATCGGTCACCAGACGCCCGCCCGGGTTGTACCAAGCCGAATTGGCCAGCGCCACGGTGCGCGCCGCGAGCAAGGGCTCGGCCGACACCATCGAAGACATCCGCCCGAGATCCATGTCCGGATCGTCCAGCGCCTCCAGCACCCGCATCGTCACTTCCATCGAAGTGGGAAAACGCAGCTCGCCTTGCTCCAGTTCCTGCGAAATTGCGTGCAGAAAAGCCTGCTCCGTCAGATTCAATGCCTTGTCTGTCACTCCAGCCCCCTTGCGCTCCACCATCCCAGTCCATTCATCCCGCACTATCCGCGGCATAGGCGACACCCCGCGCGGAATTCGGCAAAATGAAACCATTCAACCGATCACCTCAAAACGACAATGACTACGACTCCCGCCACCTCGCCTCTTCTTGAACTCTCCGGACTGCCGCGCTTCGACGCCATCCAGCCCGCCCATGTGGAGCCCGCCGTGCGCAGCCTGCTCGAAGCCCTGCGCGCCACAGTCGAACGCCTTCAGCATGACCCCGCCGCGCCCACTTGGGACAACTTCGTCGAGCCCATGGAGAACGACAGCGAACGTCTGGGCCGCGCCTGGGGCGTTGCCGCGCACATGCACAGCGTGATGGATACGCCCGAATGGCGCGAGGCCTACAACGTCATGTTGCCGGAGGTCACACGCTTTTACGCCGAATTAGGCCAAAACCTTAAGCTTTTCGAAAAATATAAAGCGATCGCGAACGGCCCCGAGTACGCCGCCCTCAGCCCTGCCCGTCGGCGCATCATCGACAATGAACTGCGCGGCTTCCGCCTCTCCGGCGCCGAGCTGCCGGACGACCAGAAGCCACGCTTTCAGGCCATTCAGGAAGAGATGGCCAGCCTCGGCGCAAAATTCTCCGAAAACCTTCTCGACGCCACCAACGCCTTCTCCCACGTGGTGCCCCTTGAATCCGAACTCGCCGGCCTGCCCACCGACGACATCGCCGCGGCCCGCGAGGCTGCCGAGAAGGCCGGCATCGAAGGCTGGAAATTCAGCCTCCGGATGCCGTCCTACCTGCCGGTGATGCAATACGCAGACAACCGTGCCCTGCGCGAAACCCTCTACCGCGCCTACGCCACCCGCGCCGCCGAGATCGACAACGGCTACAGCAAACCCGAATGGAACAACGGCCCGCTGATCAGCCAGATTCTCGCCCTGCGCGCCGAAGAAGCCAGAATGCTCGGCTACCGTCACTTCGCCGACGTCTCGCTCGTCCCCAAGATGGCCGAATCCACCGAACAGGTGCTCGGCTTCCTGCGCGAACTGGCGGTCAAAGCCAAGCCCTTCGCCGAGCGCGACCTCGCCGAACTAAAGGCTTTCGCCAAGGACGAACTCGGTCTTGACCCGCTCGAACCCTGGGACGCGGCCTACGCCTCCGAAAAGCTCCGCGTCGCCTGCTACGCCTTCTCCGAGCAAGAAGTGAAGGAATACCTGCCCGAGCCGAAGGTGCTCCAGGGGCTTTTTGGCGTCGTCGAAAAGCTCTATCAGGTTGCCATCAAGCCCGACACCGGCCCAGTCTGGCACCCGGACGTCCGCTTCTTCCGCATCGAACGCG
>Ga0116180_1004257_pt1 | contig 10441 bp, 12 predicted proteins | sample AD_UKC073_MetaG_FD_89804 | JGI IMG/M metagenome (GOLD analysis project Ga0116180, IMG submission 89804) | Active sludge microbial communities of municipal wastewater-treating anaerobic digesters from USA - AD_UKC073_MetaG | ecosystem: Engineered > Bioreactor > Anaerobic > Digestate | place: USA... | reverse complement strand
TACGGCCCACTCCTGGCACGTCCGGTTCCTCGAGACAGGCACGATGAAGGCCTGACAATGGCTGACGCACTGACAGTGGCGTAGGGCTCGACACCAGCGCCCTCGCGTCTCACGTGCCAGACCGACCCCAACGGGTTCCGGTGGACGTCAGGTAATCGTGGGACAGGAGGAGATCTACGAGCAGCTCGCGGTATACCGAAGCGATAGCGACGAGTCGACCTATCGGAAGAATCTCAACGGAGCATGGGGGCGGATGGCGAACAGGTATCGCGTGCTCCACGCCGCCGGCGACGACCGTGTTGAGATCTCGCCAATGGTCAAGTTCATGCTCGACGAGCAGCAAGTGCGAGCCATCACCGCCGTCTATCGCGAAATCGCCGCAGGCGACAGCGGAGTTGACGCAACGAGTGCGGAGTCGGACGACCGCGAGGAGTTCGTCGCATGACCGACATGCTGGCGACTCTCGATGCTGTCGACGGATTCGACTCTCACCTTGGCCAGTGGCGCCTCACCGGGATGCAGGTCGCAAACTGGGGGACCTTCGACGGCCAGATCTACGCGATCCCCATCTCCGGCAAGGGGCATGTCATTACCGGACCGTCCGGCTCGGGGAAGTCATCCCTGCTGGATGCGTACGCGGCCATCATGACCCCTGACACATGGCTTCGCTTCAATGCGGCCGCGCAAGGCGCAGCCGCACGGGACGACGCTCGCGGCTGAATGAGCTGCGTCCGGGGCGCTTGGTCGCGCACCACGGACGAGTTCGCGGACCGGGTGGTCAGCGCATACCTGCGGCCGACAGCGACATGGAGCGGCATCCTGCTGCGCTACGAGAACGAGGTCGACAGACCGGTGACGCTGTGCCGACTGTTCTTCGCCAAGGGGACATCGCTGGCGAAGGACGACCTGTCGGACCTGTGCCTGATCGAGCGCGGAGACATCAACCTGCGTGACCTCGAGCCGTTCGCGCAAGGCGGGATCGAGGCTCGGAAGGTTCCGGCGCAGTGGCCGGACGCCGTGGTGACCACCACCAACAAGCACCAGCGGTTCTACGCACGCATGCGGTCGCCGCTCGGCATCATGCAGGAGGAAGCACTTCACCTGCTGCACAAGACCGAATCTGCGAAGAGCCTGGAGAGCTTGGACCAGCTGTTCGGCGACTTCATGCTCGAGAAGCCCGCCACGTTCGACCTGGCGGCCAACGCCGTCGAGCAATTCGGGGTCGGTAGAGATTCGGACTGTTGTCGACGCTGCGGGCCGGGCACCTCGATCGTGACGATCGCCGCACGAGGACCCTCGTTCGGTTCGTTGCCTGGCTGCGGGGTTGGCCGATGAAACGTTCAGAGGGGGTCGGCCGCGAGGAAGGTGCGCACTGCCCATCGGGCGCGGTCGGTGATTTCACGTGAGCTAGGGGCGGGCTCGCCCAGCAGCGTCCTGATCTGGGTGTCCTGCACGACCAGCCCGTAGAGGAAGGAGAAGGCCGCCGGGGCGTCGGCGTGTGGGCTCAGGCCGGCGTCGTACAGCTTGGCGAGATAGGCGACAGCGATCGGACTGACTCGGTGACGACCTGAGCGCAACAGCTCGGCCGCGAGCGCGGGCGAAGTCATCGCCGCACGGTTGAGCGCGATCGAGACCTCCCCCGTAAGCAGCGTCAGCAACGCACGGGCGTAGCCCTCGAGCGTGGTGCGCGCCGTCGCAGGATCGGTCACCGGCTGGCCAAGGGAACGGGTGAGGTCGACGGCGGAGGCGTCAGCGTTCGCCCGGATCAGTGTCGCGATCAGGGCGTCGCGGTCACCGAACCATGAGTACAGCGTCTCCTTCGAGGCGTGCGCCTCTTCCGCGATGGCCTGCATGGTCGCGGCCGCAGCGCCCTGATCGACGATGACCCGCATCGCCGCGTCGAGCACCTCGAGTTCGCGCCGGGCACGCTCCTGAACCGGCAGGCGCCCGCGCCTGGTGGATGCGTTCGACGACTCCTGGGGCTGCATGGTTGACAACCGTACCTCATCGTTCGGATACTTGCCTGCATGGAACCGAACGCACAAGTACGCTTTTCCCCGCCTCGTGCCACCGGTGGTGGGCTGACCCCCGCGTTGATCACTGCGTGGGTCGGCGTGCTCTTCGCGGGCGCGATCTTCGGGTTCTTCTATGCCTGGGTGTGCTCGACGATGTGGGGCCTGGACGAGGCCGACCCGCGCGTGGCCATTGCCGCGATGCAGGCGATGAACGACTCGGTACGCAACGCGGTCTTCTTCCCGGCCTTCTTCCTCACTCCTGTGGTGCTGGGTCTGGCAGCGGCGCTGGCGTGGAGGGAGCGACGAGGTGCCTCGGGCCGATTGCTGCTCGCCGCCGCCGCGGTGTACCTGCTCGGCGGGTTGATCCTGACCATGACGGTGAACGTGCCGATGAACGAGGCCCTCGGCGACGTGGCCGTTCCCTCCGACCTCGATGAAGCCCGCATGATCTGGCGTGACTACTCCGGCCGGTGGCAACTGTTCAACCAGCTTCGGACCGTGGCCAGCGGAGTCTCCCTCGCTCTCGCCAGCGCGGCACTGGTTCTGCTGCACCGCAGGTCGAACCACGAGGCGGACCGATGACCGCGGAGTTCCTGATCGTGACGGTATTGGTCGCGGCAACCCCAGGCACCGGAGTCATCTACACGCTGACCCACGCTCTCGCCTACGGCGTCGGCGAGGGGATCCGGGCCGCGGCTGGTTGCGCGGTGAGCGCCGTACCCCACCTCGTCGCGGCCGCCACCGGGCTCGTCGCACTGCTCCAGGCCGGCTCTGCTGCCTTCCGGGGAGTCACACTCGCAGGGTCGGCGTACCTCCTGCTGCTTGCCTGGCGCCTGTTCCACGATCGCAGTGCCCTCCTCGAGCAGGACCGGCCCACGCGCCCATCACCCGGCCACGTCATCCGCACGGCCGTGGCCATGAACCTGCTCAACCCCAAGGTGTCGCTGTTCTTCGTCGCGTTCCTGCCACTGTTCGTGGACCCTGGAACTGACGGTGCGGCCCTACGCGTGGTGCTGCTGGGTAGCGCCTTCATCCTCGTCACCTTCGTCGTCTTCGCGGGATACGCCGTCGCCGCCGCCGCGCTGCGGCGCCACCTCACCCAAGCCCGCTGGGATCGACTGCGGTGGGGCTTCGCCGGGTCCTACGTACTACTAGCCGGCCGAGCCGCAGCCGAAGCCGCGCGGTGAGTAGACCTCCCAAGCCGCGCGGATGTCACGACGAGGATGTTGGCGAAGATCCCGGTCCGGGCGACCGCGTCGACGGTGACCGCGCCGGTGGCGACAACGACGCTGGACGCGACCCAGGCCTGAGCCCCGGACGACACCTTGTTCGAGGCCAGCATGCCGCCGACACCCTTGCCGTTCGCATCGAACAGCGCAACCGCTTCAGAGATGGCGGCGTTGCTCAGCGTGGCGTTGAGCTGAGCAGCGTTGTCGGCCCGTACGACCAGGTCGCCACCCACGGTGATGGTCGAGCCCGTGATGGAAGCGAGCGCCTGGGACGGGTTCTCTGACGCCAGCAGCGGCTGACCCAGCTGCGTGTCGATGACACCGAAGAGGATGTTCTGGGAGTTCCAGCCCAGCGAGTTGAGCGCGATCGTGATCCCCACAGGCGGTGTCGCCGCTGGCGTTCGAGGAGAGGATCGTCGCATCGAGAAGCGCTGCGTTGGTGGCGATGACCGACAGGTCGCCGGTGGCGGTGACGTCGCTGTTGTCGATGGTCGCGGTGGCCCTGGCAAGGACCAGGTTGGTCGCGGCCTGCCCACCGACCGCGAGCACCGAGCCGCTGCCGTAGAGTGAAGCCGAGTGCTTCACCGTGAACCCCTTCACCCCCGGTACCGGGTATCACTCGGGTCCTCACGCCTGCGACCAGCAATCGATTGCTGGGGCGTACCCGTTGATGCGAAGCGGTCAGGTCCAGCTGACGATGACCGACCCCGCCTCGTAGGTGGCCACCGGGTGCGCGAACGGCATCGGCTCGAGCTGTTCGGCATGCACCAAGGTGAGGCCGGGGAGCTCCCTCACCAGCGCCATCACTGCTTGTCCGATCTCAATTCGGGCGAGCTGCTGACCGACGCAGCCGTGCGGTCCGTGCCCGAAACCGACGTGGCCGAAGGCGTCGCGGCTGACGTCGAACGCGTCGGGATGGTCGAAGCGCCGCCCGTCGCGGTTGGCTCCGACGGGCGACACTGAGACGGTCTGCCCAGCCTTCACCGTGAGGCCTTCGAGTTCGATGTCGTCCGTGGCAGTACGGGGAAACAGGGTCAGGAACATGGCCCCGTACCGCATGAACTCCTCGACCGCTGCAGGCATCAGATCGGGGTTGTCTCGAAGCGCGGCGAGCTGCTCCGGGTTGGCCAGCAACGCGGTGGTCGTGGTGGCGATCATGTAGGCGACCGAGTCCCTCCCGGAGCTCATCATCACCAGCGCGAGACCCTCGACCTCGGCGGTGGTGATATCTGCGGCCAGCAGGTCCGAGAGCAGGTCATCGCCGGGTGCTTCGCGCTTCAGTGCCAGAACGTCGCGGATGAAGTCGAACTGCTCCTGCCGGGTGGAGCGCTGCACGAAGAGGTCCCAGAAGCGTTGCGCGTGGCTGTCGGGGATGCCGAGCACCTCGCGGTGCACCCTGGCCGAGATGGGCTGGGCATAGTCAACCCAGACGTCAGCCGGGGCACCGTGGTCACGAAGGGCGGCGATCTGTTCGGCAACTACCTGCTGCACGAACTCCTGGCGGCCGCGGGCAGCCTTCACCGTGAACCGGCTGGTGATCAGACGCCGCAGACGCGAGTGCTCGTCGCCATCCATGCCGAGCAGGTCTGCCACCCGGATCGCCTCGAGCCCGGCGTCATCGAGGTCGCGTACGGCAGCCCGATCCTGAGGCATCGGGAACCGCTCGTGCGGCTGCTGGCTGAACCGGCGGTCGGCCAGCACCTCCTTGGCCAGCTCGTGGCGGGTCACGATCCAGCCCTCATGCCCGTCCGGGTAGACCAGCGGCGTCGCGCCGCCCTCCTCGCGCCAGACACCGAAGGTGGCTGAAGGCTTCAGCGGAGTGCCGTCGGTCGGCAGGGTACGGGCATGCATCGGGCAAGTCTGCGCATCGTTACGCGTGGTCACTCGACCATCTCCTGGGGTTCGGGTCGTCGGTCAGGTTCCGTCCACTCTAGGCAACGCAGGTCAGTGGAGCCGGCGAACCGGGTCTGGAAGCTCCACCCGGATCAGGTCAAGTGTCAGTTCTCGCCAAAGATGTCGCGCGTGAACACCTTGTCCTTGACGTCATCCAGAGCCGAGTGGGACCGGTTGGCGATGATGACGTCTGAACGCTTCTTGAATGCGGCCAGGGACTCCTCCACCTTGAGGCCGCCCACCTCAAGCCCCGCCATCGTGGGCTCGTACACGATCAGCTCGACGCCCGCCGCCTGGAGCTGCTGCATCACGTCCTGGATCGCGGACGACCTGAAGTTGTCCGAACCAGCCTTCATGATGAGCCGGTAGACACCCACAACCTTGGGCTTCCTCGCCAGGATTGCCGACGTGATCACCTGCTTACGGGTGGCGTTGGCGGCCACGATCGCGCTCATCAGGTCCTGCGGTACGGCTGCGAAGCTCGCCACCATCTGCTTGGTGTCTTTCGGCAGGCAGTAGCCCCCGTACCCGAACGAGGGGTTGTTGTAGTGGCCGCCCACGCGGGGATCGAGACTGACACCCCGAACAATCTGGTCGGCGCTGAGCCCGTGGGACAGCGCATAGGTGTCGAGCTCGTTGAAGAACGCCACCCGCATGGCCAGATAGGTGTTGGAGAAGAGCTTGATGGCCTCCGCCTCGTGTGAGCCGGTGTAGAGAACCTCGATGTCGTCCTTCTGCGCACCCTCGACCAACAGGTCGGCGAAGGTCGTCGCGCGAGCGGAGACCTCACCGACGACGATCCTGGAGGGGTGGAGGTTGTCGTACAACGCTCGTCCCTCACGCAGGAACTCCGGGCTGAAGATCAGGTTCGACGTCTTGAGCTTCTTGCTCGTCGCTGCCGTGTAGCCAAGCGGGATGGTGGACTTGATGACCATGACGGCGTGGGGATTGAGCGCCTTCACGTCGCGGATCACCGACTCGACCGATGACGTGTTGAAGTAGTTGGTGTCTGGGTCGTAGTCGGTCGGCGTCGCGATGACGACGTAGTCAGCGTCACCATACGCGTCGGCCTTGTCGAGCGTGGCTCGGAAGTTGAGCGAGCGGTTGCGGAGGAAGTCGATCACCTCCGGCTCCTGGATGGGCGACTCCTTCCGGTTCAGCTTCTCGACCTTCTCGCGTACGACGTCGAGCGCGACGACCTCGTGGTGCTGAGCGAGGACGAGCCCCACTGACAAACCGACATACCCCAACCCCGCAATGGCAATCTTCACGAGTTCCTCCCGACTATCGAATCGCGACCTGCAGCCCAGATGCCGCCCCAGGGGAAGGCGGGGCGTTACCGACAACGACCTCCAACGTGCCCCCTTGCCGGAGTTGATGGGGGTCCAGTACCACGGATACCGTCCCCACGTCACCAGGAAGCAGATCGTGACTCAATCCAACACCCGCCCAGTCGGACCGGGTCTGCCCTGATGCGTCTTGGTACCGGTACCACAAGGCGGCCAGAGCACGGTCTCCTGCCACTGTCGCCGACGCACTCCGATTCGCCACGGTGACGTCAAACACCGTCGAGCCTCGAGTGAGGTCCGGGGTCCGTGATCCGGTGCCCAGTTCCAAGCCGTTGAGCTCCGCGGCCGTGGGCGGATTCTGGCTCCCGGTGGCAGCAGGCGGCGCCACCCACCACGATGCTTGGCAGGAGCTGAACCCGACAGGCACCATCTGGCGCATCAGATTCTGGTAGGCGATCCGGTCGTCCCTGTTGCCGCTGAACTCCAGGTAGGCGAGCACCCGCTGCGGCAGCTCCGCGCAGTCGCCTCCGAATCCCGGCGTGAAGCCCGGTGGCATGCCACCGGAGTAGCCATTGATGGTGGTCCGGTGGGTGCGCAGCGCCGCCCACATCGCGGTGACCTCATCGTGCCACCACTCGCCTCCAGGTGACTGCGCGAAGAACAGGATCGCATCCGGCGGCAGACTCGTCGAGACGGACGCCGATGCGTTCTCGGCGTTCCGCCACTCCTCGACTGGTGAGGTGACCGGAACCACGGCCGCCGCCTCGACAACCAGAGCAGCACCAAGGACGATCGCCAGGACCCGCGCGACCAGGTGACGACTCGCCCACATCCAGTCCACGGCGAAGCCCGCCATGAAGGCCAGCGGGATCAGCATCACGAGAACGATGCGGGTGACCGCGCGAATAGCCGAGAAAAGAGGAAGCTGCGCCACGAAGAACCAGAAAGTCTCTCCTCGGACGTTCAAGGTGATCACGAACATGATCCCGAGAGCTACCGTCAAGGAGGCGCCTGCCAGTGCTGCTGGCGTGTGCGGGATGTCCCGGCTTCGGATCAAGGCCCAGACTCCAATGACGAGCAAGGTCATCAGGACGAGGCCAAGGAAGAACTGATGTTCCCACCTGATCGCATCGATGTGAATGGTGGCCGAGAAGGTCTTCCAATAGATGGAATAATCATTGACCAGGTAGGTCCGGTAGGTCGGAAGCATCGGCTGGATCTCGGCGAATGATCGCGTCAGGTGATAGAGGCGAGTCACCTGCAGATAGGGCCACATCAGAAGCACCATCCCAAGGACGAGGCCACCCATCGCAGCCACGAAGGCCAGACGTTCTCTCGCGAGCGTCCCGCGCGCCTGCTTGAGGAGTAGCCGCCACACGTCGCGGAGACCTCGAAGCCTGCCGGCCACGAGCACCACGCTCAGATAGCCAAGCGTCAGCGAGACTGTGATGACGAGGGTGAACACCCCCATGTAGATGCCGCAGTAGAACTGCCAGACACTCCACGCAGCAGCGGCAACCAGGTAGCGCCACCCGCGTCCAGTCAAGAACCTCCACAGAGCAGCCACCGCGAGGATCGCCCCGAACCGGTAGGCGAACTGTGGCCACGGGAACGTCGAGGTGATCGGAAGTGCGAATGTGAAGACAAGGGCGGCAGTCGTAGCACCGAGAGTGTGCAGTCCCAGCTTCCGAGTGGCGATGTAGCTGGCGGCGAAGTTGACCGGCCAGGCCACGTACCACCAGATCATGAAGGCCAGGTAGGGATCACCGGTGGTTGCCCGGGCAGCGATGTAGATCGGGACGGCACCAAAGAGGTTGTCGCTGAAGCCCAGGGTGTAGGGATACGGCGAAAAGATGCCCAACGTCCACAAGGACCCGCTACCGGCGATCAGGACCTGGTAGACGTTCTCAAGGAAGTAGGCGTTGAGCCTGCCGTCGCCGACATCGCTGGGGAACCGGTCGAACCCACCCATGATTCGCGCAGGAACCAGGGCGAAAGCTAGCAAGAAGGCGAGGAGCGGGACGAGCCAGTGTCGACGCGTTGAGCTCATCCCTTGCACTCGTACCCAGGGCTCGGAACGGAGTTGCGGAAGGTGTCGGTCAGGTCGCTGGTGTACTCACCCATCAGGAGCCGCTCCTTGGGCAGGAGGTTCTTGTGGAACCAGGTGCTGAACGCAGCCATCGCACGACCCTTGTCAGTCAGCAGAACGCAGCCGTTTCGGATCTCGACCGTCCCTGACTGCAGGGCCTCGGTCAGCCGTACATCGACCAGCCGGTCCTCCGGCATGTACTCGTGCACGAAGACCCACTCGATCTGGTCCTGCTTGATGCCACCGCCCCGCTGCTCGATCTTCTCGAGGATGTACAGCGACAGTGACCTGTCGACGACGGTCGGGATGGAGACGGCGAACCCGTACCCGCCCAGCAGGAAGATCATCACCAGCAGCACACGCTCAAACTTCTCCAGTGCGTCGAACCACTTGACGATGAAGAGCAGAAAGCCGCCCAGAACGGCAGCGATGACAGCGTCCATCAGGGCGGCGAAGCCGACGACGTCAACGCGGAAGAACTTCACGTGGATCACGTACGTCGCCAACAGCAGAACGACGTAGACGATGACGCCGAGGAACGACCAGAGCAGCTTCTTCATCATGAGAACACCAGAACCTTGTTGCCGAGATAGGAGAGGACGACCTGCACGCCGGTTGCCAACACGAACCCGATGTTGGTGTCGAGGCGCCACCAGTCTGACCACACGGCCATCACGCCACTGACCAGCAAGGCGATGACTGCGTACGTCAAGACGAACTTCACAGCCTGAGGGACGAGGCAAGCATCAGATCGGCGGAACACGAAGTACCGGTTGCCGAGGAACGACACCGTGATGCCGAACAGGGCGCCGATCCAGAAGGCCAGCCAGGCCCAGGGCAGGTGAAGCACGTCGAGGCAGACACGCATGACCGCCCAATTGACGAAGGTGGCGACCAGCCCGTTGACCGCGTAGCGGAGCAGTTCCGCTGACGGCAGGGTTCGGCGGCGTTGGCTGGACGCCGGAGTGGACTGCGCCTCAGAGCTGGGAGCCATGCGGGTCCTTGGTGGGCAACTCGACCTCGACGAAGTCGCGGTACGAGATCTGGCTCACCACGCTTCCCGATCTCACCACGCCGGTCAGCATCAGCGTGATGAGCGTCAGCGTCCCTGTCTGGAGCAGCATGATGAACGGGATCCCCTGCACGGTGGAGAACCAACCAGGGCTGGCCATGTCGACGAGCCTCAGCACGACGGCAATCACGGCGCTGGCAACCGTGATCCCCGCAACGATCACGCAGAACAGGCCCACGCGCACCAGGACGTCCTCGGCGAAGACCATCAGCGCACGCAGCCCATGGAGCGCTAGACCGACGAAGTTCATCTTCGACTGACCGGCATAGCGAGGGCCGCGATCGAGGGGCAGGACCGTCGTCCGGAGTCGCGATGCCAGCACCGACGCAGCGACGTGGGTGGCTGTCTCCTGCATGGCGACGAGGCGACGGACGGACCGGGGCTTGAGCGCCATGAAGTTCCCGAAGCTGATCTTGCGCCCGGTGAGGGCGCCGAAGAGCCACTTGTAGACCACGTAGAAGGCCTTGAACTTCAGGGTCTCCACGCGGCTTCGACGCCGCGCCACGACCACGTCAACGTCGTCCGGCTGAAGCGCCGTGAGGAGATCGGGGATGGTCTCCGGAAGGTCCTCCCCATCTGAGTCCATGACGATGACCCGTTGCGACTCGGTCAGCCTCTCTGCGGTCCACGACAGCCCGATGCCGATGGCCCGTTGATGGCCGACGTTGCGGCGGAGCCGCAGCACCACACCTGACACGCCAGCCTGCTCGATGCTGTCAGGAACGACGGGTTGCCGGACTGATCCGTCGTCGACTGCCACGACGAACAGCTGGTCGCCGAACTGGGCAGCGAGCTCACGGAACAGCCGAGTTGACGCCTCCACGTCTTCGAACACCGGGGTCACGACAACAACG
>Ga0116180_1004256_pt1 | contig 10442 bp, 7 predicted proteins | sample AD_UKC073_MetaG_FD_89804 | JGI IMG/M metagenome (GOLD analysis project Ga0116180, IMG submission 89804) | Active sludge microbial communities of municipal wastewater-treating anaerobic digesters from USA - AD_UKC073_MetaG | ecosystem: Engineered > Bioreactor > Anaerobic > Digestate | place: USA... | reverse complement strand
GCCATCTGGCGCGCTCTCTGAGGCTGGTCCCGCGGAGAGTGAACGGGCGGCGGTCGGGCTTCGGCCCGACCGCCGCACTACTCTCTGGGGGGTCTTCGACCCCCCCGACCCCCTAGGCGCTCTCATCTGCCTCGCTCCGCCGAACCCCACGATCGTGCCTCCAAGGGATAGTGAAGTCCGGCATTCTCACAGCGCGGGATCGGCGTGGTGTCCGGCTCCACTCCCCGGGTGAGCCCGGCGGGACGCGCTTCTGGGCTGGCATCGTCGAGACAACGAGTGACATGGTCTACCCCGCGGGGCAGGTCGGTACCGTCGCGATACGCACAGCCCCGGGCAGGCCGTGTATCGCAGTCCCCGCGGCTGTGAGTATCGGCTAGTCACACAATCGGGGATCATTATGCGTCAGAGCGCGGCCAGTAGGGCGACGGTGGCTGCCGTGATCTGGGTCTGGGCCTCGTCACGGCCGATTGCTGCCGTACCGTCCCCCGGCTGGGTTCCGTAGTCGCCGAAGTAGGCGTGAATCGCTCCGTCGACTGCCACGTACGTGGTGTCGGTGGGCAGCAGGGCCTTGTTCGCGGCCATCTTGGCTGGGGTCGCGAGGCCATCGTTCGAGCCAGAGACCGAGACAATCCGCAACCGGGTGTCATCGGCCATCGATGAGGCCGGGTACGACGCCCACAGCACCAGCCCGGCTACCTCAGGGTGGCCAGCCGCGTACGAGGCTGCCGCCACTCCCCCGAGGCTGTGCCCACCCACCGCCCACCGGGTGACCTGCGGATGGGCGCTAATGACCCCTGTGGGCGCGTCGATGGCGAGGAAGCCGATGTCGAAGGGCTGCTTGACCACGACCACGAGGTAGCCCTGCTCAGCCACCTTCGACAGGATCGGCACGTAGGCTCGTGGGTCGACCCGTGCACCGGGCTGGAACACGAGCCCGGCGCGCGGCGACTGCACAGGGGTCAGCGTGATGTTGGTCGGCCCGTCGGTGACCCGTACGCCAACAGTCCCGGCCATGCTGGTGACCGCGACGGGTGAGGCTGAGAAGGGGCGGAGCCAGGTGAGGGACCCCAAGGTCAGTGCCGTCACCACGATGAGGCTGACGGCCCCGATCGCTCGGCGACGAGACCATGGAACGGTGACACCCGACCGGTGGGCGAGCACCGCACGGACCAGCAGGACTACTCCTGCCAATGCGGCGAGGGCGAGCGACACTCCGTAGGCCGGATGGCCAGCTATCACAGGGCTCCAGGAGGTCACCAGCAGCACCGCTGCCACGCCGCTCCAGAGTGCGCCAAGCGTGCCGCGGACGACTGCGGGCGTCAGGCGTGCCACTCCTCACCCGCCGCCAGCACTCTGGGCGGCAGCCCGGGCCCTTCGACCACCGCACTCCGGGTTCCGCCGCTGCCCCGGACGACCAGGCGCGTCACCTGGCCAGCATCCCACGTCAGGTCGATGACCAGCCCGCCCCGAACCCGGACGCCAGACACCGACCCTCGTGACCAACTCTCAGGGAGGGCAGGAAGCAGCTGGACAAGCGGCTGGTCGTCGACGACGGCGTGGGACTGGACGAGACACTCGACGACACCGGCGGTGAACCCGTGGTTGCCGTCGATCTGGAAAGGCGGATGAGCACACAGCAATGACGCATACACCCCACCGCCTGTCGTCGACGTCGTACTCCCGGCCCCGACCAGGCGCAGAGCCCCTGCCATGCTGCGGGCCGCCGACTCTCCATCACCGAGCCGGGCATGCAGGCAGATCCGCCACGCCAGCGACCAACCCGTCGAGTCGAAGCCCTTGACGCGCAAGGTCTCTCTTGCAGCCTCGACCAACGCACGCTGAGCCGGGTCAACGGTCGTCACGCCAGCGCCAGGATGGATGTCCCAGAGCTGCGAGTGGTGGCGGTGCAGAGGGTCTACCTCGGGCAGGTCGATCGACCACTCGGGGTACGTGCCCCGTACGGTGGGCTCCGGTGCAGGGAGGGACGCCAGCGCCGCCTCGGCAGCCTCACGGCTTGGCTCCTCAGCTGTTGGCGACGCCATCGCCGTGACGGCCAACCAGAACCGGAGCAGGTTGCGGACCAGAGCCACGTCCATGGTGGACGAGACCGTCACGCCAGCGACGCCAGCCTCGGCCAGGAAGGTGTTCTCCGGTGAGGTGGAGGGCGACGTGCCCCAGCTTCCATCCGGCAGGCGCACCAGCCAGGCGAGGGCGAAGGTCACCGCTCCCGCTACCGCGGCTCGTTGCTCGGCCGGCAGCGACGACGGGCTCGTACCAGCGAACCGGCAGTGCTCCTCCAGATGATGGAGCAGCCACAGACCGGCCATCGGCCACATGGCCCAGGCCGGGTTGTGGTTGCCCGTCCCGACGTGGTCGCAGAACCCCCAGGCGTCGGTGTTGTGGTGGCAGCACCAGCCCGGCATCCCGTACAGGTCCCTCGCCACTCGCTGACCATTCTTCGCCAGCAGCTGGACCAGGCCGAGCAACGGCTCGACCAGCTCAGGCAGTCCGGTCGTCTCGGCGAGCCAGTAGTTCATCTCGGTGTTGATGTTGACCGTGTTGTTGCAACTCCACGGCGGGACCAGCTCCGCGTTCCACAGACCCTGCAGATGGGTCGCCGTGGTCCCGGCCCGAGACGAGGCGATCAGCAGGTACCGGCCGTACTGGGCATGCAGCTCGACGAGCCGCGCCGGCAGCTCACCGTCGGCCACTTTCGCCAGCAGCGCTGCGACATCGGTGGAGCCATCGCCGCCAAGATCGAGCGAGAAGCGGTCGAACAGCCCGGTGACATCGTCGGTGTGGCGGGCCAGCCGGTCCCGGTACGGGATCGCGCTCACCTGTCTCGCGCGGCCCACGACCGCGTCATCGGAGATGCTGCCGACGGCGACCTCGGAGGTGACCACGATCTCGACCCACGTCGCCCCAGCGACACAGATGGCGGCACCTCCGGTGGTGACCCGACCGTCCGACGTGACGTGCAGGGCGAGCGCCGCTGTCAGCCCCGGCCGGTCGGGGTCGTACGTCACAGGGACAGCGACGCGGTCGTGCGGCGGCGAGACGTCGCTCGGCATCCGCGTGGTCATCACCACGGCGTCATCGCCGGGAGCGAAGTCCGTCACCCCGTACGGGCTGTGCGGCGACACCAGCTGCATGGCCACGTCGCTGGATTCGGCGAGCGATATCCGTACGGTGATCGCCTGGTCGGGAGAGCTGGCCCAGCACTCGACGCTGCCCCAACCCGCCTCGTGACGAGCCACCGAGCGGCGCAGGTCGAGGCTGCGCGCCAGAGCCGTCTGGGGCTCACCAGGCAGATCTATCCGGAGCTTCGCCAGCGGCTGGAAAGCCTGACTGTGACCTCGCTGCAAGCGCCGTACGACGCGGTCGGCTTCGGACCAACGAGACTCGGCAAGGAGTTGACGCACCTCGGCCAGGACCTCGGGACCATCCGTCGGCCCCGGGGCTGGTTCGACGGGTGAGCCGGACCAGCACCGGTCGTCATTCAGGTCGAGCGCCAGGTCTGTCGGACCACCGGTGACCATGGCGCCAAGTCGACCGTTGCCGATGGGCAGACCTTCGCACCATGCCGTCGCTGCAGAACTGAAATCGAGTCTCCACCCGAAGCTTCCGTCGTCTGACTGCGCGGACCCCGGTTCGCTCACATCGCCGATCCGGGGACCCCTCTCGACACTCATCGACCGCGCCTCACCGCTGGACGCGCGCGTTCCCCTGCCACATGGTCCAGACCTGGTCCTCGTCGGCCGGTGCGCCGTAGTCATTCACCGAGGCGGCGGCCAGGGCTCCAGTGGCCCACCCGAACTGCATGCACTTCTCGGCTGGCCAGCCCTGCAGGATGCCGTACAGCATGCCGCCGACGGACCCGTCGCCGCCGCCGATGCGGTCGAGGACGCCGATCTCGCGCGGCTCGGCGACGTGGAACTCGCCGTCCCCCCAGACGATCATGCCCCACATGTGCCGGTTGACCGAGATCACCTCACGCAGCGTGGTGGCGATGAACTGAGCCTTCGGATAGGCCTCGCGGATGCGGCCGATCATCTCCTTGAACGAGTCGATCTCACCGTGCAGGTCCTCACCACCGGCTTCTGGGCCCTGGATGCCGAGGCAGAGCTGGAAGTCCTCCTCATTGCCGATCAGGATGTCGCACTCCCCCGCGATCTCGGTGAACGCGGCCCGCAGCTCATCCTCACGGCCCTTCCAGAACGAGGCGCGATAGTTCATGTCCATCGAGATCGTGCAGCCGTGCTCTTTGGCCTTGCGCGCGACGTCGAGGCAGAACTGGGTGGTCTTCTTCGACAGCGCAGCGACCAGACCGGACAGGTGGAGGATCTTCACGCCCTCCTTGGCGAACAGGGTGTCGAGGTCGAAGTCGGCGGCGTCGAGATCGAGGCCGACCTCCCCGGCGCGGTCGTTCCAGACGCGCGGAGCGCGCGACCCGTACCCCGAGTCGGCGATGTTGAACTGGTGCCGATAGCCCCACGCACCTCCCTGCGGCTTGTCGGGGCCGCGGAACGTCATGCCGCGCGAGCGCAGGTCGGCCTTGATGAACGCCGAGATGGGGCTGCCCTCGACCCAGTTGGTCAGCACCATGGTCGGGAGGCCAAGGTACGAGGCCACGCTCGCCACGTTGGACTCGGCCGAGGTCGCGTGCATCACGTACCGGTTCGAGGTGTGAACGGGCTGATGGTTCTCCGGCGTGATCCGGACCCCCATCGACGTGGCGATGCACAGGGCCCACTGGGCGTCGTCGCGAAGCTGCATGACAGTCCTTCCGGTCGGGATGCTAGGTACACCCCCGATCCTGCCAGGGGGGGCAGCGATTGCCACCGCTTGCCGCAAGTTGCCCCAGCGCCGGCGCGCTGTTCCCGCGACGACCGACTAGTCCCTGACTCGCTGTGCCGGGCCATCAACGCCATGACCGCCGCTCTGCCTGCGGCCTCGTCAACCACGATGCAGCTTCGGCGCCGGAGTGCCCCTCGCGCCCGTCCGGAAGCGTGCGGGCGACTGGCCCGGGTCCCTGGCTCCGAAAGTGTGGCAGTAATGTCGAGTCATGGCTGACGTACGCGCCCGGATCACCGCCTCGGTAGCGGATCACCGCTTGGCTGTCGAGGCCGTGGCACGGACGATCCACGCCAATCCCGAGCTCGCTTTCGGCGAGCATGCCGCCGCCGCCGCACTCTCCGCCTTCTTCGATGAGTCCGGCTGGGCGGTCCAACGGAAGGTGGGTGGCCTCGACACGGCCTTCACCGCCACGCACGGTCACGGGCCCGTCACCGTCGCGGTCTGCCTGGAGTACGACGCGCTGCCCGGCATCGGTCATGGCTGCGGCCACAACCTGATCGCGGGTGCTGGTGCCCTCACCGCTCTGGCGCTCGCTGAGGTTGCTGACGACCTGGGTCTGACCGTACGAGCGATCGGCTGCCCGGCTGAGGAACATGGTGGTGGCAAGGTGCCACTGCTCGACGCAGGCGTGTTCGACGGATGCGACCTGGCCGTGATGGTGCACACCGTTCCGGACGGTATCCGGGCAAACCCAGCAGGGACCTCGTCGCAGGCCGTGGGCCGGTACCGGGCGACGTTCACCGGCCAGGTCTCCCACGCCGCTGCGGCGCCGCATCTTGGGGTCAACGCCGCCGATGCGGTCGTGGTCAGCCAAGTCGCCATCGGCCTCCTTCGGCAGCAGATCCCCGGCGACCACCGCATCTCGGCCAACGTTGTCCGGGTCGGCGACGTGACCAACATCATCCCTGGTCACGCCACGGTCGACTTCGAGTGCCGCGCGTTCACGATCGAGGCGTACGAGGCCCTGCTCCCCCGCGTGCAGGCATGCTTCGAGGCGGGCGCGCTGGCCACTGGCTGCACGGTGGAGATCACGTCGGAGGAACCGGTCTACGAGCCCCTCGTCCAGGATGAGCGGCTGTCGGCGGCCTGGGCCGACGCGCTCCGAGATCTCGGCGTTGACCCGGAGGCGGGCATTCCGCTCCCCGGCGGCTCCACCGACATGGGCAACGTGTCTCGCCGGATCCGCTCCATCCACCCTTGGCTACCGCTGCGCGGGGTGAGCGCCCCCATCCACACAGCCGAGTACGCAGCAGCCGCAGCCACCGACGAGGCGTACGCGGCGATGTGCCTGGGAGCCACCGCGCTGGCCCTTGCTGTGGCCGCCGATGTCTCGTCGGCCCTGCCGCGACCGACCGGACTTCGGCATGACTGATTCACCGCACGGGCCGCCATTTCAGCCCGTTGGATCGGGTGCATCCCTGCCACAGGACGGCACCACCGCCCCGGGCGCGCACGCCGCGGTCGTGATCCAGGCCCTCGTCAAGCGGTTCGGACCCAAGGTGGCTGTGGCCGGTGACAGCCTCACCATCCCACGAGGCTCCTTCTACGGGATCGTCGGCCCGAACGGCGCCGGCAAGACAACGTTGATGCGGATGGCGACCGGGCTGCTGCGCCCCGATGGCGGCCGAGTTGCGGTTGACGGTGTTGACGTGTGGACCGACCCAGTCGATGCCAAGCGGCGGATGGGCATCCTGCCGGACGAGCGCCGCATGTTTGAGCGTTTGACGGGTCGCGAGCTCCTGCTCTATAACGGCCTCCTGCGGAACATGGACGAGGGTCTGGTCAAGAAGCGCAGTGAGGACCTGCTGGCCGTCCTCGAGCTCGACCGCGACGGCGACAACCTCGTCGTGGACTACTCCTCTGGGATGCACAAGAAGATCGCGCTCGCAGCGGCTCTCCTCCACGACCCCAGGGTGCTGTTCCTCGATGAGCCGCTGGAGTCGGTTGACCCGGTCTCGGCACGGACCATCCGACACGTGCTCTCCCGGCTCGTCGAGCGCGGCGCGACCGTGGTGCTGTCGAGTCACGTCATGGAGACGGTCGAGCGGCTCTGCGACCACGTCGCGATCATGGCCAGTGGCCGGATCGTCACGGCGGGACCCATGCCAGAGGTCCGCCAGGGCAAGGCGCTCGAAGACCGGTTCGTCGAGCTGGTCGGCGCCGGTTCGGCCGATGAGGAGGGGAGGCTCGGATGGTTGGGCGATTCCTCCGCCTGAGGCTCGCCCTTTTCCGAGCAGGCTTCAGGACGGGGAACATCGCCACGTCCATCGGTACGGTCCTCGGGCTGATGTCGGCCGTGGTGCTAGGGCTCGGCGGACTGGTGGCCGGCACGGCCCTGAGATGGGCGCCGACATCGTTCGTCACCGTTGTCGTGCCGGTCGCTTTGGCGGTGATCTACCTCGTCTGGCTGATCGGTCCGGTGACGGTGGCGGGCACAGACGCGGCCTTGGACCCCGTGAAGTTCGTGCTGCTGCCCCTGAAGCGACGCGACCTGGCGCTCGGCCTCGCTGCCGCCGGTCTGGTCGCGCCTGGCGGCATCGCGACCGCGTTGACGGTCCTGGGCATCGTCATCGGCGTCGCGCCCGCAGGACCGGGACTGCTGCCCGTGGTCCTGGCCGGACTGCTGTTCCTTGGCCTTTGCATTCTGTCGAGCCGCTGTCTGGTGTCGCTGGTCGGGATGGGGCTTCGCCGCCGCGGCGTCCGCGATGTGCTCGCCGTGGCCATCCCACTGGTGATCATCGTGCTCGGCCAGTTGCCCAACATCATCCAGAACGTCGCCCGGGCCGCGGGGAAGGATGCCTCGGCAGCGTTCGGTGAGACGCTGGTGCCCCTGCTTCGGTTCTCACCGTCCTCGTTCGCCGCCCAGGCGTTCGTCGCCGGCCATCGCGGTGACGTGCTCACTGGTCTCCTCGAGATCGCCGCAGGCATCGCGTTCTGCACCGCGGTGGGGTTCGCCTGGTCCGTCCTGCTGCGCCGGGTGATGACCACCTCCCCCGGCGTCCAAGGGGCCGTGAAGGCGCGAGCGTCACGACGCTTCCGTACCCGAGCCCTCCTACCCCGCCTCTCCCCTCGTGCCGGCGCCGTGGCCGACAAGGACCTCACGCTGCTGTTCCGCGAGCCAGCGCAGCGGGTGCAGCTGATCATGGCGGTGATCTTCGGGTTGGCCGTCGGCATCGTTCCGGGTGTGGTCGCTCTGACCACGACCGGGTCGGTGCCGCCAGCAATCGCCTTCATCGGTGCGGGTCTCGCGATGTTCCTGGGCCTGCTGAACAGCAACCTGTACGGCTACGACGGCTCGTCCATGTGGGTCAACGTGGCAGCCGGCGACGACGCCCGATCTGACCTGTTGGGCAAAGCGGTTGCCCGCCTGGTGGTCTTCACCCCGATCATCGTCATCGCCGCCTTGGTCTGCGGCCTGCTGATCGCGCCGACGCTCCTCCCAGCCACCATCGGCTGCGCTGTCGGCGCCTGGCTCGTCTGCCTGGGCCTAGGTCTCCTGCAGTCGGTGCTGGCTCCGTACCCGATCGTCATCTCCGAAGACAGCGCCATGGCCCGAAGCCAAGGCAGCTTCCAAGCCGTCATCGCCCAGCTCATCACGTTCCCGATCGTCGGCCTTCTCGTCGGCCCGTTCGTTCTGATGGGCATCTACTGGGGTACGAACCCCCTGGTGGCACTGGCGGTCGGGCTCGGTGCCAGCCTCGTCGGGCTCGCTGGCCTGTACGGCGGGTTCAGGCTGGCCGTGGCCTACTCCGGCCCGCGCCAGCCCGAGCTGCTGCAGCAGGTCGCCAAGCGCACGGAGTCCTGACCGGCGCTGTCTGCGGGTTCGGATCCCCGACCCGGACCAGGGGCCGAGCCGCTCAGGCCTCCACCTCGCCCACCAGCTGGTTCGAGAACTGGATGTACGGAAAGACCTCGGGCACGTGCGAGTCCCACACGCCGTGCGCGCTCCACGCCCAGCCACTGGAGTCCGCAGCCGGAGGCGCCTCCCGATAGGTGTTGAACCGCGAGAAGTCCATCCGCCACACGTCACCATCAGCTGGCGGCAATGACCGGCCGTCGCCACGGGCGACCACCTCCAAGCCGGCCCATGGCACCGCCACCTCGACGGTCCAGCCGCGGTCGCGGACGCTCGCATCGTTGAGCACCCCGTCTACCTGGACTCCGGTCCGGAGCCCCGGCAGGTCCCACCGGAAGAAGCCGGTTCGGCCGCCGCGAGGGTGCGCGAACCCGACCCCGTCCCACCGTCGAGCTCCCTCGGCGTCACGCCGAAGCCCTGGCTGCGCCGCGTAGCCGCCGGCCTCGTACCCGTCGTCCCAGATGAACAACGCCTCGTAGACCGTACCGAGGGCGTTGAGCTGGAGCTCGTAGTAGGCGTCCTGCCCCGCCACGAACAGCTCCACGTCGTTTTCGGTGTAGACGAGCGAGTCCCGTTCGGTGAGCTGGGCGGCCACGACGGGCTCCTCCACCCAGTAGCCCAGGTAGAGGTAGTCGTCATCCCACAGGACGGCGGCGCGGGTGTCGTGCACCGCCCGGGCGCCGCTGACCAGGTCGACGAACCGGGGCGAACGCGGGGCCTGCTGCCAGGCCGCCTCGTCGAGGTTGCCGTCGATGGTCAGCGGGGCGTCGACCCGGTACGCGGTGTAGCGGGCGACCTGCTCATCAGGCCAGGGATAGGCCATCCGTCAGGCCTCGTCGGCGCTGAGGAGCCAGCCCCGATCCTGCGGGAAGTCGACGACGACCTCGTCGCCGACCTTGAGGATCTGGTCCTCATCAGGGTCAGACACGACGGCGACGATGTCACCTGCCTCGGTCTTGACGACGTACTCGACGTTCGAGCCGTAGAAGACCGCGCGGGTGATCGTGCCGTGGTCACCCCCGACGCCCGCCTTGGAGTCGGCGAGGGACACCTGAACCGACTCCGGCCGGACCAGCACCACTCGGCTCGTCGCATCGGCCGAGAGCTCGGAGGCTGGCAGCTCACGCTGCTGACCCAGGACCGTGACCCTGGCTCGGCCATTCGCCACATCGGCGACCTCGGCCTTCATGAAGTTCGAGCTACCGATGAAGTCGGCCACGAACCGGGTGGTCGGCCTGCGGTAGATCTCTTCGGGGCGGCCAACCTGGTCGATCCGGCCCTTGTTCATGACCACGATCCGGTCCGACAGCGCCATGGCTTCGTCCTGGTCGTGGGTCACGTACAACGCCGTGATGCCCATAGCCTGCTGGATGCGACGGATCTCCGTACGCATCTGCACCCGCAGCTTGGCGTCGAGGTTCGACAGCGGCTCGTCGAACAGCAGCACCTTCGGCCGCATCACCATGGCGCGCGCCAGGGCGACACGCTGCTGCTGGCCACCGGAGAGCTGGTTCGGTGCGCGGTCAGCGAAGTCGGTGAGACCCATGGAGGCGAGTGCCTCGTTGACGCGGTCCCTCAGCTCGGACCCTGACGACTTCTGCAGCTTCGGCCCGTACGCCACGTTGTCGAAGACGTTGAGGTGTGGGAAGAGCGCGTACGACTGGAAGACCATCGACATCGGCCGCTTGTCCGGGGTGAGCCGGAGCATGTCGGCACCGTCGAGGGTGAT
>Ga0116180_1004252_pt1 | contig 10448 bp, 11 predicted proteins | sample AD_UKC073_MetaG_FD_89804 | JGI IMG/M metagenome (GOLD analysis project Ga0116180, IMG submission 89804) | Active sludge microbial communities of municipal wastewater-treating anaerobic digesters from USA - AD_UKC073_MetaG | ecosystem: Engineered > Bioreactor > Anaerobic > Digestate | place: USA... | reverse complement strand
TAACGCTCTCTGTGATTTACTCGGTACACCCAAATCCGACTTGTTGTAAATCACTTATTTGCTTTTACTGATTGTCAGCCGGTATCTTAAGTTAAGACAAGGTGCCGGCTGTTTGACGCTTACAAAAGGGGGCGATGAAGCCTGGAGAGAAAAAGAATATATGGGAAAGATGGTTTGGAAAGATCGGCACATATTGAAAGAATATTGCAAACAGGATCACCGAAAAAGATTTGTATAAAGAAATTCTCAAGAGGCAATCTTGGTAATCTCATGTGAGGATGGAGGCAGTTGTTGCAAATTTTGCAACAACTGCTTCAAATTTATTTCGTTTGCGCCACATTGAACAAACATAAAACAGTTTTTTTGTTACAAAATTGACGAGCAAGTTTACATTTCGATCGAGCACCGGATATATATTGTTTGGAACCAAAAGGAAGAAGAAAAAAAGAAAGGGGTGAGGAAATAAAGGCAAGGAAATAAAATAATGACCCAAGGTGCAACAGTGACAGCGACAGTAAAAAATGATCAAAACAATAGTAAACAGGAGGAGAATGAGGATGAACAGAAAGCAGCTAAGATGTTTATCACCAGAGGAGGCATGGAAGTTTTTTAACGCGGAAGGGGAAACGGTAGAAGGGTTTATATCCGAGTTTGTTGATGATGGATTTGACCGGACGGATATCAAAACGATGGTCAGAATATTCGCAAGCGAAACGCCAATCACATTAGAACACCCGTTATTGCAGGAAGATATTGAATTTCTAGCCGGACTATTTGAAAAATACATTATGGATCACATTGAAAAGATTGGAGGATTTGACAAATTGCGTTTAATGACCCATGATGAATTAATGAAAAGGTGGGATGAGGGGGTAACAGATCTGTTTTATGCTTTAGAGAAGAATGGACATAAAATTAGGAATGAACGGATCAAAAAGATGGTCGACGAAAAATATCACAAATAAGTTTACCGAATGATTGGACGAGCCGGGACAAGGACAGCAAAGGTTAAGAATATTCATATTAAAAGGAGGAACGAATATCATGATCGGTTTTTTGCGCCTATTTAAGCATCTATTTAAACCTCAACCATTTAAAAGGGGCTACTTTGTGCATACAAGTAATGGCAAAAATATGCTCTGCAAGATTTTAAATGAGTATGAAACGAGAGAGGAGGCCACTGAAGATCTAGTTAACTTAGTGGCAAAAAAGATTACGGAAAAAGACTTATATAAAGAGTTTCTCAAGAAAGAATCCTGGTAAGTTTACATTGAGATTGAGTATATGAGATTGGATTGAGTATCAGATGCTTAGTCCAGCACAAAAGAAGGTCGTATGGAGAAAAAATTATTGTAAGGGGGCAGTTTGCATGATTAATAAGATTGATTATTTTTGTGGGGCGTTTTTATCTTTTCTGATTACAAATGGTATTACACCAGCTTTAATTGAAACAGGAGAGAAAAGCAAAATTGTGAAGTTTGGCACAGATCTTGATGATTATAAGGTATATATTAAGTACTCGACTACTTGCAAGACAAACGATAAAAAGAACATTAGAAAATGGGATATCACTTTTACCAATAAAGAAATGGATATCTTGCAAGAATTTTTGGAGCAAAAGAGAAAACATTTCTTTGTTCTCGTTTGTGCCGACTCCAGGATGAGAGAAACCGAAATTGCCGTATTAGATTTACATGATGGGTTGAAGTGTTTAGGGAATGATCCTGTTAATAAAAAACGTCGAATTTCGGTTATTCATAAAAAAGGGAGCCCATATATTAAGTGTTACGGTACCGCCAGAGACGAAGAAGAAGGTGTACGGATTTATAAAGATTATCAAAGGTATTTTATGAATAAAGAAATCAACTATGTCTGAGTAGCAGAAGAAAAAGTGATGCTAATGGTGACAGGAATAGCACAAATAGAAAGAAAAAGCATTTAGGAGGAAAAAGGGAAAATGTGTAGAAAGATACACAAATACACAGTAATAATTTTCATAATAAAGCATTTTACTGTAAGAAACGGCGGTGAAATCTATGGCTTATTATGCCCATTCTAAGGAAAATGAACCTAAAGAGAATTGGCAATTATTAAAGGAACATTTGTATAATACTGCAGATGTTGCATCCAAATTCGCAGCCGTATTTCAAAGTAGTGAATTCGCTTGGATAGCAGGAATGATGCATGATATAGGTAAATATTCAAACGAATTTCAATCAAAATTGCATGGGAAAAAATTATTTGTCGATCACTCAACGGCTGGAGCCCAGCTGGCACTGAAAAACTATGGACCAGCTTTGGGTGCTTTGTTTTCTTATTGTGTAGCAGGGCATCATGCAGGGATACCTGATTATGGTACTGTCAATAAAAATAGTTCTCTTGCCTTGCGGTTAAAATCTGTTGTAAAAGATTATAGCAAGTATTCTGAGGAAATTTTGCTTCCCCAGTTTAAAAAGATGCTTCCGATTTCGGCAACGAATAAAGAATATCAGTATTTTACGATAGCTTTTTATATTAGAATGCTTTTTTCCTGTTTAGTAGATGCGGATTTTCTTGATACAGAGAGATTCATGAAAAATGGTGATGTGAACCGAGATATTGGAGAAAACATTTACGTACTATATGAAAAGTTAATGCTTCACATGGAGACATTAAAGAATAAAAAAGACCATATCAACCAAGAACGGAGAAAAGTCTTTCAAAGGTGCGTACAAATGGCATCTTATAAGAAAGGGTTCTTCTCCATGACGGTTCCTACTGGCGGTGGCAAAACGCTCTCCTCAATGGCCTTTGCGTTAGGACATGCTATTAAGAATAATATGAATCGTATTATTTATGTGATTCCCTATACCAGCATTATAGAGCAAAACGCCAAAGTGTTTAGTGGTATTTTAGGGGAAGACAATGTATTGGAACATCATAGCTCATATCGCATCGACGATGATTTTTATGAAGATACAAATTTGTACGAAAGGATGAGATATGCCGAAGAAAATTGGGATATTCCAATTGTTGTTACTACGAATGTTCAATTTTATGAATCTCTCTTTTCAAACAAACCATCCAAGTGTCGAAAACTGCATAATATCACCAATAGCGTTATTATTCTTGATGAGGCCCAAATGATTCCTACTCAATATTTGAAGCCTTGTCTTGCTGCTCTATGGGAGCTAGTTTTCAATTATAACTGTACCGTACTCTTCTGCACCGCAACACAGCCTGCACTTAATGAAATCTATAATGATTTACAAATTACCGAAATAATAGAGTCTCCGATTCAGCTATTTAATGAATTTAAAAGAGTGGAAGTATCCAATATTGGGAAAATAGATGATTCAGAATTAAGCGATTTGTTGTTGGAGTCTGATCAAGTTCTTTGCATTGTTAACACCAGAAAACATGCCAAAGAGTTATATGGCAAAATTCAGCAATATGATGGCTCTTATCACTTAAGTACTCTAATGTGTGCTGCGCATAGAAGAGAAATCCTTAGTGAAATTAAAAAACGGCTTTCCGGAGGGGAAATCTGCCGAGTTGTTTCTACTCAATTGATAGAAGCAGGAGTGGATATCGATTTCCCGGTCGTGTATCGTTCGTCAGCAGGGCTTGATTCTATAGCTCAATCTGCTGGAAGGTGCAATAGGGAGTGGAAAGCGAAAAAGGGAAACGTGTTTGTGTTTTATTCAACTGAGGATTATGCTACGGCGCTAGGGTGGTTAAGCAAAACCCAATCTGCCGGCGAAATGGCAATGCGACAATTTACTGATCCGTTATCTCCGGATGCAATTCGTTATTATTTTCAGCAGCTTTATGATTATGAACGAGATAATAGATTTGATAATCGAAAGATAATGGAGTGTTTTGAAAAGTCAGGTGCTCAGCTCAGATTTGAGTTTGCGGAAGCCAGCAGCAGATTTAAGCTCATTGATGATAATACTTATCCGGTGGTTATTCCATATAACCACGATGCCGAAAAACTTATTCAGGAAGCAAGATTTGCAAACGGCACTAAGAATTCCATGAGAAAGCTCCAGCAATACACGGTCTCGATCTATGAAAACGAATATAATTCCCTTTTAGGAGTGGGAGCTTTGGAAGATGTAAATGGCTTATTTATGCTGCTGAAAAATAAAGAACAAAGATATGATGCAAGGGAGGGACTTATTATACCGAAGGGAGGGGAGGCGCTTTTCGCATAAATTTCGTTAATATCAAGGGAGGGTTAGAAATGGGATACGGCATAAGCTTGAAGGTATGGGGAAAATACGCTTGCTTTACCAGACCGGAAATGAAGGTGGAACGTGTAAGCTATGATGTGATGACTCCTTCTGCGGCAAGGGGTATTCTGGAGGCGATACACTGGAAGCCTGCTATTGCATGGAAAATCGACCGGATTCATGTACTAAACGAGATAAAATTTGAAAACTTGCGACGCAATGAACTAAAGCATAAAATCTCAAGTTCAAGTATAAAAAATGCAAGAAAGAATAATGTTTTGATTTACCAATCAACCAACCAAGATCGTCAGCAAAGAGCTTCATTACTTCTCAAGGATGTATGTTATATTATTGAAGCACATTTTGAACTTACGGAGAGGGCAGGAGAGAGCGACACAGAAGAAAAACATTATGCCATTGCTTTGGAGAGGGCACGCAAGGGAAGATGCTATCATCGACCGTATTTCGGATGCCGAGAGTTTCCGGTTAATTTTGAGCTAGTCGAGGGAGAGATTCCTTTAGGATTCTATAGAGATAAAGAGCACGATTTGGGTTGGATGCTTTGGGATATTGATTTTTTGAATGATATGTCTCCTCTGTTCTTCCGGGCTGAATTGAAAAATGGAATTATTCATATTCCGTCCGAAAGCGAGGTGAAAAAATGATCATAAACGCACTATACCGACTTTATGATATTCTCAGTAACGATGCTGATGGTGTACCTTTGCCGGGATATAGCCGAATAAAGGTGTTTTTTGCTCTTACTTTGTCAGGAAATGGTGAACTTTTAAGTATCGTTGATTTAAGAGAAAAAGACAAAAAGGGCAAAACAATAGCAATGCCCTATATGATTGTTCCTGAGCAAAAAGGTCGTTCAGGAACAACTCCCGTGCCTTACTACTTATGTGATAATTGCCTATATGTTCTAGGGCTTTGGGAGCAAGACTCAAAAGAACCAGAGAAGGAAAAGAAAAAAAGTCTGGACAGGTTTGTTGCTTTCCGAGAGCGGCACCGCTCTTTGCTTGCCGATGTAGAAGATCCTTTTGCGCAGGCTATCGTGAAGTTTTTGGATAGTTGGGATCCTGAGAAAGCGTTGGAGAATGAGTCCGTGAAGCAAATGTACAAAGAGCTTATCAAAGGAGGAAACATTGTATTCAGGTTGGATAGGGAGTTTGGATATGCTCATGAAAGGGATGTTCTTAAGAATGCATGGAAAAATCCCACTGAAGAGCAAGATGAACAAGTAATTGCGCAATGTCTGGTAACTGGGAAAAGGGCGAGGATTGTCGAGACTCATGACAAGATTAAAGGAGTAGTTGGTTGCTCTTCTGATTCAGCCCTTGTTGCTATCAATTCACCGGCTGCCAATGCCTATGATTCCTACGGAAAAAGCAAAGCCTATAACGCACCGGTCGGGGAAGAGGCAGTATTTAAATACACAACTGCTTTGAACTATTTATTGGGATCATCTGATTCCCATTTGCTGATAGGCGATACTACCACGGTTTTTTGGGCGGAAAGTCCATCTAAGATTTATGCGGATTTGGCTTGCTATTTGTTTTCTCCTCCCGTAAGTACTAGTGAATCGATCAAAGATAAAAGAGATAGAAAGACGGAGCAACTGATCGGAGATGTATTGAATAACATCAGAGAAGGCAGAAGTATAAACGATATTTCTGATGAAATTCACGAAGAAACCAAGTTCTATATATTAGGGCTTTCCCCTAATGCCGGAAGAATAGCGATACGGTTTTTTTATGTAAACAGTTTTGGAAACTTTATTAATAATATTACGCAACATTATCGAGACATGGAAATACATGAGGGACAGAAGTTAATTCCTATATGGCAGCTTCTTAATGAAATTGTGCCGAAAAAGAGCAAGGATAAAAAAGTTCCGCCTTTACTGGGGGGACAAATAATGCAATCAATCCTGACAGGAGCGCCCTATCCTTATACCCTTTATGCGAATATTATCGGCAGAATTCGAGCAGAACAGGACGATCGTGATAAAGGGATATATGCAGTAAATACTGCAAAAGTAGCATTTATCAAGGCTTACTTATTGCGAAATGCAAGGAAATATAAGAACAATGGCTACGAGGAGGTTTTAACGATGGGTTTAAATGAAAATACCCGGGATAATCCCTATTTGCTTGGTCGCCTGTTTGCATTATTGGAAAAGGCTCAAGAGAATGCGGCAGAAGGCAAATTAAATACTACAATCAAGGACAGATACTTTTCCACAGCATCGGCCTCACCCGGTTTGGTTTTTCCAACGCTACTGAGATTGTCACATCATCATATCGCAAAAACAGACAGAAATAAGTGGATTGATAAACAAATAGCAAGTGTGGTGGATGGGCTTCAATCTTTTCCTGCTCATTTGAATATAGAGGAGCAAGGATTGTTTATTCTTGGGTACTATCATCAACGGGAATCTTTCTTTAAAAAGAATTCTGAACAAGCATAATAAATTATTAAACTTAGAAAGGGGAAATTGAATATGAGTGGAGTAATAAAAAATCGCTATGAATTTATGTTCCTTTTTGATGTGGAGAATGGAAATCCCAACGGAGACCCGGATGCAGGGAATATGCCCCGTATAGACCCCGAAACAGGATATGGTATTGTTACAGATGTATGTATCAAGAGAAAAATAAGAAATTATGTGGAGCTTGTTAAGAATGATGAACCCGGGTTCTGTATTTATGTAAAAGAAGGCGAAGCTCTGAATAATCAACATGAAAAAGCATATAAGGCTTTGGATGAAAAACCAAGAGGGTCAAAAGAAAAACCTTTACCGGAAGCTACAGCGTGGATGTGTAAAAATTTCTTTGATATCAGAGCATTCGGAGCGGTAATGGCGACAGAAGTAAACTGTGGGCAAGTTCGGGGACCGATACAGTTGGGATTTGCCAGAAGTATCGATGAAATCGTTCAGCAAGAGGTAACCATCACCAGAATGGCGGTTACCAAGCCTAGTGATTTGGCAAACAAAGAAACGGAGATGGGAAGAAAACATATAGTCCCATATGCACTTTATAAAATGGAAGGATATATTTCGGCTGCGCTGGCAGAGAAAACAACAGGATTTAATGAAGAGGATCTTGAGCTTTTGTGGCAAGCCATAGAAAATATGTTTGAACATGACCATTCCGCGGCTAGGGGGAAGATGACACTCCGAAAGTTGATTATATTCAAGCATGATTCATTGCTGGGGAATGCTCCTGCCCACAAGCTTTTTGAAACGGTTAAAGTAAATAGAAAAGATAGTTCCAAGCCTCCGCGTAGTTACGAGGATTATTCGGTACTAGTGGAAAAAAGCTTGATACCTCAAGGAGTTACAGTAATTGAAAGGGTATAATCATGTATGAGGAAGATGAATTACTTGCTTTGTCCGGTATTCAGCATATTGCTTTCTGCGAAAGACAGTGGGCACTGATACATATTGAAAGACAATGGGCAGAAAATGTTAGAACGGTTGAAGGTCGACAGTTGCATAAAAAGGTGGATAATCCGTATATCTTTGAAACGAGAAATGATATAGTGACGGCCAGAGCGGTACCAATAGTCTCTTATGCATTAGGGCTATATGGGGTTGCAGATGTTGTTGAGTTCAGAAGTTCTGAAAGTCCTGACAATGCTGTGGTATTGCCGGGGAAAGCCGGGTTTTGGTCTCCCTGTCCGGTTGAATACAAAAGAGGAAATGTAAAAAAGGATGACAGGGATGAAGTTCAATTGTGCGCTCAAGCCATTTGCTTAGAAGAGATGCTGAAGGTGAGCATTGTAAGTGCATGGTTATATTATGGTGAAATTCGGCATCGAGTACAAGTTGAGCTGACAGATGATTTAAGAAAAAGGGTAATGGAATTGTCACAAAAAATGCATTTCCTCATGGAGCATGGAATGACGCCTAAGACTAATTATAGTAAAAGCTGCACGTTGTGTTCCTTACTAGATATTTGTCTACCCGGATTAAGTGGCAGAATAAAAGAGCGGGAAATAGAGGAGTATTTGGAAGACTCATATAAGGAGGAATAAAGGCGGTTGTGTAATGAGAAAGCTTTTGAATGTTTTATATGTAACCACACCGGATTCGTATCTTAGTAAAGATGGAGAGAATGCTGTTATTTCTGTAAACGGCATTGAAAAGTTTAGAGTGCCCATTCATAATCTGGAAGGGATTGTATGCTTTACGCACACTGGTGCAAGTCCCGCACTGATGGCTTTATGTGCTGAAAAGAATGTAGGATTAGTATTTCTTAATGAGTATGGTCGGTTTTTAGCCAGAGTAAATGGTCCGGTTAAGGGAAACGTACTCTTAAGAAAAAAGCAATATAGACTATCCGATAATGAGGATAAGTGTGTCCCGATAGCTGCTAACATGATATTTGCAAAAATTATGAACTGCCGTAATATCCTTAGAAGGACTTCGCGGGATCACGCTGGCATAGTAGACATCGAACGGATACAAAAAGCTTCTTCCTATTTGTTGTATTGCACCAATAGAGTAAAAAAGGCAACTTCATTAGATGAAATTAGAGGAATAGAAGGCGATGCTGCAAAAGTCTATTTTGACGTTTTTGATGAAATGATATTGAATCAAAAGGATGACTTTTATCTCAATTCCAGAAACAGAAGGCCTCCAAAGGATAACGTGAATGCCTTGCTTTCCTTCCTATATACGCTATTGGCTCATGAAGTACAGTCAGCATTGGAGTCTGTAGGGCTCGATCCGTATGTTGGTTTCTTGCACAGAGATAGACCAGGTAGAGCATCGCTTGCTCTAGATTTAATGGAAGAACTAAGAGCACCATTTGCTGACCGGCTAGCATTATCGCTAATTAATCGAAAACAAATTACGGCAAAAGGTTTCATTGTTAAGGAGAGTCAGGGTATTCTTATGAATGATGACACGCGAAAAGAAGTGTTATGTGCGTGGCATTCAAGGAAACAAGATGAAATCACGCATCCCTTCCTTAAAGAAAAGATAAAATTTGGTTTGATAGCGTATTCTCAGGCGTTACTATTGTCAAGGCATTTAAGAGGAGATATCAACGGATATCCACCGTATCTTATTAAGTAAGTTATAACAACGTAAACAGATAATGGATTAATTGAGGTGACTTTTTATGATGGTATTAATAACATATGATGTCAATACAGAAACCAATACCGGTAAGAAGCGTTTGACCAAAGTAGCAAAGCAGTGTAAAAACTATGGACAAAGGGTACAAAATTCGGTTTTTGAATGTCTTATGGATCCCACTCAATTTGCTGAACTGAAGAATAAACTTGAGGAAATTGCTGATCCAGAGAGGGATAGCATAAGGTACTATTTTCTAGGAAACAATTGGAAGAGGAGAGTAGAGCATTATGGAGCTAAAAGCTCTTATGATCCCGAAGGATTCTTAATGGTCTAGTTCTGCGAACCCTATGTACACATGAAATCTCAGGGGAGTTCGCAATCTCAGTAAATTGAAGTCTTCTACTACAATATTTTGGATTTGTGGATAGATTTTTAAACATGAATAATATGCTATTCGCAGAATCATTGTTTTAAAGTTTGATATTGCGGGCATATTACCGTGAACGGGTTGCACCCCGCGTGGGTGCATGGATTGAAATATAATGAATAGGATCAAGATCAAAAGAACCATCATGGTTGCACCCCGCGTGGGTGCATGGATTGAAATAGATCATCAAGGAAACGCTGACACATCTGAATAGGTTGCACCCCGCGTGGGTGCATGGATTGAAATAGCTTGTCCAGCTCCCTCTGAACCGCCTGTTTGAAGTTGCACCCCGCGTGGGTGCATGGATTGAAATAGGACCAGCTTCCCCCAACATAGCCAAAGTGGGGTCGTTGCACCCCGCGTGGGTGCATGGATTGAAATCCTATTCCCTTATTCCCTGCATAACAAGCATTATGTTGCACCCCGCGTGGGTGCATGGATTGAAATCCTTGTTTAGTCATTACCTTGCATTCACCCTGCTGTTGCACCCCGCGTGGGTGCATGGATTGAAATCTTTTATATTCCTAATAATTCCCTAACCGTTATGGTTGCACCCCGCGTGGGTGCATGGATTGAAATCGGCTGGAGTAGCTCCTGACTTCAGTGCTTGCTCCGTTGCACCCCGCGTGGGTGCATGGATTGAAATTTTGTTATGCCAGGTGAAACGGTGGAGGGATTTGTTGCACCCCGCGTGGGTGCATGGATTGAAATT
>Ga0116180_1004251_pt1 | contig 10450 bp, 9 predicted proteins | sample AD_UKC073_MetaG_FD_89804 | JGI IMG/M metagenome (GOLD analysis project Ga0116180, IMG submission 89804) | Active sludge microbial communities of municipal wastewater-treating anaerobic digesters from USA - AD_UKC073_MetaG | ecosystem: Engineered > Bioreactor > Anaerobic > Digestate | place: USA... | reverse complement strand
CGGAGACTTCGGCGTATTGATGGGCTGGGCCGACCAGCACCGCCGGATGAAGGTACGCACCAATGCCGAGACCCCGGCCGATTGCCGCACCGCGCGGCAGTTCGGTGCAGAAGGCGTCGGTCTGTGCCGGACCGAGCATATGTTCTTTGACAACACCCGGATCGCCGCCGTGCGCCAGATGATCCTGGCCGAGGACGAAGCCGGTCGCCGCGCCGCGCTGAGCAAATTGCTGCCTGAGCAGCGCGCCGATTTCCACGCGATCTTCGAAGTGATGGCGGGCCTTCCGGTAACGATCCGTCTGCTCGATCCGCCGCTGCACGAGTTCCTGCCGCACAGCGACGCCGAGTTTGACGAGCTGTCCGAGGCGATCGGGATCGGCGTGCCGACCCTGAAGCGCCGGGCGGATGAACTGCACGAATTCAACCCGATGCTGGGCCATCGCGGTTGCCGTCTGGGGATAACCTTCCCCGAGATCTATGAAATGCAGGCCCGCGCGATTTTTGAAGCGGCCTGCGATGTCGAGGCACAGGACGGCATCGCCGTGGTGCCTGAGATCATGATCCCGCTGGTCGCCACCAAGAAGGAACTGGCGCTGCTGAAGGCGCTGGTCGATCGCACCGCGGCGGCGGTCTTCGCCGAAAAGGGCCGGACTCTGGCCTATCACGTCGGGACCATGATCGAGCTGCCGCGCGCCGCGCTGATGGCCGGGGAAATCGCCGAAGAGGGCGAATTCTTCTCGTTCGGCACCAATGACCTGACCCAGACCACGCTGGGCGTCAGCCGCGACGATGCTGCGAAATTCCTTGGGCCCTACGTGGAGCAAGGCATTTTCGCGCGCGATCCCTTCGTCAGCCTTGACGTCGAAGGCGTCGGCCAGCTGGTCGAGTTGGCGGCGGAGCGCGGGCGCAAGACCCGCCCGGGGATCAAGCTGGGGATCTGCGGCGAACATGGCGGCGATCCGGCCTCGATCACGTTCTGCGAAAAGGTTGGGCTCGATTACGTCAGCGCCAGCCCCTACCGCGTGCCGATCGCCCGGCTCGCAGCGGCACAGGCAGCGCTGGGGTAAGCAGCAGGGCCTAGCGTCTCCAACCGGTCAGGGTCAGGATTTCGAAGCTCTCGACCCGGCCGGTCCCGAACGCTGACGATGCCCGGGCGATGGCGGCCTTGCCCAGCGGCGGGCCGGGGTCGGCCAGGCAGTTGCTCAGCGCCTGGGCGCGCAGATCGGCGATCAGGCTGGCGAGGCTGGAGAAGCGCACGTCTAGGCGGCGGCTGTCAACCACCGGGTCGGCCCATCCGGCACGCTGGAGAAGCTGACCGCCCGCCCGCACATCGACCGCCGGGTGCAGCCGTGGGGCGGGGCGATCGCCATCGGCAGCCAGCATGGCGGCGCGCAGTTCGGGCAGGCTCCCGGCGCCGACAAAGCTAGCCAGCGCGAGGCCGCCCGGCGCCAGTGCGCCACGGATATGGATCAGCGCACCGGGCAGGTCGTTGACCGTATCGAGCGAGGACAGATTGGCGATCAGGTCAAACCCGCCATGCGGGTAGGGGGCCTCATCGTTGAAGCCCTCGGCCGGATCAGCCGCGCTGACTGCACAGCCCCGCTCACGCAGCGCGGCGGCAAGTGTACCGGTGCGATCGCCGATGATCAGCGCGGTGGCAGCCTCATGCCGCAAGAAGGCGAGGCGTTCGATCACGTCCTCAACCATGTCATCAAGCACATAGCGCGCCGCGCCGGGCAGGTGCTGCAAGCGCGAGGCGCGTCGGCGGGCAGCCAGACGGCGTTGGGACGAGAAGATACGGGGAGGGCTGGGCTGGTTCACCAAATCGCCCTGCCTTGCGCCGGGCGGGCTGGCAAGCGATACCCTGCCATCAATGCGCCTGCATCCGCTCCTCGTCCCGGTCGCCGATTTGATCTTCCCGCCGCGCTGCCCGCTGTGCGGAGAAGCAATCGCCGCGCAGTCCGGACTTTGTGGGCGCTGCTGGGGTGAACTAGCGATTCCCGGTGAACCGGCCTGCCCCAGCTGCCAGCGGCCACTGGGGGAAGGCATGGCTGCGGGCACGATCTGTGCGGTCTGCCTGGCCGATCCGCCGCGCCATGACGGTATCGCGGCGGGCACACTCTATAACGATGCCTCGCGGCGATTGATCCTTGCCCTGAAACACGGGCACCGCATCGCCCTAGCGCCGCTGCTGGCCCGGTTGATCCTTGCGCAACTGCCCGAGGAGGTGCGACCGGACTGGTTGATCGTTCCCGTTCCGCTGCACCGCTGGAGGCTCTGGAGCCGGGGCTTCAATCAAGCCGCATTGCTGGGCCATGAAGTCGCCAAGGCACGGGGCTGCACCATGCTGGTTGACGGGCTGATACGCACCAAACGGACCCCGCCGCTCGGCGGGCTCGGCAAATCAGCACGGGCCAGAACCTTGGCGGGCGCGATCCGGGTCAGTGCGAAACGCAGTCCGCAAATCAAGGGCGCAAAGGTGCTGCTGGTGGACGACGTGTTGACCAGCGGCGCCACGACTGCGGCCTGCATCTCAGCGCTGAAGCGGGCAGGGGCTGACAAGATCAGGATCGCCTGTTTCGCCCGAGTGCTCGACGAGGCGCTCGATCTGGTCTGAAAACGAAAACGCCCGGAGCCGAAGCTCCGGGCGTTCTCGTGACGAAACTCAATGGGCTTCCGCTTTTGCGGTTCGGCAAGCCCCCCTAGACTTGCCTCGCCCAATCCCTCATGCGGTGGGTGTCCCTGAACCCGGGCCATCGGCCGTCCGCACCCGCTCATTTCCCGAATCCGACCGGGAAGGAAAGGGCGATCCGCGTCGCGGCGTGTTTTTGCTCGACATATGTGGTTATCTTGCAACAAGGGCCAACCATGAGCGAACCCGACCAGACCCTGCGCGAATCCGGCGCCAGCTTCCTGCCCAAATTTGATTCCGCCGGTCTTTTGACCGCCGTGGCAGTCGATGCCCGCAGCCGCGATGTCCTGATGGTAGCCTTCATGGATGCCGAGGCGCTGGAAAAGACCCGGTCCACCGGATTTGCCCACTTCCATTCGCGCTCACGCGGACGGTTATGGATGAAGGGGGAAACTTCGGGACACGTGCTGGTAGTTCAGGAAATCCGGGTCGATTGCGATCAGGATGCACTGGTCCTGTTCTGTGAGCCGAAAGGTCCTGCCTGTCATACCGGTGCCACGAGTTGTTTCTATCGCAAGCTGGAAAGGGACGGGCTGGTCCGGCTGCCGGATTGACGCTTACGTAAAGGTAAGCTAGATTGGTGGGCATGGAACAATCGGTCAGAAGCTCATCCGAACACGGCGGCGCCCATCTGGAAATGCCCGATGCGCTTGAGCGTGAGAGCTATTCGATTTCGGACCTCACGGGTGAATTCGATGTCACCGCAAGGGCACTTCGCTTCTATGAAGACGAAGGCCTGATCGCTCCGGCCCGGATGGGGCTGAGCCGCGTCTATTCCAAACGCGATCGCGCCCGGCTGGCCTGGATTCTGCGGGCCAAGAACGTCGGTTTCAGCCTGACTGAAATCAAGGAAATGATCGATCTTTACGATCTCGGCGATGGCCGGGCAAAGCAGCGCCAGGTTACGGTCCTGCGCTGCAAGGAAAAGGTCGAACGGTTGAGCCAGCAGCGCGATGATATCGTCGCGGCAATCTCTGAACTGACTACCTTCATCGAACTGGTCGAAAATATCGATCCGTCCGTCGCCAAGGGCTGACGGCCAAATTCAAGGATAAATGCAATGCCGATCTATCAGGCGCCGACGCGCGATACCCGCTTTGTCATCAATGAAATGCTGCGCCTGGAAAGCTATGCGGCGCTGCCTGGTTTTGAGAATGCCAGCGCCGACATGGTTGACGTTCTGGTCGAGGAATGCGGCAAGTTCTGCGCGGAGGTTCTCGCTCCGCTGAACCTTTCTGGCGATCAGGAAGGCTGCACCCGCCACGCCGATGGCACGGTGACGACGCCGCAGGGCTTCAAGCAGGCCCACGCCCAATTCCGCGAAGCGGGTTGGGGAACACTGTCTTCGCCCGAGGAATTCGGCGGGCAGGGTTTGCCGCACGTGCTGGGTTTCATGGCAGAGGAATTCATCTCCTCCGCCAATCAGGCCTGGGGGATGTACCCCGGTCTGACCAACGGCGCGGTCAGCGCGATCCTGGCAAAGGCCAGTCCGGAACTTCAGGCGAAGTATCTGCCCCGGATGATCGCCAACGAATGGCTCGGTACGATGAACCTGACCGAGCCGCACTGCGGCACCGATCTGGGGCTGATCCGCACCCGCGCGGTGCCAAATGCCGATGGCTCCTATGCGATCAGCGGCACCAAGATTTTCATTTCGGCCGGCGACCATGATCTGACCGAAAACATCATCCACCTGGTTCTGGCCAAGACCCCGGACGCGCCGGATTCGGTTAAGGGCATTTCGCTGTTCATCGTGCCCAAGGTGCTTGTGAACGACGATGGCTCGCTGGGCGCGCGCAACGCGGTTTCCTGCGGTAGCCTTGAACACAAGATGGGGATCCACGCCAACGCCACCGCCGTGATGAACTATGACGGGGCCACCGGATGGATGGTCGGCGAGGAAAACAAGGGCCTCGCCGCGATGTTCATCATGATGAACGCCGCGCGCCTGGGCGTTGGTATCCAGGGCCTGTCACAGGCTGAGGCAGCCTATCAGAACGCCGTCAGCTACTGCGCTGATCGCCGCCAGGGGCGGGCGCTGACCGGGCCGGTCGATCCAGCCGAAAAGGCCGATCAGCTGTTCGTTCATCCGGATATCCGACGGATGTTGATGGACGCCAAGGCTTTCACCGAAGGGATGCGTGCGCTGTGCCTGTGGGGCGCCTTGCAGGTCGATCTCAGCCACAAGGCGGCGAGCGACGAAGAGCGTCAGGCCGCTGACGACGTGATCAGCCTGCTGACCCCGGTGATCAAAGGTTACGGCACAGACAAGGGCTTCGATACCTGCGTTCAGATGCAGCAGTGCTTTGGCGGGCACGGCTATATCGAGGAATGGGGGATGAGCCAGTTCGTCCGCGATGCGCGCATCACCCAGATTTACGAAGGTGCCAACGGGGTTCAGGCGATGGATCTGGTCGGCCGTAAGCTGGCCCAGAACGGCGGGCGCGCGGTTCAGGCGTTCTTCGCGATGGTCGATGCCGAATGTGCTGCCGCCAGGTCGGTTGCCGGTCTTGAGGGACTGGCCGGTCAGGTCGAAAAGGCCTGCGGGGAACTCAAGGCCGCAACGATGTGGCTGATGCAGAACGGAATGATGAACCCCAACAACGCCGGGGCCGGGGCGCACCACTATATGCACATCATGGGGATCGTCAGCCTTGGTCTGATGTGGCTGCGCATGGGCGCGGTCGCGACTGATGCCCTCGCTGCCGGAACTGCCGACAAGGCGTTCTACGAGGCCAAGCTGGTAACCGCGCGCTATTTCGGCGAACGTTTCACGCCCGATGCCGGGGCACTGCGCCGCAAGCTCGAAGCTGGGTCCGAGGCGATGATGGCGCTGCCGGTGGAAGCCTTCGCGCGCGGCTGAACGGACGGCCGACTTGACCTTCAATCAAGTCGGCCTGCCGCCATCAATCGGGACGAGTCGGTCTATTCAGGCAGGAATTCCGGCACGGACAGATAACGCTCACCGGTATCATAGTTGAAGCCGAGCACGCGGCTGCCTGCGGGCAGTTCGGCCAGCTTCTGCCTGATCGCAGCCAGCGTCGCGCCAGAGCTGATCCCCACCAGCATCCCTTCCTTGGTTGCGCAGAGCCGGGCCATTTCCTTGGCCTCGGCAGGATCGACCTGGATCGCGCCATCAATCGCCTGTGTGTGAAGGTTGGCCGGGATGAAGCCGGCCCCGATACCCTGGATCGGATGCGGGGCGGGCTGACCGCCGGAGATCACCGGCGATAGCGTCGGTTCCACGGCAAAGGCCTTCATCGCCGGCCACTTGGCCTTTAGCGCCTCTGCGCAGCCGGTCAGATGCCCACCAGTGCCAACCCCGGTGATCAGGGCATCGATCGGGGTATCGGCGAAATCGCTGAGAATTTCCTGCGCCGTGGTGCGAACGTGGACCGCGATGTTGGCCGGGTTCTCAAACTGTTGCGGCATCCAGGCGCCGGGCGTTGAAGCAACCAGTTCATGCGCCCGTTCGATCGCGCCCTTCATGCCCTTTTCGCGCGGTGTAAGGTCAAAGCTCGCACCATAGGCCAGCATCAGGCGGCGGCGCTCGATCGACATCGATTCCGGCATGACGAGGATTAGCTTGTACCCCTTGACCGCCGCGGCCATGGCCAGGCCAATCCCGGTGTTGCCGCTGGTCGGCTCAACGATGGTGCCGCCGGGCTTTAGGCTGCCGTCCTGTTCGGCCGCCTCGATCATCGCCAGGCCGATCCGGTCCTTGATCGAACCACCGGGGTTTGCTCGCTCGGCCTTGATCCAGACCTCGTGATCGGGAAACAGCCGGGAAAGCCGGATGTGAGGGGTGTTGCCGATGGTGGCGAGGATGCTGTCTGCCTTCATGGGACCAGGTCCTTTTCGCGATATTGCGGAGCGAAGGTCTTCGCCCGCTTGAGTTCAGGAAAGATCACCGCCCAGACTGCGGTGATCACGATTGCACCGGCGCCGCCCAGCGCCACCGCGCCGACCGCCCCCAGGAAAGCAGCTGCCAGACCCGACTGCATCTCACCCAGTTCATTCGAGGCGGAAATGGCCAGCCCCGAAATCGAGGAGACCCGCCCACGTTTGTCATCGGGCGTGTTGAGCTGGATCAGGGTGTTGCGGATGAACACCGAAATCGCATCGGCAGCCCCCAGCAAGGCCAGCATGGCCAGCGACAGGGGAAAGATGGTTGAAAGCCCGAAGATCAGCGTGGCCAGGCCATAGGCGGCAACCGCCCACAGCATCTTTGCGCCAACATTATGCTCAAGCGGCCGGAAACCGAGCCACAGCGCCATCAGCATCGCGCCCGCGGCAGGCGCGGCCCGCATCAGCCCCAGCCCTTCATCGCCGACGTGAAGCACGTCATAGGCAAATGCCGGAAGCATCGCGGTTGCGCCGCCCATCAGAACCGCGAACAGATCGAGCGATACGCAGCCGAGCAGGAATCGTTCGCTCCAGACAAAGCGCGCGCCTTCGGCCATCAACTTGATTGGCTTGTCGGCTGCGGCCGCGGGCGGAGCGCGGTGACGGATCGCCAGCAGCGCGCCAATTCCCAGCACCAGTGCGCCGCTGGCAAACCAGTAAGGCAGCGAGGGATGCGAGGCGAGCAGGAAGCCGCCCAGCGCCGGGCCGATCACCGCCGCCGATTGCCAGGCGACCGAACTGATCGCGATCGCCTTGGGCAGCAGCGCAGGCGGAACGACATTGGGGGTAATCGCGCTGATTGCCGGGCCGATGAAGACGCGGGCCGCCCCGTAACAGGCGGCCAGCGTGAACAGCAGCGGCAATGAAACAAAGTCAAATGTGTTGGCCAGCGCCAGCGCCAGGCCGATTAGCAGGTCAACGGCAATAGCCATCGCGCCCAAATGCCGACGATCCATCCGGTCGGCCAGAACCCCGGCCAGCGGGGTCAGCAGCATGAACGGGATAAACTGGATCAGACCCAGCAATCCCAGCATGAAGGCGGCTTCGCCCTCGCTCATGCCATGGACGCGGCGCGCGATCTGATAGACCTGCGCGCCGATCACCACGACCATCGCCGTGGTTGCCGCCGTGTTGATGAACCGCGCCAGCCAGATCAGCCGGTAATCACGAATGTGCAGGGGATGGCTGGGCTGGGTCACACACCAGCAATGGCAGCGCGACCTGCGCTTGCCAAGCGATCAGATGCTTGGGCGGACTAAAGCGGGCCTTTAGCGGCTTTTGCGCAGCCGGGGGTTGGGCTGGATCGTATCGATCATCCGCATGAAATCATCGAGCCTGATGATCCGCTCAAACTGAAAGCCCGAACGCCCTTCGGACGACCAGATCAGGTGAGCTTCGATCCGGCCAACGTCGGGAAGGCGGATTACAACACGTTCACCGCGCTGGAGATCAAGATCGCCCTGAACCATAAAACCGTGCGCGGAGATATTGACGATGTGCATATGCACATCGCCCAGACGGCGGTGTTCGCCAATCACCTTGTGGTCAACCGGATGACGCGCCGCGCGGCGCATATCGGTAACCGTCAATTGTGCTCCTGCGCCCATGCTCTCGCACGCCTCCTGGATTCGTTCACAGCGTCAGCCGTTATGAATGCCAAAGGCAAAAATTGGGTAAATCCGGCAGAATTTTGCCGTTTACGCCGGGCGCAGGATGCCGTGTTTCTTCTTTCCGGAAGAAATGCGCGTCTCATTTTCCACAGTGATATGAAGCGCTTCATTGGTTACCGCAGCACCATCGATGCGCGCTCCGCCGCCGGCAATAAGACGCTTTGCCTCACCCTTGCTGGCCGCGAATCCGATCCCGACGAGGGCGTCTATGATCCCGATCCCACCTGCGGCAACCGCAAGAACCGGCAGATCGGCACCCAGACCACCCCCTGCAAAAGTGGCTGCGGCAGTCGCTTCGGCGGTGCTGGCGGCTTCGTCACCGCGGCACAGGCGGGTGACTTCATTGGCCAGCACAATCTTGGCCGCATTGATATCGCTGCCTTCAAGCGTTTCAAGCCGGGCGATCTCTTCGAGCGGAAGATCGGTGAACAGCCGCAGGAACTTGCCCACATCGCGGTCATCGCAATTGCGCCAGTACTGCCAGAAGTCATAGGCGGGCAGGGCATCCTCGTTCAGCCAGACGGCCCCGGCCGCGGTCTTGCCCATCTTGGCGCCGTCAGCCGTGGTCAGCAGCGGGGTGGTGGCCCCGAACACCTCGATCCCGTTCATCCGACGGGTCAGTTCGATCCCGTTGACGATATTGCCCCACTGATCGGACCCGCCCATCTGCAGGCGGCAGCCATGCTGCAAGGCCAGTTCGCGGAAGTCATAGGCCTGAAGGATCATGTAGTTGAATTCGAGGAAGGTCAGCGGCTGTTCGCGATCAAGCCGCAATTTAACCGAATCGAAAGTCAGCATCCGGTTGATCGTGAAGTGAGGCCCAACTTCGCGCAGCAGATCGACATAGCCCAGCTTCGCCAGCCAATCGTCGTTGTTGATCATGACCGCGTCGGTCGGCCCATCGCCGAATGTCAGCAAACGCTCAAACACCTTGCGGATCGAAGCGATATTGGCGTCGATCGTTTCAGAGGTGAGCAGCTTGCGGCTTTCGTCCTTGCCCGAAGGATCGCCGACTTTGGTCGTCCCGCCACCCATCAGCACAATCGGCTTGTGCCCGGCCTGCTGGAGGCGGCGCAGCAGCATGATCTGCACAAGACTGCCGACGTGCAGCGATGGCGCGGTGGCATCAAAGCCGATATAGCCGGGCACAACCTGATTGGCGGCAAGGGCATCAAGCCCTTCGGCATCGGTCAACTGGTGGATATATCCACGTTCGTCGAGCAGGCGGAGCAGGGTGGAGTTGTAGGTCATGGTGCCTTCCGGTTTTCGGGCGCGCGCCTAGCACAGGCGGAGACAGGGTTGCAAACGCACAGGTTGAACTTCCATCCGGCTTTTCACCCTGCCGGGGTCCGGCAGCTTGCGGTCCGGTGGGGCAGGTTGACCGACGGGCGCATCATGCTGCGTTACCGCCTGGATGGCTGCGAGGGGCTTGTCCTGCCCCCACCGCGGGCACCTGTCCGGGCCGATGAACTGTGGCGCACCACCTGTTTTGAACTGTTTCTGGCCGATCCCGGCGGCCATTACCGCGAATACAACTTTTCCCCCGATGGCCGGTGGGCAGCCTATGCCTTTGCCGGATACCGCAACCGGATCGGCAATCATGATCCGGCCCTGCCGCCTGAAATTGCAGTCGAGATCGGACAAAGCGTGTTGACCGTCACCGTCTTTCTGAGCGGGGATGAACTGGCCGGGGCAACCCGTGCCGCCTTGACCGCCGTGGCCGAGGAACAGGGCGGGAGACTGTCTTACTGGGCCAGCAAGCATCCGGGCCTTAAGCCTGATTTTCATGACCCCACTTGCTTCGTGCTTCCGGTTCCCTAAGCAGTCTTCATGAAATTCGGCATCGACCGCCTGCTGGCGGACCCCACCTTGCGCAAACCGCTTGACGGCAGGCGTGTCGCGCTGGTCGCGCACCCGGCCAGCGTGACGGAAGACCTTGTCCATTCGCTCGATGCGATGATCGCGGCGGGCGTCAACGTCACCTCGGCATTCGGCCCGCAGCATGGGCTGAAGGGCGACAAGCAGGACAACATGGTCGAAACTCCGGATGAGGTCGATCCGATTTACAACATCCCGGTTTTCAGCCTCTATGGCGAAGTGCGCCGCCCTTCGGGCCAGATGATGAGCACCGCCGATGTGTTCCTGTTTGATCTGCAGGACCTGGGCTGCCGGATCTACACATT
>Ga0116180_1004247_pt1 | contig 10459 bp, 8 predicted proteins | sample AD_UKC073_MetaG_FD_89804 | JGI IMG/M metagenome (GOLD analysis project Ga0116180, IMG submission 89804) | Active sludge microbial communities of municipal wastewater-treating anaerobic digesters from USA - AD_UKC073_MetaG | ecosystem: Engineered > Bioreactor > Anaerobic > Digestate | place: USA... | reverse complement strand
AAGAACACCCCTTCCATCTCTCCTGGCCGGGCCGGCACCTGGTCAGCAACGCCCTGGCCGCCCTGGCGGTTGGCTGGATCTTCCAGTTGGAGCCCCGGGAGATGGAGGTCGGCCTTTCCGCCAGCCGGATCACCGGCGGGAGGCTGCAGATCCGGAAGGCGGCCAACGGGGTTAAGATAATTGACGACAGTTACAACGCCAATCCCGGTTCCGTCAAGGCTTCCCTGCAGGTGCTGGCCGACCTGGCCGGAAAGCGGGGGGTGGCGGTGCTGGGCGACATGCTGGAGCTGGGCCCGGCGGCGGCGGCGCTCCACTACCAGGTGGGGGAGGCGGCCGCCCGCAGCGGAATTGCCGCCCTGGTAGCGGTGGGAGAGATGGCCCCTGAAATAGTGGAAGGAGCCAGGAAAGGAGGGCTTTCGGCTTCGGCAAGCTCCGGCCACCACGGGGCTCTGGAGATCTTAAGGGATCTGCCCGTGGAGGCCGGGTGGTATATACTGGTTAAAGGATCTCGGGGGATGCAGATGGAAAAGATCGTGGCGGCCCTTTTGGAGCTGTACGGCGGAGAGGAGCGGGATTATGCCCCAGGAACTGCTTAGCGGCATCGTCGTCTCTTTTGGGATCAGCCTCCTGCTAGGCCCTTTCTTTATCCGCTACATGAAGAGGCTTCAATTCGGGCAGCAGATCAGAGAGGACGGTCCGGCCCGCCACCTGGCCAAGGCGGGGACGCCCACCATGGGCGGGGTGGTCTTCCTGGCGGCGGCCTTAATTACCCAGCTGCTCCTGGGCCCGCGCCAGGCCGCCGTATTCCTGGCCTTTCTCCCCACCCTGGGAGGCGCCGTTATCGGTGGGCTGGACGATTATACCAAGGTATCCCGCGGGCGCTCCCTGGGCTTGAAAGCGCGAAACAAGATCCTGGGGCAGCTCCTGCTGGCGGGGCTCTTTGCCGCCTTGCTCTTTCAGGCGGGGCACTCCACGGCGGTGGCCATCCCCTTCACGGAGATCCGGCTGGAGCTGGGGAAATTCTACTCCCTCCTGGTGGTGGTGATGATCCTGAGCACCACCAACGCCGTTAACCTGACGGACGGTATTGACGGGCTGGCGGCGGGGACGGCCATTATCTCCTTCCTTACTTTTTTATATATTTCCGCCATGCAGGGGCAGTACGAGCTGGCCTTCTTCTGTGCCGTCATGGTGGGGGCCTGCTTCGGCTTCCTGGTTTACAATCTTCACCCGGCCCGGGTTTTTATGGGGGATGCGGGCTCCCTGGCCCTGGGCGGAGCCCTGGCGGCGGTGGCCATCCTGACGAAAACGGAGCTCTACCTGCTGATTATCGGCGGGGTCTTTGTCATCGAGACCCTGGCCGTTATTCTGCAGGTGGCCTCCTTCCAACTGACGGGGAAGCGCCTTTTCTTGATGACCCCCCTGCATCACCACTTTGAATTAAAGGGCTGGTCGGAGTGGCGAGTGGTTACCAGCTTCTGGGCCCTGGCCTTTATCCTGGCCCTAGTGGCCCTGCTGGATCTGGGAGGCGGATTTTTTTGAAAGTTTATGAAGGCAGCTATTCTTCTCTGCTGGAGGAAATCCGCGGGCGCCAGGTGGTGGTGGTGGGCCTGGCCCGAAGCGGCGTGGCCGCCGCCCGGCTGCTGGTTAAGCTGGGGGCGGCCCGGGTGGTGGTCAACGATCACAAGCCTGCCGAAGCCTTGCGCCAAGAGCTGGCGCTGCTGCCCAAAAGCCCCGTCCTGGAGCCGGTCCTGGGGGGCAATGACCCCGCCTTGATTGGGCCCGGTGTCTCCCTGGTGATCAAGAGCCCGGGCGTTCCTCCTGACCTGGGGATGCTTCAAAGAGCCGCCTCCATGGAAATTCCGGTATTATCGGAAATTGAACTGGCATATGCTTTTATTAAAGCCCCCATCGTGGGGATTACCGGCACCAACGGGAAGACCACCACCACGGCCTTGACGGCGGCCATCCTGAAGGAAGCCCGCTTCCACCAGGTATTTGCGGCGGGAAACATCGGCTGGCCCCTTTGCGACCTGGTGGGAAAAGTGGAAGCCACGGGGATCGTGGTGGCCGAGTTGAGCAGCTTCCAGTTGGAGAACATCCGCAGCTTTAGGCCGGCGGTGGCGGTGGTGCTCAATTTTTCCCAGGACCATCTCAATTACCATGGCAGCCTGGAGAACTACTTTGCGGCCAAGGCCCGCATCCTGGAAAACCAGGGTCCCGGAGATTTTGCCGTCCTGAATGCCGCCGATGGGGCGGTGGCGGAGCTGCAGTACCGGGCTCCGGGCCCCCTGCTCTGGTTCGGCAGCGGGAAGCGGGTGCCGGGGGTGGGCGTGGAAGAAGGCTGGGTTTACCTGTACAGCCCTACGGGAGAGCGGCAGGCCGTCTGCCCCGTGGAAGAGATCGCCCTCCCCGGGGAGCACAACCTGGAGAACGCCCTGGCGGCGTCGGCGGCGGCCTGGGCGGCGGGGGCGGAGGCGGAGGCCATCGGCCGGACCTTGCGCCGTTTTAAAGCCATTGAGCACCGTTTGGAATTTGTTGCCTCCGTTCAGGGCGTGGATTTTATCAACGACTCCAAGGGGACCAACCCCGAGGCAACCATCAAGGCCCTGCGCGCCTTCCCCGGGCGCAGGAAGCTCTTGATCGCCGGGGGAAAAGACAAGGGAAGCGACTTCCGGGACCTGGCCAGGGTTATTAAGGAAGAGGTGGACTTTCTGGTGGTGCTGGGAGAGACGGCGGACCGGATCATCCGGGAGGTGGAGGAGGCCGGTTTTGGAGCCTACCGGAAGGTGGGCAGCCTGGAGGAGGCGGTGGAAGAGGCCTGGCGCCGCAGCAGGGCCGGCGACCTGGTCCTGCTCTCCCCGGCCTGCGCCAGCTGGGATATGTTCAGCAGCTACGAGGAGAGGGGAAACCGTTTCAAGGAACTGGTCCGGCAGATTAAACCGTAGTAGGCACCGGGAAGAAAGGGGCAGAGACATCCATGAAAAAGCCGCAGCGACGGGATCCGGATTTTGCACTGATTCTGGCCATCTTGCTGTTGCTTAGCATGGGGCTGATTATGGTCTTTAGTGCCAGCTACGTTATTGCCGGAGAAAGCCGGGGCGACCCCTACTACTTTCTTAGGAGACAGGCGCTCTGGGTGGGTCTGGGCCTGGCGGGCATGTTCATCCTTTCCCGCTTTCCCTACTGGCGCTACCGGCGGCTCTCCCTCTTTGTGCTCCTGGCCAATTTTGTCCTCTTAACCCTGGTTTTTACCCCCCTGGGAACGGATTTGGGGACCGACGCCCGGCGCTGGTTAAGCATCGGGGGGCTGACCGTTCAACCGGCGGAATTCAGCAAGCTGGCCTTTATTCTCTTTACTGCCGCCTACCTGAGCAGCCGGAGCGTCCGGCTGGAGAATTTCTGGTCCAGCAGCTTCATCCCCCTGGTCCTGGTGGGGATTAATTTTATCTTTGTCGCCGCCCAGCCCGACGTGGGCACGGCCCTGGTCTTGGTGGCGGGCACCATGGTGATCATTTTGCTGGCGGGGATGCCTATCAAGCACTTGGCGGCCCTGGTCCTGCTGGCCCTGCCGCCCCTGCTGGCCATTATCTTCAAAGCCGAGTACCGAATTCGCCGGCTTATGGCTTTTCTCGACCCCTGGGCGGATCCCAGCGGGACTGGGTACCAAATCATCCAGTCCCTCCTGGCCCTGGGGCCCGGCCACCTCTTCGGCGTAGGCCTGGGGCGGAGCCGCCAGAAGCTGTACTACCTGCCGGAGCCCCAGAACGATTTTATCTTTGCCGTGATTGGGGAGGAGCTGGGCTTTGTGGGCGCCGCGGCGGTGCTGCTCCTCTTTTTTGTGTTAATATGGAGGGGGCTTAAGATTGCCATGGCCGCCCCGGATACTTTCGGCAGCCTCCTGGCGGCGGGGATAACGGCCATGATCGCCATTCAGGCCCTGACCAATATCGCCGTAGTCACCGGCTCCATACCTGTTACCGGGATTACCCTGCCTTTAATCAGCGCCGGGGGGAGTTCGGTCTTTATCACCCTGTGCAGCCTGGGGGTGCTGCTGAACATCTCCAGGTATGCCCAGAAGTAGGAGTGCTTATGGCATGAGAATTATTTTAAGCGGCGGAGGGACAGGCGGTCATATCTATCCCGCCCTGGCCCTGGCCCGGCATATTCTGAAGCGGGAAGAAGGGGCGGAGCTTCTCTACGTGGGCACCGCCGCCGGGCTGGAGAGCAAGATTGTGCCTGAGGCGGGCATACCTTTTGTGGCCATACCGGCCCGGGGCTACTCGCGGCGCCTCTCTCAGCTGGGGCCGGTAGTCAAGGAATTTGCCTCCGGCCTGGCCCGGGTGCAGTCCATCATCAGGGATTTCCGGCCTCAGGCGGTCCTGGGTACCGGGGGCTACGCAGCCGCCCCGGTGCTCCTGGCTTCCATATGGCGCCGGATACCCGTGGTTCTCCACGAGCAGAACGCCATTCCCGGAGCCGTCAACCGCTACCTGGCGCCCTTTGCGTCCCGGGTGTGCCTCTCCTTTGAAGCCTCCCGGCCCTATTTTCCCCGCCGGGCCCGGACGGTGGTTACCGGGAACCCCCGGGCCAGCGAGGTAGCCGCTGTGGACCGGAGCGAGTCCCGCCGCCGGCTGAAGCTGGAGGCGGATACCAAGCTGGTTATCGCTTACGGCGGCAGCCGGGGAGCGGCCAAGCTGAATCAGGTCCTGGTCAGTTTTATTAAATCGGGCTGGCTGCCGCCCCGGGTCCGGCTGATCTATGTCACGGGAGAGATATACTATAAGGAGGTAAGGGAAGAACTGGACCCCCTTCCCGGGCAGGTTCAGCTCTACCCCTACCTGAAGGAGATGCCCACTTTCCTGGGCGGCGGATCTGCTCATCTCCCGCAGCGGCGCCACCACCCTGGCGGAGATTACCGCCCTGGGGCTGCCGGCCATCCTGGTTCCTTCGCCCAACGTGGTGAACAACCACCAGCATTACAACGCCAGCCTCCTGGCGGAAGCGGGGGCGGCCCGCCTGATCCAGGAAAGCGAATTCAATCCCCGGCGCCTGCGCCGGGAGCTGGAGGATCTGCTCCGGGAGGAGGCGCTCAGCAGGATGGCGGAGGCGAGCAAAAAGCTGGGGATAGTGGATTCCGCGGAGCGGGTTTACCGCTGCCTGCAGGAAGTCCTCCGGCGAGATGGATAAACACAACTGCCGGGAAATCTGCATACAATAAAACGATCTCATGGAGGAGTTGTCAGGTTGAACCTTGAGCGCGAATTGGGGCCGTTACTTAAAAACGGGATAAAGAAAGATGAGCCGATGTCCCGGCATACTTCCTGGCGGATCGGGGGGCCGGCGGACTACCTGGTCTGCCCGGTGGATATCGAGGAGATTGCCCGGGTGGTCCGCTACAGCCATCTCCATGGGATACCGCTGCTGGTATGTGGCAACGGGAGCAACTTGCTGGTGCTGGACGGGGGAATCAGGGGGCTGGTAATGAAAATCGGTTCTCCCTTCCACTACATTCGCTGCGAGGAGGGGAACCGGATCCGGGCCGGCAGCGGGACGCCGATGCCCGACCTGGCCCGGGCCGCAGTCCGGAAGGGCTTGGCGGGATTGGAGTTTGCCGGGGGTATACCCGGTACCCTGGGCGGCGCCCTGATCATGAACGCCGGGGCTTACGGCGGCAACATCGGCTCCCTGGTCCAGTCCGTTACCGTGGTGGATTTCCAGGGCCGGGTCCTGGAGTTGGCCCGGAAGGAAATTGAATTCGGCTACCGGTGCAGCAGCCTCTCCTCGGCGGGGGTGGTGGCCGAGGCTCTGCTGCAGCTGGAGAAGGGAGATCCGGCCCGTTCCGAGGCGCTGCTGGAGCATTACCTGCAGGAACGGCGCCGCAAGCATCCCCAGCTGCCCAGTTGTGGAAGCGTCTTCCGCAATCTCCCCGACCAGCCCGCCGGCCGCTTGATCGAAGCCGCCGGGGGGAAGGGGCTGCGCGTGGGAGGGGCCCAGGTTTCAGAGCAGCATGCCAACTTTATCGTCAATACCGGGGGAGCTACCGCAAAGGATGTTCTGGCCCTGATCCGGAAGGTTCAACAGCTGGTCAAGAAAAAGTTTAACATTGAGCTACACCCGGAGGTAAAAATCGTCGGGGTAGAGAATTAACGGGAGTGGAGCACGTGGATCGGTTGATTATTCAGGGGGGCCGGAAAATAGCCGGGAAGACCAGGGTACATGGGGCCAAAAACTCAATTTTGCCGGTCCTGGCGGCTTCGCTGTTGAATTGCAGCCGGGAAGAGATTGTCTTAAAAGATGTTCCGGACTTGCACGATGTTCGCTCCATGTTAAATATTCTTACCTGCCTGGGGGCAACGGTCCGCTACGCGGAGAGGGATATTATCCTGCGGACCGACCGGGTGGATCGCTGCGAAGTTCCCGAGCACTTGATGCGGGAGATGAGATCCAGCATTTTTTTAATGGGCCCATTGCTGGGTCGCCTGGGCCGGGTACGGCTCTGCCGCCCCGGCGGCTGTGCCATCGGCCCGAGACCCGTTAACTTGCACCTGCGCGGTCTCCAGAGTCTGGGAGCCGCCATCGAGGAGAAGGAGGGCGGGCTTATCGAAGCCCGGGGATTGCTGCGCGGCGGCGAAGTCCTGCTGGATTATCCCAGCGTGGGGGCTACGGAGAACCTGATGATGGCGGCGGTCACCGCCCTGGGCCGGACCGTAATCAGGAATGCCGCCCGGGAGCCGGAGATTGTTGATCTTCAGAACTTTCTCAATTTGATGGGCGCGCGGATCTCCGGCGCCGGCACCTCCACGATAACGGTGGAGCCTTCCGGGCGGGAGCTGGGAGGCGGCTGCTACCGGGTCTTTCCGGACCGCATTGTGGCCGGCACCTACCTGGTGGCGGCGGCGATTACCCAGGGAGACCTTACCCTGGAGGAGGTCTGCCCGGAGCACATGACCTCCCTGCTCCAGGTTTTGGAGCAGGCGGGAGTGGAGGTGGAGACCGGCCCCCGCCGGGTCCGGGTCCGGGGAGGCCAATTGAAAGCTGTCCCGCTGGTAAGCATAGAGCCCTACCCGGGATTCCCCACGGACTTGCAGCCGCCGTTGATGACTCTGCTGGCTTTGTGCCCGGGGGAGAGCCGGGTGCTGGAAAAAGTATTTCAACAGCGCTTTAAGCATGTCCCCCAGCTGAACAAGATGGGGGCTCGCATCCGGGTCAGCGGGCAGGAGGCGTTGATTGCCGGGGTGGAGAGCTTGGAAGGCGCGGTGGTGGAAGCTACGGATTTAAGGGCCGGTGCCGCCCTGGTATTGGCCGGCTTGGCTGCCCGGGGGGAGACCGTGGTTACCCAGATCAAGCATATCGACCGGGGCTATGAGAACCTGCACCTGGTGCTGAACGGGCTGGGAGCCCGGATTAGCCGGGTGGCGGAAGATATTTCCGGCGGAGAGGCGGAGGGCGCTTCCCGCCGGGTGACGGCGGCCGCTTCTCCTGGGGAGGCGCTGCCATGAAGCAGTTAGCCAATCAGCCGGCAAGACAGAAGGTAAGGCGCTTCCCCGGAAGCAAAAGGGAAAGCAGAAAAGCGGCAATCCTTCGGAAAATAGGCCGGGGGCTGCGGTGGGGCTTGCCCTTTCTGCTGGCCGCCGCCTTGCTCCTCTGGGGGGGACAAGCTCTCCTGGGCATTGGGGAGATCCGGGTTGTGGGGCTGCAAGAGCTTCAGCCCCGGGAGATAATCCAGGCCGCGGGGGTGCGGGAGGGAGAGAACCTCCTCCTGGTCTCCGGGGATAAGATCGCCCGGCGGCTGGCGCAGCTTCCTCTGGTGGAGGCGGTGGAAGTGAAGAAGATCTATTTTCCCCCGGTGCTGGAGATATCCGTCAAGGAAAGAAAGACGGCGGCGGTGGTCCTGGTGGGAGGCGGCTGCTGGGCGGCAGACCGGCAGGGAATTGTCTTTAGCCGCCGGGATTCCATGGAGCAGGGGATGCCGGTGGTGACGGGCCTGGAGGAAGAGCCGACCCCGGGCCGGCCCTTGCCGGATCCCAAGCAGGCGGAAGCGCTGCGCCTTTTCCTGGAAGCCCTGGAACAGGTGCCGGGCCTGGACGTTTCCGAGTTAAACCTGGCCGACCCCGACAACCTGCTGCTGTTTACCGTCGAAGGATGGCAGGTTTTGCTGGGAAATTCCTCGGCCATGAAGGAGAAGCTGGTCCTACTTTATGAAAGCCTTCCTTACCTGGACCCCGAGGAGGAGGGCTATATCGACGTGCGGGCGGAAGATCGCCTGGTTTTTGTTCCTGCCGGAGGACAATCATGAAAAAATAGGATCAAAGGAAGAGGGAATCTTCAAGCCATGTTGAATTAATTACGTAACCGCAATGGGGTAGGGGGTATGGCATTGGCACGCAACAATTTTATTGTCGGAATGGACGTGGGAACCTACCAGGTAAGAGTCATCGTTGGCGAACCTCGTCCGGATGGTACCATCAGCGTTGTCGGTTTGGGGCTGAGTCCCTCGGAGGGGATGAAAAAGGGGGTAATTGTCGATCTGGAGAAGACCGTCAACTCTATAGTCAGTGCCGCCGAAGAAGCCGAGCGGATGGTGGGGACGAAGATCGATTCTGCCTATGTCGGCTTTTCCGGTTTAAATATAGAGTTGATCAACAACCGCGGCGTGGTGGCGGTTTCCTCCGAGGACCGAGAGATAAGGCCGGAAGACGTGGAACGGGTCTTGCAGGCCGCCCGGGTGATCGCTCTTCCCTCGGACCGGGAGATCGTGGACATAATTCCCCGGGAATATATTGTGGACGGCTACAGCGATATCCGGGACCCCATAGGGATGCTGGGCGTGCGCCTGGAGGTGGACGCCATGATTATCAGCAGCCCCATCACTTCATTGCGCAACCTGGTTCGCTGCGTCAATAATGCCGGGCTGGAAGTCAAGGGTTTGATTCTCCAGGCCCTGGCTGCAGCGGAAGCCTCCCTCTCCCCCGACGAAAAGGAACTGGGTGTTTTTCTTGTGGACATGGGTGGCGGAACCACTGAGATATCCTTTTTCCAGAAAGGGAAGCTGCAGAGCCTGGCGGTCCTGCCCATCGGCGGCGATCATATTACCAACGACCTGGCGGTGGGATTGCGGACAAGCTTTGCGGCCGCGGAGAACTTAAAGATCGAGCACGGCTGGGCCGCGGCCCACAAGGCCGGAGACGCGGAGGAGATAGAAGTGTACACCGTCGGGGGGAAGGAGAAGAGGCTGGTCTCCGAAAGGGAGATCTCCCGCTTTATCGAACCCCGGATCCAGGAGATCCTGCAGATTACCCGGGAAGAGATGATAAAGATGGGTTGGCCGCAGCTGCCGCCGGCCGGGGTAGTCCTGGGAGGCGGGGTCTCCGCCACCAGGGGGCTTTTGGAGTTGGCCGGGGAGTGCCTGGGCCGGGAAGAGCAGGTCCGGCTGGCGGAGATCAACTATGCCGGCATTCAAAACCCCGGCTATGCCGCCGCCGTGGGATTAATCAATTATATCTACCGCTACCAGCCCAAGCAGTACGCTCCTTCTTCCAGTCGCCCGGCGCAAAGAAGAGAGCAGAGAAGTCTCTGGCAGCGCATTAAAGACTGGCTGGACGACTTTATGGAGTAGTCGAGGGCCGAAGGAGGTTTAAGTTTTGGAATTTGATCTGGAAATGGAACGGTTTGCCTCTATAAAAGTGGTAGGCGTAGGCGGCGGGGGCAGCAACGCTGTCAATCGCATGATTGACGCGGGGTTAAAAGGGGTTGACTTTATCGCCGTCAACACCGATGCCCAGGCCTTGACGCTTTCCAATGCCCCGGTAAAGCTGCAGATCGGGGAGCGGTTGACCCGGGGGCTGGGTGCGGGCTCCGATCCCGAGATTGGGAGGCAGGCGGCGGAGGAGAGCCGGGAGGAGCTGGAAAGCGTCATCAAGGGTGCGGACATGGTCTTCCTTACGGCGGGAATGGGCGGCGGCACCGGGACGGGAGCCATGCCTGTCATCGCCGAAATAGCCCAGGAGCTGGGCATCCTCACCGTGGGGGTTATAACCAGGCCCTTCAGCTTTGAAGGGCGCAAGCGGGCCCGGCAGGCGGAGGCGGGGATCGCCGTGCTGCAGCAGAAGGTGGACACCTTGATCACCATCCCCAATGACCGGCTGCTGCAGGTGGTGGAGAAGCGCACTCCCATCGTGGAAGCCTTCCGCTTTGCCGACGATATCCTGCGCCAGGGGGTCCAGGGCATTTCGGACCTTATTGCCATCCCCGGCTTGATTAACCTGGACTTTGCCGATGTGCGGACTATTATGGCGGAAACCGGCCCCGCCCTGATGGGGGTGGGACAGGGCAGCGGGGACAACCGGGCCGTGGAGGCGGCCAAGGCGGCTACCAACAGCCCCCTGCTGGAGACCTCCATCCAGGGGGCCCGGGGCATACTGATCAATATTACCGGCGGAACGGACCTGGGCCTGTT
>Ga0116180_1004244_pt1 | contig 10462 bp, 5 predicted proteins | sample AD_UKC073_MetaG_FD_89804 | JGI IMG/M metagenome (GOLD analysis project Ga0116180, IMG submission 89804) | Active sludge microbial communities of municipal wastewater-treating anaerobic digesters from USA - AD_UKC073_MetaG | ecosystem: Engineered > Bioreactor > Anaerobic > Digestate | place: USA... | reverse complement strand
TGCGCCTGGTTGCCGAGGTAACGAAGGCTGGCCTAGCTGCCGGCGCGGTACTCGACCTACAGGCGGGGTACATGAATCAAGGTTGGCGCGCCGATGATGCCGTGCTGGCTGCGCTTGCTTGTGTGGACAAGCCTGCAGACCTTGATGCCGTGACGGCCGCGACCCGTGCCATCTATCTGCCCTGGATGGAAGAGTCCGCGCGCTATCTTCAGAAGCTGGTGGATGGTTCAACCTACCCAGGGGGAACCATCGCGAGCGCCAAGGCGCACGTTGCCAAGAAGGGCGAGTGCGTGATGTTCGTCGACGGCCTGAGGTTCGACGCCGCTCGTCGCCTGACCACGCTGCTGGAGGCGCGAGGATGCTTGGTCGACGAAGCCGCAAACTGGGCCGCACTGCCAAGCGTGACGGCGACGGGCAAGGCTGCAGTAGCACCGGTCCGCGACAAGGTCAGCGGCACCGACACCTGCGATGACTTCGAACCGTGCGTCGCGGCTACCGGCCAGTCCCTCAAGGGCGGCTACCACCTGGACAAGCTATTGCGCGACGGCGGCTGGAAGGTCCTGAGCCGCACGGACAACGGGGATGGCCACGGCAACGCCTGGTGTGAGTTCGGCGACATCGACGGCGAGGGCCATGCGCGTGGCTGGAAGCTGGCGAAGCACATCGACCCCTTGTTGGGCGAGGTGGCGGAACGCATCAACTCGCTGCTGGCCGCAGGTTGGAGCAGTGTGAAAGTCGTGACCGATCACGGCTGGCTGCTGATGCCTGGCAAGCTGCCGAAGATCGACGTGGCCAGCGATCTCATGGACAACCAGTGGGGACGCTGCGCCTCGATCAAACCAGGGGCATCAACAGGCGAGCGCCTGTTCCCTTGGTTCTGGAACGCGAATCAGCAGTTCGCGTTGGCGGATGGCATTAGCTGTTATAGGCGATCGCAGGAATACTCGCATGGTGGTCTAAGCCTGCAGGAGTGTTTGACTTTGGAGCTTGTCGTCACCAAGAGTGGAGCGCCGAATGGCCAGCTGGCTGTCGAGCTGACCGACATCGCGTGGAAGAGCATGCGGTGCACGGTCGCGGTCGATGGGCAGTTTGCTGGGCTCTCGGTCGACATCAGACGAGAGGCCGGCGATCCCTCAACAACTCTCGTGCTCGGTGTCAAACCGCTGAAGGAAAACGGAACCGCTTCCGTGATGATCGAGGACGATGCCCAGCTTGGGAAGGAAGCCTACGTCGCGCTGCTGGGTCCGTCGGGCGAACTGGTTTCCACAGCGATCACCGTGATCGGCGGGGGAAAGAAGCATGATTGAACTGGACGAGATCGATCGAACGGCGGCTTCGGTCTTGGAAGGCTACCTCGTCCGCAAGGACCTGGTGCGCACCTTCAGCCGTCAGTTCCCCGTGCCGACCTACGTTGTCGAGTTCATGCTCGGCCGGTACTGCGCCAGTACCGTCCAGGAGGAAATTGACGAAGGCCTGGAGATCGTTCAGCGTCAGCTGAAGTCCCGGACCGTGCGTGCCGGAGAAGAAGAACTCTTCAAGGCGCGGGCGCTGGAGACCGGCGAGGTGAAGATCATCGACCTCATCACGGCGAGGTTGGACAACAAGGGTGAATACCTTGCGTCCTTGCCTAGCCTGCGGCTCACTGATGTTCGGATTGCCGGCGATCTGGTCAACAAGCACGAGCGCATGCTGACTGGTGGCTTCTACGCCGAGGTTGGCATCACCTTCGATGTCGCCATCGCCCAGGAGGCCAAAGGGCGCCCGTTCGGCGTGACCTCTCTGCGCGAGATTCAGCTCTCGAAGCGGGACGTGCTGGACACGCTGGCCAAGGCGCGTCAGGCGTTCACCACCGAGCAGTGGAAGGACTTCCTGCTGCGGTCCATCGGGATCGAGCCTGGCGCCCTGAGCGCGCGGCAGAAAAACGCGCTGTTGCTGCGCATGGTGCCCTTCGTCGAGCGCAACTACAACCTGGTAGAGCTGGGCCCACGCGGCACCGGCAAGAGCCACCTGTTCCAGCAGGTCTCGCCCTACGCCCACCTTATCTCAGGCGGCAAGGCGACCGTGGCGAAGATGTTCGTCGAGAACACGGCCAAGGGCCGCCGAGGCCTGGTTTGCCAGTACGACGTGGTCTGCTTCGACGAGGTGTCCGGCATCTCCTTCGACCAGAAGGACGGTGTCAACATCATGAAGGGCTACATGGAGTCCGGTGAATTCAGTCGTGGCAAGGAGAGCATCCGCGCCGACGGCAGCATCGTTCTCGTTGGCAACTTCGACGTTGACGTTGAGCACCAGCAGCGCGTCGGCCATCTGTTTGGGCCGCTCCCGCCGGAGATGCGCGACGACACCGCCTTCATGGATCGCATCCATGCCTACCTGCCAGGCTGGGATGTACCGAAAATCAACAAGGACCTGGTCACCAACCACTTCGGATTGGTAAGTGACTTCTTGTCGGAGTGCTGGAGCCAACTGCGCAACCAGAGTCGGGTCAGCCAACTGCAGAACCGCGTCTACTTTGGTGGTGCCCTCTCCGGCCGGGACACGAACGCCGTGAACAAGACCGTCAGTGGCCTCTTGAAGTTGCTTCACCCGAGCAGTGACGACGCCGTTGTCGACGAAGACCTGGAATGGGCGGTTCGCATCGCCATGGAGTCCCGGCGCCGTGTGAAGGAGCAGCAGAAGCGAGTGGGTGCCGCCGAGTTCCGGAACACGCACTTCAGCTACGTCATGGGCGCCGATGGTGTCGAGAAGTTCGTCTCAACGCCCGAACTGCAGAGCGACAACAGCATCGGCGGCGATCCGCTGGAGCCAGGCCAGGTGTGGACCATCAGCCCTGGTGGCGGAGACGAGAACTCAGGCCTCTATCGCATAGAGGTCAACGAGGGGCCTGGCAGCGGCGTCAAGGTGCTCAACAAGCCCATCCCGCCTGCCTTCCGCGAGAGCATCGGCTTTGCCGAGCAGAACCTGTACGCCCGGTCTCAGCAGCTTGTTGGCGACAAGGACCCGAGACAGCACGAGTTCACCGTGCAGCTGCGTGCCTTTGACGCCGCCAAGTCGGGCGCGAAGCTCGGGGTGCCGGCGCTGGTCGCCCTGTGCACTTCGCTGCTCAAACGCAGCGTACGGGGTGGGCTGATCATCGTGGGCGAGATCAACCTCGGCGGGTCGATCGAGCCTGTTCACAACGCTGTGACGCTGGCCGAGATTGCAGTGGAAAAAGGCGCCACGGCGTTGTTGATGCCGGTAGCTTGTCGGCGGCAACTGGTGGACCTGTCGGACGACATGGCTACGAAGATCGACATCCAGTTTTACTCGGACGCCAAGGACGCGTTGCTCAAGGCCATGGCCGAGTAGCGAATCCCAGTAGGGGCTCGCACGCAAGGAAGCCTGCGCAAAAGCAGGCTTGACGGTTCACATACGAAATCCAGTCACCCGTTGAGTTCGGCGGCTTACAGTTGATCCGAGCAGTGCCTCGTCACCAACCAGAATGACAAGCTCGCGCGCTCGGGTGATTGCCGTGTAGAGCCACTCTCGGGTCGAAAGTGCGCAGTCCTCTAGTACGACAACAACGTTTCTAGCCGAAGACCCTTGGGCTCTGTGACAGGTGATCGCGTATGCGAGTTCAACGTCGAGCCCCGCTTCTTTCTCTAACAACCGGGCCTCAGTTTCACCCTCCCACAAGACTTGCACACGATCGTCGCTGTCGATTGCGAACACCACGCCCAACGTGCCGTTGAACAATCCATCGCGGTATCGGTTCTTCGTGGCAACCACCGGATCACCTACTGCCACTGTTGCCTGTGGGCCCAGTCGTACGGTCCTCGCATCGCGAGCCCGTCGAAAGTAGGCTTCGTCGTCATTTATTGCTGCCACTGTGTCCCGGAGCGCTGCCACAGCGATCACCTCGCCGAGAGACAGCAGCTTTCTATGAATGATCTGCAAGTCCTTCTTTGGCGCAAAGAAAATGCCCTTGGACTGACCACTCCAGCGATCCAGTTTCGGCGTATTGCCAGACCTTACCTGCGCGGCGGCCACTGGTATCGCGCTGTCTGCGGCTTGTCGATGAATTCTGGTGAGTGTCGCTGTCCGGGTGCCTTCTTCGACTAAGTCATGGAAGACATTTCCAATGCCGACGGGCGGTAGTTGTCCGTGGTCTCCGACCAGGACAAGGCGGGCGCCCAAGGGGAGGTGAGAGAGGATCAAATGGAGGCTGGGCGTGTCGAGCATGCTGGCCTCGTCAATGATCAGGAGGGTCTTGTCATCCACATAGACCTCAACGTCTGCTGGAAGGCCGTTGGACCTTTCTGCAGTGACGTGACGATCGAGAATGCGAGTGAGCCTCGCAATCGTATATGCGATACGTGGTGTTGAGGCGGACGACGCACCACGCGACAATTGGAGAGCGGCCTTGCCTGCGAGTGCGCACATGACGACATTGCCGTCCAGAAACTCCCATGCCGTACACAGTACCTTCATGACCGTTGTCTTGCCGACTCCGGCGCCACCTTGCAGCACACCAAGCGGCAGCGTCAGCAAGCGCGCAACGGCGTCATGCTGCTCGTCGGTGAGATGCTGACCAGTTTTTGTCTCCGCATCGAAAACCGTCCTGTGCGCTTCGTCGCCGGAAGGAATGGACAACGAAGGCGGCATATCCTCTAGATCGTGAAGACGTTTTCGCACAGAGTCCTCTAGCCATGCCGCGCCTGGTGCCCGATACAGGTCATCAATCCGGCCAATCGCATGCAGTTCCGAAGCCAAGCGAAGAGCCTGGAGTGGATCGACATTCCTGGCATGCAACATACCTTCCAGTCGCTCCGAAGTAGCGGCCGTGTCCCCCTCGGCGAGGATATCCCGCCAGCAGTTGTCCAATGCGCCGAGCAATCGCGCCGGGTGTGAATCCAAGGCTTTGTTGCCCGCTTCCAGCTTCTTCAACAGGCGCATTCCGACATAGTCAGCCTTCTTCCAAGTTGTCAGGCTGGCCAACAGATACGGGTTGCGCTGGAGCCGTGACTTCGCATCAAGGCCGCCGATGAGATTCCATAGTCGCCTTGCGATATACACGTCGACAACATGCAGAGATTCCAGATACGCAAGGAACTCAACTTCGGCCGCCGCCGTAGCGTCTGCGCCCGACTTGGCAGCCATCGCGGCATACACCTGCTGGGCGATTCGTATAGCGAGACGGGGCTTGCTCGGCTCCAGAACGCGAGCAACTTCGTCAACGCGTGAGAAGTCGCTAAGCACCGTCGGCAGGTCCGCACCAAATGCCGCGACGAGACGATCGCTGCGGGTCGCGAGAATGTTTGGCAGTTTCTCCAGCCACGGCCCAAGGAGCGCCCCTGTACTGACCACCCGACGCAATTGCCTTGAATCGATCTGCTCCACCGCTCGGCCGTAGCGATCGGTGTAGCTTCCTCGAAGGCCAACAACTTCATACGCCTCACCTGGTGACGGTTGTGCGCCTTTCCCTGCGAACTTGACGCGCAAGCTCCGCCCGTCACTGGAACGTCCGGCAAAGATGCATCCGCTGTCAAGCTCGGACAGCACCCGCTCGACGACGATGACCCCTCGGAACGGATCAAACGCGCCTAGTGTCACTCTGTCACCCGAACAAGAATCCCCGCGTGGATCATTTCCAGCTGGCTGCGCAAGCGCATGTTCTCTGCCTTGAGCGTTTCAATTTCAGTGACCGCAGCGGCGAGGTCTTCAAGCAGGCTCTTCTCAGCAGCCTTGGCTTCGACAGCGGCCTGTGCATCAGCCCTGGCGGATTTGGCCTGCTGCGCCATGCGCGTCTTGACGGCTTTGTCAATCAAGTCCAGATTGCGCGCCCCGATGGGCAATAGCCCTTGGCCTTCAGCAACCAAATTGATGAGCGAGGAAAGTTCTTCCCTTTCGAACAAGTACTTCTCTTGGGTCTGCCGCAAGCCGAGACCGACGGCAATCGCGCGGACGTTCACCTTGCCGTCATTGGTCGACGGAAGTGTCGCCTTTCGATCCGATTCAGGCTGCGCCTGATAGCTTGTCTCAAGCTCTTCCAAGTAGTGCTCAAGCTTTGCTCGAACAACTGGGGTGATGTTCGGCCTAGGCATGAACCCAATTCCACTGACTTTTTTCTATTGACCTCATCGAGTACTCCTCAAAGCCAGACGGATGGGCCTTGAGCGCCCGTCAAGCGCACCTCGTCAGGCGTGCATGATTGTGTGCCGGTGGACATATTTTTGGCTTCACTTCTTACTCTTAGCAGGCAGTGAATGAAGGTTTGAAGTCGGGTGCAACGTGATCTGCTCTCGTAAACCCTCAATGATTTTTTCAAGCTCCTCAATACGAGCATGTGCGTCCTTTAGTTCAGCTAACGCATTTTTTCGGTCAAGTTTTGCAATATGGTAATTGGCCGCAATCTGTGCGTGTGCCTGCTTCCAGGTGTCAGCACGATCAGTAACCTCACGTCGAACTTTCTTCCGTCCCACGATGCGCTTTCCCGCTAGCTCTTCGAGCCATTTAGCGATCGACGCTCGTGTGGTCTCCTTGTGCGCTGCGTTCTGTAGCGTCTGCTTAGAGATGCCTGCTCTTCTACACACCTCTGACTGATTCAGCGTTCCGTTATTGAACGGATAAATGCCATCGTGTTCTTCGATTTCTAGCTCTATCGCTGCCATCGCCTTCACAACTTTGGCTGCAGTCTGGATTGTTCTTTGACGGGCATTCTCTTCCAGCGCCGGAGGAAGTGAACCACCGACCTTTGCTTCTTCTTCAGCTTCTTGTTTCTTGACCATCATGGTGCTCAATTGGGTCTCGTCTTCGCCAAAGTCTTTGCTATGCGAAAAGTCCTGCGACAGTTGGGTTTTGAGACCACTTCTCGCGTAGCGGCTCGAATCTCGAAATGTTTGTAAGCACCTGGCCTCGCCACATTTCGGCTGCGTACTCGTCAGCTTCTCTGACAGCTCTCTCCAGGTTTTCAACGGCCTCGCCAATGGCGCGATCAACATCGTCACGCAATGCCGCGTCCTCAAGGCGGTTGCTGCAAGTGGCCCGGCATCGAGACGGTTCAGTTCGACCCACACCCTTTGAACAGGGCGCGTATTGCGAACTGCCTTTCGTGCAGATCACACCGTCTCGCACAAGCGCCCATGTGCGTCCACCATCGGTCAATGCCATCGCGAAGTCATGCAGATGCTGCTGTCCGAACTTGCTCCCGTGCATTGCCCTTTCCGCGTTGATCGCATTTAACAGTTTCGGTGCCGCTGGACCGCCGTTTGATTCGGCATTGCGCAGCGCGGTCTCCGCCAGCATCACCGTCTGGGCTCGCGCTACCTCCGCAATCTCCAAGCGCAGTTCGGGGTCCGTGAGAAGGTAGTTCAGCGTCATCTCGATGGTCCGGTGCCCAAACAGGTCCATCAGAATCTTTGGTGCACCGACTAACGCAAGAGCTGCAAGGCGTGCGATGGTCTTACGAAATCGATGGGGATGTGCACGGACCGCGCCGAGGACTTCCCGCAGTTGGAGGTCCTCCACCATGGTATCCATGCCGCCATCAAGCGCTGGCGTATCCGATCCAGTTCTAAGACCGAGCCAGATGCTGTCTCCCTCAATTTCATCTGGACTAAGCGCCTGAGCACGAAGTCTCGTAAATATGTCCCGTAGCACCAACTGCTGCTGAATCGCCTTAGCAGCCACTTTCGGGATGGGCCACTCACGTTCCTCTCCCTCGCTCTGCAGAATGAGTTTGAATGTCTTGCCCGTGATCGATGTGGCGTCCTCAGCTTCATCGTCGAGACAGCCTGAGGCGAGAGACAACATCTCGCCAATGCGACCGCCTGTCGCCAGAAGAACGATGAATGCGTGAGCAATTTGGAGCAATCCCAGCAGGCGGATCACAGCGGCTGGATTTCTAGGGGGCCAAGTCAGTGGGCCACCCCTTGCAACCTTGACCTTGTGCTTGAATGGGAGGTCATCTATTGGCGTACCCGATGGAGTCCTCCACGAAAAACCTTTTGAAATTCTTGTGAGTGCCTTGCGGCGATGCCACCGGGCTCGGGTTTTGTCAGCATTAGTCGAACCAAGTGGGAACGATTCATAGATCGTCGCAACCTGCCTTCCCCTCTCCACAAGAGCCGGGCCGAGTTCCTCGACTACCCAGAGAACACGCCAACCAGCTTCGGCCACGAATGTGTCGGGGAGCGGGAGGTACGGATTGCTCTTCGGCTCTTGTGGGACGGGCGCAACCGCTTCCTTCTTTACGTGACTTGCTGCGGTATTGGACTCGGCAGGCGCCAACGGTCGCGGCGAATCTGACCACACGCCACGATTCGCGAGCATCTGAATCCTTGTGTGCTCCGCGATCAGTCTAGAGCGATCTCGCGCCGTTGGCTCGCCCAACTCATCACTTCGAAGACGCGACAGCAGGCCGCCAGCGGTGCCTGGCGGACGCGCTAGCGCGATCTTCACGAGCTGTCCGAATGTTTGACTGAGACATTTCAAGAGCACTGTCAACGAAAGATGCTTCCCGAATGATCGCTCAATTCCAGCAGGCAACAGGAACAATACCATCGCGTAACGCATAGCAGTAAGAACGGCTAACTCCAAATCAGCTTTGGATGTAGCGCTCGGGGCAAAGGTGTCATACAGGTCAATGGTGCGCGCAGAGGTAACTCGCAACTTTCCCGGCGGCGCCCATTCTTTCGGTATTTGAAATACGCCCCACTTCGGACCGAGTTGCAAATTCAGTTGTAAGGTTTCCAATTCGGGCCTGTCGAGCAGTTGGATTGAACCCGGCCCTATGAGTGCTCCTCGTTCAAATCTAGCCTGTGGCAAGTCATTGGCTGAGACGCCCTGCAAGGTGACATGCGCCATGCTATTGCTACGCATACGCGCCTTCCATAGATAGCACTCGGTGCTCGCCACTGCGAATCTTGGCTATCCAGTCTGCCGTTAGCTTCCAAACTTCCCCCGGAGGGAAGTCAGTAAGCGTTACCTCAAGGGCTTCAAGTTCGTCGCCAAAGAGAGACTCCATCCAAGTCGTCATTGAAATCTCGGTCTTAAGGTGCTGAAGTTCCGCGAGCCGGCGACAGAGCCCGTCTACGCTGTCGCTGAAGACAATGGCGTGCTTGCAGAGGATGCAGCGCTGGATGCGACACCCTGCACCTTCGACATGCTCAGGTGCGATCCATTTGGGCGGGTGCTTGAAGTCTCGACAACCGGTACCCATACGCGTGCGATCCTTGTCGTTAAGCCAGCGTTGGCGCTGTTCATCGGTGATTTCACCGACTTGCACCAACCGGAACAAGAATGCCGCGTCGACTACGCGATGCTTTCGAATTTCATTGAATATCGCTTCGCCGAGCTTCGTTACTTGGTCAAATCCGTAGTTCTTGAAGCGACGATTTCTCAGGTAAGTAACGGCTGACGCGACGCTCTTGTGGCCGGCAGCAAGCTTTGCCATCAGCCAGTCGTAGCCAGACTTCTCGTATGCAAAGGCGATGAAGGCATCTCGAAAGTCGGTTAGGGATAGGTCTTCTGAAATCTGATCCTTCGCAGAGCGTGTTCGGTTTGCCTCTCGAACGATTTCGACCATTGCTCTCGTAGAGGTTGTGGGCCCCGCTCGGCCGCCCGACATGTTGACGTTTTCTTGAGAAAGGACAGAGAACCCGCCGACATTCGGGCCAGTGGTTGGTCGAAATATCCATGGCGATCTAGCAGCCCCACGCAAACGCGCGACGCGAAGTTCCAAGGCCGATGTGTCTTCTCCGCTCTTCTTGGCTTCTTGCAGGCAAGCCGTCTCTTGCACCAGTTCGGCCTCAAGTTCGCTTCGCAGTACTTGCGTACGCCTGATGACGGCTCGAATCAGACTTCCTGGCGCGATCTGCGTCTTATTTAGCCCCATGGCAGATTGCTCAAAACCACCTCCACGCTCTTTGATCGCGTGAACGATATGGCGATCTGGATCGGTCGGGTGCGGACGAATGCAGTCGTTCACATCGATATTGAGTACCGTGCTCGGATTCCACCCCGTTTTGGTAATGAAAAGGGTAAATATGTCCCGGACATCCGTGCGAGAGACATCTGGCCCGCTTTGAGATTCCCACCTGTCTAGAACAGTATGCGCACTCGCCTTGACCACGCCATATATTGCCTTTATATGATCGAAGGGTGGCGACTTTTTTGTGGGAGTCCTGTCTTCCAGTGATGGCCAGTAAATTAACGGCATCCCGGAACTTTGTCGAGCCGAATTCACCAGTGAAAGTAGAACATTCGCCGTCTTGCGCCGCAGGCCATAACGAACACTCAGTCCACCGTGCATTTCGTTGATATCAGCGACGCAGTTGGCTCGTTCCACTCCACCTTCGGTCTCGCAGCGATCAAGGAATCGCCAACAACCGCGCAAATTTGTTTCCATCATCTTCGCTGGCTTCTTGGCACTCGCGCCGATCCGAGCGTGGATATGTGGCAGTAGTTCTTCTATGAGCGCAGG
>Ga0116180_1004242_pt1 | contig 10464 bp, 14 predicted proteins | sample AD_UKC073_MetaG_FD_89804 | JGI IMG/M metagenome (GOLD analysis project Ga0116180, IMG submission 89804) | Active sludge microbial communities of municipal wastewater-treating anaerobic digesters from USA - AD_UKC073_MetaG | ecosystem: Engineered > Bioreactor > Anaerobic > Digestate | place: USA... | reverse complement strand
TCCGCGGTCTCGATGTCCTCCGAAGCGCCGGGGCAGCCTACGACGACCGGCTCGACGCCGCCGTGGGCCTGATCCGTCGCCGTCGGCGCCCCGATGGTCGCTGGTCGGCGGCGGCGCAGTATCCCGGTCATGTTCACGTCGCATATCCTCGCGCGGGCGAACCGAACAGATGGGTCACCTTGCGAGCCCTTCGAGTGCTGGCCTGGGCAGCATCATGACCGCCTCGACCAATAGGGCTGTCTGTCAACGAAATTCAGACGCGCGACGTTAGTTGGTGCCCAGGTCTATTCGGGTCGTCCCGCGACTGCGGCAGCCACGCCCAGGGCGATCATCAGCGAGCCGCCGGTCGCACCGATCGTCCCGAGCCGCTTGGGGGAGCGGGCGAACCAGTCTCGCGCGCTGCCTGCACCGATGGCCCAGATCGAGTCACCCAGGGCTGCCAACAAGGCGAATAGCGTTCCGAGAGTGAGCATTTGCAGACCCGCCGGCCCAGTCGGGTCGATGAACTGCGGCAACAACGACGAGAGGAAGACCAGCGTCTTGGGGTTGGTCAGCCCGACCATCAGACCCTGCGCGAGGGCGCGGGCCGGGGAGGTGAGCGGCCCGGCATACCCGGTCGTCTGGGTCGTGTCGGTCGTCTCGGTCGTATCGGTCGTGCCCAGGGTGGTCGCCAGGTCGGCGCGATGGTGGATCGCCTGCACGCCGAGGTAGACCAGGTAGCCAGCCCCGAGCAGCTTCACCGCGGTGTAGGCCGTGGCCGAGGCCGCGAGGACGGCACCGAGGCCGACGGCGACGAGCGCGCCCTGGACGAACAGCCCGATGGCGTTGCCGGCGACGGTGAGCAGGGCGTCGCGCCGCCCGACCGTCAGCGCCCGCCCGATGGTGAACAGCAGGCTCGGGCCGGGAATCGCGACGATGATCGCCGCGGCGGTGAGGAAGGCCAAGAGGTGGCCGGCGCTGGGCATGACGGCGAGTATGCCGTGCCCGGGTAAGCTTGTGCGGCCCGTTCCGACGGGCGTGCCGGCGTGGCGCAATTGGCAGCGCACCTGTCTTGTAAACAGGGGGTTAGGGGTTCAAGTCCCCTCGTCGGCTCTCGCGTTTCCGCAGGTCAGAGCCGTGCTGATCGGTTCACAGTGGCTGACCATCCGCCTGCAAACCCTCCGCAGCCCCTCCGCCCCTGCAACACGTGGCTCTAGGGCCTCGGCGCTGCCACCGTGAGCAGGTCCGCAGGTTCTACGCCGAGTGCCTCGGCGAGCCGGTAGATGTTGAGGAGCGCGATGTTCCGCTCGCCGCGTTCAACGGAGCCAACGTATGTGCGGTGGAGCCCCGCGAGGTCTGCCAGCGCTTCTTGGCTCAGACCCCGTGACGCGCGAACGGCGCGCACCCGTAGCCCAAACGCGACACGTGGGTCGGCGGGCTCGGTCACTCGTCAACCGTTGATCAGTGACGCCTATCGGTCTACAGACTATGAGTAGCGGTAGCCTTTCGTCAGGAGGAGCCATGCTTGAGAAGAACCGCACCCAGGCGAAGGACGCTCTCGACGCGCAACGGGCGAAACTGCAGGAGCGTTGGCAAGGGTTCAAGGACGACGTGAGATCGGAGTCCGAGTGGCTCCAAACACTGCCCAACGCGGGACAGCGTGTGAGCGTGCCGACGGCGTATCTGTGGTTCCTGTTGACAGCTGGCCTTGGCGGTCACCGCTTGTACCTCGGCCACCCCACGGGTCGCGTCCTCGTGTACGCGCTCACTGCCGGCTACCTTGGCGTCGGATGGCTGTGGGACTTCATCACGCTCCCGGCCCAGGTCAGGGCGCTCAACTCGTCCATCGAGGCCGCTTACGCAGAGCGAGGCTCCCGCCGAAGGTAACGATTCCCCCACATCGGAACCGCCGCTGACTGCCCATGCCCGCCGATGACCGGTCTCGCCCACTCGGGGCGGAGTCTCTCGTGAGTGCCGGTTGACAGGGCTGGGACGGTGCTGGCTAGGCTGGTCGTCCTACGTTGTGTGATCCGGGAAGGTGGTGTGATTCGATGCCAACAAGGATGCGCCGGGTCACCAGCCATGTCCCAGAGCGCAAACCTGGCGATCCCGACCTACCCGACCTTACGCACTGGACGCATCGCGAGCGGTTGTCGCAGTTGCTGAGTCAGGGCCGCCGGTGTTGGTACGAGGCGACGGCGCTGGACTGCAAGAAGTCGTTGGAGTACAGAGGGCGGATCCACGGCGCTCTCGTCTCTGTCCGCTTCCGCAACCACGAGGGCGTTGAGGCGTCGGCGCGTATCCCCCGCCCCGTTGCCCAGGCCGCGCACCATGCAGCGGTGGCGACGTTGACTGAAAAACGGGCCGAGCCCGATACCCGCCAGCCCCTGCTTGTCCTTGCCCGCGTCCCGCGCTGCCCGCGTGGCCCCAACCCGAGCCTGCACTCGCCTGCGGCTCGGGAGTGATTGACCGCTCACGCCAACTCCTTCCGCGGCACCACTTCCGGGCACGAGCGGAACAGGAGCTTTTAACATGACATGGCTCAACCAGGCCCAAGCGGCCGAGTACTTGGGGGCTAGGGTCCGTCAGATTCGGCGTTGGTCGTCTGAGGGCAAACTCACCTACACCAAGTTCGGCGCCAAGCGGCTGTATCTACCGGAGTACCTCGACGTCTTCGTGCGAGATCACACCGTGATGGCCAAGCCCTCCGAGTAGTCGCGACCTGAGCGACGGCTGCGGCGCGTGAAGGTACCTGATCGCGCGCCGCAGCGGGGCGTCTACGACGCCCTTGCGCGCCCGCCGCTGCACTCTCGGGGTAGGTGGAGCGACTTCCCTCGCGTCGCGCCGCGATAAGTCCGGTCCGTCCTATTCATTTCACCATTCTTCAGTTCCGGGCTTCTGCATGCCTTCGGGAATCGACGTCCTATTTTTCACCCGTTCAAGATCCGGGGGAGCGAGGATTAACGCAGGCCCCAAATCGGAGGCCCGGAATTCTTGAGGAGACAGGAAAGCAATGTCCAAGAAAAGAGGCCGTCCGCCGGTTTTCGGTGAGGGCGAAACCGTTGAGGTGAGTGTCTATTTGCTCGCCGTGCAAGCCGCAGCTGTACAGGGATTGGCTGACCAGCTGGGCTGCAATCGGTCACAGGTCTACCGGGAGGCGGTCGGTGAGTACTTGGCTTCGCATGGTGCCCTCCCCGCTCGGGAGGTGTCGTCATGACCCGCCGTAATCGGGGCTTCCTCGACGACGCGACCTATCGCGGTCGGACGCGTGACATCGGGCAGCCCTACCAGGGGCCGCTCAGTCGCCAACTCGATCCGTCGGTGCTGGCGGGGATCGCGCACGAGATCGACCGCGTCCGCGAGCAGGTCGAGGGCCTGATGGTAGAGGTCCATCGTCAGCAGGCCGAACGAGAGGCTGTTCGCGCGGCTTTCAACGCCAGGCTGCGCAGCAACCGCCCCGTGGGGGGTGGGGTCGCGTGAACGAGATCGTGGGCGAGACCACGGCGCTTGATGCTCTCGCGGCCTTGCAGCAGATGGCGTTTCCTTCACGCAATCTCGAGGACGACACCTTCGAGGCGGTGGAGTCGCGCATCGCTGACGCTGTGACCGCCTACCAACGCAATGCTGTCGCGACGGCCCAGACGATGCTGGAGACGCAGGTGGCTCCGGCGGTCACCCGCGCCGAAGAACTGCTCGCCGCGCTACGCGGCCACGGTGCGGTCACCCCTGCGACTCTCACGACCGAGGTGTTGCGGGACTGGGACAGAGCAGACAAGTTGGCCGCCGCTCACGCCGCTCGGCTGAGGGAACTGGCTCGCGCCGCTGAGTGGCATCTGGAGCGCTTGGGGAGCCCGCTCCTGCACTTCACCGAACTCCAGGACAAGTACCCGGCCCTGCGGCGCCACTACTTCTAGAACTCCTAGCTGCGGGGGCAGCTTGTCCGGCGAGCCCCCGCAGCGGAAAGGCGAAACAAGACATGTACCCAGATTTCACGGCACTCTCAGGAGTCTACCGGAATTCATTCCGAGCAGAAGAGAGCAAAGGTCACCCGGTTTGGTTGACCTACACGGGCGAGGCGCGAGACTACCCCGAGCGGGCAGAAAACGGGCGCTCCCCAGTACGCATGCTGTCCTTGGCCGAACGCGGTGTTGTGCGGGTGTTGATTGACCCGACCAAACCAGTGAACGCTTTCGACAGATGCAGGAACTCCACATTGGCAGCAGCCGATGCCCTACACCGCTGGTCTCAAACGTGTCCCGAGGCAGTCGAGTCAGGATCTCGGGCTGCTCACGCCCTGTCCTGGGCGGCGGCGGATCCAAGCATGGACTTCGACGAGTGGATCGGCTGGGAACTGCTGCGACGCGTTGACGAGGAAGGGGGCCTTGGGGTTGAGGTCCTCATCGAAGCCGCTCCGTCGGAAGGTGGCCGAGAGTTCACCGCAACACGGCTGCACTCGTACCTGCAGCACCGCAGCACACCCACTTGCCGAACACGGTCCCTGACGTGGCGGCCGCCCTTGCCGCTTGGGTGGCGGGCGCTGCCCGGTCTCTTCTGTACGTGCGGTCTAGCGCCGATGCCAGAACGGTCGACCGCCATCGACCTTGCGCGACGGCTCCTCACGGACGCCGCAGACACACACGGGGCGTTGAGCGCCAAGGGGATTGGGCACATGATGCTCACGTGCGACCGTGACCAACCCGGTGGCTTGACGGTCAAACAAGCCCAGAAAGTACTCGCGTGTGTCGGGGTCGCGATCAAAGCCGAGCGGCAGCGTAGGGACGCCGCCAACAAGAGCCTGTTCAACGGGGCGGGCTGCCTCGTCTGTGGCGGTCCGCTCGTTGACCCCTCGGCGCAGGGCAGGGGGATCGGACCCTCCTGTTACACGATCGTGCTTAGGGCGCTGAAGTAGATGCGTCAGGACTCAACAACGTGGCCCGGGGCGAGTCCGCCCACCAAACGGGTACTGGAGCGACTCGCTGACGGCGACTGTGGGCCAGAACTCCAAGGCCTCAACCAGTCAACCGGCCAACCGCAGTGGCAAGCCCGCTGCCCCGCCCATGACGACGGACACCCGTCATTGGCGGTGTCGCAGTCGGAGGACCGCGCCGCACTCGTCTATTGCCACACGGGCTGCACCGCTGAGGATGTTGTCGAAGCACTGGGGCTGAGCGTGTCCGACCTCACCGCGAGCCGACCGGTTGCCTGTTACGTCTACGAGGACGAGGCCGGACAATCCCTTCTGCGGGTGGTGCGTTGGGAGCCCAAGACGTTCAGGCAGCAGCACTGGGACCCAGGCAACGGGAAGCCCGGTCGTTGGGTCAACGGGGCCAAAGGCGTACCGCGTGTTCCCTATCGGCTGCCGGAACTGATCGCCGCTTTGAAGGCTGGCGAGCCGGTCTACATCGTTGAGGGAGAGAAGGACGCAGACCTGCTCGCCACGGATTGCGACGTAGCAGCGACCTGCAACGCGGGAGGCGCTGGCAAGTGGACCGATGAGCATGCTCGCTGGTTTGAAGGTATGAGTTCGCTCGTCTATGTCGTCGCTGATCGAGATGCACCCGGTTATCGGCATGCGGTGGCCGTGGTGGATTCCCTTGCAGGGGTGGGTGTTGAGGCTCGCATCGTCGAGGCCCGCGTCGGCAAGGACGCAACAGACCATCTCCAGGAGCATGACCTGTCTGACTTCGTCGGGGTTCCGCTGGATGAGGCGAAGGTCCGGAGTGTCGTACCCGCCGACGTGCGTCAACTGAGCATCACGCGCGCGAGCGACATCACCTCCGAGCGGGTGCGTTACGCCTGGGAAGGGCGTATTCCGTTGCGCGGCATGACATTACTGGCCGGGGAGGAAGGCATCGGTAAGTCCCTCGTGGAGGTGGATCTGATTGCACAGCTGACCCGGGGTGATCTTGAGGGTGAACTGTACGGCCAGCCGCAGTCCGTGTTCTTGCTCCTGCCGGAAGACGACGTCAAGGCCGTGGTGAAGCCCCGGCTTGAAGCGGCGAGCGCGGTCACTGAGCGGGTGCACATCGTCAACGCTGCCGTACTCGACGGTGAGGGCAGGTCTGCCGGGGTACTCAATCTCCCAGCGGACCTCGACCTGCTCGCAGCGGAGATGCAGAGGGCAAACGCGCGGATCGTCTTCTGCGACTCGTTCGCTGACTTGCTTCACGACGACCTGGACGCCCACCAGTACAAGCCCGTGGTCAAGGCCATCCACCAGATCAATGACTGGGCGCGGGCTCACGACTTCGCGGTTGTCGGGCTGTGGCACATCAACAAGACCCAGTCGTCAGACTCGGCCGCCAAACTCATGGGCTCGCGAGGGTTCCGCACAGCCATGAGGTCGGTCTTGATGGCCTTCCGCGACCCCGACGCGTCCGAAGGGGTCAACGCCGGGGTGATCGTCCTGGACAAGGTCAACGCAGGCCGACCCGCTGAGGCATTGCGCTACGTCATCGGTTCGTGGGACTACGTGGTTGAGGAAGTCGACCCCGTGACCGGGGCGGTCGAGTTGGTGGACGGGAACTGCGGCGTTATCCGGTGGGACGGTGGTCTCGGCACCGACGGGCGCGAGCTGCTGAAGCGCGCTCTGGGCGGGGTGCACCGCAGCAACTCCGTCGACCGGGCCTGCGAGTGGTTGTTGGAGTTCCTGAGTGACGGGCCGATGAGCCGACAGGAGATCCTCTCGGCCGCCAAGGGGCAGGGCCTATCGGAGGCGGCGATCAAGCGAGCCTCGGCACAACTCGGGGTGGACTCGAATAACTGTCCGGTGCCGCGCCAGGGGAAACCGCCCATCCAACGGGCCGTCTGGAGCCTCCCCGCGGCCAACGCGGGCTCCCCTCTGGTTCGGACCGACCCTCCCCCGCCCAAAGGAGCCAAAGGACCCAAAGGCCCTACCGAAAAGGACGATCCAAAGGAGCGAATGCGCAGGTCAGGCCCCATTGGCTCCTTTGGCTCGTTCGGCTCGGTGAGGGATTCGCGACCCAAAGGCGAGCCAAAGGCGGAACGGCCGCGCCGCGAAGGCCCCGCGCCGGGTCGCGGGCGACCCAGCAGCAACAACAACAACGCAGGAAGGTGATGGAAGATGCCGAGGAACCGATCAGACCAAGAACTGAAGGAGTGGGGTGGAGCGCGAGTCAGCGCGAAGCCCAAGTGCTCAGCCCGACGCACCAACGGTGAGCCGTGCGGCAACTACCCCATCCGCGGCGGCACCGTCTGTACCAAGCACGGCGGCGGCGCACCACAGGTCCGCGCCAAAGCGGCAGAGCGGATCCTCGGGGCAGCCGACCTCGCGGCCAAGCGTCTCATCGAGTTCATGTCCGACAAGAACGTGCCCGCGAGCGTCAGGCTTGCAGCAGCGCGCGACCCCCTCGACCGGGCTGGGGTTGGACATGGTCGCGCGCTGGAGGTCAACGTCAGCGTCTGGGACACGATCATGGCCGACGGCGGCGGCATCCTCTACGACCTCGACCCGTCCAACGCCCCCACCACGATGGTGCCGATTGCCCCGTCCGACCGAGACGAGATGGTGGTTGAGGCAGAGATTGTCGAGGTCGCCCGCGAGCAGGAACACTTCGCGTTGAGTGAACGTGCCCGCGAGGAACGCCGAGCGCGGACGACGGTGTCGATGGACCCACCCTCACCCCCAACACGGGGTTCAGTGCCGTACTCCGGCAACGGCCACCGCCCGGTCGGATGACTCACCGACCGTCTGAGGCTTGGGCTGTCAGGGGCGAGGTGCACCCGCCCAGGATGACTGGCAGCTCGGGGAAAGGGGGTCCGTCGCGCGCTCTTTTCAAGGTATCCGGCGTTGCGACGGCCTCCCGGCCCCAGAACCGCTCCGAATTTGCCAGCTCACTGGCACGTAGGCGAGCGAATCGCCCGACTCCCAGACCCGGGGACCCCTCTCGGTCCCGCTGGCCCGTAGGAGACCCCTACGAGACGGAGGCGAGGCCGCTCATGCCGGGAGGGACGCGGTATTGCGCTGGGAGAGTAGCGCGTTCGTGTCAGTCCGAGGTTCCCTTCCTTCACGGCCGACGCCGAAGGGGAGGGACAGGCGTCGGGAACGACTACGAAAGGAACACCCGTGGACCAGCGCGAACTCACACTAGGGACCCTGTTGGAACTGGTCGAAGGGCTTGACCACGACATCCCTGTCCGGCTGGCAATACAGCCCGCCTGGCCATTCGAGTACACCGTCGGCGAGCCCGTTGTCGTGGATACCGAAGACGGCCCGGTCGTCTACCTGCCCGAGCGCACCCAAACCGGCTACCTCGGCGGACACGTTGCGGCTGAGTTGGGGTGGGATGGGTGAGGGTGGTCGGCTACCTCCGCGTCTCCACCCGCGAGCAGGCTGACTCCCGGCTCGGACTGGACGCTCAACGGCGCGCTATCCGCGAGGAAGCCTCTCGGCGCGGTTGGGACCTCACGCTCATTGAGGACGCGGGCTACACCGCCAAGGACGTCCGCCGACCCGGTCTGGACGAGGCACTGCGGCTCCTGAGGCGTCACGAAGCCGACGTGCTCGTCGTGTCCCGGTTGGACCGGCTGTCGCGCAGCGTGCAGGACTTCGCCCGGCTCCTCACACTCGCCACCAAACAACGCTGGCGAATCGCGGTGCTGGACATGAACATCGACACCACGACCCCCAACGGCCGACTCGTCGCGAACATCCTCATGGCCGTGGCCGCGTGGGAGGGAGAAATGATCTCCGCCCGGACCGCAGACGCCATGGCCGAAGCCAAAGCCAAGGGCCACCGCTTCGGCCGACCACGGATGACCCCTGACGGGACAGTCGCCCGCATCCACGAGCACCGGCGCGAGGGACTGTCCTTCGCCAAGATCGCCCGTGCCCTCGACGCTGACCACATCCCCACCCCGCACACCAGCAACCGCTGGCACCCGACCACCGTCGCCCGCATCTACAAGGCGACCTCATGAGCGCCCACCCGCACAGACCCCGTCCGTTAGCCAACCGAGTTCCCGTCAAGAGAGGGACACCCATGCCCGAGCCCACCCGCGACCAGATCGACGCCGAGAAGCAGCGCCTGCGAGAAGCTCGTGCCCACCGAGACGCCGTGGCCCAGGCACGCGCGGCCCGCGTAGTCGCCCAACGTGAGCTGGCGCAGGAACAGCAACCGCCGCCACAGCCTGTGCGCCGCCGCCCGGTCTACCTCGACGAGTGGGTCACCGAGACCTATCAGAACTCCCTCAAGGGGCAGTAGATGGCGCACATCCAGCGCAAGGTCGCCAGGTCAGGCCAGGTCCGGTACGAGGTCCGGTGGACCGAGCGGGTGCGGACCCCGCACGGCAACACCGTCCGCGTGCTCCACCGGCAGAAGTCGTTCCGCTACAAGAAGGATGCGGAAGCCTTCAAACCCCAACACGAAGCCGCGACGTTGCTCGGGGCGCAACGCGACTACAAGGCAGCCGGGCTGCCGTTCGTGCACTTCGCCGAGGCGTGGCTTGAGTCGCGCCGGTACGAGGTGCGGCCGAGGACCTTGGAGGGATACCGGCGCGGGCTCTCGGTGCACGTCCTGCCCATGTTGGGACAGAGGGACATCGGGGCCGTGACGGCTGAGGACGTCCGGCAGGTGCGCAACCTGATGATCGATAAGAAGTTGTCGGCTTCAACCATTAAGAGCACCCTTCAGGTCGCGCGGGCTGTGTTCGAGTTCGGTATCGAGGCCCGCGCCATCAGCGACAACCCAGCGGCCAGCGCACTACGGCGCGGCGAGATCACTCCGTCACGACTGGGCCAACCGAAGTTCCGGGCTCACTTCCTCACGCCTGCTCAGGTGGAGACGTTGGCCGTCGCGCTGGCTGGCCGACCGCCCTACGACCTGATGGTTCGGTTCCTGGCCTACACCGGGCTGCGTGCTGGGGAGTTGGCCGGGCTGGACGTCGGAGACGTGACCATCCGACAAGGGCCACACGGTTGGGCGGGGAGCGTGCGCATCGCCAAGACGCGTCGCCGGACAGCTGACGGATGGGTGGAGTCAGCGCCCAAGACCGACAGCAGCGAGCGTCTCGTTGACCTGCCTGACTGGCTCGCTGAGGACCTGCACGTTTACCTCACCAACGCTCATCCCCAAGGCGACCGCCCACAGGCACCGCTCTTCCCCAACCGGCACAGGGGCGGCCTCACGCACGGCACGCCGGGGGACCCCGACGTCGCCAGGCACGGAGACGTTGATTGGGACGAGCCGGTTGAGCCAGGGGCGTTCAGACGGAACGTGCTGCAGCCAGCCGCGGCGAGCGTTGGGTTGCCAGCGCGACTGCGGCTTCACGACCTGCGTCACACCTTCGCGAGTATCGCCTTGGCTGCGGGAGCGGAGCCGTTCTGGGTGTCGACGCAGATGGGCCACAAGGACCTGGCCGTGACGCTCACTGTCTACGCGAAGTACATCCCCAACAACCGACCGAACCCGCTCAACGGTCGTCCGGGGGCGGTTGTCCGTCTGCGCGCGGTCTAGCCGCTACCTA
>Ga0116180_1004240_pt1 | contig 10466 bp, 18 predicted proteins | sample AD_UKC073_MetaG_FD_89804 | JGI IMG/M metagenome (GOLD analysis project Ga0116180, IMG submission 89804) | Active sludge microbial communities of municipal wastewater-treating anaerobic digesters from USA - AD_UKC073_MetaG | ecosystem: Engineered > Bioreactor > Anaerobic > Digestate | place: USA... | reverse complement strand
GGTAAGCCGGTCATCGGATTCAGCGCATACTCCCCGGCATTAACATCCCAATAGACTTTCGCAAAGAAGACGCCGCATGGTTTAAGCCACTGCGTAATCTTATCTCGGATCTTATACCGGGATTCCTGCTCATAATCTAGTGCCATCAAGAACTGGGTAGCCGCTTTGGCCGCGTCTTTGTCTTCGTCGTCGGTGGTCACCGGTCGCACGCGCGGAATGAGGGGGTTGGCTTTCACTCGGCCATCCACGCCGTTGGCAATCGTGATGATGTGCGGGTCGGGATATGTGATCAGGTCCTTTTTGACCCGGTCGCCGAAGTCGGGAATAAACTCACCGGCCAACAAATTCTTCACGGTGCCGGACGTCCGGTCTTTGTAGACTGCGAAGTTACCCTTCAGGATTTCATTCATATACTTCCAATGCTGTATCCTCGCCCGGTTTGCGGTCTTTTTGATGCGCTCCTGTAGCTCTGACCGGGTATCTTTCGGTCTATCGGCCACGGGGTATCACCCCCTTTCTATCCCTTTTGTCTGTCCACCACGACGGGGCCCATGATGGTATCAATCACCTCTTCGGTCGGTTCCTCCACTGGCACCTTTTGGGCCAAAGACGCCTGGGCCGCCGCCTCCGGGGCTTGAATCCGGTCTAATAGGTTGTCCATCTGCCGGAGGGTCACCTCCTGGTACCGATGAAAAGCGGTATAGTGCCCCTCATGATAGTCAATCTGCCGGGCCGCCGTAAGATACGCAAAAATAACCGCCGCCACTGAGACAATCACCAGGGCGATGGCCATAACGATGACTACGGATACCGGTACCATCAGTCAGTCCCCTCCGCCTTCGGGGTATCGGCCCGCTCCGCCAGGACATCCCGGACCATCCGGGAGATATCCGCAGGCAATTCGCGTAGCGTATCCAGGATCTCCATCACCCGCACCGCGGTAACCATCCCCAGCGCATGGGAAATGTTTCGGTAGTGGACGGCCGGGATGTAATGCCCCCGATATCGCAGCTCGCCGGTAGACGACGCCACCTGTATCGCCTCATCGATGATGTTTGCGCGGCTTCGTTCGGCGGCCAACTCCTTCTTCACTCTCTCAAACTCTGACAATAGTTTTTGGTACTCATCCGTCTTTTTCACATCGATTTGGACCTGCTCGGTCTCTTTGGTTTTCTTTGCCATACCAAATCCCTCCTATTCATACAAGGTCAAACGGGTCTATACCGCTATCGTCATGTTTTGCCTCCTCATCCAGGTACTGCGACCATATGCGATACTCTGGACTGCCTTTTTCAAACATCCTTTCCAGCTCCACTCGTCGGTGGTCTATCGGCCTCGCCGGGGCCGGTCTGCTCATCACGCCATACCGGACCGATTCCGGGGCATGGTCTTCACAGTTATCATCCACGTCGTTCGGGTTTCGCTCGCTCCGGACCAGCGCCGGGAGTGTCCGAATCAGGTTCGTGCATGTCGAAAACACTTTCAGATGCGCGTCCTGCTCCCCGTGCTCGTTGATGAACGGGTTCAGGAACTCATGCAGCTGAAACCATCCCGGCACCCGCCGGTGGTCCGCCCTCAGTATGCCATCCACGCCGTTTTCGATGAACGTCTCCACCCCCGATTTCCCCGTGTCCTGCCTCCGGTTCCAGAGGTCCGGACTGACTACCGTGTACTCTATCCGGCCTCGCTCGTCCTCCGGGGTCATCTCGACGATTTTCCGGGCCGCCTGCGAAAGTGTCAGGTCCGGCTGGTACAGCTCCCGGTATATGTAGCACCGGCCAGACTGGTCCACCGCCCACCAATAGCAGGCGGTCATATCCAGACCATAATCAATGGAACGGAACAACCGCCAATGCTCCGGTATCGGGAAAGGTTGTACGACGTGTATCTCACGCCGCCAACAAGAGAAATACTGCCCGGCAAATACGTCCCAGTCACCGTCCATGAGCATCTTCCGGTCAGCTTCCGGCAAGCTGGCCAGGCGCATGATGTAGCCGGGGTCTATCTCCATCAACCTTTGGTTGTCGGTGACTTTGGCGGGGATAAATAGACGCTTCCGGGGGCGGATACTCTCCGCTGGCACGCCCAGCGCCCGGACAGCCGCCACTACGTCCGGTTCCAGCGGCGCTTCCCATACCGTCTCTGGCGGCGCCGGGTCAATCCATCGTGATTTGACCCACACATGCCCCACGTTCCCCGGGTTGGTCCCGGCGATCACTTTCGGGCGCTGAATGGCCGGGTTCGTGGTCCGGTTCCGGGACAGCATATATAGATATTGCCGCTCCTGGAAGTGGGTCAGCTCGTCCCAGATGATGAGGCTATACTCTGCAGATTGGTATCGGACCTCGTCCCCCGCCTTGTCCAATGACCCGAACTGGAAGACTGAACCATTTCGGTACACCCACCGGTGTTTCGTCTCATGATATATTGCCACACTGGCCGGGATGAGCTCTTTCGACCGGGGGATAGGTTTTTGCTCCAGCTCCGGGTATGTCCGGCGGAGATACAGCACCCACGCTCCGGGAAACATGCGGCACCACATAATCCCCGCTATCAGTAGCGCATCGGTCTTTCCGCCGCCTGCCGCACCGCCGTACAGTATTTCGTCCGCGCCGTCCGGGTCCAACACTTCACGAAGAAACCGCTCTTGGCGCGGCTGTGCTTCCCAGATCATGCCTTGCCGCCTACCTCCTGCCCACCGATGATGATAGTCAGGCCCTCACCGCGCACCTCCGCAGATACGTGGTCCTTGAACCGATCCGGGTCACGAGACTTCAGCAGGAACATGAGCAGGTTGTCACTGTATTCCCGAATGTTTCCGACCACCCGGCCCTGGTAGTAATACGGCTTTTCATCCCCCTGGACCGCTCTCCGCCACGCCTCATACTCCATCGCGTCCGTGGCCGCCTGCTTCGCTTCCTTCGCGCGCTCGCGAAACTCGTCGTCGCCATTATACCAGTTATAATAAGTCTGGCGGCTTATGTTGGCTGCTTGGCACGCCGCAGATATGATGCCGGTCTGGGCGTATGCGGCCAAAAACGCTTCTTGTGTCTTTTTTCTTGTGTCTAGGTTGTCAACACTTGCTCGTGGCATTTCCCCTTCACCTCCTATTGTCAGAAAATTTAATCTTTTTCCCGCCCTGCATATGGGGGGTAATTGTTTTATCGATAAGTATTGACAACGCCATGACAACGTGGTATAATCAAGTCAACCAAATCCAAACCGGCCCGCCGGGAGCCTATCCCGGCACAATGAAAATATGAAATAAGGAGGAGTCAATATGGAAAAGACTGTCACCGTCCCGAAGTCAGCGCTGTACGAAGATGTATTCGCCGACGTCATCGAGACGCTCGCCGAACTCGCGCAGAAGGAAGAGATCCCCGCCTGGGGGAGCTACGACACGGAGAAGATCGAAAGATCGTATCCTATCGCCGACTACTACATCAGTCTCCACGCCGGTCCCACGGAGGCCCCCGGCCCGGTCGTCGCTACGGCCTACATCCACACCGTGGACGGCGAAGACCAGGCTGAGGTCACGATCACCTGGGAGGAGGCACCCATGACCGCCCGTGAGTTCCTCGTTTGGGCTGGCTACGAAGTGAATGAGGTCAGCCTCTTCGCGCTCACGCGGTACATCGCCGGAGACATAGACTACTCCCAGTTCCCGGACGCCGCCGTCGTCACCCAGGACGGGACACCTATCGCCGACTGCGCCGAGGAACCTGCTGAGTTCCATGCGTGGGTCCAGCGCTTTTGGAAGGATGAAGCCTTCCTGAATTCCTAGTTCTAACCCGGCCCGCCGGGAGCCTATCCCGGCCCGGCGACCATCCGGCCAACTGGCAGGTACGAGTTTTTTCAACCGCTTTTCAGCGGGGAGGTTTGAACGGTCCTGAAAATCGTTGAAAACCTGTAAGCGCTCCGGAGTGAAAGAAACCAAGGCCCGCCGGGAGCCTATCCCGGCCCGCTAGCCTACCTATAAGGAATGCCGATAACGGCAAAATAATTATAAGGAGGAAAATAGTATGCACGTGATTTCTATCGATTACATCGTTGGAAACGATGGCCAGCGGTACTCCATCCGCGATTGGGCTTCCGCCGGCATGGAGGCCGCCGAGGTGGACGCGAACGGGGTTGTGGGGCCTTACCATGAGGTCCATTGGTATTTGTTTTGCAAAAACTATGGCATTGACCCCGATGTTCTTTGCGGTGCCTGGCCCCCAGATGCCATCCTGGTGCTGGACGAAGATTATGGAGAGAAATTCCAGCTCTCTCCTGAAAACCCTAGCTATGAAGAGTACATCGGAGACCACCGCCTCCTTGTCACCTTAGAAAGGAAACATGTCCGCATGACTGTAGAGGTGGTAGGAGAAACCACCTCAACCTGCATATTCAACGAAACATATACAGATGCGTCTGCTTTCGAGCGAGATCTCCGATACTCCTACGAAAATTTAAAAGATGGGACATTTTAGCGCAGAGTGACGGGGCTTCATGCCCCGGTAATGCCCCACTCCGAAAGGGGTGCCGGTCACAAGGCCGGGAAGAAAGGAGGGAAAACCTTGAATATCGTGAACCTTACGCCCCACGCCCTGAACCTGATGCCAGCCGGACCGACCGGCCCGACGGTCACCATTCCGCCGTCCGGGCGGGTTGCCCGGTGCGAGGTTTACCGGAAGCAGGTGGATACCGTCACCGTGGACGGGATTACCGTCCCGGTGAATCAGACCCGGTTTGGAGCGGTGTCTGACCTGCCCGACCCGCGTCCGGGTATCGTCTTTCCGGATACCATCTATGTGGTATCCGCAATCGTCGCCCAGGCCGTCCCCGACCGGTGGGACGTATTCGTCCCGGACGACGTCGTCCGAGACGACCAGGGCCGGATTATTGGGGCCCGTGCCCTGGCACACGTATAGGCCCGCCGGGAGCCTATCCCGGCAAACAATAAAGATAGGAAGTGCATAATATGAAAGACTATATCCAAGTCCGAATAGATAGAAGTCTAAAAGACCGTTTCCGGCGTGTGGCCGAGGAACAAAATCCCGGCCTCCCCAAAGACCGGGTAATGTCTACGGTCATCCGAGAGATGATCGTAGCATATATTCATAAATGGGAAAAAAAATAGACCGGAACCCGGTCTTTTTTTTGCACATAAAAATATCCCCACCCGTGGGCAGAGGTGCTTAAACCCCTCGCTATACCGGCGGGTGGAGACAACAAGCTCTATTATAAGTATAGCAACGGTTTGGGTTTGTGTCAACCTGTTTTTTCCGCGCTCCCTTGTTTTTTATCCCTGATAATTCGTCAGCGTCCACGGCCCTTTCTCGTGTTTCCTCTTCCGGGACCGCCCGGACCGCGACCGGCCATTCCTCTTCAGCGCCAGTATCCGCGCCCGTTCTTCCGCATCAATCCGCTTGTCTATCATCCATTGTGGATCCCCTCGGCGGAACTCGGAGCCACAGTCAGGACATTGCCACCGTTCTATGGTCTCACGGTTCAGTTTCCCGCCACAGATACAGGAGGCAAAATAACGCTGGAATTCCGCTTCACAAAGTTTGCAGACCCACATTTTTTTCGGAACCGGCAACATGTCCGAACCGCAAAGTCGGCATAACATAGTGTTCTTGGCCATGTCCTCCCCCCCTTTTATGTAAGCCCATATGAGATAAAGAACAATGGTTAACGCGGCTAATCCGGCCCCGACGTGTAGCAATCCATCTATAACTACCCATGCGATAACACACCACCACCCTTTTCTCCGTACTCTTTAACTGCCTGCCGGACCTTCTGTTCCCAATCAGGGTCATCGGTCCAGGCCCAGCAATCCCGGTCCCTGCCGATGTTTTTTATGAGAACCCGGCACCAACCGGAAAGAGTTCTTTTTTGGCAAGTGTCGCACCGACGGCCACCCCTCTCGTCTGTGTCTTTCTGTTTTTCGAGGGATTTAATCTCTTTCATGTTCGCACCTCCATCAGTTCTGAATTGTCGTAGATGTTGCCGATTACTTCCACGCTTTTTACCTCTTCAAGAGCAGGTTTTATCTTTGTTTTATATATCCGAGGGGGATCGTTAGGCTTCTCTCGGAAAAAGTAAGTGTCAAAATTTAATTCATTTTCCGTGTCAACATAATACACACTCACTTTATCGTAAGGGTATTGAGTCTTACCCCACTTAACTACCCCGATACTAACAACATCTGCATATTTGTAATGTGTGAGATTTTTACATCTACCTATGGAGCCTATGGTCCGTCCTTCTCCCACGCACTCTCTGGTAACAACTTTTACAATATCCCCTTTATAAATCTCCCTGCCGTTCTTACCTTTTAGTCCGGTGTATTGCCCGACGGTTTCGGGGTCGACTTCCACAAAACAATCCTCGCAGGTGAAATATTCTTCGTCGTTGTCGCAAGTGTTAAAGCAACTGTCGCAGTTGTCGGTAGTTACGATATGTGTCACTGGTTCGCCGGTGTCCTCGCGTTTGTATAGGCTGTTTACTAGGCTCCCAAATACCCATTTACCGTTATCTTTCCGCTTCCCGCGGAATTTGATCTCTTTCATAATTGCACCTCCTCAGTCCGGCCCATCGCTCGTCTTGCTGTCCGGCTTTGTAAAAACTTAAGTTCCGGGTCGCGGGTTAACCTGCCAACCAAGATCGCTATGTTCATCTGTCACACTCCTTATATGCTTTGATAAATTCCGCCGCTACTTTGGGGTCGTTATCGTTGTAGTAGTTCACGCCTCCACCTCCTTTGGAAACTTCATAAATGCCATCCAATGCGTATTATTGTGTTTCCCACTTCTGTGCCCGAAAAGCGGTTCGGCTTTAATTGCGTCCAGCACTTGCTTTAATGGAATTTGCACCTCAGACCATTTGAAAATCAGCGTCCCGTAGTCATCTAATACCCTCATACACTCCCAAAATCCATCATGTAGCATCTGCGGCCAATCATCTTCAAGGCATCCATATTTAAGCGCCATCCATGAAGATTTGCCAGCCCTCGTTAAGTGGGGAGGGTCAAACACAACCAATTTAAACGACTTGTCCGGGAAAGGCAGGTTGGTAAAGTCACAAACCATGTCCGGTTTAATCTCGATATAGCGGTTTTTGTAATATTCATGATACGGAACTACCCTTTTATCGCAAAATAGAACGTTTGGGTTCTTTTTATCAAACCAGAATATCTTTGCGCCGCAACACGCATCTAGTATTGGTTTCATACCTCCACCTCTTCCCGTTGTAGTAGTTCACTTGCCCCGCCTCTCTTGGTCCGCAATCCATTTCTGAATGTGCTTTCTGAAGCATTTAAAACATACATCGCCATCCGAAGTAGCATACGGAATGTAAGCCGACACTCTAACCCGCATTTTGTAAACCAAGTCCATGGAGTAGGCAAACGGGATTTCAATAGTTCCTACAGGTTCACACTGTTCGCAGCAAACATCGCATGTATGCCACTCTTTGATTTTTTGATGTTTTGCCATCTTAAACAACCCCCAGTTTTTTCGCTTTGGCAAAGATCCCCTCCACGCGCCGCACGTGCGCTCTGGGCGAGAATATCGCACTCATGTGATCACCTCATCAATTGAATTTTTGGCTCCCGATCCTCCGCCATATCGTATCTCCTCCCGCCGCCGCCTCAGCCATGAACAGGGCAGTAATCGCGTCCGGGCTATTCCCGAACGGGACTTTCAATATTCCGATCACCGTCGGGACCTTAGTCCCGCCCAACCGAGCGCACCGGCGGCCAAGATGTTTCCGGCATACCAACTCACACCGCGCCTTTCGGCACTCGGCCTGTTCCGCGTCCCCTGCTCGTTCGTGTTTCCTCGCCAAATCCAAGAAGTATAGGCCTTTCGCCAGCCGCCGCGCCGTCCAAGTGTCGGTTGGTATGTCCATCATTTTGTGCCGGGAGATAATATCCAACTCCCAGCGGTCTATTCCCCTTTGCCATCCCATAGATACCCCCCCTTCAATCTATTTCCGTAACCTCTATCTCCGTCCGCGGCTCGTTGGGGTCTACATCCCCATCCACCGTCAACCTGATATGCCCGAAGCTGTCATCCTCGATAATCCCTATTTGCACCAGCCCGTCAATCAGTCCCTTCGCTCCGCCGCCGGTGTAGTTGTCCGGGTCACGGCGGCAACGGTCTGGGAAATAATATTTAATTGAAACATGGGCTTTTTGGAAGGGCTTGTCTGGTCTTTCTTTGCAATACCATTTGATTAATGCTGCTTTTTCTTGCAAGGCTCTGTGTCGCTCGTAACGGTTCATTCGTAACATTACGTTCTGCGATTCCGGGATAACCGGGATAACAATCTTAACCCTTTTAACCACGTCCATCCCTCCCTCAATCGAACCCGTAACATTCCGGGCATATGCATGGTCGCATTGTGCTTCACATTGGATACATATTTGCCTTCCCTCCGGGACGTAATCGCCGCAACAGACGCATTGCACGCTCGTTCACCTCCTAATACGGTTCCATAGCCACTTGCTATAGTCCCGATTCATTGCCTTGTATTTCTGTCTGGTGTCAGCCCAGTTCCGGTTTTTCCAAAGCCACCGAATACAGAACCAGTAATAGAATATCGCGCTCATGGTTTTAACCTCCAATCCTCCCAGTTCATCTCAATCCCTACACACATCTCATTTAGCCGGGAGACTATAGCCCCTGCAGTCTCGGCGTTGTTTTTGACCGTCAGCCGATCCTGTAGCCGATCTATGTCGTAATTGGTCGTTACAATCACGGGTAAAAGATTCTCGTACCTGGCATTGATGATGGTATAGAGTTTTTCCAGCACCCACTCATTAGGCCGCTCTTTGCCCAGGTCATCGATGACAAGCAGGTCGACGGTGCTGTATAGGTCAATGAGTGAGTTTTCGGTTTCTTTGAGCTCGCCGTCATAAGCGCCCTTAATCTTCGATAGCAGCCCGATCATGGTGTTCATGATGACCGGCGTCCCTTTGTTGATCAGCTCGATTGTAATAGCCGCCGCCAGATGGGTCTTGCCGGTTCCTTTGGTCCCGGACATCATGAGACCGATGCCTTTTTCTTTGTAGGTCTCGAACTTCTCGGCGTATTTTTTTGCCGATTCAAAGGCTTTTTTGTTCTCGGGAGTCAGTTTCCATGTCGCAAAGGTCCGGGTCATAAAGCGCTTTCCAAGCTGGCTCATGTCGAAGAGTTTTCGCACCCGCTCTTGGAGCAGGGCTTTTCTGGCGGCTTCCTCTTCTGCGATGCGTTGTTTTTCTTTCTCGGCTTCGAGTTTTTCCTTATGTTTCGCGGATTCGGCGCATATACATTCCTGCCAGCCTGTCCACTCGACGATCTCGCCTCTCATCATTGCCCGCCGGCCAACCGGGACGAGTGTTCTTTCGCAAAATTCGCAGCGTTTTTCTTTCGGTGGTTCGTAGCGAAACGCAAACCCCAGATTCCGGGCCTTCCCGGGCGTAATCCCGATTGTGGGCAGGTCCATGATTTCAGAAATCGTCAAGGGTCTTGCTGTAGAATCGTTTTGCGGCATCGCTCTTTTCAGGATGTCTGCGATCGGTTCCAATCTCGCCACCTCCCTTTAGTTCCCCTTCAATGGCCGCCCGAAAGTAACCGAATGATTTGATCTTGTCCCCGTCGTATTTGGGCCTGAATCGTGCGTGTATCTCACGCATTAGTTGGATGATTTGGTCGGCGTCCGCCAGCTTCAAAACTTCCTGCATGTCCTGGACGTCAAGAGGGCTTTCCGGCCGTCCGGTTAGTTCGGTATAGGCGGAGGCGATTTTGACCCAGTCGTTGTTATGATCATCTATATCCTTTAATTTAGTTTCCTTTAGTTTACTTTGTGGGTTTTCAGGTGTAGTTACACCGTCTGGTGTAGGTTTTACGGCGTAGAAACTCGGTCTTGACGGGGTTTCCATCCGTCGGTTACGGTAAACATCAGATATTCCGTTAACAAAGTTTTGGGACCAGACGACCCGGTGGTTCTCCCATAGATCCTGGTCTATGGCATCCAACCGGGCCAATAGATCGAGTATTTCCTGACACTTACTATCGCTTAGGTGGGTTTTTGCCTGTAGAAACTCCCAATCCGCTGGGTTTTCTAGGTGTAGAAAATGCCCTTCGGTGCTCCCCAACTGTTCCAGCAGTTTAAACCAGAAAGCATATCCATCGTTCCCGTATTTTTGTTCAAGGATGAACATCGTTTTTCCGTGATTACATTGGTGGGGGAAATAATCAACCGTCCTTTTTTTGGGCCGTGCCATCCCTCACCGCCTCCCTTTTAGTCAAAGCTGGGAGCAGGGCGCCACAATAGGCGCCTGCTCTTTCTAAATCAGACAGAACGGAGACCGTGCCTTAATAAGGCCAATTTAAATCCTCATCCCAAATGTTTTTGATGCGATCCTCGTCATCGAAATTGCTATTGACGCGGTATCCACAATCAAAGCACTCGTAACCATTAAAGGCATGATATCC
>Ga0116180_1004239_pt1 | contig 10477 bp, 8 predicted proteins | sample AD_UKC073_MetaG_FD_89804 | JGI IMG/M metagenome (GOLD analysis project Ga0116180, IMG submission 89804) | Active sludge microbial communities of municipal wastewater-treating anaerobic digesters from USA - AD_UKC073_MetaG | ecosystem: Engineered > Bioreactor > Anaerobic > Digestate | place: USA... | reverse complement strand
TCCAGCACACCCGACAGGCGCTCAAATTTTCCACGAACTTTGCTGATGATGTCCTCTTTATCCATGAGGATATCATGCGTTCAGCGAGCTAACTTGTACAACTTATTTTTTGACAGGCCCTTAATGAATTGGCATTGGATATCTTCGCGATTCCATGCACGGTGTTCTGCGTGGTCGGTGTCATCAATGCCTTCAACATGATCGACGGCCTCGACGGCCTGGCCGGCGGTCTGGGGCTGATCGCTGCGGGCTGGCTGGTTGCCCTGAGCCTGACCGATCCGGATGCCTATCCCGGCGCTGTCAGCGGGTTGCTGCTGCTGATCATGGTCATCGCTGGCTTCCTGGTCTACAACCTGCGTCATCCCTGGCGGGCGCGGGCTAGCGTCTTCATGGGCGATGCCGGCAGCACCATGCTCGGATTCGCCTTCTGTTGGTTCATGGTCCACCTGTCGCAAGACCCACGGGCAGTGATGACGCCGATCACGGCCGTCTGGATCCTGGCCGTGCCGTTGATGGATACGGTCACTCTGATGGTCAGTCGGATGCGCGCTGGCCAGAGTCCGTTCTGTCCCGACCGTCGACATTTGCACCATCTATTGCTCAGCTACGGTTTTTCGGACGGCCAAGTTACCGCCATCCTGCTCGGGACCGCATTCACGAGCGGGGCCGTCGGCGCTGGCGCCTACTGGCTGGGTATCCCCGAGCATCAGCAATTCTACGCGTTCATGACCCTATTCCTGCTGTACTACGGGATCACGACCCGGATCTGGAGGAAACGCGCAAATGCCGCAGCCGCTGTCGACCCGGATCGCCGGCAACCGCCGATCAGCAAGTCCGACGGCTCCGCAAATCTGCTCCAGGCAGTACCGCAACAAAACGAGCCGTGATCGTTCCATTCAGCCGTCGAGTGCCCGACTGATCGCGAAGGGCGCGAACGCCTGACAGACCGGCATCACTTCCACCCGGTTGACATTCACGTGCGCCGGTCGGGTGGCGACCCAAAACACGATATCGGCAATATCCTCCGGGCCAAGCGGCCGGGTTCCCTCGTAGACCTGACCAGCCTTGGCGCTATCGCCTTTGAACCGCACCAGGGAAAATTCGCTTTCCGCCAGACCAGGTTCGATATTGGTCACCCGCACCCGCGTTCCCAGCAAATCGGCGCGCAGATCAAGGGAAAACTGCTTGACGAAAGCCTTGGTGCCGCCATAGACATTACCACCGGGGTATGGATAGCTACCCGCCACCGAACCGATATTGACGACATGGCCACGATTGCGCTCGACCATGCCGGGCAAAATGGCGCGGGTGCAATACAGCAAGCCCTTGATATTAGTATCCACCATATCGTGCCAATCCTGCATATCGCAGCGCTGCGCCGGCTCCAGCCCCAGCGCGAGCCCAGCGTTGTTGAGCAGCAGATCGACAGCAGCGAATTCATCCGGCAAGGCTGCTACAGCAGCATTCACCGCCGCCTCGTCGCGCACATCAAGCGGGAAGGCGTGAACCGGGACGCTAGCAGCCAGCTCGGCCCGCAAGGATTCCAGGCGATCCTGACGCCGGCCGCAAATGATCAATTTCCAGCCATGGGTGGCGAACAGGCGGGCGCAAGCCGCGCCAAATCCGGACGTCGCGCCGGTCACGAAAGCAATATTGGCCATTGATTTTTCCTCTGATTTTGGAGTGAAGGTTCAGAGCCTGTTCTTTCGGGGATCGAAGGCATCCCGCACCGCCTCGCCGACGAACACCAGCAGGCTCAGCATCAGGGCCACCACCACGAACCCGGAAATGCCCAACCATGGCGCTTGCAGATTGTCCTTGCCCTGGCGCAATAGATCGCCCAGCGAGGCCGAACCCGGTGGTAATCCCAAGCCAAGAAAATCCAGTGCCGTCAGCGCGACAATGGAACCGGACAGGATAAACGGCATGAAAGTCAGCGTTGCCACCATCGCGTTCGGCAACACATGCTTGAACATGATCCGCCCATCTTTCATCCCCAGGGCGCGGGCAGCGCGGACATAATCGAAATTGCGGGCGCGCAGAAACTCCGCCCGCACCACCCCAACCAGCGAAGTCCAGCCAAACAGCATCAGGATAAACAGCAGGGTCCAAAAACCGGGCGTCACCACGCTGGAAATGATGATCAGCACGAACAACTGCGGCAAACCGCCCCAGATTTCCAGAAAACGCTGGAGCAATAAATCGACCCGACCACCGAAGTAGCCCTGTACCGCGCCCGCCGCCACCCCAATCAGGGAGGAACTCAGGGTCAGCAATAGACCAAACAGCACCGAGACCCGTAAGCCGTAGATCAGGCGCGCCAAGACATCGCGACCCTGATCGTCGGTACCCAACCAATTCTCGGCCGAGGGCGGGGCGGGAGCCGGGACTGGGAGCTGATAATTGACGGTGTCGTAGCGAAAGCGGATGGGTGGCCACAGCATCCAGCCGTGCTCGTCGATGAGCTGGGCTAGATAGGGATCGCGGTAATGGGCCTCGCTGGGAAAAACGCCACCGAAATCGGTTTCGGCGTAATCCTTGAGAACCGGAAAATAAAAGGAGTTCTGGTAATAGATCAGCAGCGGCCGGTCGTTGGCGATGAACTCCGCGCTCAAGCTCAGCCCGAACAACAGCAGAAACAGCCACAGCGACCAGCAACCGCGCCGATTCGCTCGAAATTGCGCCAATCGGCGGCGCGTCAGCGGACTGAGATGGAACCGTGGCAAAGCCATTCAGCGCAGCGGAAACTAACGGCGGAATCCCGAAGTGATCGGATAGCGCCGGTCCCGCCCGAAGGCGCGCGGGGTAATCCGGACTCCTGGCGCGGCCTGGCGGCGTTTGTACTCGTTCAAGATCACCAGTCGCGCCACCCGCTCGACCGTGGCCTGATCGAAACCAGCCGCGATCAGTTCTTCCACCGAATGATCTTCTTCGACATAGCCATGCAGAATGGCATCCAGCACTTCATAAGGCGGCAGACTGTCCTGATCGGTCTGATCGGGGCGCAGCTCGGCCGAGGGCGGCCGGTCGAAAACCCGCTGTGGAATGACCGGTGACTGACGATTGCGCCAAGCCGCCAGCCGGTACACCATGGTCTTCAACACATCCTTGATCGGGGCGAAACCGCCGGCCATGTCGCCGTACAGGGTCGAGTAACCGACCGCCGTCTCGCTCTTGTTGCCGGTGGTCAGCACCAGCTTGCCGGTCTTGTTGGAAATCGCCATCAGCAACACGCCCCGGCAGCGGGCCTGCAAATTCTCCTCGGTCGTGTCGGACGGCAAACCCGCGATGAGCGGCTCCAGAATCTGCAGGAACGCCAGAAAAGCCGGCTCGATCGGCAAAACGTGATAGCGCACGCCCAATGCCTGGGCTTCGGCCTCGGCATCGGTGTTGCTCATGTCAGCGGTATAGCGCGACGGCAACAAAACCGCTTCGACCCGCTCTGGCCCCAGGGCATCGACCGCGATCGCGAGGGTCAGCGCCGAGTCGATACCGCCGGACAAGCCCAGCACCACGCCAGGAAATCCGTTCTTCTCGACGTAATCGCGCACCCCCAACACCAGCGCTCGATAGATGCCCTCCTCCAATATCGGCTCTGCGACCACCTCTCCCGGCATTGGCGTCACCGCGCGGGCGGACGCCTGGAAATCCACCGGATACAGGCCCGCCTCGAACAAGGGCGCCTGGTGAGTCAGCACGCCATCGGCGCTCACTACCAGCGAGCCGCCATCGAACACCAGCTCATCCTGTCCACCCAGCAGATTGACATAGACGATGGGAATCCCACCCTCCTGCACCCGCTGACGCAATACCGCCACCCGCTGGTCACCCTTGCCGGCGTGATAAGGCGAGGCATTGAGATTGACCAGCAGTTGCGCACCCGCCGCCGCGGCCTGTGCAACGGGACCCGGCAGCCAGACATCCTCGCAGACGGTCATACCGACCCGGACGCCAGCCACCTCGAATACGGTTGGATCGGCCCCCGGCACAAAATAGCGCTTCTCGTCGAACACGCTGTAGTTGGGCAGCAACTGCTTGTAATAGGTGGCCCGCAATTGGCCATCCGCCAGCGCCACGGCCGCATTGCGCAAACCTTCCGGGGTAGGCAGCGGACAACCGAGCACGGCAACGATACCGTGGATTTCGCGACAGAGCCGCTGCAACGTCGGCTCGATTTGCTGAATGAAACCGGGGCGCAACAGCAGATCTTCCGGCGGGTAGCCGGTCAGAGTCAGTTCGGGAAATACGATCAGATCCGCTGCCAGCCGTTCGCGCGCTTCCTGGGCGGCAGCGATGACCTTGCCGGCGTTGCCTGGGATGTCGCCGACCAGAAAATCCAGCTGGGCCATGACGACCCGGAGCGATGAGGATATGTCAGTCATGGGTTTCTACCGGAGCCGAGAACAGCGTGCCCACCGTGGCTGGCGATGAACACGTTCGAAAGACGATGCGGCGGATGCCAGCCCGCCTCAGGATCCGGCGCGAAGCCCTTGCAGTCCCTGGAGAAGGATTCCGCGCTTGGATGACAGCGATCCGGCGCATGGAACCCATGCTTCGTTGCGATAGGTCACCGCCCGCTGTCTTCCGATGGAAAGAGCGGCGGGCGGGTGAATGCATCAGCTGAAGAACGACTTCATCGCCTCGCCGATATCGGCCGGCGAGCGGACGATCTTGGCGCCAGCCGCTTCCAGGGCCGCGAACTTGTCCTTGGCCGTGCCCTTGCCGCCCATGATGATGGCGCCGGCATGACCCATGCGCTTGCCGGGAGGCGCGGTGACGCCCGCGATGTAGGCCACCACCGGCTTGGAGATGTTGGCCTTGATGAAGGCCGCGCCTTCTTCTTCGGCGCTGCCGCCGATCTCACCGACCATCACGATGCCTTCGGTCTGCGGATCGTCCTTGAACAGTTTCAGCACGTCCACGAAGCTCATGCCGTGGATCGGATCGCCGCCGATGCCGACGCAGGTGGACTGTCCCAGACCGGCCTGGGTGGTCTGATAGACCGCCTCGTAGGTCAGGGTGCCGGAGCGCGACACGATGCCGATCTTGCCGGGCATGTGGATATGGCCGGGCATGATGCCCATCTTGCAGGCGCCGGGGGTGATGACACCTGGGCAGTTGGGACCGATCAGATAGACGTCGGGATAGTTGTTGGTCAGTACCGCCTTGACCTTGAGCATGTCCATGACCGGAATGCCTTCGGTGATGCAGGCGATGACCTTGATGCCAGCGTCGGCCGCTTCCAGGATGGCGTCGCCGGCGAACGGGGCCGGGACGTAGATCATGGTGGCGTTGGCGCCGGTTTCGGCGACGGCTTCATACACGGTGTTGAAGACCGGCTTGCCCAGATGGACGCTGCCGCCCTTGCCGGGGCTGATGCCGCCGACCAGGTTGGTGCCGTACGCAATGGCCTGCTCGGAGTGGAACGTGCCCTGCGAGCCGGTGAAACCCTGGCAAATGACTTTGGTGTTCTTGTCGATCAGAATACTCATGGTGCGCGATTTCCCTTGATAGGTAAGAGGGCTGGCTGGTCCGGCTTATTGAGCGGCCGCAGCCACCGCCAACTTGGCGGCGCTGGTCAGGTCGTCGGCGGCCATGATGTTCATGCCGGACTTGGCCAGCATCTCGCGCCCGGCCTCCACGTTGGTGCCCTGCAACCGCACCACCACAGGCAGGGTCAGCCCCACCTCCTTGACAGCGGCGATGATACCCTCGGCGATGGTGTCGCAACGGACGATACCACCGAAGATGTTGACCAGAATGGCCTTGACCTTGGAGGAGGACAGAATCAGCTTGAAGGCCCGCGCTACCCGCTCAGCGGTTGCGCCGCCGCCGACATCGAGGAAGTTGGCCGGCTCGCCGCCATGCAGCTTGATCACGTCCATGGTGGCCATCGCCAGACCGGCGCCGTTGACCATGCAGCCGATGTTGCCATCCAGCGCGACATAGTTGAGGCCGATCTCGTGGGCAATGTGCTCGCGTTCGTCTTCCTGGGTGGGATCGCGCAGCTCGGCGGTATCCTTATGACGATACAGGGCGTTGTCGTCCAGGCTGACCTTGGCGTCCAGCGCCATCAACTGGCCTTCGGTGGTCACGATCAACGGGTTGATCTCGACCATGCTGCAGTCTTTTTGCACAAACAGGTTGTAGATGCCGCCCAGTACCTTGACCAGCTGGTCGATCTGCTTCTTGTCCATGCCCATCTTGAAGCCCATATCGCGGGCTTGATAGGGCTGCACGCCGGCGATGGGATCGACGGTCAGGGTCAGGATCTTCTCGGGCGTCTTGGCGGCGACTTCTTCGATATCCATGCCGCCTTCGGAGGAACCGATCAGAATAATGCGTTTCTTGCTGCGATCCACCAGACAGCTCAAATAATATTCCTTGGCGATGTCCACACCATCCTGAATCAGCGGGCAATGGACCTTCACCGCGTCTGGACCGGTCTGATGGGTGTGCAGGATCGAGCCGAGCAGACGGCCGGCCTGGGCTTCCACATCCTGGATGGAGCGGACGAACTTGACGCCACCCGCCTTGCCGCGACCGCCAGCATGGACCTGGGCCTTGACCACCCAGGGTCCGCTGGGCCGGATCTCCTTGGCTGCCTCGATCGCTTCCTGCTGCGAGGTTGCCTTGATGCCGGCTGGGATCGCCACGCCGAACTGATGAAGGAGCTCTTTTGCTTGATATTCGTGCAGGTTCATGCGATTTACATCCCCCTTTTCTAGTGAGGTTGCGATTATATCCCGAAACGCCCCGATCTTCACGCGTTCACGGCGAGCCGGAATCCTGGCCGCGCCATCCCGGCGTAGCGCGGCTAAAATTATAATCGTGAATCCACCCCAGCAGAACCGCTCCATGCAGAGGAACTCTCTCCACGGCCCGCGCCATCATGACCACGACCGATGCCTTATCTAAACTCCACGGCGATGTCATTCACGATCGACGACACCTCTGGGTGGTGTTTCGGGCGTCCAACATCTATCGCTTGATTCTGGCGACACTGTTGCTGGTGGTATTCATGGCCGATAGCCAGAATCAATTGTTCGGTAAACAGGACCCACGGCTGTTCCTGGCCACTGCTGGAACCTACATGGCGCTGGCCGTGATCGCCATCGTCGGCAGCTACTGGCGACGGCCGCGCTTGATGGTGCAAGCCCACTTGCAAATACTGATCGATCTGCTGGCGCTGACCCTCATGATCAGCGCCTCGGGCGGCTTGTCCAGCAGCCTAAACAGCCTGCTGATCGCTGCCGTGGCCGCCGGCAGCATCCTGCTACCGCTGGCCTCGTCATTGGCGTCGGCGGCGCTGGGTTTCTTTCTGCTGACAGGCGCCTGGCTCCTGGATTGCTGGGAAACGGCGCTCCGGCTCGAACGGCTTGGGCGTGGACCGGGCGGCTGGCCTGGCCTCTGGGACCAGTTGCACAGCTCGGCCGATGATCTGGTCCGATTGGGGGTGCTGGGCGCCGTGCTGTTCATCGCCGCCCTGCTGACCCATGCCTTGGCCGAGCGGGCTCGGCGCGGAGAGGCGCTGGCCCGACAGCGCAGTCAGGAATTGCTGCAGATCGCCGAGCTGAACCAGGGCATCATCCGTCACCTACAAAACGGTATCGTGGTGATCGACACCGACAACCGGGTCCAACTGCTGAACGACACCGCCCGGACCCTGCTCGGTTGTGCGCAGGCCAGACCCGGCATGGCAGTGAGCGAGCTGTCCCTGCCGCTGGCCCAGCAACTGCAGGCGTGGCAAACCAGCGGTGGGTTTGAGAGCAGCGCGTTCCGCCCGGCGGACCACCGGCCGGAATTGATTCCGCGCTTCACTCGGCTCAGCGGCCGTCAGGCGACAAACATCATGGTCATGCTGGAAGACTCTGAGCAAACAGCCCAACAATTGCAACAGATCAAGCTAGCCGCGCTGGGACGGCTGACCGCCGGCATCGCCCATGAAATCCGCAATCCGCTAGCTGCCATCAGCCATGCCGCGCAATTGCTGCTGGAAGCGACCCAGTCCGTCGGCCACACCCAGCAGCGCCTGAGCCAGATCGTTTACGATAATGTCAAGCGCGCCAATCGCATCATCAGCGACGTGCTCGATCTGGCTCGCCGCGATCGCGTCAAACCGGAATGGCTGGTGCTCGACCCTTGGCTGGAAGCCTTCAGGCATGACTTCCCACGAGGGCTGGATGGGCCAGCCCCTGAGTGGGGTCAGCAGGTGGAACCCGCCGATCTGACGATTAGCTTCGATTCCAATCAGCTGCAACAAATCCTGTGGAACCTATGCACCAACGCCTGTCTGCACGGCACCCGCTCCGGCGAAATCCCGCACATCGAATTGCACGCGGGACTGGAAGGCAATAGCGGTCGGCCCTTTCTGGACGTGCGGGATGCAGGGCCTGGCGTATCTGTCGAAAACATCAGTCACCTGTTCGAGCCGTTCTTTACCACCCGCACCACGGGGACTGGCTTGGGACTGTATCTTGCGCGGGAATTGTGCGAGGCCAACCGAGCTCAACTACAATATCGCCCTCCACCCGAAGGCGGTGGTTGTTTCCGCATCACTTTCACGGTCGCAAATCCGGTCATGGAGGCCAATTGATGGATGCATGCAATGCCCTGATCGTGGATGACGAAGCCGACATCCGCGAATTGATCGAGATGACCTTGCTACCCATGGGGGTGACCTGCCATGCGGCGGAAACCCTGGGTGAGGCGCGCGCCCTGCTCAAGCGGCGGACGTTCAATTTCTGCATCACCGACCTGCGTTTGCCGGATGGCAGCGGGCTCGATCTGGTGGCGCACATCCAGAAGCATCACCCCAGCCTGCCCGCCGCTGTGATCACCGCCCACGGCAATGTCGAAACCGCCGTCGAGGCGTTGAAACTGGGGGCTTTCGACTTCGTGTCCAAACCCTTCGAACTGACCGCGCTGCGCAATATGGTGGCGACCGCGCTGCGGCTGAATCGAAATGGCGACCGGCGACCGGCCGAAAACCGCCCTACTCTGCTAGGCCAGTCAAATGCGATGGCCGAAGTGCGGGGCCTGATCGCCAAGCTGGCGCGCAGCCAGGCACCGATCATCATCAAGGGCGAATCCGGCACCGGCAAGGAATTGGCAGCGCGCCTGATCCACCTGTCCGGACCGCGGGTCGAGCGCCCGTTCGTGCCGGTCAACTGCGGAGCAATCCCCGAGCACCTGATGGAAAGCGAGCTGTTCGGCTACAAGAAGGGCAGTTTTACCGGTGCCATGCAGGACAAGGCGGGATTGTTCCAGGCCGCCCAAGGAGGCACCCTGTTCCTGGACGAGGTGGGAGAGCTCCCTGCGCATATGCAGGTCAAGCTGCTGCGCGCCATCCAGGAGCGCGCGGTGCGACCGGTGGGCGCGCAGGCCGAGATCCCCATCGATGTGCGGATTCTCAGCGCCACCCACAAGGATCTAGCGGCATTGGTGCGCAATGGCTTGTTCCGCCAGGATCTGTTCTACCGCTTGAACGTGATCGAACTGCGCTTGCCCAGCCTGCGCGAGCACCCGGAAGACATTCCAGAGTTGGTCGACGCCATCCTCGAACGCCTGACCCGACAAACGGGCCTGGCGCAACCCCGACTGTCGCCCACGGCGCTGGCGGCGCTACAGGATTACCCCTTTCCCGGCAATATCCGCGAACTGGAAAACATTCTGGAGCGAGCCTTTACCCTGTGCGAAGACGCCGTGATTCAGCGCGAGGACTTGCTGTTGCCGGCCGGCGCATCGATCTCGCTGCCATCGCCAGCGCCATCGATAGCGGTCCCGTCGTTCCAGGAAATGGCCGACGACGAACCCTTCTCTCCGCCGGCCGAGATGGAGCCCAAAACGATCCCTTATCCACCGACTCCGGTGGTGAACGATCTGGAAGGGTATCTGGAAGGTCTGGAGAAAGCCGCCATCCTGCGCGCATTGGAAGCGACCCGCTACAACAAGACCGCCGCCGCCGAAAAGCTGGGCATCAGCTTTCGGGCTTTGCGCTATCGGTTGAAGAAGTTGAAGCTGGATTGAAAGCACTGGCGCATTGAAGAAAATGAATTTCGCTACAATCCATTGAGATTTGTGACCAAATCTGTCAATTCACGTCTTTCATGGGCATTTTGCCTGCCTAGCACCCGAACGATCCCAGCGTCCCAATGTAAAGTCATTGCGCATTTTATCTATGATTTTCATGATATTATAAATATCATGTCACTATTGACTTTTGCCATGGCACGCCTAGTGCTTATCCAAAGGCTACAACGGGACGGCAAGAGTCGCTCTCGATTTGCTCTCAGTCTCCGACTGAGTTTCCTAGAAGATGTATTGTTAAGGAGTACCCCATGAAGAAGTTCCAGCAAGGCTTCACCCTGATCGAACTCATGATCGTCGTGGCGATCATCGGTATCTTGGCTGCCATCGCGATTCCCGCGTATCAGGATTACACTATCCGTTCACAGGTTACTGAAGGTCTGAATCT
>Ga0116180_1004237_pt1 | contig 10485 bp, 10 predicted proteins | sample AD_UKC073_MetaG_FD_89804 | JGI IMG/M metagenome (GOLD analysis project Ga0116180, IMG submission 89804) | Active sludge microbial communities of municipal wastewater-treating anaerobic digesters from USA - AD_UKC073_MetaG | ecosystem: Engineered > Bioreactor > Anaerobic > Digestate | place: USA... | reverse complement strand
GCTGACCGAAGAGACCGGCACCACCATCGACATCGGCGAAGACGGCACCATCACCATCGCCAGCACCGACGCCGCCAAGGCCGACCACGCCCGCCGCCGCATCGAGGAGATCACGGCCGAGGCCGAGGTGGGCAAGGTCTACGAAGGCCCGATCACCAAGATCCTGGAATTCGGCGCGCTGGTCAACATCCTGCCCGGCAAGGACGGCCTGCTGCACATCAGCCAGATCGCGCACGAGCGCGTGGAGCGGGTGGGCGACTACCTGCAGGAAGGCCAGGTGGTCAAGGTCAAGGTGCTGGAGACCGACGAGAAGGGCCGCATCAAACTGTCGATGAAGGCGCTGCTGGAGCGTCCGGCGCACCTGGAAGGCGACGATCAGCGCCCGCCGCGTGGCGAGCGTCCGCACCGTGGTGATCGCGGCGACCGTGGCGAGCGCGCCCCGCGTGGCGAGCGCGTTGAGCGCGACGAGCGCGCGGCGCCGGCCGCCGCCGCCGATGTGCCACCCTCGCAAGAGTGATTGCTATATAAAAGAGAGTTGCTTGCGCAATCCAGACGGGCGTCAGAGGCCAGTTTGACCATGAAATGCATCACCATCCGCGAGCCCGGCGCCCCCGCCGTGCTGGTGCCGGCCGAGCGCGCTGCGCCGCGGGCCGGCGCGGGTGAGCTGCTGATCCGGGTCAGCGCCTCGGGTGTCAACCGTCCGGATGTGCTGCAGCGCGCCGGTCACTACCCGGCGCCGCCCGGTGCCTCCGATCTGCCGGGGCTGGAAGTGGCCGGCGTCATCGAGTCCGGTGACGCCGCCGCACTGGCCGCGGCCGACCTGCGCGTGGGCGACCGGGTGTGCGCGCTGGTCGCCGGTGGTGGCTACGCCGAGTACTGCGTGGCCCCGGTCGCGCAGTGCCTGCCGGTGCCGCGGGGGCTGTCGGATGTCGAGGCCGCCTCGCTGCCCGAGACCTTCTTCACCGTCTGGAGCAACGTGTTCGACCGCGGGCGTCTGCAGGCCGGCGAGACCCTGCTGGTGCAGGGCGGCACCAGCGGCATCGGTGTCACCGCCATCCAGCTGGCCAAGGCGGCCGGCGCGACGGTCATCGTCACTGCCGGCGCGGACGACAAATGCGCCGCCGCGCTGCGCCTGGGCGCCGACCACGCCATCAACTACCGCACGCAGGACTTCGCCGACGTGGCGCGCCAGCTCACCGGCGGGCGTGGCGTCGACGTCATCCTCGACATGGTGGCGGGCGACTACGTGGCGCGCGAGATCAAGTGCCTGGCCGAGGACGGGCGCCTGGTCATCATCGCGGTGCAAGGCGGCACGCGCAGCCAGTTCAATGCCGGCCTGGTGCTGCGCCGGCGCCTGACGATCACCGGCTCCACCCTGCGGCCGCGTCCGGTGGCGTTCAAGGCCGCCATCGCGCGGGCCTTGCGCCAGCAGGTCTGGCCCTGGCTGGCGCAGGGGCGCGTCAAGCCGGTGATTCACAGTGTGTTCCCGGCGCTGGAGGCAGGCGAGGGCCTGCCCAGCGGCGCCGCGCGGGCCCACGCCCTGATGGAAAGCGGTCAGCTGATCGGCAAGCTCGTGCTGACCTGGAGCAAGCCATGAGCGAAAGAAGAAAACTCATTGCCGGCAACTGGAAGATGAACGGCGGCCTGGCGGCCAACCAGGCGCTGGTGCAGGCCCTGCGGGCCGGCGTCGGTCAGCCCGCGTGCGACGTCGCCGTGTGTCCGCCGCCGGTGTATCTGGCGCAGCTGCAGCAGCTGCTGGCCGGCCAGGCGGCCATTGCGCTGGGTGCGCAGGATGTGTCCGAGCACGAAGGCGGCGCCTTCACCGGCGACGTGTCGGCCGCCATGCTGAGGGACTTTGGCGTGCGCTACGCCATCGTCGGCCACAGCGAACGGCGCCAGTACCAGGGCGAAACCGATCTGCAGGTGGCGACCAAGGCCAGGCGCGCGCTGGCGGCCGGGATCACACCGATCGTCTGTGTCGGCGAGACGCTGCGCGAGCGTGAGGAAGGCCTGACCGAATTCATCGTGCAGCGCCAGCTGTCGGCGGTGATCCATCTGAACGGCCACTGCATCAGCGAGATCGTGGTGGCCTACGAGCCGGTGTGGGCCATCGGCACCGGCAAGACCGCCACGCCGACCGAGGCGCAGGCCGTGCACGCGGTGCTGCGCACGCAGCTGGGGGCCGCCACCGAGCAGGCCGATCGCGTGCGCATCCTCTACGGCGGCAGCATGAACGCCGCCAACGCCGCCGAGCTGCTGGCGCAGCCCGACATTGACGGCGGACTGATCGGCGGCGCCGCCCTCAAGGCCCCGGATTTTCTAACCATTGTGGGCGCCGCCGCTTGATGGGCGCGCGCCGAACGCTATTGATTTTGGAGTAACTGGAATGAATGTCGTCTTGAACCTGGTGCTGGTGGTGCAGATCCTGTCGGCGCTGGCGATGATCGGTCTGATTCTGGTGCAGCATGGCAAGGGCGCCGACATGGGCACGGCCTTTGGCAGCGGTGCCTCGGGCAGCCTGTTCGGCGCCTCGGGTGGAGCCAACTTCCTGTCGCGCACGACGGCGGTGCTGGCCACGGTGTTCTTCGTCAGCACCCTGGCGCTGGCGTACTTCGGCTTCAGTGTGCGCTCCGCGCCCGTCGACAGCGGCAGCGTGCTGGACCGCGCGGCCGTTTCGGCGCCGGCTGCCGGTGCGTCGGCGGCATCGGCGGCCGCAGCGATCCCGTCCAACGGCACGCCTGCGCCGGCGGCCGATGCGTCCAAGGCGGCCGCGCCCGCCACGCCGGCAGCCAGCGGGGCAGGGCAGATCCCGGGGCAGTAAGAACCTCGTCAGCCCTTGAAAAATCGGCCGTTTTCTCTCTGTGACGGGCGGTTTTCAGGGTAAACTCTTAGCTGCTCCTGCGGGTGCGAAAAGCGTTCACGCTGACGTCGCGCAAGAGCCCATAAATGCCGTCGTGGTGAAATTGGTAGACACGCTATCTTGAGGGGGTAGTGGCGAAAGCTGTGCGAGTTCGAGTCTCGCCGACGGCACCAGAAGATCAACGAACCGCGGGCGAACCACGCCCGACGGTTGAACCCGACGAAGACGCCCGATGAATCTCGCACAGTATCTTCCCGTCCTGCTGTTCATCCTGGTGGGTCTGGCGGTCGGGGCTCTCCTGCTGGGCATGGGCAATTTTCTCAAGCCCCACAAGGCCGATCCGGCCAAGAACTCCCCCTACGAATGCGGCTTCGAGGCCTTCGAGGACGCGCGCATGAAGTTCGACGTGCGCTACTACCTCGTCGCCATCCTGTTCATCCTGTTCGATCTCGAAATCGCCTTCCTTTTTCCGTGGGCGGTGTCGCTGCGGGAAGTCGGGTTGGCCGGTTTCGTGGCCGTGCTCATCTTCCTGGCCATCCTGGTGGTGGGCTTCGTGTACGAGTGGAAGAAGGGCGCGCTTGACTGGGAGTGAGCCGCGCGCATGCGCGCAGTGACGGGACATCTGCACATGAACTCAGAGTTTCAGCAAAAGGGCTTCTTGCTCACCGGCGTTGATGCGGCGGTGAACTGGGCCAAGACCGGTTCGATCTGGCCGGTCACCTTCGGTCTGGCGTGCTGCGCCGTCGAGATGATGCACGCCGCCGCGCCGCGCTACGACATCGCGCGTTTCGGTGCCGAGGTGTTTCGCGCCAGCCCGCGCCAGTCCGACCTGATGATCGTCGCCGGCACGCTGTGCAACAAGATGGCGCCCGCGCTGCGCAAGGTGTATGACCAGATGGCCGAGCCGCGCTGGGTCATCAGCATGGGCTCGTGCGCCAATGGCGGCGGCTACTACCACTACAGTTACTCGGTGGTGCGCGGCTGCGATCGCGTGGTGCCGGTCGACGTCTACGTGCCGGGCTGCCCGCCGACCGCCGAAGCGCTGATCTACGGCATCATCCAGTTGCAACAGAAGATGCGGCGTACCCACACCATCGCGCGGGCCTGAGCATGACCAAGCACGCCATTGCTCCCGAAGTCCTCAGGGACAACATCTCCAACGCGCTGGGTGAGCTGGCGCGGCATGTCGATCTGGCCCGCGGCGAGGTCACCCTCACCGTGTCGCCTGCGCAGTACCACGATGCCATGCGCCGCTTGCGCGACGCGGCCGATTGCCGGTTCGAGCAACTGATCGACCTGTGTGGCGTGGACTATTCCACCTATGGCGATGGCCGCTGGGACGGCCCGCGCTACGCGGTGGTCGCGCACCTGCTGTCCGTCAGCCTGAACCAGCGCCTGCGCGTGCGGGTGTTCTGCGCCGACGACGATTTTCCGGTGATCCGCTCGGTCACCGACCTGTGGAGCGGTGCCGACTGGTTCGAGCGCGAGGCCATCGACCTGTACGGGGTCGTGTTCGAGGGTCATGCCGATCTGCGCCGCATCCTGACCGACTACGGCTTCATCGGTCACCCGTTCCGCAAGGACTTCCCGCTGTCCGGTCACGTCGAGATGCGCTACGACGCCGATCGCCAGCGCGTGATCTACGAACCGGTGACCATCGAGCCGCGCGAAATCACGCCGCGCGTGATCCGCGAAGACAACTACGGCGGCCTGCACTGACCATCATGGCAGACATCAAGAACTACACCCTCAACTTCGGGCCGCAACACCCGGCGGCGCACGGTGTGCTGCGTCTGGTGCTGGAGATGGACGGCGAGGTGATCCATCGCGCCGACCCGCACATCGGCCTGCTGCACCGCGCCACCGAGAAGCTGGCCGAGCACAAGACCTTCATCCAGTCGCTGCCCTACATGGACCGCCTGGATTACGTGTCCATGATGTGCAACGAGCACGCCTACTGCCTGGCCATCGAGAAGCTGCTGGGCATCGAGGTGCCGCTGCGCGGGCAGTACATCCGGGTGATGTTCTCCGAGATCACGCGCCTGCTGAACCACCTGATGTGGCTCGGTTCGCACGGGCACGACTGCGGTGCCTCGACCATGCTGCTCTACACTTTCCGCGAGCGCGAAGACCTGTTCGACATGTACGAAGCGGTCTCTGGCGCGCGCATGCACGCGGCGTATTTCAGGCCGGGTGGCGTGTACCGCGATCTGCCTGACAGCATGGCGCTGTACAAGTCCAACAAGGTCCGCAGCGCCAGGTCGCTGGACGTGATCAACGCCAACCGCCAGGGTTCGCTGCTGGATTTCATCGACGACTTCACGCGCCGGTTTCCGGGCTTGATGGACGAGTACGAGACGCTGCTCACCGACAACCGCATCTGGAAGCAGCGCACCGTGGGCATCGGTGTCGTCACGCCTGAGCGTGCGCTCAATCTGGGCCTCACCGGCCCCATGCTGCGCGGCTCCGGCATCGCCTGGGATCTGCGCAAGACGCAGCCCTACGACGTCTACGCCCAGATGGATTTCGACATCCCGGTCGGCAAGACGGGCGACAGCTACGACCGCTACCTGGTGCGCGTGCAGGAGATGCGCGAATCCAACCGCATCATCAAGCAGTGCGTCGACTGGTTGCGCGTCAACCCGGGCCCGGTGATCGTCGACAACCACAAGGTGGCGCCGCCGCCGCGTGAGCGCATGAAGTCGGGCATGGAAGACCTGATCCACCACTTCAAGCTGTTTTCCGAGGGCATGCACGTGCCCGAGGGCGAGGCCTACGCGGCGGTGGAACACCCGAAGGGCGAGTTCGGCATCTACCTGATCAGCGATGGCGCCAACAAGCCGTACCGGATGAAAATCCGCGCCCCGGGGTTTGCCCATCTGTCGGCGTTCGATGAATTGACCAAGGGCCACATGCTGGCAGACGCCGTGGCGATCATCGGAACGATGGACGTCGTGTTTGGAGAGATCGATCGATGAGCGCTACCGCCGCCCCTTCCACTGCGGCGCCGTTTTCGGACGCCATGCTGGCGCGCTTTGCGCGCGAGGTCGCCAAGTACCCGCCTGATCAGAAGCAATCGGCCGTGATGGCCTGCCTGGCCATCGTGCAGCAGGAGCGCGGCTGGGTCAGCCCCGACAGCGAGCAGGCCGTTGCCGCCTACCTGGGCATGCCGGCGATGGCGGTGCACGAGGTCACGACCTTCTACAACATGTACAACCAGCAGCCGGTGGGCCGCTTCAAGCTGAACGTGTGCACCAACGCGCCGTGCATGTTCGCCGGCGGGCCGCAGGCGCTGGAGCACCTGTGCGAGACGCTGGGCGTGCAGCCCGGGGAGACGACGGCCGACGGCCTGTTCACCGTGCAGGGTTGCGAGTGCCTGGGGGCCTGCGGCGACGCGCCGGTGATGCTGGTCAACGACCGCAACATGTGCAGCTTCATGTCCAATGACAAGCTGGACCAGCTGATCAGCGGTCTGCGCGGCGCGGAGGATTGAGCGATGGCACGCGTGCAAGACATTCTCGCGCAGTTCCAGGCCAAGGGTGTGGAGTCCTGTTTCCATGGTCGCCACATCAACCCCCAAATCTACGCCGGACTCAACGGTGCCAACTGGGGCTTGAAGGACTACGAGGCGCGCGGCGGCTACCAGGCGCTGCGCAAGGTGCTGGGCCAGGACGGCGGGCCCGGCATGACGCAGGACGAGGTCATCGCCGAGTTGAAGGCCTCCAGCCTGCGCGGCCGTGGCGGCGCGGGTTTCCCGACCGGGCTGAAGTGGAGCTTCATGCCGCGCAATTTCCCGGGTCAGAAGTACCTGGTGTGCAACTCCGACGAGGGCGAGCCGGGCACGTTCAAGGACCGCGACATCCTGATGCACAACCCGCACGCGGTCATCGAGGGCATGGCGATTGCCGCCTACGCCATGGGCGCCAGCGTCGGCTACAACTACATCCACGGCGAGATTTTCCGGGTCTACGAGCGCTTCGAAGCCGCCATCGAGCAGGCCCGAGAGTCTGGCTATCTGGGTCAGGGCATCATGGGCAGCGCGTTCAATTTCCAGCTGCACGCGCACCACGGCTTCGGTGCCTATATCTGCGGCGAGGAAACCGCGCTGCTCGAGTCGCTGGAAGGCAAGAAGGGCCAGCCACGCTTCAAGCCGCCGTTCCCGGCCAGCTTTGGCCTGTATGGCAAGCCGACCACCATCAACAACACGGAAACCTTCGCGGCCACCCCCTGGATCATCCGCAACGGCGGCCCGGCGTACCTGGAATGCGGCAAGCCCAACAACGGCGGCACGAAGATTTTCTCCATTCAAGGTGACGTGGCGCGCCCGGGCAACTACGAGATTCCGCTCGGCACGCCGTTCGCCAAGCTGCTGGAGCTGGCTGGCGGCATCCGTGGCGGCAAGACGCTGAAGGCCGTCATTCCGGGCGGCTCGTCATCGCCCGTCCTGCCCGCCGAGATCATCATTCAGTGCACGATGGACTACGACTCCATCGCCAAGGCCGGCTCCATGCTGGGCTCGGGTGCCGTGATCGTGATGGACGAGTCACGCGACATGGTCGAGACCCTGCGCCGCCTGTCGTACTTCTACATGCATGAGTCCTGCGGCCAGTGCACGCCCTGCCGCGAAGGCACCGGCTGGCTGTGGCGCATGGTCGATCGGATCCAGGAAGGCCAGGGACGCCCCGAAGACCTGGACAAGCTCGACAACGTGGCCGAAAACATCATGGGTCGCACCATCTGCGCCCTGGGCGATGCCGCGGCAATGCCGGTGCGCGCCATGATCAAGCACTTCCGGCCCGAATTCGCGGCCAAGATCGACGCCGCACAGAAGCTGACGAGCTGAAGCGAACGGAATCGGACAAGCCCATGGTTGAACTCGAAATAGACGGCAAGAAGGTCGAGGTGCCCGAAGGCAGCATGGTGATGCATGCGGCCGAGAAGGCCGACATCTACATCCCGCACTTCTGCTATCACAAGAAATTGTCCATCGCCGCCAACTGCCGCATGTGCCTGGTCGACGTGGAAAAGGCGCCCAAGCCGATGCCGGCGTGCGCCACTCCGGTGACGCAGGGCATGGTGGTGCGCACCAAGAGCGACAAGGCCATCAAGGCCCAGAAATCGGTGATGGAGTTCCTGCTCATCAATCACCCGCTCGATTGTCCGATCTGCGACCAGGGTGGCGAGTGCCAGTTGCAGGACCTGGCGGTGGGCTACGGCGCCTCGGCTTCGCGTTACGGCGACGAGAAGCGGGTAGTCGTGCCCAAGGAAGTCGGGCCGCTCATTTCCATGAAGGAGATGACGCGCTGCATTCATTGCACGCGCTGCGTTCGCTTCGGCCAGGAAATCGCCGGCGCGATGGAATTCGGCATGTCCAACCGCGGCGAGCACGCCGAGATCGAGACCTTCGTCGGGCAGACCGTCGATTCGGAACTGTCGGGCAACATGATCGACATCTGCCCGGTCGGCGCGCTCACCAGCAAGCCGTTCCGCTTCAGCGCCCGCACCTGGGAGCTGTCGCGGCGCAAGAGCATCAGCCCGCATGACTCCACCGGCGCCAACCTGATCGTGCAGGTCAAGAACAACCAGGTGATGCGTGTCGTGCCGTTCGAGAACGAGGCCGTCAACGAGTGCTGGATCGCCGACCGCGACCGCTTTTCCTACGAGGCCCTGAACGGCGACGAGCGCCTGACCAAGCCCATGCTCAAGCACGATGGCGTCTGGCGCGAGGTGGACTGGCAAACCGCACTGGAACACGTGGCCAACGGCCTGAACGACATCCGCGCCAGCCACGGTGCTGCCAGCATCGGCGCACTCGTCAGCCCCCACAGCACGGTCGAGGAATTGTTCCTGGCGGCGTCGCTGATGCGTGGCCTGGGCAGCGAGAACATCGACTACCGCCTGCGTCACGCAGAGTTCACCGCACCCGAGGGCGTGCGCTGGCTAGGTAGCTCGATTGCGTCGCTGTCGCAGTTGCAGTCGGTGCTGGTGGTGGGCTCGAACCTGCGCAAGGATCATCCGCTCTTTGCACAACGAATTCGCCAGGCAGCGCGCCTTGGTTGTGCGGTGGCAGCTATCACTTCTAGAGCGCTTCTGAGGGCCGACGACGCATGGGCCATGCCGCTGAAGGCCGCGCAACTGGTCGAAGCCGGCGACTGGGCCCAGGCGCTGGCTGACCTGGCGGCTGCGGTGGCGGCCGAGAAGGGCGTTGCAGCGCCCGTGACGGGCCAGGTGACCGACGTGGCCAAGGTGCTGGCCAGCAGCCTGCTGGCGGGCGAGCGCAAGGCGATCTTGCTTGGCAATGCGGCCGCGCACCATGGGCAGGCGTCGGTGCTGCTCGCGTTGTGTCAGTGGCTCGGCGAGCAGACCGGCGCGAACGTCGGCTTCCTGACCGAAGCGGCCAACACCGTTGGTGCCCAGGCGGTCAAGGCCATGCCGGGCAGTGGCGGTCTGAACGCCGCCCAGATGCTGGCCGGCGGCGTCGGCGCGCTGCTGCTGCTGGCCTGCGAGCCGGGTGCGGATTCGGCGCCGTTCGAGCGACAAGGCTGCGGCATGGTCGTCACGCTCAGTCCGTTCAAGGCAAACATGGACATCAGCGACGTGTTGCTGCCGATCGCCCCGTTCACCGAGACCTCCGGTACGTTCATCAACGCCGAGGGCCGGGTGCAGAGTTTTCACGCCGTGGTGCGGCCGCTGGGTGACACGCGCCCGGGCTGGAAGGTGCTGCGCGTGCTGGCCGATCTGCTGCAGGTGGCGCAACCGTCGTACGAGACATCGCAGGACGTGCTGGCGCAAGCGTTGGGCGGCGCGGTGCCGGAGCAGCTGCCTGCGGCACAACTGAGCAACCGCACGGCGGCGGCGATCCAGATCCGCGCTGGCGCCGTCGCGGCGCCGACCGTCGGGATCTACCAGCTCGACGGCATCGTGCGCCGCGCGCCGTCGCTGCAGCAGACCGCTGACGCCCTCGAAGGAGTCTCCGCATGATCGACGCCATCTACAACGTCGGCCTGCATCTGTTTGCCGGCAGCTGGTGGAGCGGCATCGCCTGGCCAGTGGTCTGGAACCTGATCAAGATCGTCGTCCTGCTGGCGCCGCTGATGGGTGCGGTGGCCTACCTGACGCTTTGGGAGCGCCGCTTGCTGGGCTTCATGCAGGCGCGCCTGGGCCCCAACCGCGTCGGGCCGGCGGGTCTGCTGCAGCCGATCGCCGACGCCGTCAAGCTGCTGACCAAGGAGATCATCCGCCCGACCGCCGCCGCCAAGGGCCTGTTCTTCATCGGCCCGGTCATGGCGATCATGCCGGCCCTGGCGGCCTGGGTGGTGATCCCGTTTGGCCCCGAAGCCGCGTTGGCCAACATCAATGCCGGGCTGCTGCTGGTGCTGGCCATCACCTCGATCGAGGTCTATGGCGTCATCATCGCCGGCTGGGCGTCCAACTCGAAGTACCCGATGCTGGGCGCCTTGCGCGCGTCGGCGCAGATGGTCAGCTACGAAATCGCGCTCGGCTTCTGCTTCCTGGTGGTGCTGATGGTTTCGGGCAGCATGAACCTGACCGACATCGTCATGGGCCAGGCCAAGGGCATGGCGGCCGACAAGGGCCTGGGTTTCCTGTCCTGGAACTGGCTGCCG
>Ga0116180_1004229_pt1 | contig 10496 bp, 7 predicted proteins | sample AD_UKC073_MetaG_FD_89804 | JGI IMG/M metagenome (GOLD analysis project Ga0116180, IMG submission 89804) | Active sludge microbial communities of municipal wastewater-treating anaerobic digesters from USA - AD_UKC073_MetaG | ecosystem: Engineered > Bioreactor > Anaerobic > Digestate | place: USA... | reverse complement strand
GGCGCATTCCCGACCCACCGGGTCAGCACAGGTCAACTGAAGGTTGTCCTTGGCTGCCTTGGAGAGTCCAGAGGCAGTCCCGGCCCCCGGCTGGAAAAGTTCCGGCTTCAAGGCCGCGCGGAGCTTTGCTACAACGTCCTCGGGTAGCAGCGATCTCAGAATAGTGGGCACGATTCATCCTTAGGTCAGACCGTCAAATTATCCTCGAATCAGCAGAGGCGTTCTGGTTTCGCTGCGGTCTTGCTGCGTCCTGTAACGGACGCTGGCGTTGATGGCTTTCCGAAGCCTGTCGCGCGGGCTCTCCCGCTCCCGCTTCCGGCTGAAAGCGTGATGGTCGATGTCGTTGCCAGCGTCTGGAGCCCGATATGGCGGGCTGGTGACCATGCCGCAGCGCAGCCACTGGTCAGCCCCCAGAAAAGGCAGCGCTTCCAGCGGTCTGTTGCGACACACGGGGCACCGCTGCCAAATCCTCGATCCAACGCATCTGGTGCGGCAGGCAAACCGTCTGCAGGTCATAACCCTTGATGGCCGCTGAACGCGCATTGAGGCCCAATCTCTGACGCTCCTCAGGGTGGTCCAACAGGTCACAGACCTGCTCTGTCAAACCTTCCGTGTCAAAAAAAGGGACCAGCCGACCGGTTTCCCCATGGGTCATGACCTCCTGAACGGGGGCAGTTGCGCTCGCGACAATGGAACATCCTGCACTCATGGCCTCAAGCAGACTCCAACCCAACACGAACGGGTAGGTCAAATAGACATGCACTGAAGAGCGTTGCAGCAGGCCCAGGTAGTGTCGGTAGGGAACCTGCCCCAGGAAATGAACTCTTGCCCATTCTGAAGAAGACATCTGCGCCCTCGCCTCTCCAGCGAAGATCCCCTTCCAAGTTGTCCCCGGTGGCGCGGCCGCGCCATAGCTCTGACCGTCCGAGCCCACGATAAGTACCTGTGCGCCAGGGCGGCGCCTCAAGACTCCAGGCAATGCCCGCATGAAAACATGGTAGCCCCGATAGGGCTCAAGGTTGCGGTTGACAAAAGTGATCACCTCGTCGCCGGGCCCCAAGCTCAGGCCGTTCGCCAAAACCAGGCGGGCGTTGGCATTGGGTTTGACAATCTGGGTTTCGATTCCATCGTGCACGACTGCAATACGGGGCCTGAAGGAATCTGGGAAGCCGTCCGCCTGCCACCGGGTCGGGGACAGCCCGGCGGCGGCCTGCAAAATTTGAGGCAACAAGTAAAGGTTCTTCAGCGCCAGCCTGCAGGCTCCCGCGGGATCGGGGTTTGCGAATTCAGGGTCGAAATCGGCATCCGCACCAGTAGAACGGTAGAAATACTCGCAATAGATCCCCAGTCTGGCGTCGGGCCAAACCTCTTTGAGGAAAAGGCTTTCCCCCCATCCTGGGTGCGCGACGATACAGTCGGGTCGATAGCCGCCCGCCTTCAGGCGCATGGCCGCCCGGAACGCGGCTTCACCGCGAATCACTTTCGTCTCGATGTCGACGACCCAGGGATGAATGCCGGGCGAACTGCCCCGTGCGGCGGAATACCCCACCAACCGGACACCCTGCCACGCGGCCGGCTGATCGGGCCGCATCGTCAGGGCAGTGACGCTATGGCCACGCTTGGCCAACGCCGGCCCCAGGTGCTTGAACTGCCCCGGGAAGTTCTGATGCACAAATAGGATTTCCATGTTTGCACCCCTTATCAAACACCGCATTCAATCAGGAACCGCACGCTCCGCTCGACTCGGGGAGAGTTCATATAGGAATCCGGTATACTTTGTCCTATATGAAATCGCAATTGCGGATTCCGCTTCACACATCGCCCGAGCAAGCCGCGCGTCTTCAAGCGTTGCAGACGGTGTTTGCGCAAGCGTGCAATTCGATTGCGCCCCTGGTCCAACAAACAGGCATTTGGAATCGCGTGGCGCTACACCATCTTGCCTACAAGGCGCTGCGAGCGAAGTATCCCGCCATCGGCTCCCAAATGGCTTGCAACGTCATCTACTCCGTCTCCCGGGCCAGCCGGCTGATCTACCAGCACCCGTCGAGTCCATTTCATGTGAGCCGGCTGGGTGGCAAGGCCCTTCCGCTGCTGCATTTCACAAACGCTGCGCCAGTTTACTTCGATCGGCACACCCTCAGCCTCAAGGATGGCCAGTTGTCGATGTTCACGCTCGATGGTCGCATGCGGTTCCAGCTCGCGTTGCAAACGCAGGACGAGGCGCGGTTTCATCATCAGAAGCTCCATGAAATTGTGCTGGCCCGCAGAAGCGATGGTGTATTTGAGCTGTGCTTCCTGTTTTCCCCAAAAACAACCGCCAAGAAAAATCAGCGAAACCCCGCGTTGACAGATACCACCACCGATGAATTGCCGGACTATGTGACGGTCGAGGAACAAACATGAACAAAAACCCCGGACCTGATAGCGCCCCGCGCGCTGAACTGCGAAAAGCCGTTGACAAGCTGCGCCCCTATTTTGTGCGCGCTGCGGCCCTGAGCGTTTTTGCAAGCCTGCTGCTGCTGGCCCCCAGCGCCTACATGCTTGAGGTCTATGACCGCGTCGTCAACAGCCGAAGTCATACGACGCTCGGCATGCTGACATTGCTGGTCATTGGCACCTTCATTGTCATGGAGATCCTCGAATGGGCCCGCACCAGTATCTTGCTGGAGGCAGGCACAGCGCTGGATAACGCCCTGCGGGCACGGGTTTTCAACCTGACTTTCGAGGCCAACCTCAAGAAAGCGAAGGGCGGTACCGCGCAAACATTGACCGATCTGCGCGTCGTGCGCGACTTCATTGCCTCGCCAGCCGTGACGGCCATGATGGAAGCCCCCATCGCGTTGTTGTTCCTGGTGTTGATCTTTGCGGCAAACCCGTGGCTGGGATGGTTTGCCACCCTCGGCGCACTGGTTCAGACATGGATCGCCTTTTTCAACCAGAAGCGGTCTCAGCCACCCCTGGCGGCGGCCAACATGGCATCCATCAGTGCACAGCAATATGCGGACAGCACACTCCGCAATGCGCAAGTCATCGAGTCCATGGGAATGCTCAAGAACATCCACCGGCACTGGTATGAGCGGCAGCACAAGATCATCTTCTTTCAGGCTCAGGCGTCGGACATCGCGGGCACCTCGAATTCCCTCACCCGTTTCTGGCAGCTCACCATCAGCTCGGGGCTGCTTGGGCTGGGCTGCCTGGCCCTTCTCAACAACTCCCTGAACGGTGGCTCCGGGATGATGATTGTCGCCTCGATCCTCGGTGGACGCGTTCTTGCTCCTCTGGTGCAAATCGTTGCGCAGTGGCAGAGCGTTGTCAATGCCCGATCGTCCTGGAACCGGCTTGAGGACTTGCTCGAAACCTACCCGCTGAAGTCGGCCGGCATGGCGTTGCCGCCCCCGCGCGGGCAATTGTCCGTCGAGAACCTTTACGCTGGCCCGCCCAACACCGGGCTGCAGATCCTGCGCGGCCTGACCTTCGATTTGCAGCCGGCGGAAGTACTTGCGGTCGTCGGACCCTCCGCATCGGGGAAGACGACACTCGCACGCATGCTGACAGGACTCTGGCCCGCGCTTGCAGGCAATGTTCGCCTTGACGGTGCCAGTCTGTATCAATGGAACAAGGAAGAATTGGGCCCCCATGTCGGATATCTCCCTCAGGGCGTCGAACTGTTCGATGGCACCATTGCAGAGAACATCGCCCGATTTGGCGAGGTCGATATGGCTTTGGTTCACTCTGCCGCGCAGGCCGTTGGCCTGCATGACCTCATCCTCGAAATGCCGGAAGGCTATGACACGCCGGTCGGTCTCGACGGCGCCACGCTGTCGGGCGGGCAACGTCAACGAATCGGGCTTGCCCGCGCGGTCTATGGCCAACCTGCGTTCGTGGTGCTCGACGAGCCCAATGCCAGCCTGGACGAAGCGGGAGACAGGGCACTCGCACAGGCGATCTCGTACATGAAGGCAAAGGGCACGACCTTCGTCATCATGACCCACCGCGCCAGCATCCTCGCCGTCGTGGACAAGATGCTCGTTCTGCGCGACGGACAAAACCAAGCCTTCGGCCCACGCGACGAGGTCCTGGCAGGGCTGACCAAGAACGCGGCGGCGAGAACCGCCCCGTGATGCCCAAAACCGCCCCGCTGGCCACCACCAGAACCCGATTCAAGCGACAACGAGCCGCACCATGAGCACATATTCCTACTTTTCGCGCAGCGAACTCACCCGGGCACTCTGGTCTTTCAGACACGAGTTTCTGGTCGTCGGCCTGTTCAGCCTGATCGCTAACGTGCTGATGCTCGTTCCCACCGTGTACATGCTGCAGGTATACGATCGCGTGATGGTCAGCACCAGCCAGCTGACGCTGCTGGTTGTGTCGCTCATCACCTTGTTCCTCCTTGGTGTACTGGCCTTCTCTGAATGGGCGCGCTCACGACTGTTGATTCGAATCAGTGTTCGCCTGGAAGACATGCTGAGCACGCGCGTCTTCAACGCAAGCTTTGAGTCTTACCTGAATGAAGCCCGGGCGCATCCTGCCGGCGCGCTGGGTGACCTCCTGCAGGTTCGACAATTCCTGACCGGGCAAGGGGTTTTTGCGTTTTTCGACGCACCGTGGACGCCCGTCTATATCGGTGTGCTTTTTCTGATCCACCCCTGGCTTGGGGTGCTGGCGATCGCGTTCGCGCTGGTACAGGCCGCACTGGGCTGGTTTGGTCAACGCCATATACACGCTCCGAGCGAAGTTGCCAGTGAATCCCTGAACAAAGCTCAAAGCTTTCTCTACAGCAAGCTGCGCAATGCCGAAGTGGTCGAGGCCATGGGCATGACCGGCAACCTGCTGCGCCGCTGGGAAGCCCGATATGCCGCCTATATGCAAAAGAACGGCATCGCGACGGCCACCCAGACCCGCATCGTCGGCTGGAGCAAATTCGTTCGTTACAGCCAACAGTCACTGGCGCTTGGCATGGGCGCACTACTGGTCATTGACGGGCAGCTGACCGTCGGCGCGATGATTGCCAGCAACGTATTGATGATTCGGGCGCTGACGCCCATCGATCAGATGGTCTCCGCCTGGCGCAACTATGCGGGGGTCCGGGCCGCGTTCCTGCGGCTTGAGCGCCTCCTTGAGGACTACCCCGAACGCGACGCCGCGCTCAAGCGCACGGCCCCTTTGGGCGAAATGCAAGTGCGCAATCTCAATGCTGGCGCCAGGGGCCGCACTGAACCTATTCTGAAGAACATCAACGCTGTATTTTCGCCGGGCACCGTGACCGCCGTGCTAGGGCCGTCCGGGTCCGGCAAGTCGACGCTGTCGCGGGTCCTGGTTGGCATTTGGCCCGATATCCACGGCGAAGTCCTGTTGGACGGCCGCCCGATCAAGGACTGGGACCGAGACGAACTTGGCCCCTACATCGGCTATCTCCCGCAAGACATCGAGCTGTTTGAGGGCACGATTGCCGAGAATATCGCCCGATTCGGCGAGATCGACTCTGAAAAAGTCATTGCGGCCGCACGCTGCACCGGCTTGCACGAAATGATCTTGCGATTCCCCTACGGTTATGACACCCCTGTGGGTGAGTCCGGCGGACTTCTATCTGGCGGCCAGCGGCAGCGCATTGCGTTGGCCAGGGCGGTCTATGGCAACCCTCTGATGATCGTTCTCGATGAACCCAACGCTAACCTGGACGATGCCGGCGAGGACGCATTGATGAAAGCCGTTCATGCGCTCAAGAACAGTGGCAAGACCATCGTCCTCGTCACCCATCGTCCGAGCGCCCTTTCAATGGCTGACCGGCTGCTGGTGCTGCGCGAGGGCCGGGTCGAAGCCTTCGGCCCGCGTGACGACGTACTCGCCGCCATGCGCGCCAGGCTGGGGGACAGGTCGCCCGCGCCGCCACGGCCGGCACTGACCGCCGGACAACCCGCGCCGACCTGAGCCAAGTGATGTTCCCCACCCGTTTCCCGAACCCGACCCATTGAGGCACTCCATGTCCGATCAACTCTCCCCCCTGGTTTCCTCCGAAAAGGATGCGCCGCTTGCAGGCCTCACTTCCATTCTCCGCAAGGGGAAAGAGGATGAGGCGCCCGATTACGCCAACACCGGCCGTGCGACCCGCATCGGGCTCTGGGCCCTGGGCATCGGCTTTGGCGGTTTTTTGCTGTGGGCTGGGTTTGCCCCGCTCGACGAAGGTGTGCCCGCCCCCGCCATGGTGTCCATAGACACCAAGAGAAAGCCCGTGCAGCATCAAGTGGGCGGGATCGTTCGGGAGATCCTGGTGAAGGAAGGATCCATCGTCAATGCAGAGCAAGTGCTGTTTCGTCTGGATGACGCCGCCGCGCGCGCGACATCCGAAAGCAGCCGGCAACGGTATCTGTCCCTTCGTGCCATGGAAGGCCGCCTTCTGGCCGAGCAGCTGTCAAAACCTGCCATTACCTTTCATCCGGACCTGCTGGCTGCTGAAAAAGCGGACCCGATCGTTGCGCAGCACATGCAAAACCAGCAGCTCCTTTTCAGCACACGCCGCTCGGCCCTGGCGGCAGAATTGCAGGGCATCGAGGAGAATATCCAGGGCCAGGAGGCCATGATCCGCGCCTATGCGGGCATGATGGAAGGGCGCAGGAACCAGTTGCGCCTCCTGTCCGAGGAGCTGGCGAATACCCGTGACCTGGTGAAGGAAGGCTACGCGCCGCGCAACCGGCAACTCGAACTCGAACGCATGGTTGCCGACGTCAATTTCGCCTTGACCGAGCTGGCCGGTAGCAACACGCGTGCCATGCGCAGCGTGGCCGAAATGCGTCAACGGGCCATCCAGCGCCGGCAGGAATTCCGAAAGGAAATCGACTCGAACCTGGCCGACGTGTCGCGTGAGGCGCAGTCGGAGAGCGCCCGGCTTGCTGCGGCGACCGATGAGCTTCAACGCACGGTGATCAAGGCCCCCGCTGGCGGGCAGGTGGTCGGCCTCGCCGTGCAATCCCCGGGCAGCGTCATTGGTCCGGGCTTCAAGCTCATGGACATCGTGCCCCCTGATGAAGCCCTCTTGCTGGAAGCCCAGGTACCCGCGCAGATGATCGACCGCATCCACACCGGCATGAACGTGGACATTCGTTTTTCAGGGTTCTCGCACACGCCACAACTGGTCGTTCAAGGCAAGCTGCTTTCCGTTTCCAAGGACTTGCTGGCCGTTCCACAGTCAAACCTCACCTATTACCTGGCGCGCGTCACCGTGACGCCCGACGGCATGAAGCAGCTGGGCAAGCGCCAGCTTCAACCGGGCATGGGTGCGGAAGTCATTTTCGTCACCGGCGAAAGGTCGCTGCTCACCTACCTCCTTGGCCCCCTGACCAAGCGAATTGCCGCGTCCCTGAAGGAGGAATAAAGCCATGTCTGCCCGTAGCACCCGCTCCCTTTGCGCGCACCCGTCGCCCGGCTTGCCGGCGCGCCACCGACTTCGACCGCTGATTCTTGCCTTCTCACTGCTGTTGCCCGCCAGCGTGTGGTCCGTGGACCTCAAGCAGGCTTTTGATTCCGCCCTGGACGGGGACGCACGGATCAGGGCCGCCCGGGCCACCGTGGAGGCGACCGCAGAGCGGCTGCCGCAAGCCCAGTCCCAGCTCTTGCCACAGATCACGGCCAGCACCGGAAGAAACCGCAACGCCCAGGACACCATCTCCAACAATCTGCTGGGCGATCCAAAGACAACCCGCTACTACTACGACAGTTATGCGCGGAATGTGAGTTTTCGAATGGCGCTGTTGCGCCACCAGCAATGGGTCGGCCTGGAGCAGGCCAGAAAGATCATCGACGATTCGCTCGCCATCTTCGACGCAACGGTGCAAGAGCTGTCGGCGCGCGTGGGGCAGGCCTATTTCGAAGTCCTGTTGGCCCAGGAACAGCTCGAGATGGTGAAGAGCGAAAAAAAGAGCACCACAGCCCAGCTCGATGCAGCCCGCAAAGCGCTGATCGCCGGAAGCGGCATGCGCACCGACGTTGACGAAGCGCGCGCCAGGCTCGACCTGACACTGGCCCGCGAGCTTGAGGCCGCGCAAAGCGTCAACTTCACCCGCAGTCAACTGCAGGTCCTCATCAACCAGCCCATCGGCACCGTGACGCCGCTGGATGCTGCGTTCCTGAGTCGGAGTCCGCAAAAGGTCGACAGCCTTGAGACCTGGGTGGAGCGCGCCACGGCGAGCAGTCCGGAGATCCGGTCGCTGGCGGCCCGCGCCGAGGCGTCCCGTCTCGAGGTTTCCAAGGCTGCTGCGGCCCATTACCCCACCGTCGACATGGTGGCCCAGTGGTCCAACAGCCTCAACGACCAGGTCACCAACTTGAATTCCGCGTACAAGGTTGCGTCCGTTGGCTTCCAGTTGAACCTGCCCCTGTACTCTGGCGGCTATATGTCGTCGGTTGAGCGCCAGGCGTCGGCGCAATATGTCAATGCGCGAGAGCTGCATGAGGCCGGCTTGCGCGACCTCGGACTGCGCGTGCAGAAGGAATACCGCGGGGTCACCGAAGGCCTGCTGCGCATCCATGCGCTGGAGCAGGCCGTTCGCTCGGCAAAGGTGGCGCTGGATTCGGCGAGCAAGTCCTACGCGGCCGGAAGCCGGACCCTGCTCAATGTGCTCGATGCCGAGAACGCGCTGAGCATTGCCGAGCAAAACCTCGCGCAGGCGCGTTACGCCTACCTGGCCGCGCGCCTGAGGCTGGGTGCCCTGGCGGGGGAAGGGCCGGTCACCATCGACCTGCTCAATGGCTGGCTGTCCGCAGGCCAGCGTTGAACGCCGGCGATCCACCCATCGGCACACTGACGGCCGCAGTGCTCCTGATGGTCCCAAGGTCCCCATAGACCACGGGACCTAGGGGAAAAAAGTCAGCTGAAACGGATCACCGAGTCGCCTGTGAACACCCCGCCCAGCGCGCCGTCCGGTGCGTCCGCCGTGGCTTGCCTTGCCGCCCCTGCCTGGCGCAAGGCGTCGGCGAAGCGGGTCAAGGCGTCAAGATGGTGGACCGATGTGATCTGCGCATAGGCCAGCGCCAGCGCGTCATGCTGGCGCAATGCAATGAAGCCTTCATTGTCCAGCGCATTCAGGCGCGCCTGGTCAACCATGTACAGCTCGCCCAGCGCCGCGAGATCCTGGGCCGGACCACTGGGCCGTGTCTTGAAACTGAACGGGACCAACACCTGCGCCGCGGCCAGCAGGCGGGCCGCCCTTTCTGTGGCAACCCGGCTGTCCTCGACCTGCCCCAGCAGCTGCAGCATGGCCTTCAGGGCGGGCGTTATGCCCTTGCCGGATTCATCGAAAAAGGCTTGTCCCTTGCCGGCGTTTTCGACAAGGCCGGTGCTCTCATCGACGCACAGGGCGGGGTGTTTCTGGCCCGGCATGCGAACCAGCCAGAAGGGATGGGCGCGCAGCACGGCCGGGACATACCCCGCCAGCCATTGCCCGTTGCTGGCCACCATCAAGGAGCGCTGGGGCTCAAGGCCCGTCACGGCGACCAGTTCATAAGTGTCCTGCTTCTTCAAGAACGCCAGCGGCAATGAACCTGCGGCGCGCGAGGCCTCCGCCTGGACAACGGATATCAGCGGCTGGCCGACGGCAAAGCGGAGATCGTTGGCCTGTCGCCAGGTCTTGCCACGGTGGTTTTCGGGCGTGACCGCCAGGAGTTGGATTTTGGGTTGAGTCATGATGGCTACAGTTATTAAATGTGAATTGACGGCGCTCGATTGTCAGACAAAGGATTGTCGCAGCGGTTTGGCGCCCCGCGCGCTCAGACCATGTTCAAGCGACGGTAATGCGGCCAATCTTCGCGCAGGAAGTACTCGATCCGCCGCTGCCATTCCTTTTCGTATTCAGGGCCCTCGGTGAGGGTCACATCGTTCCGGCGCAGCTGGATGTTATGTCCGAGACGCAGGGGCCGCAGCCGTTGCTGCACATCGCTCAAGGTGGGCGCCTTGCTGCCCGCCTCGAAGCATTCGATACAGGCGAGCGCGATGAGCGCCTTGACGCCATCCAGCGCCGCCGCCTCGTCGTGCAAGGGCACCGCCAGATGCCGGTAGGGCGCGCCCGCGCAGACCGCCCGGATGACGGCCCGGTTCAGCTGGGCCGCACTGGCCGCAGTCTCATGGTGCAGCGCGAGCCAGCCGCAAGACAGCATCATGGAAACCAGCTGAACGGTATCCGGTAATGCACCCTTGGCCAGCGCGCGGTGCAGTTCGCCCACCGACAGGCCTGCGGTGCCCAGGTGATAGAGCACCTCCATGCAGCGGGCACGGTCCATCTGGACCCGGCCAAACCCGATGTCGATGCCGATCCGATTTTTGTCGGTTTGCGACTCGGGACCCGGTGGCTGGGTGAACGGCGATGCCGCCAGCCGCACCTGTTCCACCCGGCGCGTGCGCTCGGTCGTCCAGAGCGGGGCCCGGCCCTTGACATACAGATCGCGCCGAAACGCCTGGCACAACGCAATGTCGCGCAGGGTTTCGCGCAACACCGGGTCGCTCT
>Ga0116180_1004228_pt1 | contig 10497 bp, 10 predicted proteins | sample AD_UKC073_MetaG_FD_89804 | JGI IMG/M metagenome (GOLD analysis project Ga0116180, IMG submission 89804) | Active sludge microbial communities of municipal wastewater-treating anaerobic digesters from USA - AD_UKC073_MetaG | ecosystem: Engineered > Bioreactor > Anaerobic > Digestate | place: USA... | reverse complement strand
TGATGGACGCTGGCCACCTGCAGGAGCGCGAGGCGCAGAAGGCGGCAGACGGCGGCTACTCCAAGCACAACCCGCCGCTGCCGCTCTACACCGTCGCTGACGTTGAGCGCACGCTGCCCCTGCTGCGCGTCGTCCCGTTCGACGTCGACCTCGATCTCGGCGGCGGCCTTGCCATGCGGATGACGCGTGCCGGCCACATCCTCGGCTCTGCGTGCGTCACCCTTCGGGTCGACGGCGCCTCAGTGCTGTTCTCCGGCGACCTCGGCCGGCACGAGCACCGGATCCTTCGTGCCCGGGAGACGCCGCCAGGATCCCCGTACGTGCTGATCGAGTCGACGTACGGTGACCGCGAGCATCCCGAGCCCGATGGCCCCGAGCACGAGGAGATGGCCGACGCCATCCGCCGCACGATCGGCCGCGGTGGCTCCGTCCTGATCCCGGCCTTCGCCGTCGACCGTACGCCCGCCGTGCTGAAGCTGCTCGGCGAGATGCGCAAGGAGGGCCGGATCCCGACCGTGCCGATCTTCGTCAACTCGCCGATGGCGATCGCCGCGCTGGCCGCCTACCGCGACGCCGAGAACCGCAACGAGCTCAACCCTGACGTCGACCCGATCGACTTCTCTGACCTGCCTGGCCTGCGCGAGGTGGCCGACGCTGAGGAGTCCAAGTCGCTCAACAACCCCTCGCAGCCGTGCATTATCGTGTCCTCGTCCGGCATGGCGACCGGCGGCCGCGTCGTCCATCACCTTGAGGCGATGCTGCCGCACGCGAAGAACTGCGTGATCTTCACCGGCTACCAGGGCGCGGGCACGCGTGGCCGTGACCTGATCGACGGTGCCGTGCAGATGAAGTTCCGCGGCAGGTTCGTCCCGGTGAAGGCTGAGATCGTCCGCGACAGCGAGTTCTCCGTCCATGCCGACGCGTCCGACCTGATCGACTGGCTCCGCGACCTGCAGCCCCAGCCTGAGACGGTCTTCTGCGTCCATGGCGAGGAAGGGTCGGCCGAGGCGTTGGCCGCTCGGATCCATGCCGAGCTCGGCATCGTCGCCCACGTGCCGACGTACAAGGAGGTTGTCGCGGTCAACCCCTACGGCACCTGGGACCCGCTCCCCGAGCTCACCCAGCCCCCCGCTGGGCGGTCCGGCGCCGCACCAGTCGACGTCGAACCCGACTACCCGGACGGACCAGACACCGCGGTGCCGCTCGACTCCGAGTCGGCCGGCAAGGACGGGTCCTCAGCGTCGGGGACGACCCCCTCGGGCCGCCTGCCCTCAACGCCGGGCGGTGTCGCCGCGGCCGCCGCGCCCTCGAGCACCCACGACGACGATGCCGAGCAGATCGAGGTGCTGCTCGACACGGCTATCGGCCAAGTGCCGTTCCTGCCCGCCGACCGGCAGGGCGATGTGTCGGCGCTGCTGCGAGACGCTCTCGCGTTGGCCAAGACCGAACCGCTCGACCGAGGTCGCGTACGAGAAGCGGTCAACGTCGCCCTCTACGCCGCGGCAGGTTCGGTCGACACCCCCGGGGGTCAGTCGATCGTCGCGCTGCTGGCCCATGTGCCGAAGGTGCTCGGCTGAGCGTCGGAGACCGCTGGCCTCCTGCGCCAACCCAACTGTGATTCGGCCACATCCCGGGAAACCTTGCATCGACAGGGAAGGATGAGGGGGTGAGGTCGACGGCGCGTACGGTCACGGTGACGTTCCTGACGACCGTCCTGATCATCGGCCTCGCCCTGGGCGCGTTGACTGGCATCGGTCGGCTCATCTCCGAGGAACCAGTCGTCTCTCCCATCGGCCCCGCCACGATCGGCAGCCCCAAGCCACAGCCGACCTTCGCCTCGTCTGGCCAGTTCGGACAGCCCGAGAATCTTGAGCCGTTCCAGCTCCCCCCGTGGGTCGTCCAGCTCCTGATCGCCATCATCGTCGCGGTGATCGCGCTGATCGTTGTGCGCTTCCTGTTCATGGTGGCCTCCTCGATCGAGAGTCGCCGCAACGAGGTGGCGGTCGATGCGGAACCAGCAGTGTCGGTCGAGATCGACCTGGAGGTCGAGGAGGTACAGGAGTCGCTGGAGCAGGTGCTCGTCGACCTGCGCTCGGGACTTGATGTGCACGGCGCCGTCATCGAGTGCTGGCGTCGGCTGGCCGATCTCGCTGCGGAGTCGGGAGTGCCAAGGCGAGCCAGCCAGACTGCTGAGGAGTACACCCTCGCCATCCTCGGCTCGCTTCCGGTCGATCCGGGTGACCTCCGTACCCTGGCTGGTCTGTACGAGTCGGCCATGTTCTCCGGTACGGACCCCCGACCCGCCGACCGCGACCTGGCGATCGGCTGCTTCGAGCGCCTGTCTGCGTCGTTGGCGGTACGGGCATGAGCCGCTGGGGCGAGGAGGAGCCGAACAGTCGGCCAGCGGCTGGGGCGGGCCAGACAGCCCCGCCACAGATCGGAACACGAGGGCAGCCACCCCGGGCCGCGCGAGCCGGGCGGCTCATTCTTGACGGCCCGGTCATCACCCGGCTGGTCACCTACGTCGGCATCGCACTGCTGATCGGGGTGCTGGTGATCGTCGGTGCCCGGTTCCTCGGCGCTGGCTTCCACACGGTCCCGACCCTCGTCGTGGCGGGCATCCTGGGTGTCGTGTGGTGGGCGGTGATGATGGTCGCCGACTGGCCTGCGTACGAGAAGTGGGAACCTGCCACGGCGGTCGACCCCAGCCTCCGGGTCGCCTCGGACCCCCGTACCCGTCGGCTCGAGTCGATGCTCTCCGGCTCCGACTCCAAGCATCGGATGTCGGCCCGCGACGTCGCCCGTACCCTCGCTGGCATCGTCGAGGACACCCTGGTGAGGCAGTACGGAGCCGACCCCGACTCCCCGCTATCAGCGGCAACGGGCAGACTCTCCCCGGCTCTCCTCACGTTCCTTCGAGCCGATCCGAACGGGCCCGTACCCGTCGTCACCCGGCGCGTGCTCCGTACCTGGCTCACCGAGATTGACACCCTGACCCGACAGCGAGGCTGACATGGCAGACCCCACCTACACGATCCCCGAGGCCGCAGCGCTGGCCGCCACTGTGCTCGACCAGGTTGAGCGAGCCGTCGTGGGCAAACGTGACAAGCTCGCGCTCGTCCTGGCTGGCGTGCTCGCCGGCGGCCATGTCCTGCTGGAGGACATGCCTGGGCTCGGCAAGACGTTGGCGGCTCGGTCACTCGCGCAGGCGCTGGGGCTGGACTTCAAGCGTGCGCAGTTCACCCCCGACCTGTTGCCGGCTGATCTCACCGGCGGCTATGTGTACGACCAGACCACCTCGGAGTTCGTGTTCCGGCAGGGCCCGGTGTTTGCCGGCCTGCTGCTCGCCGACGAGATCAACCGCACCCCACCGAAGACTCAGGCCGCCCTGCTCGAGGCGATGCAGGAGCGCCAGGTCACCGTCGAAGGGCGCACGTTCCCGCTGCCCAACCCGTTCCACGTGCTCGCCACCGCGAACCCGATCGAGCACGAGGGCACCTACCCGCTCCCAGAGGCGCAGCTCGACCGGTTCCTGCTGCGGCTGTCGCTGGGCTACCCGTCGTTCGACGAGGAGTGGGAGGTGCTGCGTCGCAGGATCGAACGGCAGCGGGAGGAGCAGTCGGTCGACCGGGTGCTCGATCCGGCTGGCCTGCGTGGTGTCCAGAGAGCGGTCGAGCAGGTGCATGTGGCGGAGTCCGTGGGCCGCTACGCCATCGAGCTGGTCACGGCGACCCGCAGGCACGGGTCGGTCCTGGTCGGCGCGTCGCCCCGAGGATCGCTGGCCCTGCTGACCTGCTCCCGTGCGATGGCCCTGCTGGCTGGCCGGGCGTTCGTCGTACCCGAAGACGTCAAGAACCTCGCCCATGCCGCCCTCGACCACCGGATCACCCTGAAGCCTGAGCTCTGGATGAGCGACGCGACCGCCTCGGCGGTCGTCACCGACGTCGTGAACAAGGCCCCGGTCCCTGACGCCGCCAAGGCGGTCCCGGCGTGAGCCGGTCGTCACGGCCATGAGGTACGGAGCCACCCCCGCGCTCGCACGCGCAGTCCTGCTTGCAGCCGGGTTCGGCATGATCGGCGTGCTGACCGGGACGCCCGCCGCCGTCGTGGTCGCCGTGCCGTTCCTCGCGTACGTAGCCTGGGCCATGATCACCCGACCGGTGAGCCCGACGGTTGTTGTACGGGCAGCGCCGACCTCTGTCGCGATCCAGGAGGGCGACGCCGTCGAGATCCGCGTCGTCGCCGAGCACCCCGACGGTGCCTCCGCGGCTGGCACGCTCATCGCCAACTGGCCAGCTGTGCCGGGGGTTCGGTTCGACCCTGCCGATGGCGCGCTCGTCGACAGCGGTGACCTGGCGGAAGGGGTCGCCGTCACGGTGGAGCCACGTCGCTGGGGTCGGTACCTGGTCGGCCCCGCGCAAGTCGCCGTCACCGACTCGGCTCGAGCTTGGCGTGCCGCCGGACGGGCCACGCCCGCCAGCATCATCGTTCGACCAGTCTCGCAGCCACTGGAGGGGGCGTCGGGCGTCGCGCGGCCGATCGGTGTGGCTGGACTGCACACGTCCACCGCGAAGGGCGACGGTTCCGCACTCGCCGACATCCGGGAGTTCCGGCTGGGGGACCGGCTGCGGCGAGTCAACTGGCGCGTCACCTCCCGTACGCGCACCCTCCACGTCAACGAGACCCACACCGACCGCGACACCGAGGTGCTGCTCGTCACCGACTCCACCCACGACGTGCCGGGGATCCGTCCGGAGGACGCCACCTCGCTCGACGCGACCGTCAGAGCGGTGGCCGGCATCGCCCAGCACTACATCGGCTTCGGCGACCGGGTCGCACTTCACGACCTGGGCCGCCGGGTACGGTCGCTGAGAGCGGGTACCGGCCGACGCCAAGTCGCGTTGATCAACGACGCACTGTCACGGATCGACCGCGCCGCGTCACCCGGACTGCCTGCGAAACCGCTCCCCAGGATCGCCTCCGGCACGCTGGTCTTCTTCTGCTCGCCGTTGCTCGACCCAGGTGCGCTGGCTGAGCTGGTCAGGTTGCGCAGGCTGGGCGGCGAGGTGATCGCGGTCGACACCTTGCCCGAGTCGATCGGCACCGTCGCATCACTGGCCAAGCCGGAGCGGCACTCGTTCCTCGTGGAGGCGTGGGTCGTCCGGCGGCTCGAGCGCGAACTGTCGCTGCGCCGCCTCGCCGACCTGGGCATCCCGGTCGTGCCCTGGCGCGGCACGGCGAGCCTGGGCGGCGTCCTGCTCGCGATGGCGGCCGCCCGTCAGGCGCCCCGGATGGCGGTCGGCCGATGAGGGATGTCGCTGAGTTCCTGGCCGGGTTCGTGGACCGGGTCCGGCACACGTCCCCGGAGATGGGGCTGCTCCGGATCGCGTTGCTGACCGTCTGCTTGCTCGCGGTCGTCATCGTCCGGTCGTGGACCGGCGCTGACGTGGCCGGCGTGCTGATCTGGTTGGCTGGCCTGCTCGTGGTGGCGACGCTGCTGCTCCCCGACAGCGCGGCGCCTGGGGCGCTGCTCGCGGTGCTGGGGGTGTGGTGGCTCGGGGGAGCGCCGGGGGCGGAGGCCTGGCAGCACGTCACGGTCGCAGCGTTCCTGGGTGCGATTCATGTGATCGCGGCCCACACCGGGTCGGCCCCGTCACACGCGTCGTTCACGCCCGACGGCTCCTTCACCATGCTGGTGGGGGCAGGCGCCTACGTGGTGGTGGTCGCGCTGCTGGCCCTCCTGGTGGTGGCGGTCACCTCGGCGGGTTCGGCCCTGGGCAGTGTCTCCATGGCGATCGGCGCGGGCCTGGCTCTCGCGGCTGCGGTGACCGTCGGGGTGCTCCACGCCTCGCGGCAGTGAGCCGACTGACCCTGGTCCGCCTCATCCGACGGATACGGGACCCGCTCCTTGTTCACTGCCGGGATATCTGGCTATCATCGCCAGATGACGATGGAATCGAAGTCCACCGATGAACTGACGTCGGGTCTGGAGGAACACGCTCTCGAGCCGGCGGCGTGCCTGTTCAAGAGCCTGGGCGATCCCACCAGGTTGACGATCATCCAGCACCTCTCACTCGGTGAACATCGAGTCGTCGAGCTGACCGAGCACCTGGGCCTGGCCCAGTCGACGGTCTCCGCCCATCTCGCCTGCCTCCGTGACTGCGGCCTGGTCGTGTCGCGGCCGGTCGGTCGAGCCTCGATGTGGGCGCTTGCCGTACCTGAGCTGCTGTCGCTTCTGCGCGCGGCCGAGGCGCTGCTCGACGCGACCGGCGACTCGGTGACACTGTGCCCCACGCACGAAGTGACCATCGCTGGCGAGACGTACGAGCACCCGTACGGCCTGCCGCTCCGGGGCTCAGACCGAGCGGAGGACTGATGGACCAGGTGCGGGCCGACCACCCCCAGACCAGCAGGATCCTCCAGCGGACCCGCAGCGATTCGGGCCATGAGCACGACCACGACCATGACCACGGCAGCAGCGGTGGCGGGAAGGGCCACGGTCATCACCACAGCCATGCCCATGGGACGTCCACCAGCAGCCGCCCTCACCTGTGGGGTGCCCTGATCATGCTGGTTGTCTTCACGATCGGCGAGGTGATCGTCGCGGTCTGGACCAACTCGCTCGCCCTGCTCACCGACGCCGCCCACATGCTCAGCGATATCGGGGCCCTCGCGCTGGCGCTGTGGGCTCTACGGATCGCTGTGCGGCCGGCCAACAACCGCATGACGTACGGCTGGCGCCGCGCCGAGATCCTGTCCGCTGCCGTGAACGGCGCCACGTTGGTCGGGCTCGGCGCCCTGCTGGGCTACGAGGCCGTACGACGCTTCTTCGAGCCACCAGAGGTCGACGGTGGTCCGGTGCTGGTCGTCGCGCTGGTCGGTGTCGCGGTGAACCTGGCCGCCACGTTGCTGCTCTCGAGGGCCAACCGGTCCAGCCTCAACGTCGAGGGCGCCTACCAGCACATCCTGACCGACCTGTTCGCGTTCATCGGTACGGCCGTGGCCGCGATCGTCATCATCACGACCGGGTGGGTCCAGGCCGACGCGGTGGCCTCCTTCATCGTCTGCCTGATCATGCTCCGCAGCGGCTGGAAGCTGTTGAAGGATTCCGGCTTGATCATGCTGCAGGCCACTCCCGAGGGCTACGACCCCGACGAGATCCGGCAGCACCTGCTCACGGTCGAGGACGTGCTCGAGGTGCACGACCTGCACGTCTGGCAGGTGTCGAACGACCTGCCCACCGTGTCTGCACACATCGTGATCGAGGACTCCTGCTTCCGGACAGGCCACGCCGAGGAGGTGCTGAAGGCCGTCCAGGACTGCCTCCACCAGCACTTCGAGGTCGCGCACACCACCTTCCAGCTCGAGCCCCTCCGGCTCACCGAGCACACGCTGGTGCACTGAGGCGTCCTCCCTCACGAGGTCGGCGCGGCCTCCCGCTCGACTGCCGCCCGCAGGGTGGGTGCTGAGCGAAGGACCCATGCCATCAGGACGGCCGCGACGACCGAGATGACGGCTGCCGACCACAGCGCAGGGGTGTACGAGCCGGTCAGGTCCTTCGACAGTCCCCACAGTGGCCCGCCGATGGCCATGCCGACCGGGATGAATGCCATCACCACCCCGAGGACCGCTGCGTACTCCACCGGCCCGAATGTTGTCATGACCACGATGGCCAGCAGCACCGTGGGCATCGCCGACCCGAACGCCATCACAGCCGTCGAGGTGGCCAGCGACCAGTAGCCGTCCGAGAGCCACAGCCCGATCATGCTGACCGCCTGAGCACTCGCTGCCACCCCGATTGCGGCCGCGGTGCCAAACCGGTCGTTGACCGCACCCACCGTCACTGTGGTGAACACCAGGCAGCCGGACAGTACGGAGACCAGGGTCCCAGCCTCGATCTCGCTCACCCCGGCGGTCACGTACACGCTGGTGATCGTCTGCTGGATCGACTGCACCGTCTGGTACAAGGCGATTCCCAGCGCGAGCACCCACAGTTGTGGTGAGCGCAGCGCCCGCCGCAGCTTCACACCCGGTACGGGAACATCGAGCGGAGCATCGGCGTGGCGGCCGGTCTCCCCGACAGGAAGCAGACCAACCTCGCTTGGGGATGTGCGCACGAGGAAGAGCCCGGTGCCAACCATGACGACGAGCGAGATGGCGGCCAGCACTCGAAACGCACCCTGCCACCCGATCGATTCGGTGAGCAGCGGCATCCCGAGCCCTGTCGCGATGCCGCCGAGGCCCGAGATGGCCATCACCGCCCCCAGCGTCGAGCCTCGTCGGGCGACGAACCAGGTCGTGATCAGGTACGAGCCCATCATGTGGGTCCCCGCACCGAACGACAGGCCGACAGCGAAGCCGAACAGGTAGAGCATCGGCAGGCTGGTTGCCATCGACATGCCGACCAGCATCAGGGCCTGCCACAGCCCGTACCCCACCAGCGCCATCCGGGCACCGACCCGCCGGAGCAGCCAGGGGGCCAGCACTGTCATGGCGGGTAGACCCGCCAGCGACATCAGCGAGTTGTGGACGAGGACGGTGCTCAGAGGCACTCCGAGCGACGCAGAGATGCCCGGGTTGAGGAACGTGAAGCTCAGGAAGGTCGCGCCTCCGACCGTGACGAGCAGGGTCGCTCCGATGACGATCAGCCAGTGCTGGCGGGTGATCGGCTGCGGGGCGACTGAGGGAGGGGTCACGGCTGCAGCCGGAGGGCGGTCAGGATGACGTCGACTGACGTGTCGAATCCCAGCAGGGAGGTGTTGACGACGAGGTGGTAGCGGTCGTTCACCCTTGGGTCCCAGCCATACAGGGCTAGCGACATCTCCGCCCGGACGCGCTCCTCCCGAGCGAGCCGCCGAGCCGCCTGCGCCTCGTCGATCCCGGCCAGGGCTGCAGCATGCTCGATCCGCTGCGGTGCCGCACCATCGATCTTCACGTGCAAAGCGCCCGGGTGGTCGGCCAGGATCACGGTCGCGTTGCGGCCGAGGATGACGGCGCCCGTCTCCGCAGCTGCAAGGACGTCGGCCACGTTCTGCCGTACGGCGCTTTCCTGCTCCGATGCGGTCTCCAGGGCTCCTTCCGCAGCCCCCGGCCCGACGACGCTCGCGACGAAGCGACCGATCCAGCCCTCATGCGGGTTGGCTTCGCCCTCGATCAGGTCACAGGAGTACGCCTGCTCCAGGTACGGAACGCCGAGCCGCTCCGCGAGCCTCGGGCCCACCGCATCGGCGCCAGCCCCGTACGATTCGAACAACGTGATCACGGGCGCCACGGCGCATCTCCTTCCTCGAGACTCAAACCGCCCCCGAGGGTAGCGGGAAGGTCAGATCTCGTGGTTCGCGTGTGCTGCCTGTGCCAGCGCGGCATCCACCCAGCGCCGCAACTGAGGCAGCGGAGGGGAGCCGGTCTGGCGACCCAGTTCCTTGCCCTGGGAGAAGATCACGGCGGTGGGGATCAGCCGTGCATCGAGCTTCGACTGCACCCGTCGAGCGTCCTCGACGTCGACCTTGACCAGCTTCATCCGCCCAGCACGTTCGGCGGCGATCCGCTCGAGCGCGGCTGCCAGGGGTCGGCTCGGCGGGCTCCAGGTGGCCCACAGGTCGACAACGACGACCACCTGGCTGCTGTCACAGATCGCCTGGAAGGTCGCGTCGACGGCATCGGCGATCCATGGCAGGAACCCCTTGCACTGGCTGCACTCCGGTGCGGTGTGGTGGACGAAGGGAACCTGGTTCCTGGTACGACATGTCGAGCAGGTCACCTGCGAGTAATCCATGGTTGGCCTCCTTGTGGGGCCACGGTATCGGTCGCAGAGCGGGTGACCGGGGCTGTCCGTGCGGGACGCACCGAAGAACCCTTGGTCGTTCACCTGTTCTTCTGTCGAGGATGGTGCCGAAGCAGGCTGGTCCCCTACAGTGATGCCACCATGCCGGTCCACGGGCCCCAGGTCAGCCCGCCGGCAGATCGGAAGGACACTCAATGAACCTCTTTGACAAGATCAAGGACGCGTTCTCGAACGAGGACGAGAAGGCCGCCGAGGCTGCCAAGGCCGCCGAGGAGCAGGCCGGTGCTGACGCCGCGGCTGCCCAGGACGAGGCCAACCGCATTGCTGCTGAGCAGGAGGCCGCTGCGGCTGAGGAGGCGTCCGCCGCAGCCGACGCCCAGCGCATCGCCGACGAGGTCGCCGCCATCGAGGCCGCCAACGCCGAGAAGGCTGCTGCTGAGCAGGCCGCCGCTGATGCCGCTGCGGCCGAGGCCGCAGCCGCCGAGGCCGCCGCCGCTGCTGCGGCCGCGCCGGTCGACAACCGTCCCGCGCTCTCGGTCGCCTACGTGCTCCAGTTGATCCACCACGACGCTGACCCGAGCGTCGCGACCGGTGACGCCATGGATGCTGGCACCGGCCAGACCATCGAGAACGCCCTCGCCCAGGTCATCGACTACGCGGGCCCGATCGATGGTGCTCTTGGCACCTCGTTCGTCCGCGCCTACGCCCGGTTC
>Ga0116180_1004225_pt1 | contig 10500 bp, 10 predicted proteins | sample AD_UKC073_MetaG_FD_89804 | JGI IMG/M metagenome (GOLD analysis project Ga0116180, IMG submission 89804) | Active sludge microbial communities of municipal wastewater-treating anaerobic digesters from USA - AD_UKC073_MetaG | ecosystem: Engineered > Bioreactor > Anaerobic > Digestate | place: USA... | reverse complement strand
CATTGAAACATTTGGTTTAGTTGATGGACCAGGAATTAGAACAGTTATCTTCTTTAATTCATGTAAATTAAGATGCCTTTATTGTCATAATCCTGAAATGTGGACTATGAAAGATGATAATTATTCTGTTGATGAAATATTCAATAAAATAATGCGTTCTAAACCTTACTTTGGTAAAACCGGAGGAGTTACATTCTCCGGTGGAGAACCATTGCTACAAAGTGATTTTATAATTGAATTGTGTAAGAAACTGAAGGGTGAGGGAATAAATACTTGTTTAGATACAGCCGGAGTAGGAAATGGCAATTATGATGAAATGCTAAAGTATATTGATATAGTGTTATTAGATATTAAACAAACAGATCCTGATAAATATAAATATTTAACAGGTATGCCAATGTCTGAAATAAACACTTTCATTGATTCTTGCAATAAGCTTCATAAAGAAATATGGATAAGACAAGTAATAGTACCAAATTTCAATGATACAAAAGAATATATAGATTCTTTAATTAATTATTTACAAGGAATTAATAATATTACTCGTGTAGACTTTCTACCATTTCATAGATTGGGAAGAGAAAAATACTTATCCTTAAATATCCCATATCGTTTAGAAAATACCAATGATATGAATAAAGATTCATGTGATGAATTATATAATTATTTTTTATCAAAATACAAAGTTAAGTCTAATACTATCGATTAAGATAGTATTTTTTTTGAAACTAAATGTTGAAAAAAGCAACATTTGATGATACACTATTTATGAAGAGGTGAATTATGAAAGAAATGAATTATGAATTAATCGGAACCAGATTAAAAAAATTAAGAAAGTACTTAAGCCTAACACAAGAACAAGTTGCATCAATTTTAGGCCTAGGTAGAGATGCTATTATTAATATTGAAAAGGGAAATAGAAAAATAGATGTAAATGAGTTATTAAAATTTTCAAAACTTTATAATACACCTATGGAAGACTTGATAGAAGAAGATCCAAAAGTTAATTACGACAGTGCTGCTTATGCAAGAGGCTTTAATAATTTAAGTAAAAAAGATAAAAAAGAGATTATGGAATTAATTGAATATAAAAATAGTATAAAGAAGCAGGCATAACTATGGAATCAATTACACCTGAAGAATTAGCTAATAAAGAGTTAAGCAAATTAAAAAAACGTAATGGAGAAATAAAATTTCCAATCGATCCTTTTGCAATTTTAAAAAGCAATAATATTAATATAGTCTTTAAGGATTTTGAAAACTTAGCAGGCATTATTATAAGCGATTCTGATGGCAGCACCATAGTCGGTATAAAAAAACAGATAAAATTAAAAGGCAAAGATTTACCGCAGCACATGAATATTGTCACTTTATTAAAGATTTAAAAAATCTTAAACTTGATAAGAAGAATAATGGAAAAATAATTAAATGTGTGGAGAATTCAAATTCCGAAATCGAAAAGTTTGCAGAGAAATTTGCAGGTTATCTTTTAATGCCAACATATGAACTAAAAAAAGAATGCGATTTATATAAAGACTCCAATGGTTATGTAAATTTTGATGACATATTAAAAATCTCCGAGCACTTTGGTACAAGTTTTAGTGCATGTGTATTTAGCATTGCTTATAGATTTAAAATGATTAGTGGCGAAATTGATAGTAATAAGTTAAAGCAAAGAGTTCTAGATTATGACCCCGATGAAAAAAGTAAAAAATTACTTAAAACAACAATTGACCCAATTTTATTAGCAGAAGTAATAAACTCAATATCATATTCAATGCTAAACCTTAACAGCATAGTAGGTGAAAAATTCTTGCAAGACTATATTTTTTATGATAATAAAATCGAGAAAATTAATATTAGTAAATCTGATGTATATTTCATTCTTGCAAAAACAAATTATAGTGGATTAGACCGACAACAAAATAATATGGAAGATGATGCCACATCGATGACAATTGGTAACTTATTAATGCAAAAATATGTTTTAACCACAAATGATAAGCCAACAATTAAATCAATAAAAAAATTACATAACTTATTGTTTTCCCAAGCTAGATATCACGATGAATTTGATAGTTATCGAAATTGTGATGCAATTATATCATGTGGAAAGATCCAGCCAATTAAATATGAATTAATATATGATGAAATAGATAAGTTGGAAAATGAATTTAGTAATTTTATAAATAAGAAGGATAACATAGCAATAGTTGATTATATAAAGATGGTTGCTTATTTTTCATACAAATTAACAATTATTCATCCTTTTGCCGATGGTAATGGAAGAATATCGCGTGCTTTTATTAATTGGATGCTTCATATAAAAGGTATTATTCCAATGCATCTTGATAATGATTGTAGAGAAGAGTATTACAAAGCAATACAACAAATCGATGTTAACAATAATTATGAATGGTTTATGGTGTTTATTGAAAAAAGGATAATCACAACTATGATTGAAACAACAAAAACAGTAATATAAAAAACATCTAGAATTATCTAGATGTTTTCTTATACAAAAAAAAGATAATTAAATATCTTTCTTTAAAGATCTCCATTCACGGTTAGTTAATAAAACTTTAGTACCATTTACGTTCTTAGCTTGTAAATTTAAATTTTGTCTTCTATTAGTACGTCTTTTTGAATGTGAAACATTATTTCCGAATAAAGGTTTCTTATTTGTTAATTTAGTTGCCATATTATCCCTCCTTTAATTAATCTTCATCGATTATAACAATTTAAATGGCATAAGTCAACATAATTTAGTTGTTCTTATTTCTTTATTACCCTAGTTTTATAGGCTCTTGTAATAAAATTCTTATCTAACTCAGTAGAAGTTGCTACTAAGGCATCATCTTTTTCCTGATTAATTGACCATATATAACGATCATCATCTAATAATTGAATATATGATTGAAGTGATAATTCTTTTAATAAATCATCAGCTTCATCTTGTTTATCTATATATTTTTCTTTATTTCTTGAACTATATTTACTCAAGTTATATGTTAATGTTTCCAATATATTATCATAGAAAAGGTTATCATATTCTTCAGGTAAATCTTTAGCGTGAGCCCTTACTAGTCCACGATATAGTAAAGACTTATTTATATAACTTTGATTATCTAGAAAATCATTTTCTAATGATAAACTTATTTCTAATAAATGATATTTACATTCAATTAATTTCTTCCTAATAACAGGATTTTCTTCTTTGTTTATTCTATCAATCAATAATTCCATCATTGAAGCATTTTTAGCATTAATTAAATCATCTGTTACATGACGTTGTACGCTATCACTATCATCGCCACTAAATTCTTCATTTTCAAATATTGGCTTTAAGGCATTATATATAGCTTCACTTTGATGATCAACATCGCCATTTTTAAGATCATCTTCAATCCCTTTATAATCATCATATGTGTAATTAGTACCATTAACATTAACTACACATTGTTCTTCACTTTCATTACTTAAAACAAGTTCTTTAGATGTTATATGAGAAAAGAATCTAATTAAATCAAATTGGGATGTAGCAACTAAATAATCATCAAATGTATCAGGATCAAATCTAGAGACATCAAATAATGTATTTAAATAATCATTAACATCATCTTCTCCAAGATTAATAGATTTCATTATTTCTTCTTCTTTTCCACGAAAATCTCTAATAAAATCATATATAGTTTTATATTCTTCTGTATTAACTGAATTATTAACCTCTAAGTCACACAATTTACTATATAAACTATCAATTATCTTATCATATGATAAAATTTTTTTTACATTTTCAACCAATAAACTCATAAATACCCCCACAGCAATTAACTAAAGTATACTACAATTTTGCTAAAAAGTAGAAAAAATAAAACTATTTATAGTATAATTATCTTAGGTGAAGTTATGTATTGTCCATTAGGTGTTAAAACAGATTATAGTTTATTATCAAGTCTCATTAAAATTGATGATTATCTTTCATTTGGCTTAAAAAATAATTTAACATGTCTTGGAATACTAGATAATAATTTAAATTCATCGCATATGTTTTATAAGTTATGTAAAAAAAACAATATAAAACCCATAATTGGATTAGATCTTATTATTGATAATTATCATATATATTTATATCCCAAAAACTATGCTGGATTAACTAATTTATTTAAATTATTACATCAAGATACTATAACTTTGTCATCTTTACCAAATTATTCAGATAATATCATTGGCGTCATACCTTATGCATCTCATGATATTTATAAAGAGATAACTAAAATATATGAAAATACTTTTATCAGTTTTTCTAATAAAGAAGAAGAAACATCAGCTTCTCTTATAACTACTAATATAGTATATATAAATAATATATATGCCCTAGATATTAATTCCTCTAAATATATTAACTATCTATCTATGATTGATAATAATACACATCTAGGTGATGTTATATTAAAAGATTATTCTAGCAATGTATTAAGCATTGAAAAATATGATACAAATATCTTAACTGATTTAATTAATATTGAATTTCCTACAGGTAAAACTTATATACCTAAATATGAATCAGAAAATGATTCTAAAGATTATTTAAGAATGCTTGCTAACAAAGGATTAAATAAAAGATTAGATGGTAATATTTCAAGTAATTATCAAAAACGTTTGGATTATGAATTATCTATTATTGAATCCATGGGTTTTGTTGATTACTTCTTAATTGTTTTGGATTATGTTAGATATGCTATTAAAGAAGGTATATATGTTGGAGCTGGAAGAGGATCTGCAGTAGGATCTCTTGTATCATATTCCTTAGGAATAACTTGGATAGATCCATTAAAATATAATCTTATATTTGAACGTTTCTTAAATCCCGAAAGAGTAACCATGCCTGATATTGATATCGACTTTGACTCTGAAAGAAGAGATGAAGTAGTTAACTATGTAAGAGATAAATATGGAAAAAATCGTGTTGCTCATATCATAACTTATGGAACCATGGCCTCCAAAGAAGTTTTAAGATCAGTTGCCAAAATTAACAACGTTCCAAATGATAAAATAGATTATTTATTACCATATATAGATTCAAAATTAAGCTTAAGAGATAATTTAAATGACTCTGTAAAAGATATCTTAAAAAATAATTCAGATCTTCAAAAGGTTTACAATGAATCATATTATTTAGAAAAATTAAAAAGAAATATTTCTACACATGCTGCTGGTGTTGTCATTTGTTCTGAAGACTTAGATAATATTCTTCCCATTATTAAATCCGGTGATTATTATTTAACTGGATATGATAAAGATGAACTAGAAGAAATGGGCTTATTAAAAATGGACTTTCTTTCTATAAAAAATCTAACTATCATAACTAACACTTTAAGAGATATAAAAAAATATACAGGTAAAAATATTAATTTAAATAAAATACCTTTAGATGATCCTGAAGTATTCAAATTATTTTCTAATGGAGATACTGTTGGCATATTTCAATTTGAATCCAGGGGAATGAAGAATTTCTTAAGAGAATTACATCCAACTGTTTTTAGTGATTTAGTCATGGCAATAGCTATCTATAGACCAGGACCAATGGGAAATATAGAAACATATATTAAGAGAAAAAATGGTAAAGAACCAGTAACTTATTTAAATGATTCTTTGGTAGATATTTTAAGTGAAACCTATGGCATTATTATATATCAGGAACAAATTATGCAAATCCTTGTTACTATGGGAGGATTTACATTTGGAGAAGCTGATGTTATAAGAAGAGCAATTAGTAAGAAAAAGTTATCACTTATTGAAGCAACAAAAGAAAAGTTTATAGTTAAATCTATTGATCATGGATATTCAGAAAGTGATGCTAAAAAAATATATGAATTAATTGTTAAATTTGCCTCATATGGATTTAATAAATCACACTCTGTAGCTTATGCTTTTATAGCTTATCAAATGGCTTATTTAAAAGTACATTTTAAAGATTACTATTATATAAATTTACTTGATAATAATATAGGTGGAGAAAACAAAACTAAAGATTATATTGATGAAGCTAAAAAATCCGGTATTCAATTCCTTCATCCAAGCATTAATTTATCAAGTTATACCTATACCGAAGAAAATAATTATATTCGTTTACCTCTTAGATGTATTAAGGGAGTAGGAAATGTAATAGGTGATAAGTTAATCACGGTTCGTGGAGACATACATTTTAAAGATATCTATGATTTATTCACTAGAACTAGTACCACTAAAATTAATAAAAATATATATGATATATTAATTGATGCTTCAGCCCTAGATGAATTTGGTTTTAACCACGCCACATTACATAAAAATCTTACAACTCTCATGAACTATGCTGAGTTAACTCGTACTCTAGATTCATCACTTGTTGCTAAACCAGAAATAGAGATAATCGAAGAAACGGAAGATAAATCATTAATGAATTTGGAAAGAGAATTATTTGGATTTTATATATCTAAACATCCTGCAGGTAAATACCCTGATAAATTTAAAATTATTAATGTTGAAAGTAATTTTGATAAATGGATTGATACTGTTGTCTTAATTGAATCAATTAGATCATTAAAGACTAAAAATGGTGATGATATGGCCTTCATAAGTGGAAGTGATGAAACCGGAACTATTGACTTTGTTATATTCCCAAAAACTTATGAACAAATTCAAAGAATTAATATCTATGATTTAGTTAGTATTCATGGACATGTTGAAAGGCGCTTAGATAAATATCAAATAATCGTGTCTAAAATAGAAAAAATATGAGATAATAGTAATACTTTTTAAAAGGAGGATAAATATGTTTGAATATTTAGGAGATAGATTATCCAATGCTATAAAAAATATCAAAGGCATGGGTAGAATTACAGAAGATAATATAAATGATGCAGTTCGTGAGATAAGGATGGCTTTACTTGAAGCTGATGTTAACTATGAAGTAGCAAAAGAATTTACTAAGAATGTTAAAGAAAAAGCCTTAGGACTTGAAGTAGGTAAATCACTTAAACCTGAAGAGGTTTTTATTAAATTAGTAAAAGATGAATTAATAGATTTACTAGGTGGAGATACTGCTCCTTTAGAAGTAGATAAAAAGCCAACTATCGTCATGATGGTAGGTCTTCAAGGATCAGGTAAAACTACTTCATCAGGTAAATTAGCAAACTTAGTTAGAAAAAAATATAAGAAAAATCCTTTATTAGTTGCCTGTGATGTTTATCGTCCTGCAGCTATTGATCAATTAAAACAAATCGGTAAAGAATTAAGTATTGATGTCTTTGAAGAAGGAAAAATAAAACCTTTAGATATAGTAAATCATGCAGTTGAATATGCTAAGAAAAATAACAATGATTTTATAATTATTGATACTGCAGGTCGTCTTCATATTAATGATGAATTAATGTCTGAATTAATGGAAATAGAAGATGCAGTTAAGCCTGATGAAATACTACTTGTAATTGATGCTATGATGGGACAAGATGCAATAAATGTAATAACGGGTTTTAATGATAAATTACATTTAACTGGTGCTATTTTAACTAAGATGGATGGAGATACTAAAGGTGGTGTTGCTTTATCAATAAGACACTTAACACATGTTCCAATTAAATTTATTGGTGACTCTGAAAAACTTGATGGTATAAGTGAATTCCATCCAGATCGCATGGCTGAAAGAATACTAGACATGGGAGATATTTTATCCATTGCTGAGCGTGTTGAAAATGTTGTGTCAGAAGATGATGCTAAAGATCTTGAACGAAAGATGAAGAAAGGAGAATATAGTCTTGAAGACTTCCTAGCTAATTTAAAACAAATAAAAGCTCTAGGCCCTTTAGAAAATATTTTAAAAATGCTTCCTGGAGCAAGAGAAGCAGGCATTAACAATGTTAATATCAATCCAAAAGATATGGCTCATATTGAAGCAATAGTGCTATCTATGACACCATATGAAAGACGTCATCCTGAAGTTTTAAAAGCAACAAGAAAACAACGTATTGCTGCTGGATCAGGAAGAAGTGTAGAAGAAGTAAATCGTTTACTTAAACAATTTGAACAAATGAAGACAATGATGAAACAAATAACAAATGGTAATATGAAAATGCCATTTTAAGAGGTATTATGAATAACAAAAAAATAGTAGTATACGGAGCTTTTCTTGGGTTTGCCATGATAGCTGTAGCATCAATCCTTATCAATCATGAAAGTACTTTTATAAAGGTAAAAACTGTTGATGGTTATGATAAAGCTATGTCAACCGTTAATAATAAAATAAATAAATTAGATGATGGTATTTGCAAAGAATATTTTACTTCTTATTATAATTATATAAATGATACTTATTTTACAGAAGATGTAAGTTTAAAAGATTATTTAGATGCTTATTATACAAGTGTAAATATAGATGGCGAAGATAGAGATGTAAATTCCCTTTATTATTACACTTATATAAGTGATAAATGTAATATTAAATATGATGAAAAATTATATGTAGAAGTTTTAAAAACAATGATGTTTCCTGATGAAATAAAAAATAGATATAATCTAAATTATGAAATAGGCATTAAAGACTTAATTGGTAGAAACAAAACTTATTCATCACATGATCAGCTAGGAACATATACAACTAAAGTTGGTGAAATCCAACTATTAAATGATTTATTAGATGAGGTGATAAAATGAAAAGAGCATATAATTTATTTTATGTAATTAATATATTATTAGGAATAATTTTATCTTATAGTATTTTATTTATATATAATTATAATTCTTATTCACCACTTCTATTAGGAATAGTAACTATTTTCTATTTATATTCTCTTTATTATTATCGTAAATATAAAAGAGAAGTAGATCAATTTGATATATTTGCTATGCTATCATTTATGATATTTTTAATAATCATGTTTGTTGCAGGTGTTATTATTCAAGCAACAAATGGAGAAGTTTATAGTTTATTATATAATTCCTTCATTGTCCTTATAGCCAATTTAATATTTATTGGTTATAATTATTTAAAATAATACTTATTTAATATATAATGAAATTGGTGATAATATGAAAAAAATTCTAGATAATAAATATACAGAAATAGCATTTGCTGTATGTGGTGTAATTGTATTTTATTTTATAATATTACACTTAGGAGATATCTTTAGTGCAATAGGTAAATTTATGGGTATTTTAACGCCATTAACTATGGGTTTAGTAATTGCCTATATAATGCATCCAATTGTTGATGTTTTAGAAAATAAAACATTTAAAAACATAAAAAATAAATCTACAAGAAGAAATGTAAGTATTGCTGTTACTTTACTTGCAATAACAATTATTCTTGGAGCTTTAATTAGTATTGTTATTCCTGAATTACTAAAAAGTATTCAATCATTACTAATTAATTTCCCACGTTACTTACAAGAACTTGAAAGTTTTATAAATGATTATTTATCTAATAGTTCACTTGGAGATGCTTTCTCAAGTAACTCTTCATCAATAGTTTCAACAATTACTGATGCTATTAACAACATAATGTTACCATCAGTTAACAATGCTATGTCATCAGTAGGAACGGGATTACTTTCTTTAGTAAAATCATTCTTTAACTTATTAATTGGTATTGTATTTGCTGTTTACATCTTAGCTAATACCAAAAATTTCGCCGCTGGATGCCGTAAATTTTTATATTCATTATTTGATGTCGACAAAGTAAATGATTTTATTATTGAAGTTAAACACGTTAATAAAATATTTGTTAATTTTATGATAGGTAAGGTAACTGATTCATCAATCGTGGCTTTGTCTACATTTATATTCTTACTAATATTTGGATTTCCATATCCTTTACTAGTAGCCGTTATTATTGGTTTAACTGATTTGATTCCTTACTTTGGACCATACATAGGAACTATTCCATCAGCTTTACTAATTTGTTTAGTAAGTCCATTTAGAGCTCTAGTATTCGTAGCCTTCATCATTTGTTTACAACAAATTGATGCTAATTTAATAACTCCTAGAATTCAAGGCAATGCAACTGGCTTACCAAGCTTCTGGATTTTATTTGCCATCACAGTCTTTGGTGGATTATTCGGCATCGTTGGTCTTCTAATTGGTGTTCCATGCTTTACTATAATTTATGAATTAGTAAGAGATAAAATTAAAAGCAATCTTGAAAATAAAAATATGCCAAGTGAAACAGACTACTATGAGAAACATGATATCTTGGAAAAGAAAATAATAAAAGCGAAGATGGCTATAAAGAAATAGGTTTAATTATCTATTTCTTTGTTTGTTAAAAAGGAGTTAAAATGAATAATAAAAATAAAATAATTTTAGTCATAATTATAACTTTACTAATTGTTTTAATCACAATCATGTTAAAGAATAATAAAAAAGAAGAACCAACTGAATTAATGGATACTACAACTTCAACAACAACTACGACATCAAGTTCAATAAAAATAGATGAATCTGTTAATTATATAACTGATT
>Ga0116180_1004224_pt1 | contig 10500 bp, 10 predicted proteins | sample AD_UKC073_MetaG_FD_89804 | JGI IMG/M metagenome (GOLD analysis project Ga0116180, IMG submission 89804) | Active sludge microbial communities of municipal wastewater-treating anaerobic digesters from USA - AD_UKC073_MetaG | ecosystem: Engineered > Bioreactor > Anaerobic > Digestate | place: USA... | reverse complement strand
CGCCTTGCGGCAGTCGGGCAGCGCCGCCTTCCCGATGTCGCGCGCCAGCTTGGACGGCTGCTCGGGCGGATGCGGCAGCACCGGCAGCAGGCCACGCGCGCCCATCGGCGACACCAGGCCGCCACGGGGCCGCACCAGGTCCAGGTTCAGGCGCGGCGCGCTGGCTGGCAGGGAGGGCGCGGTGGCCACGTCGTGGCCGACCCGGGCGCCGGCATCCGGTGCACCGCCGGGCACACCGGCAGGCAGGCCGGCCGGGGCGGCGGCGGCGGCGGCGGCGGCGGCGGCGGCGGCGGCGGCGGTTGCGGTTGCGGTTGCGGTTGCGGCGGCGGCTGCGGCGGTGCTGGCAGGGCTGGCGGCTGCTCGACCCGGTGCGGCCGGGATGGTCGGCGCAGTGGCCGCCGGCGGTGGGGTGCTGGCCATCGCCTCACCACCGACGGGGACTGGCCGCGTCGCCTCGGGCATGGGCCGAGGAGCCACCGCAGCGGCCGGTGCGGGCGCAGGCGCAGGTGCCGCAACCGCCGGGGCCGGTGCCGGGGGTGTGTCCGGCGTGTTGGCCACGGTCGTCGGCGGTGCGACGGGGACCGGGGTCGGCGCGGGCGCCGTCGCCAACCGGGGCAGCGGCACCGGCTCCGGCGGCGTCGGGGTCGCCGGCAGCGCCGGAGCGGCGATCGTCCGTGCGGGCTCGCGCGGCGGCGTCGGCAAGCGGGCAGGCGCGGGTGCGTCGGCGACAGGGGGCGGCGCGGGCGGCAGGTCCGGCAGCGGCACGGCAGCCACCGGTGGTGGTGGCACGGGCGCGGCCGGGGCGGTGATCGCCGCCGCAGCTGCACGCGGTGCCACGCGGCGGGCGGCGGGCGCCGGCAGGGCCAGGTCCGGGAGGGGCGCGGGGCCGGCGGCCGGAGTCGCCAGCGGGGGCGGCGCCAGGGCGCGCTGGCTGCTGCGGCCTGCGGCGGGCACGCGCGGCGGCGGTGCGGGCTCGGGCGGCGTGGGTGACGCTGGTGCCGGTGCCGGTGGCAGGTTCAGCGTCGGCAGGGCCGACAGGCTGGGCGCGGGCAGGATCGGCACCACCGGCGGCTGCAGTGCCGGGGCCGCCTCGGCACGCCGGGCGGGCACGGGGGCCCGCTCGCTCGGCGGCTCGGCCGCAGGTGGGGTCGGCGGCGGCTCGGCATCGGCGGACCGGACCGGCGGCAGATCGGCGGCGGTGGCCGCAGGTGGGTCGACCGGCAGAACGGCGGGCGCCTGTGCCGGCGGTGTCACCGCAGCGGGCGGCGTCGCGGCATCGGCGGGGGTTGGCGGCGCTTGCCAGGTGCCCTCACGTGCCGCGCCGGGTGTGCGGTGCAACTCGGGCCGGTCCTGCGGGCTGCGCAGGGCGCCGCCCCAGCGCCGCTCACGCGCCTGGCCCTGGGGGCCGGTGTAGACGTCGCTGGCCACCGCGGCTTCGGGGCGGCCGGCGGGGTCGGTGCCGGCCAGGCGCACGTTCAGTCCGCCCCACACGCCCTGGCCCGGTTGCGCGGCACCGCCCTGGGTGTTGCCGAAGACCAGCACCAGCAGCAGGTGCAGCAGCGCGGCCAGCAGCAGGCAGCGGCGCAGCAGCGGCGACAGGCCCGGGCGCAAGGACCAGGGAGACGGGCCGGGCAGCGCCTCGGTGCTCATCGCCTGGATGGTAGGCGCCCGCGTCCTGGCGCAGCCCGCGGAAAAGCCGCGTCAGCCGCGGCCGACGAAGGGCATCTTGGTCGCCATCACGTTGACGAACAGCATGTTGGCGCTGGCGGGCATGCGCGCCATGGTCATGAAGGCGTCGACCACCGACTGCAGGTCCATGCGCGCCTCGGGCTTGATGCTGCCGTCGGCCTGGGGCACGCCCTTGGTCATGCGCTCGGTCATGTCGCTGGCGACGTTGCCGATGTCGATCTGGCCGACGGCAATGTCGAAGGCCCGGCCGTCCAGCGCCGCGGCGCGGGTCAGGCCGCTGACCGCGTGCTTGGTGGCGGTGTAGGCGATCGAGCCCGGCCGCGGCGCGTAGGCCGAGATCGAGCCGTTGTTGATGATGCGCCCGCCCATCGGCACCTGGTGGCGCATCATCTTGAAAGCGCCCGACAAGCAGAAGAACGCGCCATTCAGGTTGGTGTCGACCGCGCGGCGCCAGGTGGCGGCGTCCATCTCGTCGGGCGTCAGCACCGGCAGCGAGACGCCGGCGTTGTTGAACAGCAGGTCGAGCCGGCCGAAGCGCGCGCCGATGGCAGCGAACAGCGCGTCGACGGAGGTCTCGTCACCCACGTCGCAGGGCACGGCCAGAGTGCGCTCGGCGATGTCGCCCCAGGGGTCGCCCGCCTTGGCGATGGCCGCCTGCAGGGCCTCGGCGCGCCGGCCGGTGTAGACCACGCGCCAGCCGTCGGCCACCAGGGCGGTGGCGCAGCCCAGGCCGATGCCCGAGCCGGCCCCGGTGACCAGGGCGACGCGGTTGTGGGGAGTGGTGGCGGCAGCGGTCATGGACTTGTCTCAATGGTGTGATGATTGGGACAGTCTGCCACAGGCCGCTGCGGCGCCCGGCGCCGCTCAGGCGCCGGTCGGCAAGCGCAGCAGGCCCGGGCGCAGATGCCAGGCCCACAACGCCACGGCGCCCAGCCAGAACTGCGCCGCCAGCAAGGCCAGCGGTTGACCACCGGCCGGCCACAGCGGGGCCAGCGTGGCGGCCAGCGCCGCCAGTTGCGCCGCGATGGCGCTGAACCACACGGTGTTGTCGATGCACGGCCGGCGGTTGGCCTGCTGCAGCAGTTCGGTGGTGGCGCGGGCCATCACCAGGCTGCCCAGGCAACCCAGCAGCAGCGGCGCGGCGGGCGCCGCGTCGGTCCAGACCAGGTCCAGGCCGGCAGCCGTGCCCAGCCAGGCCCAGGTGCTGCGCTGCAGCCAGCCCAGGCGGCTGCCGGCCGGCGCCAGCGTGCGGCCATCGGCATGCAGCAGGGCGGCGGCCAGCGGCACCAGGCCCAGCCACAGCGCCCCCTGCAGCGCGGCATGCAGCCACTGCGGCTGGCCCAGGGCCAGCGACACCGCCCCACCCCAGGCCGCCACGGCCAGCACCACCAGGCCGGCAGCGGCCGCCGGTGCCGGCGTGGGGCCGGCGGCGTGGTAACGGTGTTCCAGCCAGGTCAGGCCGACCAGGCCGGCCAGCAGGGCCAGGCCCACGGCGACCGCGGCCAGACCCAGCGCGGCGGCGAGGTGACCGGTGTGCAGGCCGAACAAGGTCAGCGCCCAGCCGCCGGCCACCGCGCCCAGCGGCGCCAGCAACAGGCGGGCGGCCAGCGGCGGGCAGCCGAGCCAACGCGGCAGCGCGGCGCACAGCAGACCGGCCAGGAACAGCGGCCAGGCACCCAGCGCCAGCAGCCACGCGAAGCCGTCGTCGGCCGACAGCAGCAGCGGCAGCGGCCGGCCCAGGGCCGGGGCGAGCTGCACCCCCGCCCACCACAGCGCGGCAGCCACCAGCAGCACGCTGCCGGCGGCAAAGGCCAGGCGGTGCGGCGCGGCCAGCAGCCGGCGCAGCGACGGTGCGGCGATGGCGGCGCCGCGACGGCCGCCGAAGCTGCCGGATGGCAGGCCGGCGGGTTGGGGTTGGAAGTGGTTCATGACGGAACAGCAGGCAATGCAGGAACGGGGTCAGGCCAGCGCCAGCGCGGCGTCGGCATCGGCCGGCGCTGCAGCGGCGGCCGGGCGCAGCAGGTGCTCGATCAGCGCGCGCACCGGGCGGATCTGGTCGCCGAAGGGCAGGTCGCCGGCGCCACGGAAGTACAGGCCCTTCTTCGGGTCGCCGCGCAGTGCATTGGCCAGTTGCTGGTCGATGCAGAACTGGCCCCAGCCCGGCAGGCCGTCGCGCAGGCCGCATTGCGCCAGGCAGTCGAAGGCCTGCGTGCAGCGGCCCTTGGTGTGGACCTTGGCCTGCAGTGCCGGCTCGGCCTTCAGGTAGTTGACCAGCCAGGGCGTGGCCACGGCACGCGCCGGCAGGCCGGCCACGCTGGTGAAGGTGAGCATGTCCTGTTCACGGGCGCCGGCCAGCACGCGCTTGAAGCCCTCGCTGGCGTCGCCTTCGGTGGCCACCGCGAACGGCGTGCCCAGCTGCACCGCGGCGCCGCCCAGGGCCTGGATGCGGGCGATGTCGGCATGGTGGCGGATGCCGCCGGCGGCGATCAGCGGAATGCGGCCTTCCAGCCCGGCGCTGCGCAGGAAGGCCAGCGATTCGGGAATGCAGCGCTCGAAGTCGAAGCGCGGGTCGCCCAGGTCGGCGATCCTGGCCGCGCCCAGGTGGCCGCCGGCCAGGCGCGGGTGCTCCAGCACGATGGCGTCGGGCAGACGCTTCTTGCGCTCCCACTTCTTGACCACCAGGGCCACGCCGCGGGCGTCGCTGAGGATGGGCACCAGCAGCCGGTCGGGGAAGTCGGCCGCCAGGTCCGGCAGGTCCAGCGGCAGGCCGGCACCCACGACCACCGCATGCGCGCCGGCTTCCAGCGAAGCGCGCACATAGGCGGCGTAGTCGCTGACCGCGCGCATCACGTTCATCGCCACCAGGCCGCGGCCGCCGGCCAGGGTGAGCGCTGCGCGCACCTCGCGGTGCAGGGCCTCGATGTTCGCCGCGTCGATCCGGGCCTTGCTGTCGTCGTCCATGCCCACCCGCTGCGGCAAGTGGCGGGTGCGTTCCATCAGGTCGGGGTGGTGGCGGCGCAGGTCCACCGAGCTGAGCGTGCCCACGCCGCCCAGCGCGGCCACGGTGCCGGCCAGCTTGTGCGCCGACACGCCCACGCCCATGCCGCCCTGCACGATGGGCAGCAGGCCGCGGCCAGCCAGCGTCAGCGGCTGCAGGCCGCTGGCGGCGAGCAGGGGCAGCAGATCGGGAGGAACGGCAGCGGTCGGGGTGGTCGGCATGGGGGCCGGCCGCGCAGCGGCCGTGATCAAGGCAAAACAGGCGGCAGTCTGGCGGCGCGCCAGGTGTGGGGACTTGACCAGGATCAGGGTTCACCCCGATCGCCTGTGCTGCGCTGCACAGGGGCCTCGCCAGGATGCGAGGGAACGATGGTCTAGCATCCCTGGCCTGAAATTGAATCCCCCCCGAAGCGCCTGCGGCGCTCCCCCCAGGGGGCGCCGCCAGCGGCCCGGCAAAGCCGGTTCCGCGGCGACCGCTTGCTTCGCGGTGTCATGCGCCGCCGTTGGACAACTGATCTGGAGACCCTGAATGACCCAACCCCACCGCATTGCCGCGATCCCCGGCGACGGCATCGGCAAGGAAGTGATGCCCGAGGGCCTGCGTGTGCTGCAGGCCGCCGCCACGCGCTTCAAGCTGCCGCTGCAGATCACCGACATCGACTGGGCCAGCTGCGACTGGTACGCGAAGACCGGCCAGATGATGCCGGACGACTGGAAGGACCAGATCGGCGGCATGGACGCCATCCTGTTCGGCGCGGTGGGCTGGCCGGCAACGGTGCCGGACCATGTGTCGCTGTGGGGCAGCCTGCTGAAGTTCCGGCGTGAATTCGACCAGTACATCAACCTGCGCCCGGCGCGGCTGATGCCCGGCGTGCCCTGCCCGCTGGCGAACAAGCAGCCCGGCGACATCGACATGCTGATCGTGCGCGAGAACACCGAGGGCGAGTACTCAAGCGTGGGCGGCGTGATGTTCGGCGGCACCGAGCGCGAGTTCGTGCTGCAGGAAAGCGTGTTCACCCGCCAGGGCAGCGAGCGGCTGCTGAACTACGCGTTCGAGCTGGCCCGCAGCCGTGCCCGCAAGCATGTGACGGTGGCCACCAAGAGCAACGGCATCGCGATCAGCATGCCCTGGTGGGACGAGCGCGCCGCCGAGGCCGCTGCGCGCTTCCCCGACATCAGCTGGGACAAGCAGCACATCGACATCCTGGCCGCGCGCTTCGTGCTGCAGCCGCAACGCTTCGACGTGGTGGCCGCCACCAACCTGTTCGGCGACATCCTCAGCGACCTGGGCCCGGCCTGCACCGGCACCATCGGCATCGCGCCCAGCGCCAACCTGAACCCGGAGCGGAAATTCCCCAGCCTGTTCGAGCCTGTGCATGGCAGCGCGCCCGACATCTATGGGAAGAACATCGCCAACCCGGTGGCGATGGTGTGGAGCGCCGCGATGATGCTGGACTTCCTGGGCCACCGCGACGCGCACGACGCGGTGCTGCGCGCCATCGAGCAGGTGCTCAAGGACGGCCCGAAGACCGCCGACCTGGGCGGCACGGCCAACACCACGCAGATGGGCGAGGCCATCGCCAATCTGGTGGCCGACGGCATCTGATCCGGCCGTGGAACACGTCGACGCGGTGGTGATCGGCGCCGGCGCCGTCGGCCTGGCCGTGGCCCGCGCGCTGGCCCAGGCCGGGCGTGAGGTTCTCATCCTGGAAGCCGAGAACGCCTTCGGCACCGGCACCAGCAGCCGCAACAGCGAGGTCATCCACGCTGGCATCTACTACCCCACCGGCAGCCTGCGGGCCCAGCTGTGCGTGCGCGGCAAGGCGCTGCTGTACGACTTCTGCACCAGCCACGGCGTGGCGCACCAGCGCTGCTGCAAGCTGATCGTCGCCACGTCCGATGCTGACCTGCCGGCCTTGCACAAGCTGCAGGCCACCGCACAGGCCAACGGCGTGACCGACCTGCGCTGGCTGAGCGAAGCCGAAGCCCGGGCGCTGGAGCCCGCGCTGCAGTGCGTCGCCGCCCTGCTCAGCCCGTCCACCGGCATCATCGACAGCCACGGCCTGATGCTGGCCCTGCTGGGCGACGCCGAAGCCGCCGGCGCGATGCTGGCACTGTGCGCACCGGTGCAGGCCGGCCGCATCACGCCACAGGGCATCGAACTGGACGTGGGTGGCGACGAGCCGATGCAGCTGCGCGCCCGCACCGTGGTCAACAGCGCCGGGCTGCACGCGCCGGCCCTGGCCCGCAAGCTGGCCGGGCTGGACGCGGCGCACATTCCGCCCGACCACCTGGCCAAGGGCTGCTACTTCAGCCTGCCGGGCAAGGCGCCGTTCTCGCGCCTGGTCTACCCGGCGCCCGGGCAGAGCAGCCACCTGGGCGTGCACCTGACCCTGGACCTGGGCGGCCAGGCCCGCTTCGGCCCCAGCTTCGAGTGGGTGGACCGCCTGGACTACACGGTCGACCCCGCTGGGGCCGACCACTTCTATGCCGAGGTGCGCCGCTACTGGCCCGGCCTGCCCGACGGCGTGCTGCAGCCGGCCTATGCCGGCATCCGGCCCAAGATCAGCGGCCCGGGCGAGCCGGCGGCCGACTTCCGCATCGACGGGCCGGCGGTGCACGGCGTGCCGGGCCTGGTGAATCTGTTCGGCATCGAGTCGCCGGGGCTGACGTCGAGCCTGGCGATCGCCGATCTGGTGCTGGATCGGCTCGGCCACTCAAAAAACTAGAACGAACGCATCAAGCCCGTCGCACCGCGGGCCGGGGGCCGCTGCGCAGAATCCCTTCAACCCCGATCCCGGGGTGGCAGACAACCCAAAGGATTCACCATGAGCGACATCGTCATCGTCTTCCACAGCGGCTACGGCCACACCGCCAAGATCGCCGAGGCCGTGGCCTCGACCAGCGGCGCCAAGCTGCTGGCCATCGATGCCGAGGGCAACCTGCCCGAGGGCGGCTGGGAAGCCCTGGCCGCGGCCAAGCTGATCACCTTCGGCTCGCCCACCTACATGGGCAGCGTGAGCTGGCAGTTCAAGAAGTTTGCCGACGCCAGCAGCAAGCCCTGGTTCGGCCAGGCCTGGAAGGACAAGCTGTTCGCCGGCTTCACCAACAGCGCGTCGATGAACGGCGACAAGCACAGCACCCTGCACTACTTCATGACGCTGGCGATGCAGCACAGCGGCCTGTGGGTGGGCACCGGCATGATGCCCAGCAACAACAAGGCCGCCACCCGCGACAGCATCAACTACGTGGCCTCGTCGGCCGGCCTGATGACCAGCACCCCGTCGGACGCCTCGACCGACGAAATGGTGGCCGGCGACATCGCCACCGCCAAGGTCTTCGGCGAGCGCCTGAAGGCCACGGTCGCAAAGTTCGTTTCCTGACCACCCCCGGCCGCCTGGCGGCCGCCCCCCGCGGGGGCACCGAACACGACCGGGAAACCCGGATCGTGTCCGGCCCGCTTCGGTGGCACTGCACCCCCTGGTCGTCTTCGACGACCTGTCCCCGCGGGGAACTGTGGCGCTCAGGCCGGCTTGGCCGGCTTGGCCGGCTTGGGCGCCTTCTGCTCCACCGGCGCGCCGGCCGCCTTCCAGGCGCCGAAGCCGCCGTGGATATGCGCCACGTTCTCGATGCCCATCTCCAGCATGGTGCGGGCCGCCAGCGCCGAGCGCCAGCCGCCGGCGCAGAACAGCACGTACTGCGTGCCGGGCTGGTTGAACACCGGCTTGTGGTAGGGCGACTCGGTGTCGACCCAGAACTCCAGCATGCCGCGTGGCGCATGGAAGGCGCCGGGAATGGCGCCCTCGCGCTCGACCTCGCGCGGGTCGCGCAGGTCGACGAACTGCACGCCGGGCTGGCCGTGCAGCGCACGCGCCGCCTCGACGTCGTGCGTGGTGATCAGGGCCAGGGCTTCGTCGACCAGCTGGGCGGCGGTCTTCTTCATCGGGATTCTCCGGACGGCATGGGCATGGCCGCCAGTATGGCCAGCCCGGCCCGCTGACAGAATCGGCGCATGCCCGACCCCGCGCCGCCACAGGCCCAGCCCCGCAACCCGCTGCACGGCCTGACGCTGGAGGCCATCGTCACCGCCCTGTTGGCGCACTACGGCTGGCCGGGCCTGGCCGAGCGCATCGCGCTGCGCTGCTTCAGCCACGAGCCCAGCGTCAACTCCAGCCTGAAGTTCCTGCGCAAGACGCCCTGGGCGCGCGAGAAGGTCGAAAGCCTCTACCTCTTCATGCTGCGCGAGCACAAACGGAGCCCCCGATGACCGCCAACCGCCACGCCCTGGACTTCGACACCCCCACGGTGGCCGCGCTGCGCGCCGACCTGGCGCTGGCCTTGCGTGCCGCCGCCCACCACGGCCTGGCCGAGGGCGTGTGCAACCACTTCAGCGTCGAGCTGCCCGACGGCTCGGGCCGCTTCCTGCTGAACCCGCGCGGCCTGCTGTGGGCCGAGGTGCAGGCCGGCGACGTGGTGCTGGTCGACGCCGCCGGCAACGTGCTGGCCGGGCGGCATCCGGTCGAGCCGACGGCGATGTTCATCCACGCCGCCATCCACCGCATCGCCCGCCAGCCCTGCGTGCTGCACACGCACATGCCGCACGCCACCGCGCTGACGCTGATCAGCGACCGCGCGCTGGACCCGACGCTGTCGCAGACGGCGATGCGCTTTCATGGCCGCATCGCCATCGACCGCCACTACAACGGCCTGGCACTGGACGATGCCGAGGGCGAGCGCATCGCCACCGCGATGCAGGGCGCCGACATCGCCTTCCTGGCCAACCACGGCGTGGTGGTCTGCGGCCCGCAGCTGGCCCACGCCTACGACGACCTGTACTACCTGGAGCGCGCCTGCCAGGCCCAGTGGCTGGCGATGGCCACGGGCCGGCCGCTGGCGCCGGTGGATGGCGCACTGGCGGCGCATGTGGCCCGGCAGATCCAGGGCGAGCGGCTGCAGAGCGAGCTGTTCTTCGAGGCGCTGCGGCGCACGGTCTGAGCGCGGCGCGGCGCGGCGCGGTTCGTCGCGGTTTTCTGCAACTCGGCCGGGAGCGGCTGCGCTTCGTCGCAGCGCGGTGGTGGCCACGTCGGGGGATGCCTAGAGTCCATCCCATCGACACACCGATCACCCCTGACAGGAGCCCACCATGACCCGCTTCACCGCCGCCGCCCGCCAAGCCCTGCAACAAGCCGCCGCCTTCGCGCTGGCCCTGGGCATGACCGGTGTCGCCCTGGTCAGCCTGAACCACCTGGCCACCGAGCAGCACGCCGCCACCATGCTGGCCAAGGCCGCCGCCGCCCAGCAGCAGGCGCAGGCGGTCGCGGCCGCCACCCGCGGTTGATCAGCCCCCGACTGGCGCCGCCAGCCACACCGGTGGCGCCAGCGCCACCACGTCGCAATCGACGACACTGCTGCGCCGCTCCACCACCAGGAAGTCGCCCGCATCCAGCGCCAGCAGCGGGTGGTGCCAGGTGCCCGGCGCCAGCCACACGCCCTGGGCGCCGTCGCTGACGAAGGCCGCCAGGTCGGCGATGCCCCGCGGCGCCGGGCCCGGCGGGGCGACCACCAGCACCAGCCGCCGCGGCGCGCCCAGCGGCACGACGCTCTGGCTGCCCAGCGCGTGGCGCTCCATCTCCACCAGGGCCATCGGCAACTGCCGCGCCCGGGCCCGGCTGATGCTGAGCACCGGCCGACCGCCATCTGCGGTGAGCTGGGCATCGGCCAGCAGCTCGTGCCGCTGGGTGGTGCCGCTGTTGATCGGCTGGCCACCGGCGCCATCGGCCGGCACCTGCAGCACGCGGCCGTAGGGGGCGAAGG
>Ga0116180_1004220_pt1 | contig 10507 bp, 7 predicted proteins | sample AD_UKC073_MetaG_FD_89804 | JGI IMG/M metagenome (GOLD analysis project Ga0116180, IMG submission 89804) | Active sludge microbial communities of municipal wastewater-treating anaerobic digesters from USA - AD_UKC073_MetaG | ecosystem: Engineered > Bioreactor > Anaerobic > Digestate | place: USA... | reverse complement strand
TCGGCAGCAGGTACCACTCGGCAAAGGGGCGCGAATAACGCCCGGCGGCGAGAAACTCGCGCAGGCTGCCGCCGTAGTCCGGATACTGATCGATCCAGGCGACGCTTTCGCGGTTGAAGCGCAGGATGTCGGCGAGCATGCGCCAGAAGTCGCGGCGCAGCAGGTTGCGCTTCTGCCCGAAGACGGTCGCCAGGCTGCTGCCCGCCCACTCGATCCCGGGCTCTTCGAGACTGACCGCAAAGGACATCTCGGTCTCGACGCTGGCAACGCCCAGATGCGTGAACAAGGCCGTCAGGTGCGGGTAGGTGTGCGTGTTGTAGACCAGGAAGCCGGTGTCAACCGGGTGGCACACCCCTTCGAGCGACACATCGACGGTATTGGTGTGCCCGCCGAGATAAGCTCCCGCTTCATAGAGCGTCACCGCGTGCCGCTGCGACAGCAGCCAGGCACTCGCCAGTCCGGAAATCCCCGCGCCGACGACGGCGATGCGCTGTCCCTCTGCTGATCCGTGCATGCTCATGTCCGCGTGCTCAAGCGTTGTCGCCGCTGATCTCGGCGTAAGCCGAATGGTTGTGGATCGATTCGAAATTCTCCGACTTGACCGTCCATTGCGCGATGCGCGGTTCGCGCATCAGGCGCAAGGCAATGTCGCGCACCAGATCCTCGACGAATTTCGGATTGTCGTAAGCGCGCTCGGTCACCCATTTCTCGTCCGGCCGCTTGAGTAGCCCGAAGACCTCGCACGACGCTTCCTCCTCGGCCAGTCGCACCAGTTCATCGGGCGTCATCGCGGCACGCAGTCTGGCGATGATCGTGATGTGCGAACGCTGGTTGTGCGCGCCGTACTCGCTGATCTCCTTGGAGCACGGGCAGAGGCTGGTCACCGGCGCGACGACTTCGAGCGTCAGCTCGGCCGCCTGCCCTGCACGCCTGGCCACGATCATCCGCACGTCGTAGTCGAGCAGGCTCTCGACAGCCGATACCGGCGCCGCCTTGCTGATGAAGTACGGGAAGGCCAGCTCGATCTCGCCGCTGCTCGCGTCGAGGCGCAGCAGCATGTCCTCGAACATGCGCAGCAGACGGTCGGCGGTCAATGGCGCCCGCCGCTGTTCGAGAATCTCGACGAAGCGCGACATGTGCGTGCCCTTGACCTCGGGTGGCAACCCGACCGACATCGTCACTTGCGCGACCGTGTGCTGCACGCTGCCGTCGGCGTCGAGCAGGGCGAGCGGATAGCGCAGGCCCTTGACGCCCACCTTGTGGATCGCCAGTTGCCGCTGGTCGGCGCTGCCCTGGACATCGGGAAGGAGGAATCGGTCTGGTGCGTTCATGTCTTGTTCTCCGGTGGAGCAATAAGTCGGTGCCTGGCGACAGCGTGCGGGCGACCCCTTCTTTCCCTACTTGCCAAGGAATGCATCGATCCTGGCCAGCAATTCCCTGTCGTCCGGCTTGACGCGGCTGCCGAAGCTCAGTACCCGCGTGCCGCTACGGTCGATCAGGTATTTGTGGAAATTCCACTGCGGCGCGTCGCCGGTCGCTCTGGCGAGTTGCGCGTAGAGCGGGCTGGCGTTCTTGCCGACGACGGTGGCCTTGGCGAACATCGGGAACTGCACCCCGTAGGTCAGCCGGCAGAACTCGGCGATCTCCTGGTTGCTGCCCGGCTCCTGCTCACCGAAATCGTTCGACGGGAAGCCGACGACGACCAGTCCTCGCGCCTTCAGCCGGGCGTAGAGTTTCTCGAGTCCGTCGTACTGCGAAGTGAAGCCGCAGTAGCTGGCAGTGTTCACCACCAGCAGCACCTTGCCCTGCCACTGGCAGAGCGATTGCGGCTTCTGATCCTGCAGCGCGGGAAAGTTGTGGTTCAGCAGAGCTGGGCAGGAGTCGGCGGCAAAGGCGGGCGACGCGGCGAGAAGACCGGCAGACAGCACGACGGCCAAGAGCAACAGAGCACGCCGGCGCACCAGCATCAGTGATTGCCGACTGTCCAGGACATGGCGCAACAAGCGGCGAGACCGGGACTTCGGATCCGCGCCCTGCACCCCGACAACGCTCTCGGCCATGGCTGGTTTTCCGAGCGTTAAAAGCCGTGGAGAAACCTCCCGCAGGGTCGGAGCGGCATCGGAAAGGTTGCAGGCTTGCAGTTGAGGCATATATTTGTCCACGACAATATATAAACATGTCGCGAATATAAGCTCACATTTCAGGAATGTCAATTTATTTTGGCATTTTGTCCATGACAAAATGCTCGCAGCCTATGCAGTTCCCGGCCCGCCGCCGGGCGTGGCAGCCCCGCGGGACAGCACCCTCACACGCACCCCCCCGGGTCAGTTCGGCAAGCCCACGGCCGCAGCGCCGTCCCGGTCCACTGCAGCAGGCGCGCGCCGTCGGCATCGACGCGCGCCACCGGGCAGCCCTGCCAGCGCGGTACCTCGTTGCGCTGCAGCTTCGCCAGCCAGGCCTGCACCTCGGCCACCGAGGTACTGGCCGGCATCGGCACCAGATCGAGCCAGGTGCCGGTATTGATGTAGGTGCCGCCCGCAGCCGTCGGGATGGTCTTGGCGGCATGCGTGTGGCCGGTGATCGCCACGACCTCGCGGCCCCAGCCGGCCATCACCTGCCGCGCCAGTTCATCCGGTACCTGCGGCCGTAAGGCGTCGCGCGCCGCCTCCAGCGCCGACCCCAGCGCGCGCCACAGCAAGCGGCGGACCATCCCGTCAGCAGGTGCCAGCAAGTCGGCCGAGCGCGTGACAGCCGGCGTCTGTACGCTGAAGTACGCCTCCATCTGCCGCGCCAGCATCGCCTCGGCGGCGCGGTCAGCGGGCGTCATCGCCTCGGCAATGTCGCCGGCCAGCGCGGCCAGCCACGCTGCCTCAGGCGGCTCGCTGCGCGTCGGCGGGGCGGCCTGCCCGGCCAACGGCGCCGCCGGCGCGCCGCGCAACATCGACCCGGCGATGCCGGTCCGCATCAGGATCATGCGTACCAGCGCGTCCGCGCTGATACCCAAGGCTGCCCGCAGGCGCTTGCACGCCAGGACCGGGTCGAGCAGCAGCAGTGCCAGCACTACCGCGCGGTCGGACGGCAGCAGGTCGACGAACGGGAAGCGCGGCGTTCCGTCGGCAGTCTTCGCGCGGCGGTACGGATTGATCACCTCGCATACCAGGCGCGACCCCGGCGGCATCTTCGCCGTGGCGTCGCCGTCGCTCTGTGCCCGGAGCAGCGTGTCGCCGCCGATGGCGTTGAAAGCGTCGTCGTGATGCCCGTGCACGCCAACGACGCGCCGGCCCGTCACTTCCAGTCGCCAGACGCCGGCCGCCGCCGGCAGCACCTGGCTGCTGCCGATACGCTGCGCCAGCACCTGTTGCACGCTGAACAGGTTCAGTTCGGCGTCGTGGTTGCCGGGCAGACAGCACAGCGTGTGTCCGGCCGCGGTCAGCCGCTGCAAGGCCTGCACGACGTTGCGTTCGCGCGGCTCGGCGGCGAGCGCATCGAGCAGGCCTGCCATGCGCTGCGGCGCCAGCGGTAGCGACAACTGCTCGTAGCCGGGGATTTGCAGAAAATCGAAGACATCGCCGTTGAGCACCAGCCACTGCGGCGACGGCGACGCGGCAATCTCGTCGAGCAATGCCACCAGCGGCGCGTGCGCGGCAAACACACTCTGCTCGCCCGGCGGCGCCAGGTGCAGGTCGCTCAGCACGTACAGGCCATCGGCCTGCGCGTCAGCCGGCATCGTGCGCTCCCTGCGCCGGCGGCGGCGCGTACAGATCGAGTTCGCCAGCGGCCACGGCCGCTTCCGACTGCGCGAAAAGGACCGCGACGATCGCCTCGGCATGGGCAGCCAGTTCAGCGACCGCCGCCGCGAATTCGTCAACAGCAACGTCGTCCGGGCGCAATTTACTGACGAAGCTGGCGATCTCCTCGGACATTGGGTGGCCGATGGCGCGTGCCAGCGCCTCGGCGTGCAGCAGGCAAGCCACAGCTACTTGCATATTGCCCGGCAACAGCGCCCTGCCGAGATCGTTCAGCGCGAGAGATTGGCCAAAGCAATCGCCAATCGCTGCGAAGATGCGGATGGCCCGCGCCGCGAGGCCGATCATTTGCGGCAAATCGCCGGCCTGCGCTGCAATCCTCGCCAGATAGTAAAGGCTTTCGCCGATGCCAGCCTGGTCATTGATCTGCTGACGGATAAGCAGCGCATGCGCAACGGTGCAAAAGCCAGCGGCAAGGTTGCCATGAGCCACGTACAACTTCCCGATAGAAGTCAGCGCATTCGCCTCGCCGAGCCGATCGTCAATCTGCCGGTAGATCGGCAACGCCGCTTCGTAGTCGGCGCGCGCGCCGACCAGGTCATCGGTGCGCGTCTTCAAGTCACCCAGCGACCTCAGCGCATTCGCCTCGCCGAGCCGCGCGCCGATCTGCCGGTAGATTGCCAGCGCAGCTTCGTAGTCGGCACGCGCACCGGCCAGGTCATCGGTGCGCGCCTTGAGGTCTCCCAGCGACCTCTGACTATTCGCCTCGCCGAGCCGCGCGTCGATCTGCCGGTAGATCGCCAGCGCCGCTTCGTAGTCGGCGCGCGCGCCGGCCAGGTCGTCGGTGCGCCTCTTCAAGTCGCCCAGCCACGCCAGCACATTCGCCTCGCCAAGCCGCGCGTCGATCTGCCGGTAGATCGCCAGCGCAGCTGCATAGTCGGCGCGTGCACCGGCCAAGTCATCGGTGCGCATCTTCAATTCACCCAGCGACGTCAGCGCATTCGCCTCGCCAAGCCGCGCGTCGATCTGCCGGTAGATCGCCAGCGCAGCTGTGTAGTCGGCGAGCGGGCCGGCCAGGTCGTCGGTGCGCCTCTTCAAGTCGCCCAGCGACGTCAGCGCATTCGCCTCGCCGAGCCGATCGTCGATCTGCCGGTAGATCGCCAGCGCCGCTTCGTAGTCGGCGCGCGCGCCGGCCAGGTCGTCGATGCGCCTCTTCAAGTCGCCCAGCGACGTCAGCGCATTCGCCTCGCCGAGCCGACCGTCGATTTGCCGGTAGATCGCCAGAGCCACTTCGTAGCCGGCGCGCGCGCCGGCCAGGTCGCCGGTACGCGTCTTCAAACGACCGAGATACCACGCTGCTGCTGCTGTCACTCGCTGGCCGGGAGCCTGCGCCAGCAGACGTTCGGCGATGTCGCTCAGGCTCGCCAGGGCGCTACGGGCGCGCCCGCCGAACTCAGCGGCCATGGCCAGGCAGACGAACATGCGCTCGATCCACTCGGCCTCCTCAGGCGACAAGCCGTGCGCCAGCCGCAGATCCATCGCCGCCAGCAGGTTGGCTTCCTCGGCGAGGATGGCGAGCATGGCCGTGGCGCCGCGCGCGCTACCTACATCGTCGTCCGATGCCGAAGCCCACAACGACAGCGCCCGGTGCAACGAGTCGAGCAGCCGAGCCGCCTCGCCCTGGTCCGCCGCGCGCGCCTTCCAGCGCGCGAACGCGTGCACGCGAACCGGCGTCGAAATGGCGATGCGGCGCTCCTCGCCGGCCAGGCTGACAAGGTGGTGATCAAGCAGGACGCCCAGCGCATCGGTGAGCCACGGGAACTCGGCGTGCGGCAGCAAGGCCTGCGACAGCCCGGCGGGAAAGGCGCCGAGGGCGTCGAACAGTTCCAGACTCTCCGGAAGCTGCGCGGCGGCGGCGGCCAGCGAGAGGTTCAGCGCGCTCACCAGCCGCTCCTTGTGCAGCTTGCGATCGAGCTTCGCCGGCACGGGCACGCCGACCAGATCCGGAGCGACGATCGCCTGCGCGCCGGTGTCCTGCAGCCGTTGGCGCAGCATCGCGACGTCCACCTCGCCACCCAACTGCCCGGCCATAAGCACGATCGCGCGGGCGATGCCGCCGAGTTCGTCGAGCAGCGGGTCGAGCAGTGCCGATATTGCGGCGACCGGCGCCAGGCGTGCGCCGGCCGCCGCGATGAACAGTTCGCGCGCTTCGTCGGCACCCAGCAGGCCCACCTCGCGACTGTACAGCCCGGCGGCCTCGGCACTGCCGGCGCTGGCCAGCGCGCGCCGACTGGTGATCACACAGCGAAAGCCCGGACCGGTGGTCAGCAGCGCCGCCAGGAGTTGGCGCATGGCCTGTCGCGCCGCAGGAGTCGCCAGCAGATCCTCGGCGTTGTCGATCAGCAGGGTCCATTGCCGGCCGGCGAGCGCGCCGATCAACTCGGCCTCGCTGTCGAACGGCTTTTCGCGCACCAGCAGGCCGAGCGTCTGGCGCAGGTTGCCGAGGTCGGCGTGGCCACTGACGTCGATGAAGGCAACGTCCTCGCCCGCCGCCCGGCGCTGGTGCGCCAGCGCCAGCGCCAGCTCGGTCTTGCCGACGCCGGGCAGGCCTTCGAGGACCACCACCGGGTGCTGCGCGAGATCGTCGCTCAGCCGCGCGAGCCGCTGCCGATGATCGATGTAGCGCTGGCTGGCTGCCGGCAATTGGGGAAGCCAGCGCAAACGCTGCGCCGGGGCGCTTGCCGGCAGTGGCGGCGGCGGCGCCTGCAAGCGTGGCCCGCTTTCGGCCGGCGGCGTGCGCAGGAACAACACCGGCCGCGCCCAGGTGAGACTCTGTTCGTCGAGCGAGCTACGCGCGCGCGCCAGCGCCGCTTCGAGGTCGCCGTCGGGGCTGTCGGCCCAGGCCTCGATCAGTGCCGCCGAGAGCTTGGCCACCGTCGACGCCTCGAGCGCCGAAAACGCCGCCAGCACCGCCGCCACGTCGCCGTGGTCGGGGCTCAGCAGGGCCTCGGCGACGCCGATGTCGAGCGGCCGCTGCGTACCGGCACCGTGGCAACTCCACAGCAACGCCACATCGACACCGCCGGCGCGGACATCGTTGGCGAAGTCGGCGGCCGCCACCGGAATGCCTGGATCTTGCGGAAACTGCGGGTGCTCGGCGTCATGCAGCACCAGGGCGCTGCCGCCGCCAAGTCCGTGGCCGATCCACACCAGCACGTGCGGCTGCTGCGTGGCGAGCGCCTTCGCCAGCGACGAGCGCGTCGCTTGCGGCCGTGCCGGCAGGACGACAGCGCGTCCACCGACGGCCAGTCGCTCGACCGCCTGCTGGTGCGCGCTGAAGTGCTGCTCGGGGAGTGCCGGTTCGTCATCGAACCCGACATTGGCCCAGGCCACCTGGACGACGGGCAGCCGCGGCGCCTCGGCAGCGAGGCGAAGCGGCCGCGAGCGCGTCTGTCCGGGACGCCGCAGCGTCGTCCAGCCCGAGCGGCGGAAGAGGAAGCCGCTGTCGTCGCACAGCAGTTCGAAGGGCAGCATCAACACCGATTGCTCGCGCCACAGCGCGGCATCGGCTCGCGGCAAGCGGATCTCCAGGCGCAGGCCGCGCCCGCTCGCCTGCCGCAGCGCCTCGTTCCAGGCTTCGCGCACCTCGGGTGGGTCAAGCAGTAGATACCGGTAGAGCAGGCTGCCGTACTGCCGCGCCGCCGGTTCCAGGTAGCGCTCGCCCTGGCGCCAGCGCGCGAGGAATTCGTCGACGGTCAGGCCGGTCTGGCCCAATACCTGCTCCGGCGGCGGCAGCGTGCAGTCGGCGTTGGCGATGGTCTGTTCGCCATCGCTGTCGTCGACCAGGTTGAGTAGCAGGAATTCGTCCCCCCCGCCGGCCGGACGCATGGCCTTCAAGTCCAGACGACGACGAATCGGTGGCTTCACCCAGGTCTCCCCCCCATGTCCTGTCCACACACCCACGCGTGCTGACGCTGTAGGCACTGCCGCCAGTGTAACAAACTGGCAGCGCCGGTCCGCCGACGTCCGCCTGCGATGCGCAGCTTGCGGCACTCCGGTCGTTTCGCTTGTCACAGACTCGTCGGCGCGCTAAGTTCGTTCTCCGCGCTCGCCGAGGAAGGAAACATGATCCCGTTTTTCACCCACCTGCGTCCCATGCTTGGAATCGGCCCGGCGCTTTACTGTTTGTGGGCAATCGTCGCCATCGGCCTGTCGATTGGCCTGTCCGGCCTGTCGCCCGAGAGCGTCACTCGCCTGTCGGTGGTCGCGCTGCTCCTGGGCGAACTGTCCTTGCGACCGGTGCTGGTCGAGGCACTCCCGGCGCTGGCGCCAAGAACCCGATTTCTTGTCCTGGGCACTGTCCTGGCTGCCGCGGTGGAGGGCATGCACATGATCTCGATGCCGGTCTTTCTGGCGCTGCGCATCGACCGGGAGACGTCTTTCGCACAGGGACTGCTGCGCTACGCGCTCGACCTGTCGTTCACCTTGCCTGCCTACGTGCTGATCTTCGCGCTGCTCTGGTTCTTCATCAACCGCTACCGCTATACCCTGTGGAACTACATTCTGGTCATGGGCCTGGCGCAGACCCTGGGCGACGGCGGTCTGTTCTTCTTCATCGATGCTCCGGCGATGCTGTTCTTTCTGCCGTATCCGATGACCAACTACCACGCGATCAACGTCGTTCCCTTTCTGGCGGTCCGCGATCATCTGCCGGCTGAGCGATCAACAGGCGTTGTTCGCTACCTGGCGATTCCGGCTCTGATCGGCGCGTATCTGGTATGCGGGGCAATCATCCGGCTTGGCGGCAGGTTTCTCGGTCTGGCGCCAGACTGAAGCGTACTTGTGGGATGTTCCGGATGAACTCTGGGTTGGGTCAGCCGACGGCAACCTTCCCCTGGCCTCGCGTTGGCGGAGCGCCCCTGCTGGCGATCCGTCCGCCGTGGTGGTGGGAGGAGCAGTGCCAGTGGATTCATGCTCAGATCGTCACTTGGCTCGAACGTCGGAGGAGCGTCTGTCTGTCTTGGCGTCCTGCGCCGCGACGCCGGCTTTCACACTGCCGTCAGGCATCGGGACCGCCATTGGGGTGACTTCCACCTTGGCCACGCCTTCGTCTTGCGTGATCCCGATCTTCTGCGCCGTGGATGGCGAGAGATCCACTATCCGCCCATTGACATGCGGCCCACGGTCCTGGATGGTGACCACCGCGGTCTGCCCGGTGTCGACATTGGTGACCTTGGCGGTGGTGCCGAGCGGCAGCGTCTTGCTTGCCGCGTTGTTACCCTGCAGTTTCATTGCGGTGCCGTCCGCCATCTTTTTGCCGGCAAATTTTTTCGAGTAGAACGAAGCCTTACCGACTCGCTTGTGTCCCGACAGGTCGGGGCGATGTTTGGCCAGTGCGGCGGCATGCTGTGATGGTGCCGCTTCCTGCGCTGCGGGACTCGTTGCGGCACGAGCATGCGGGGTGACCCCGATCGCGCTGCCGCCGACGCTCCAGACCATGAAGGATATGGCCAGGCTCTTGAATCGGGAAATCTTCGGCATGTTGTCAATGCTCCCGCTGGGGATGGTGATTGGGCGTGTCGGACTGGCCGGTGACCTGCCTTGCTGGCCCGGACTCCCGTCATGCCAGCGCGAACAGAAGCCATGTGCTAGGCGGGCGAAAGCGACAGCCCCATCAGACCGGGAACGTCTTGCTTGAGAATTCATCGATCGCGCCCACAAGGGTATGGATTGAAGCCGACTCGCTCTGTACGGCAGCGCGCATAGAAGAAGGAGGACTGCGGGTATCATCGGGCCAACCCATCCCTGCGAGTGCGCCTCACGATGACTGCTTCTTCCACCCCTCCGGTCGCCCCTCTGGCCGACATCGACTGGGTCGAAATACCCGGCGGCGACTATATCTACCAGGACGGAAAGCGTCGCACGCTGCCGACCTTCCATATGGCACGCCACCCGATCACCAATGTGCGCTACCAGGCCTTCATCGACGCCAGCGGCTATGACGACGAGCGCTGGTGGCAAGGAATCGAGCGCCCGCAGCCGCAGGAGTCGCGCTGGCCGCAAGCGACACGGCCCTGCATCAGCGTCAACTGGTACGAGGCCGTGGCATTCTGTCGTTGGCTCAGCGAGCAACTCGGCTACACCGTGCGGTTGCCGTCCGAAGAAGAATGGGAACGCGCAGCCCGCGGCCGCGATGGCCGCGCCTTTCCCTGGGGCGACGATTACCATACGGGCTACGCCAACATCAATGAGACTTGGGACAACGCTGGAGAGTGCAAACTCGAACAGACCACGATCGTCGGCGCCTATCCGCAAGGCGCCTCGACTGAGGGTGTGCTCGACCTGGCCGGCAACGTCTGCGAATGGTGTCTGAACAAACATGCGCATCCGGAGGAAATCGAGCCCGATGCCAGTGGCGATGCGCGCGTGCTGCGCGGCGGCTCCTGGTATGGCAACCCTGACGCCGTGCGCTGCGCCGAACGTAACTGGAACAGCCCCGGCGAGCGGGTCGACAACGCCGGCTTTCGTCTGGTGTCGTCCGGCCCGATTCGCTGATCCGCGGATTTCTACCGATCATCCTGGCGTCCGCGAAGGCCCCCCATGCCAGTTCTTTGTCGCCATCGGCGCACCGCGACCAGGCAGGCCGTTGCCATCGCGCGATCCAGGGCTGGCAAAAGTCGCGGCACATCGTCCTGTCGGCGCAATACCGGCATCTCTGATCATTCCATCCGGGCCGACCTCGCTATCGGCGTGGATGGTCG
>Ga0116180_1004202_pt1 | contig 10543 bp, 9 predicted proteins | sample AD_UKC073_MetaG_FD_89804 | JGI IMG/M metagenome (GOLD analysis project Ga0116180, IMG submission 89804) | Active sludge microbial communities of municipal wastewater-treating anaerobic digesters from USA - AD_UKC073_MetaG | ecosystem: Engineered > Bioreactor > Anaerobic > Digestate | place: USA... | reverse complement strand
TGGCAGCGCCGGCTCGCGCTCGCTGTTCACCGGCGGCTCGGCCATGCGCTCGGGCGCCGAGCACACGCTGGCGCAGGCGCGGCAGCTGGCGGCGCGCGAGCTGGAGGCCGCGCCCGAGGACATCCACTACGCGGCGGCGCGCTTTCACGTGGCCGGCACCGACCACGCCATCGGCCTGTTCGAGCTGACCGGCCGCCAGCCCGAGGGCCACATCTTGGTCGACCACACGCACCGCGTCGCCGGCCCCACCTGGCCCAACGGCTGCCACATCTGCGAGGTGGAGCTCGATCCGCGGACCGGCAGCGTGGCCCTCGTGGGCTACGCCAGCGTCAACGACGTCGGGCGCGTCATCAACCCGCTGATCGTGCGCGGCCAGCTGGACGGCGGCGCGGTGCAGGGCATCGGCCAGGCGCTGTGCGAGCAGCTGGTGTACGACGACGCCAGCGGCCAGCTGCTCACCGGCAGCCTGATGGACTACGCCGTGCCGCGCGCGCACGACCTGGCGACCTGGTTTCGCACCGAGATGGACGAATCCACGCCCTGCGCCAACAACCCGCTGGGCGTCAAGGGCGTGGGCGAGCTGGGCACCATCGGCGCCACGCCGGCGGTGGTCAACGCCGTGGCCGACGCCCTGGCGCGCGCCGGCCGGGCCGATCTGGCCCCGCGCCTGCAAATGCCGCTCACGCCAGCGCGGCTGTGGACGCTGCTGCATGAGGCATGACCTCGCCGCGCCTGGCGGCGCGCGACGGATGCCGTTTCAAGCAAAATACCGGCCTGGCACTTGTCTGGCGAGCGCCAGCAGCTATCAATTCAGTAGTATTTCATGAGTGACTTCTCGCCCCGCTGCCATGCCCTGGTGCCATGCGCCGGCAGCGGCTCGCGCGCCGGCACGGCGCAGCCCAAGCAGTACCAGCCGCTGGCCGGGCGGCCGCTGGTGCAGCACACGCTGGCGGCGCTGGGCGCGGTGGCGCGCATCGACCGCCTGCTGGTGGTGGTGGCGCCGGGCGACGACACGCTGCGCCAGCCCGGCGCGCGCTGGCAGCTGGCCGACTGCGGCGGCGCCACGCGCGCCGAGAGCGTGTGCAACGGCCTCGACCACCTGCTGGCCAGCGGCGCCGCGCCGCGGGACTGGGTGCTGGTGCACGACGCCGCGCGCTGCCTGCTCACCCCGGCGCTGGTCGATGCACTGATCGACGCCTGCCTGCCCGACGCCGTGGGCGGCCTGCTGGCGTTGCCGCTGCCCGACACGCTCAAGCGCGCGCAGGACGGCCGCGTGGCCGCCACGGTGGAGCGCGCCGACAAATGGCTGGCGCAGACGCCGCAGATGTTTCGCATCGGCGCGCTGCGCGCCGCGCTGGCGCCGCACGCCGCCAGCGGCTTTGCCGGCATCACCGACGAGGCCAGCGCCATGGAGGCGGCCGGCCAGCGCCCGCTGCTGGTGCGCGGCAGCGCCCTCAACATCAAGGTCACCTGGCCCGAGGACTTCGCGCTGGCCGAGGCGCTGCTGGCGTCGCGCGTGAAACAATGACGAATGACGAATGACGAATGACGAATGACGAATGACGAAATGACCGCGCTGGCGCGCTGATGACCAGCCGCTGGGGCGGCCGATGACAGGCGGTCTCTGGGGTCATTTCGTCATGGACAAAGGGCAGCACGCACATGACCGATCCAATTTCCTGGCGCATCGGCGAAGGCTGGGACATCCATGCCCTGGTGCCGGGCCGCCCGCTGGTGCTGGGCGGTGTGACCATCGCGCACACGCACGGGCTGCTGGGCCATTCCGACGCCGACGTGCTGCTGCACGCCATCACCGACGCGCTGCTGGGCGCGGCCGGGCTGGGTGACATCGGGCGGCATTTTCCGGACACCGACGCGCGCCTTGCCGGCGCCGATTCGGGCCGGCTGCTGGCCGAGGCGGCGCGCCGCGTGGGCGAGCGCGGCTGGCGCGTTGGCAACGTCGACAGCACCGTCATCGCCCAGGCGCCGCGCCTGGCGCCGCACATCCCCGCCATGGTGGCGCGCATCGCCCAGCTGCTGGCGCTGGCGCCCGATCAGGTCAACGTCAAGGCCAAGACGGCCGAGCGCCTGGGGCCGGTGGGGCAGGGCGCGGCGATCGAGGCGCGTGCCGCGGTGCTATTGTTTCGATAGCTGTTGGCGCTGACCAGACAAGCGCCAGGACCGCATTTTTCTTGAAATAGCCCCCGTCATGCGCCGCCAGGCGCGTCATCCGGGCGCAGCCAGGTCATGCTTCATGGGCCAGCGTCATCCGCGCCGCTTGCGCGTGGCGGCCGGGGCGGGGCGGCCGTCCGGGGCCGGCTGCAGCCGGATCACCGCCATCAGCCCGCCGCTGGGGCTGTTGGCCAGGCTCAGCTCGCCGCCCATGTGGCGCACCATCTTGGCGACGATGGACAGGCCCAGGCCGGCGCCGGTGGCCTCGGTGCGCGCGGTGTCGCCGCGAAAGAACGGCCGCGTCAGGATGGCCAGCTGCTCCTCGGGCACGCCGGGGCCGTGGTCGCGCACGCGCAGCGTCACCCCGTGCTCGCGCGCGGTGGCGGCGATGCGCACGCGGGCGATGCCGCTGTCGGCGCTCTTGCCGTAGCGGCGGGCGTTTTCCAGCAGGTTGGCCAGCACGCGCGACAGCTCCACCTCGTCGCCCATCACGCGCAGCTCGGGCGCCACGTCGATCTGCACCTGCATGTCGTCGCGGCTGGCAAAGGGCTGGGCCGCGGCCTGCGCCAGCGCCGCCAGCGGCAGCGCCTGCAGGCTCACGTGGTCGGGCCGGGCGTAGTCGAGGAACTTGTCGATGATGGTGTCGACCTGCGCGATGTCGGCCACCATGTGCTCGCGCGCCTCGGCGTCGGGCACGCTCAGCTCGGTTTCCAGCCGCAGGCGCGCCAGCGGCGTGCGCAGGTCGTGCGAGATGCCGGCCAGCATCTCGGCGCGCTCCTGCTCGATGCGCGACAGCTCCTCGGCCATGCGGTTGAAGCCGACGTTGACGGCCCGGATCTCGCGCGCGCGGGTCGATTCGTCCAGCCGGCCCTGCCGGTAGTCGCCCTCGCGCACGCGCTCGGCGGCGTTGGCCAGCTGGCGCAGCGGCCGGTTGATGTAGCCCGCCAGCAGCGCCGCGCCCAGCAGCGAGGCCGCGCCCAGCGTGGCCAGCCACAGCAGCCAGGCGCTGCCGCTGAGCAGGGTGCCGATGCGCGAGCGGTCCATCAGCAGCCAGTACGAATCGCCCTCGATCGAGAAGCCGACCCACAGCCCTTCCTCGCCGTTGACGCGACGCGCCACCACCGTGCCCAGGCCCAGCCGGGCGACGATCTCGCCGCTCATGCGGCGCTCCAGCACGGTGTGGTTGAACAGCTCGAAGCGGTCGCCCGGCTCGCGCGGGGCGATGCGCACCTTCTCCTGCTCGGCCAGCGTCTTGATCAGCGACACGCGGGCGATGGCGTCGGAGTGGATCAGCGCCGCGCGCGACAGGTTGACCATCGAGGCGATCTGGCGCGCGTTGTCGATCACGCGCGGCTCGTATTCGAGCGCGCGGAACATCTGGTACCAGCCCAGCGTGGTGCCCAGCAGCAGCAGCGCCAGCAGGAAGAAGGTGCGCCAGAACAGGCTGAAGCCGAACGGCGCGCGCTGCTGCTCCAGCTCTGGCTCCAGCGGCGCGTTGCTGGAGTCGGCGAGCTGATCGGGCCGCGTGCAGGGCGCCCCGACATCCGCCATCGGCGGCGGCAGCGTCGGGCCCGCGGACATGCCGAAGGCGCGCTCGGGCATGACCGTCAGCTGGTGCCGTCGGGCACGAACACGTAGCCCACGCCCCACACGGTCTGGATGTAGCGCGGGCTGGCGGCGTCCTGCTCGATCAGCTTGCGCAGGCGCGAGACCTGCACGTCCAGGCTGCGGTCGAAGGGCTCGAACTCGCGCCCGCGCGCCAGCTGCGCCAGCTTCTCGCGCGACAGCGGCTGGCGCGGATGGCGCACCAGCGCCTTCAGCATGGCGAACTCGCCGGTGGTCAGCGGCACTTCCTCGCCGTTCTTGTGCAGCGTGCGCGCGCCCAGGTCGAACACGAATGGGCCGAAGCTGACCGATTCGTTCTCCGCCGACGGCGCGCCGGGCGCCTCCATCGGCGGGCGGCGGCGCAGCACGGCGTGGATGCGCGCCAGCAGCTCGCGCGGGTTGAAGGGCTTGCCCAGGTAGTCGTCGGCGCCGACTTCGAGGCCGACGATGCGGTCCACGTCCTCGCCCTTGGCGGTCAGCATGATGATGGGGGTCTTGTCGCCGGCCGCGCGCAGGCGGCGGCACACCGACAGGCCGTCCTCGCCCGGCATCATCAGGTCGAGCACGATCAGGTCGATGGTGTCGCGCAGCATCACGCGCGACAGCGCCTTGGCGTCCTCGGCCACGATGACCTCGAAGCCCTCCTGCGCCAGGTAGCGGCGCAGCAGGTCGCGGATGCGGGCGTCGTCGTCGACGACGACGATCTTGTCGACTCGGTTGGCAGTCTGGTTCATCCAGCACCTTTCAGGCGTATTTGTAACAGGCCCATTTTGATCCTGAAAGCGTGACGAATTCGGGGTTTTCCCGGCCTGCTTTTCACAGTGTTACAGGTGTTGCCTCGCTGGTCAGCTATCTGGCGGACGCACACGTCATCCACGTGGGATGGTCGCGGGTTGATATGAACATGAACCGCTGGACATTGCTGCTGTGGGCCTGGGGCGCCGTTGCGCTGCCGGCCTGCGCGCGCGCGCAGGCCGCGGGCGAATCGGCCGAGACCGGGCCGGCCGCCGCGCCGGCCACGGTGTCCGCGGCCGCGATCGCGCGCAGTCCCCTGTGGCAGGCGGTGGAGTCGGCATTTCGCCAGCGCGACGCGGTCCCCGTCCCGGTCGTCGACCGGCGCCTGAACGCCGAGCAGCGCCAGCAGCTGCGCGAGCAGATCCGCCGCGCCGCCCCGCGCGGCGAGCGCCGCGGCGTGGCCGAGGTCACCCAGCTGGAGCCGCGCTGAGGCGCGACGCCCGCGCGTGTCATCATGGCGCCCCGCGCCACCGGGCGCGCCGACCGCTTTTTCGATCCATCATGACCGCCTGCTTTGTTCGCGTCGCCGCCCTGGGCCTGCTGGTGCTCGGCGCCGGCATGTCCCCGGCCAGTGCGCAGACGACCACGGTGCCCGCGCCCATGACCTCCACCCAGAACGCGCCCCACAACGTGCTCCAGCTGTCGGCCAGTGGCCAGGTCGAGGTGGAGCAGGACCTGCTTACCCTGTCGCTCGGTGCCACGCGCGAGGGCGCCGACGCCGCCAGCGTGCAGGCCAGCCTGCGCCAGCTGCTGGACGAGGCGCTCAAACAGGTGCGGCCCAGCGCCCAGCCGGGCCAGATGGACGTGCGCACCGGCGCCTTCAGCGTGTACCCCCGCCACGACCGCAATGGCCGCATCGGCGGCTGGCAGGGCCGCGCCGAGCTGATCCTGGAAGGCCGCGACATCGCGCGCATCACCCAGGCGGCCGCGCGCGCCAGCTCGATGAGCATCGGCCAGCTGGCGTTCGGCCTGAGCCGCGAGCAGCGCGCCCGCGTCGAGGCCGAGGCGCAGGCCCAGGCCATCGAGCGCTTCAAGGCCCGCGCGGCCGACATCGCGCGCGCCTTCGGCTTTGCCGGCTACACGCTGCGCGAGGTCAGCGTCAGCGGTGACGCGGGCGACATCGCCCCGCGCATGGTCGGCATGGCCAGCCCGGCGCGCGCCATGGCCGCCGACGCCCCGGTGCCAGTGGAGCCGGGCCGCACCCTGGTGCAGGTCACGGTGTCCGGCACGGTACAGGCACACTGACGCTAGGGCGAACGGCCATTGGGCCACTAGCCTTTGCGCAGCAAGCGCCAGCAGCTATATATTTCATAGTAATGAATGGCGCCTGGGCTGCCCCTGGGCCGCGCCGCGCGGCGGCAGTTGATTTACCATGAGCCCATCCCGGCCCCCACCCATCGACCGAAAGCCCGCCATGACCGACCCCGTCCTGCACCACGTCAGTTGTCCCGACGCCAGCGGCGGGCACCGCATGGCCTATTGGCTGTGGGGCGACGCGGCCGCCGCGCACCTGGTGGTGTGCGTGCACGGCCTGTCGCGCCAGGGGCGCGACTTCGACGTGCTGGCGCGTGCCCTGCTGGCGCGCGCCGCGGCGCAGGGCCAGGCGCTGCGCGTGGTCTGCCCGGACGTGGTCGGCCGCGGTGACAGCGACTGGCTGAAGGAGCCGATGGGCTACCAGTTTCCCACCTACGTGGGCGACATGCTGACCCTGCTGGGCACGCTGGCGCAGCAGGCGCCGATCGCGCGACTGGACTGGGTCGGCACCAGCATGGGCGGGTTGATCGGCCTGATGCTGGCCGGCGCGCCCGACCTGCCGCTGCCGCTGCCCATGCGCCGGCTGGTGCTCAACGACGTCGGCCCGGTCATCGAATGGCAGGCGCTGCAGCGCATTGGCCAGTACCTGGGCAAGAGCGGCCCGTTCGAGTCGGTCGAGGCGGGCGCGGCGCGCCTGCGCGAGCTGGCGCCCGGCTTCGGCCCGCACACCGACGCGCAATGGCTGGCGCTGTCGCGCCCCATGCTGCGGCCGGCGCCGCAAGGCGGCTGGCGCCTGCACTACGACCCGGCCATCGCCGTGCCCTACGCCGCCGTGACGCAGGAGTCGTCCGCGCAGGGCGAAGCGCTGCTGTGGCAGCTCTACGACCAGGTGACGGCCGAGACGCTGGTGCTGCGCGGCGCCGACTCCGACCTGCTGTCGGCCGCCACGGCCCGCGCCATGCAGGCGCGCGGCCCGCGCCCGCGCGTGCTGGAATTCGCCGGCGTCGGCCATGCGCCCACCCTGGTGGCCGACGACCAGGTCGCCGCCGTGTGCGACTTTCTGCTGCGGGCGGACCGCGCGCCATGAAGACGCTGGCGGTGGCGCCTGCCGGGACGCGCCAGCCGGTGGCCGACGTCGTCGTCGCCACCGGTGGCGGTCAGCCCGACGGGGGCGAGCTGCGTGCCCGCGCCCGCGCCTTTGCCGAGCCGCTGCTGGCGGGCGAGACCACCGCCTCGGGTGAAAACGTGCTGAGCCACGCCGACGCGGTGGCCGACATCCTGGCGGGCATCGGCGGCTCCGAGGCGCTTCAGGCGGCGGCCTACCTGAGCTATGCCAGCGCCCAGCTCAACCGGCCGGAAGAGGTCATCGGCAAGGCCTTTGGCGACAGCGGCGCGCGCCTGGCCATCGAAACCTCGCGGCTGGAGCAGCTGCAGCAGCGCTCGCGCGCCAGCCGGCAGGAGCTGTCGGCCGACACCGAGCAGGCCAGCCAGCAGACCGAGTTCGTGCGCAAGATGCTGCTGGCCTTCTCGCGCGATTTGCGGGTGGTGCTGCTGCGCCTGGCCTCGCGCCTGCAGACCCTGCGCTACCACGCTGCCGCGCGCCGCGCGCCACCGCCCGGCCTGCTGCGCGAATCGCATGAGGTCTTCGCCCCGCTGGCCAACCGCCTGGGCATCTGGCAGATCAAGTGGGAGATGGAAGACCTGGTGTTCCGCGCTCAGGAGCCCGACACCTACCGCCACATCGCCGGCCTGCTGGACGAAAAGCGCGTCGAGCGCGAGCTGGCGCTGGAGCAGCGCCGCGCCGCCATCGAGGCCGCGCTGCGCGCGCAGGGCATCGACGCCAGCGTCAGCGGCCGGCCCAAGCACATCAGCAGCATCGTGCGCAAGACGCGCGGCAAGGCGCTGGACTTCGACCAGGTGTTCGACGTGCGCGCGCTGCGCATCCTGGTGCCGACGGTGGTCGACTGCTACACCGCCCTGGGTTGGGTGCATCAGCACTTCACGCCGGTGCCCGAGGAGTTCGACGACTACATCGCCCGCCCCAAGCCCAACGGCTACCGCTCGCTGCACACCGTGGTGCGCGACGCCGACGGCCGCGCCTGGGAAATCCAGATCCGCACCCACGACATGCACCAGCACGCCGAGCACGGCGTGGCCGCGCACTGGGCCTACAAGGAAGCCGGCACCAAGGGCTATGCCGGGGTCAGCGCGGCGGGCGAATACGACGCCAAGATCGCCGTGCTGCGCCAGCTGCTGGCCTGGGAGCGCGAGCTGTCGGGCGCCGCGCCGCAGCACGGCCTGTTCGACGACCGCATCTACGTGCTGACGCCCGAGGCCGCGATCGTCGAGCTGCCCGCCGGCGCCACCGCGGTGGACTTCGCCTACACCCTGCACACCGAGCTGGGCCACCGCTGTCGCGGCGCCCGCGTCGACGGCGCCATGCTGCCGCTGCATACGCCGCTGAAGAACGGCCAGACGGTGGAGATCATCGCCGCCAAGGAGGGCGGGCCCTCGCGCGATTGGCTCAACCCCGAACTGCGCTATCTGGCGTCCTCGCGCGCCAAGGCCAAGGTGCGCGCCTGGTTCAACGCCCAGCACACGCGCGAAACCGTGGCGCGCGGCCGCGAGATGGTCGAGAAGCTGCTGCAGCGCGAAGGCCGCACCGCGCTGTCGCTGGAGCACCTGGCGAGCGAGCTGGGCTTCAAGACACCCGACGCCCTGTTCGAAACCGTGGGCAAGGACGAGCTGTCGCTGCGCGCCATCGAAACCGTGCTGCGCCCGCCCGAGCCGGCGCCGGCGGCCGACGACCAGGTGCTGCTGCGCAAGGCGCGCCCCGACAGCGACGGCCAGCGCGGCGGCGTGCTGGTGGTCGGCCTCGACTCGCTGCTGACGCAGCCGGCGCGCTGCTGCAAGCCGGCGCCGCCCGACGACATCGCCGGCTACGTCACGCGCGGGCGCGGCGTCACCATCCACCGGCGCGACTGCGCCAGCTTTCGCGACCTGCAGGCGCGCGAGCCCGAGCGCGTGATCGAAGTCGGCTGGAGCACCCCCGCCACCGGCCATGCACCGGCCTACCCGGTCGACGTGGCGGTGGAGGCGCTGGACCGCCAGGGCCTGCTGCGCGACATCTCCGACGTCTTCGCGCGCGAGAAGATGAACGTCATCGGCGTGCAGACGCAGTCCGTCAAGGGCTGGGCCTGGATGACCTTCACCGTCGAAGTCAGCGACACCCAGCGCCTGGCGCAGGTGCTGCGCCAGGTGCGGGACGTGGCCGGCGTGCGCGTGGCCAAACGCCGTTGACGGCGGAATTCGTTATACTTGCGGGCTTCGAATCGATTTTCAGGCGCGTAGCTCAGTTGGTTAGAGCACCACCTTGACATGGTGGGGGTCGTTGGTTCGAATCCAATCGCGCCTACCAAATGCCAAGCCCGACACGGATGATTTCGTGTCGGGCTTTTTTGATCCGTGATTCATCGGGCGCGCCGTGTTCGCGCATGGCCTGCGCGTGCACCGGCGCGGTGACCAGCTCCAGCGAAGGGCCGGCCATCGGCCAACGATCCCCACGCCAGGGCCGATACCATGCCGCCTTGGTCGGCCCCAGACGCTGCCTTGTCCCGCATGTCCCGCCCCACTTCTGATCCTCGTCCCGCAGACGCCGATCCGGCTCGTGTGGACGCCGCCATGGATGCCTTCGCGGCCGACCGGCCGGCGCTGCCGCTGGCGGTGGCGCTGAGCGGTGGCGCCGACTCCAGTGCACTGCTGCTGGCCTGCGCCGCGCGCTGGCCGGGGCAGGTGCAGGCCTGGCATGTGCACCACGGCCTGCAGGCGGCGGCCGACGACTTCGAGCGTCATTGCGCCGACCTGTGCGCGCGCCTGGGCGTGCCCCTGCATGTCCGCCGGGTGGACGCGCGACCGGCGCCCGGCCAGAGTCCCGAGGCGGCGGCGCGTCACCATCGCTATGAGGCTTTTGACGCGCTGGCGCTTTCTGGGCAAGCGCCAGAAGCTATCAAAACAGTAGTCATCGCGCAACACGCGGACGACCAGGTGGAGACCCTGCTGCTGGCGCTGTCGCGCGGCGCCGGGCTGCCGGGCCTGTCGGCCATGCCGGCGCGCTGGCGCCGCGGCGAGCTGGCGTACCGGCGCCCGCTGCTGGGGGTGCCGGCGGCGGCCATCCGCGCCTGGCTGCGCGCGCGCGGCCAGCCCTGGGTGGAAGACCCGAGCAACGCCGACGAGCGCTACACGCGCAACCGCATCCGCGCGCGCCTGCTGCCGGCGCTGCAGGCCAGCTTTCCGGCGTTCCGCGCCACCTTTGCGCGCAGCGCCGCCCATGCCGCCGAAGCGCAGCAGATCCTGGACGAAGTCGCGGCACAGGACCTGGCGCGCTGTGGCGTGCCGCCGCGGCTGGCGGCACTGCGGGCGCTGTCGGCGCCGCGCCAGGCCAACCTGCTGCGCCACTGGCTGGCCACCGCCCACGCCGAGACGCCCAGCAGCGCGCAGTTGGCGGCGCTGCTGGCCCAGGTTGCCGCCGCCCGCACGCGCGGGCACGACATCCGCCTGAAGGTGGCTGGCGGCCTGGTACTGCGGCGCGGCGACGCGCTGCACTGGATGGCGCCGCCCCAGGCGCCCGAGGCCCAGGGTGGCCAACGCTAAAATAGCCGATTTGCCGCGACCGGCGTCGCGTGCGCCGACCTCGTCTCCCCCGAAGAATTCCATGGCA
>Ga0116180_1004201_pt1 | contig 10543 bp, 11 predicted proteins | sample AD_UKC073_MetaG_FD_89804 | JGI IMG/M metagenome (GOLD analysis project Ga0116180, IMG submission 89804) | Active sludge microbial communities of municipal wastewater-treating anaerobic digesters from USA - AD_UKC073_MetaG | ecosystem: Engineered > Bioreactor > Anaerobic > Digestate | place: USA... | reverse complement strand
TGCCGCGACGCCAGCCAATGCTGTCCCGGAACCCGCCAGCCTCGCCCTGCTGGGCCTGGGGGGCGCCGTGCTGACCGGTCTGCGTCGCCGCCGGATCGGCAAACCGGCCCGGTAAGGGCACAAGGGGCCGGTGCAACACCGGTTCCGTGACAAGTCCGCAACATTTCAGGAGGGGGGAGCATGAAAACAAGCGTTCTGGCAGGTCTGGGTCTGACGATGGCCCTGTTGCCTTTGTCGTCGAGTGCCGGCGTCATCGGCATGCTGGGCAATTTCGATGTGATCAATGACACCGGAAAGACCGCCCATGGTTTCGAGATCGAGCTCGAGGGCCTGCACGCGTCGGACATCACCGACACGTTTGGCGGCGCCGGGCGGGGCTTTCCGAGCGGCCGGGGCTTCGACCCGGCCAACAGTGTGGTGCGCTACGGCTCGCCGACCATCACGGAGTATTCGAACGGGGCGAGCTTCGGCACCCGCGTGACCTACATGGGGCTGTTCGATGGCGTCAATTGGGACTACGGCACGCCCAGCGGCAGCTTCATCACGCCGGGCGACAACTGCTGGTCGGGGGGCGGGGTGGGCTACTCGGCCAGCACGCCCTGCGACCACTTCGGTGTCGGAACCCTCGCCAACGCCATCCAGACCACCTACAGCTGGCTGCTGGAAACGGCGACGCCCGGCGTGCTGAGCAACGGCCGGGTGACCCTGCCCGCGCCCACCTGGACGGTGCTGCCCGCGGCGCCCCAGCCTGTCGGTCAGCCGCCCGCGCCGCCCGTGGTGGCGGCGCAGATCGTCGCCCCGGCCCCCGAAGCCCAGGACCGTTTCGGCGAGGCGATCTGGGTCAAGGTGTTCACCACCGAGCTCGAGAACGAGATCGGCCTCGAGGAGCTGGTCGGCGGCAACGCCAAGGTCGATCAGGCACAGACCGAGATCGAATGGCAGCTCCTGCAGGTGGATCCGGGCAACCCCGATTCCGGCAAGCTGGAGAGCGGCTACGGCGTGCCGGTGGGTCCGAAGGCGGCGTCTATCCTGCGCCGCTATGAGTTCTACAAGTATGCCGGCCTCTACGACCTGGAATCCAACGAGGCCCTGGTGGGGAGCGATTCAAACCCGACGCTGGATGAGATCGGCACCTATCTCGGGGCACAGAATGCTGCGCTGAACCTCGACATCGCCCAGATCGTGGACCCGAATCCGCCGGGGCAGATCCCGGCCCCGGCAACGCTAGCCCTGGCCCTTCTGGGGCTGGGCGCGATGGGCCTGTCCGGGCGCCGGCGGCGCTGAGCCGGCCAGCAGGGCGCGCAGGCAGCAGTACAGCACCATGGCATTCACCAGGTGCCAGCCCGCATGGGTGCCGGCGGGCCAGATGTCGCACAGCAGGGCATCACTGGCGCGGCAGGCCAGGCTGATGACGAACAGCCCGCCGGCCCGGGCCAGCCATCGGGCGGTGGCGGGCTGTGCCTGGCGGGCCGCCGTGGCACACCACAGCAGCAGGACGAAGGGCGGAAGGTAGATCTCCGAGCCGTTCAGCGGGAGGGGCGGCAGGGCCCGGGTGGCTGCCACAAAGAGCGCCGCAAGGGCGACGAAGAGGGCACTCCCGGCCCAGGCCCTGGCTCTGCCCGCGCCCCCGATGCGAACCTGAAAGCGGTGGTGGAAGACCAGCACGAACAGGGCGATGAAGGCGATGTCCAGCAGCGCCGCCCAGCGGGTGGCGAGGGTGTGGAAGGCCAGGCTGCCCAGGCCGATGGCGAAGATCAGCCCGTCCAGCAACTGCAGGTCCCGACCCCGGCCCGCGATCCGCTTCCACAGCACCACCGCGACCAGCAGGAAGCCCAGGTTGCTGAGCGCGTTGAGGGGCTCCGACCACAGGCTGGCGTCGGTGCGCTCGCAGTACAGATCGATGTGCTCGGCCCAGTTCATGCCGGCCCGGCGCTGGGGGGGCGGCGATGAAACAGCCACCACCAGGCGAAGAAACAGCCCAGCCCGAGCAGCAGCAGCACGACCATGCCGACGGCCATGCTGCCGACCGAGCCCCACAGGGCCGGGGCGATGAGGCCGGCGGTGACAGAGCTGATCAGCATCTGCACGAAGCTCTGGCAGCTCGATGCCAGCCCCCGGTGGGTGGGAAAGTGGTCCAGGGCCAGCAGGGTGAGGCTGGGCATGGCGATGGCCATGCCGAAGTTGTAGGCCATGATCGGCAGCACCGACTGGGGCAGGCCGGGGGGGAGCAGGAAGCTCACCGCCACGTTGAGCGCGGCCGCCGCCAGCATCAGGCTGTAGCCCAGGCGGATGGTGCGCGGGGGGGAGAGGCGCCCGGCCAGGCGGGCCGACAGGGCCGAGCCCGACATCATGCCGATCACCCCGGGGACGAACATCCAGCCAAATTCGGTCTCGCCCAGGCCCAGATGGGTCATCAGGAACACCGGCGCCGACAGCACGTAGATGAAGAAGGCGTTGAAGTTGAGGCTCACCGCCACGCTCAGCAGCAGGAAACCGGGCGACGAGAACACGCTGCGGTAGCGGCGGGCCAGGGGGCCGGGGTGCAGGGGCTGGCGGGCGGCGGCGGGGTGGCTCTCCTGGAGCCGCCAGGCGCTCAGGGCGGCCAGGGCGAGGCCGAGCAGGGCCAGGAAGACGAACACCGCGCGCCAGCCGAAGGCCGCATGGATCCATCCGCCGAGGATGGGGGCTACCGCCGGGCCGATGGCGAAGGCCATGCTCACATGGCTCATCAGGCGCTGGGCCTTCGGCCCTTCCATCAGGTCGCGAACCACCGCGCGCCCCACCACCATGCCGGCCCCCGCGCTGATGCCCTGGAGGGCCCGGCCGACGAGCAGGGCCTCGATGCTGTTGGCAAACACGCACACCACCGACGCCAGCGCGAACAGGAGCATGGACACGACGATCACCGGCTTGCGGCCCCACGCGTCGGAGAAGGCACCGTGCCACAGCACCATGGCGCCCATGGGCAGCATGTAGGCGGTGAGGGTCTGCTGCACCTCCATCGGCGTGGCCTTGAGCTCCGCGCCGATGGCGTGAAGCGCCGGAAGATAGGTGTCGATCGAGAACGGACCGACGGTGGCGAGCGCTGCGAGAAGCGCCGCCAGCTGGACGTAGGGCATGGGAGAGGAGGACCTGGAGGAGCTGCGGGATTCGACACGCCCGTGGGGGCGTGGTTCTTACTCGACGACGTTGATCTTGCTGACGTAGTAGCCGGTTTCGCCGAAACAGGTGGAGGGAATGCCCACGTGCTGTTCGTAGGCGATGGACACACGCTTGCCCATATCGGCATTGATGGCGGCGGCTACCTTGTCGCTGCGCACGGTGAACTTGAAGATCTCGGGCAGGCTGCCGGGAATGGCGACAATGGCCATCTCCCCTTCCCAGGTCTTGCACAGCCAGCCCTTCTGGGCAAATTTCTGCACGTAGCCGGCGCGCTCGCCGGTCGAATAGCTCCAGTTGAGCACCAGCCAGGTGTAGCCGGCCAGCAGGGCCGCAAGCACGACGATGAAACCGATGAACCAGGCGAGCCAGTTCTTGGCGCGGGGGGCGCCCGCAGACAGGGTGGATGCCACTTGAGAAAACTCCTGATGGGGTTGAACGATGTTTCAGAGGCCCCGGCGGCTCTGGATGGCTTCCGCCACATGGGAGGCGCCGACAGTATCGGCGCCGTTCATGTCCGCAATTGTACGCGCGACCTTCAGGATGCGATGGTAGCCGCGGGCCGACAGACCGAGGCGGTCGATGGCGGCTTGTAACAGTTGTGCACCTTTCGCCTCGGGTTGGCACCACTGTTCGATCTCCCGGCCGGCGAGCTGGGCGTTGGGTTTTCCCTGGCGGGCGAACTGGCGGGCCCAGGCCTGCGCAACCCGCTCGCGTACCGGCCCGGAGGGCTCGCCGGCGTGGGCCGACTGCAGGTCGGAGGCCGGCAGCACCGGGACTTCGAGGATCAGGTCGATACGGTCGATGAGGGGGCCGGAGAGCTTGTTGCGGTAGCGCGCGATCTGGTCGGGGGAGCACCGGCAGCGCCCGTCCGGGTGGCCGTGGTAGCCGCAGGGGCAGGGGTTCATGGCGGCCACCAGCTGGAAGCGGGCCGGAAACTCGGCCCGGCGGGCCGCCCGGGAGATGGTGATATGGCCGCTCTCCAGGGGCTCGCGCAGGGCCTCGAGGACGCGGCGTTCGAATTCCGGCAGCTCATCAAGAAACAGCACGCCGTTGTGGGCCAGGCTGATCTCGCCGGGGCGGGGCGTGCCGCCACCCCCCACCAGCGCCGCGGTTGAGGCCGAGTGGTGCGGGGCCCGCATTGGCCGGGCGCCCCATAGCGCCGGCCGGAAGCTGCCCTCCACCGATTGCACCGCCGCGCTTTCCAGAGCCTCGTCGTCGCTCATGGGCGGGAGCAGGCCGGGCAGGCGCTGGGCGAGCATGGACTTGCCGGTGCCCGGTGGGCCGAACAGGAGCAGGGAGTGCTGGCCGCTGGCGGCAACCTCCAGCGCCCGGCGGGCCTGGGTCTGGCCCTTGACGTCGGCCAGATCGGGATAGCCCGGGTGCTGCACGAGCGGCGGGCCGGCATAGGGGGCGAGCAGGGTGTGCCCGCACAGGTGGGCTGCCACCGCCAGCAGGCTGGTGGCGGGGAGGAGGGCGACGCTGCGTACCAGGGCGGCTTCGGGGGCATTGGCGGCGGGCAGGATCAGGGTGCGCCCGCTGCTGGCGGCCTGCCGCGCCAGGGCCAGGGCGCCGCGCACCGGGCGCAGCTCGCCGGTGAGGGAGAGTTCTCCGGCGAACTCGTAGCGTGCCAGGCTCTCGGCGGGGATCTGCCCGGAGGCGGCGAGGATGCCCAGGGCGATGGGCAGGTCGAAGCAGCCCCCCTCCTTGGGCAGATCGGCGGGGGCCAGGTTGACCGTTATCCGCCGTTGGGGGAATTCAAATTGCGAGGTCTGCAGGGCGGCGCGGACCCGGTCGCGGGCCTCGCGCACTTCGACATCGGGAAGGCCTACCAGCGCAAACGCCGGCAGCCCGTTGGCGAGGTGAACCTCGACGGTGACCTCCGGGGCGAGGAGGCCGACGAGGGCGCGGCTTGTCAGGGTGGCCAGGCTCACGGTTTATCCGATTCGGGTAAATCGCGAGTCTAACCGCAGGGCGCCCCCCGCGGTATCAGGATGTCATGGGGCGTCGCGGAAAGCCTCGACGCTGATCACCAGGCGCACGTCGTCGCTCACCGAGGGGATGTTCTTGGTCATGCCGAACTCCGAGCGCTTGAGGCGGGCGGTGATGTCGGCGCCGCAGGTCTCGCGCTTGTTCAGGGGGTGGGGCGCGCAGTGGAAGCGGGTCAGGGTCAGGGCCACGGGCCGGGTCACCCCCAGCAGGGTCAGGCTGCCTTCGGCGGCAACCGGCTTGTCGCCGTCGAACTGCAGGCGGTCGGCCCTGAAGGTGATGGTGGGGAAGGCCTCGGTGTTGAAGAAGCCCTCGCCGCGCATGTTCTCGTTCCACTTGGCAAAGCCCATGTCGATGGAGGCGGCGTCGATGCTGATGTCCACGCTGCCTTTGCGGGCGGCCACGTCGAGGGTGATCTTGCCGCTGGTCTTGTTGAAGCGCCCGCGCTGGGTCGAGAAGCCCAGGTGGTCGGTTTCGAAGACCGGGAAGGTGTGGTTGCCGTCCACGGTGTAATTGACCGGGGCGGCCATGGCCGGGACGGTGATGCAGGCGAGGAGGGCGAGGGCTTTCTTCAAGAGTGTCTCCGCGAAAAGAGCAGGCAGCGAATCGGGGGTGGGGGGTCCGGGCCGGAAAAATGGGCCGGGAAGCAAACGAGGGCGCCAGAGCGCCCTCGCTGGGACAGCGGGTATCGGTGCGGGTTCAGTCCGCGGATGCGGCAGGCCGGGCAGCCAGTTCGGCTTCCAGGTGGGCAACCCGGGTTTCCAGGTCGGCCAGCTTTTCACGGGTGCGGGCCAGCACTTCGCGCTGGATCTCGAATTCGTCGCGGGTCACCAGGTCGAGCTTGGAGAAGCCGCTGGTGAGCAGCGCACGGGCGTTTTTCTCGATGTCCTTGGCCGGGCTGCTGGCGAGCAGTTCGGAAACTTTGGAGCCGATGTCGTCGAGAATTTTCGGGTTGGCCATGGTGCGTACCTCAGGAGTGGGGGAGAGCTGGGGCATGAAACCCCGGTGCTCAAAGTTTAGCACCGTCGTCGCGGCAGGGCCGGCGCGGCGGGCGCACCAAAGTGGCGCCCTCTATTGGTGCATGATACCAAGTTGGTGCGCACAGTTTTTTTTCTGCGCCGCAGCAAGCCTCGGTGAAGCACCGTAAAAGGCTGAAATATAGGGATATTCCAAACTGGCACATCGATTGCTTAGTGGATCCTGCCAACTTTTGATTACGAGGAGAACCCCTATCATGCGCAAGACCGTCATTGCCTCCGCCCTGATTGCTGCCAGTGCTGTTCTGCCGACCATGGCTTCTGCCGCCGATGCCGCTCCTGAGCACACCTTCACCAGCAACGTGACGCTGGCATCCGAGTACACCTACCGCGGTATCGGCCAGACCAACCGCAAGCCGGCTGTGCAGGGTGGCTTCGACTACGCGCACTCCAGCGGTCTGTATGTCGGCACCTGGGCTTCCAACGTGTCCTGGCTGACCGATGGCAACTCCACCGTCAGCAACAGCATCGAGATGGACTTCTACGGCGGCTTCAAGAACACCGTCGGCGATTTCAGCTACGACGTGGGCCTGCTGCAGTACTTTTACCCGGGCTCCGGCTACGGCAACAACCCGAATACCCTGGAAGGCTACGTCGCTGCCGGCTACTCCTTCCTGACCCTGAAGTACTCCCACTCCTTCAGCGACCTGTTCGGCTGGGTGGGCAGCAAGAACTCCGGCTACCTCGACCTGACCGCCACCTATGAGCTGGTCCCGACCCTGAACCTGGTCGGCCACGTGGGTCGCCAGCGGGTTGCCGGCTCCAGCTCCGACGGCGCCTCCTACACCGACTGGAAGCTGGGCGTGACCAAGGACTTCAGCGGCACCGTGGTCGGCCTCAGCTACATCAACACCAACGCCAGCGGCGCCTGGTACACCAACGCCTTTGGCAAGGATCTGGGCAAGGACCGCGTGGTTCTGTCCGTGACCCGCAGCTTCTAATTCCCGTAACCGCATGGCGGCCGTCAGTCGGCCGCCTGCCTGAGGAAAACAGCCATGAAACTCGTAACTGCCATCATCAAGCCCTTCAAACTCGACGAAGTGCGCGAAGCGCTGTCCGCCATCGGCGTGCAGGGAATCACCGTGACCGAGGTCAAGGGCTTCGGTCGCCAGAAGGGCCACACCGAGCTGTACCGGGGTGCCGAATACGTGGTCGATTTTCTGCCGAAGGTGAAGATCGAGGCCGCGGTGAAGAGCGAGATCCTGGATCAGGTCATCGAGGCCATCGAGAAGTCCGCCAGCACCGGCAAGATCGGTGACGGCAAGATCTTCGTGTTCGACCTTGAGCAAGCCATCCGTATCCGTACCGGCGAGTCCGGTGCTGAAGCGCTGTAAGGGAGCCTTCAATCATGAGAAAAACAATTGCAGCCCTGCTGGCCAGCCTGGCGGTCAGCTTTGGGGGCAGCGTACTGGCACAAGACAAGGCTGCGGCCCCTGTCGAGCCGGTGGCCGCTCCTGCCGTCAGTGCCACGGCCGAGGTCAAGCCGGTTGAAGCGCCCGCTGCCCCGGTAGCGGCGCCTGTTGCCGAAGCCAAAGTGGCCGAGGCCGCCGCACCGGCTGAAGCCGCTCCGGCACCGGCCCCGGTGCCCAACAAGGGCGACAACGCCTGGATCATCGTCGCCGCCGTGCTCGTGATCATGATGGCCATCCCCGGCCTGGCCCTGTTCTACGGTGGCCTGGTGCGCTCCAAGAACATGCTGTCGGTGCTCCTGCAGGTGTTCGCGGTGTTCTCCCTGATCAGCGTGCTGTGGGTGGTGTATGGCTACTCCATCGCCTTCACCGAGGGCAGCGCTTTCTTCGGCGGCCTCGACAAGGTGCTGCTGAAGGGCATCACGCCTGACTCCGTGGCGGCCACCTGGACCAAGGGCGTGGTGATCTCCGAGTTCATCTACGTGGTCTTCCAGGGTGCGTTTGCGGCCATCACCGTGGCCCTGATCGTCGGCGCCTTCGCCGAGCGCATCAAGTTCTCCGCGGTGCTGCTGTTCTCCGCAATCTGGTTCACCTTCAGCTACCTGCCCATGGCGCACATGGTCTGGTACTGGGCGGGCCCGGATGCCTACACCTCCGCTGATGCCGCTGCTGCTGCCACGGCTACTGCCGGTTACCTCTTCCAGCATGGCGCCCTCGACTTCGCCGGCGGCACCGTGGTGCACATCAACGCCGCCGTTGCCGGCCTGGTGGGTGCCTTCATGGTGGGCAAGCGGATCGGCTACGGTCGTGAGTCCTTTGCGCCGCACAGCCTGACCCTGACCATCGTCGGTGCCTCGCTGCTGTGGGTGGGCTGGTTCGGCTTCAACGCCGGTTCCGCCCTGGAAGCCAACGGCGTTGCCGCCCTGGCCATGGTGAATACCTGGGTTGCCACCGCCGCCGCGGCCATGTCCTGGCTGCTGGCCGAATGGATCATCAAGGGCAAGCCGTCCGGCCTGGGTGCTGCATCCGGCGCCGTGTCCGGCCTGGTCGCCATCACCCCGGCTGCCGGTGTGGTCGGTGTGGTCGGTGCCATCGTGATGGGCCTGCTGGCCGGTGTGGTGTGCCTGTGGGGCGTCAATGGCCTGAAGCGTCTGATCGGCGCCGATGACTCCCTCGACGTGTTCGGCGTGCATGGCGTGGGCGGCATCCTCGGTGCCATCCTGACCGGTGTGTTCGCTGCACCGTCCCTCGGCGGCGCCGGCATCTGGGACTACGTGGAAAACAAGGTTGCCGATGCCTACTCGATCTCCGATCAGGTCATCATCCAGGCCACCGCCGTCGGCATGACCATCGTCTGGTCTGCAGTCGTCGCCTTCATCGCCTACAAGCTGGTGGATATGTTCATCGGTCTGCGGGTGCCGGAAGACGAAGAGCGGGAAGGTCTCGACATCACCTCCCACGGCGAAACCGCCTACCACAACTGATCGCGGTAGCTGTTTCAGTCAGGAACAACGGGCGCTTCGGCGCCCGTTGTTTTTTGCCTATCCGCCAGAAACAAAAAGGCCGGCGCAAGGCCGGCCTTTCAGGGGGCGCGATCGAGCGTCAGCGGAACACCACCGTCTTGTTGCCATGCACCAGCACCCGGTCTTCCAGGTGGTAGCGCAGGCCCCGGGCGAGCACGGCCTTCTCGATGTCCTTGCCGTAGCGCACCATGTCCTCGACCGAATCGGAGTGGTCGATGCGGATCACGTCCTGCTCGACGATCGGGCCCTGGTCCAGCTCGGCGGTGACGTAGTGGCAGGTGGCGCCGATCAGCTTGACGCCCTTGGTGTAGGCCTGGTGGTAAGGCTTGGCGCCGACAAAGCTGGGCAGGAAGCTGTGGTGGATGTTGATGATCTTGCTCGGGTGGGCGGCACACAGCTCGGGGGAGAGGATCTGCATGTAGCGCGCCAGCACCATGGTGTCGCCGCGGGATTCCTCGAACAGGCGCTGCACCTCGGCATAGGCCTGGGCCTTGTTGTCGGCGGTGACCGGCACATGGTGGAAGGGGATGCCGTGCCACTCCACGAAGCCGCGGAAGGTCTCGTGGTTGGAGATCACGCAGGGGATCTCGATGTCCAGCTCCTTCGACTGCCAGCGGGCGAGCAGGTCGTAGAGGCAGTGCTCCTGCTTGGAGACCAGGATCACCACGCGCTTCTTGACCGCCGAGTCGGTGATCTTCCAGTCCATCTCGAGCTCCTCGGCGATGGGGCGGAAGCGCTCGCGGAACTCGGAGAGCATGAAGGGCAGCGAATCGGCGCGGATCTCGATGCGCATGAAGTAGCGTCCGCGCTTGTCGGCATCCACTGCCGGTTCGGCGTGGAGGGCGGTTTCGAGGATCCAGCCTTTGTGCTCGGCGATGAAGCCGGACACCTTGGCGACGATGCCGGTGCGGTCGGGGCAGGAGGCGGAGAGGGTGTAGAAGCGTTCGCGGTGCATGGCGGGTCCGGCACCGGCCGGCGGCCAGCGGCCGCGACCGGGTGCGATGGGTAGATCAGATGCGGGCGGAGGCGGCGCGGATCTGGGCCATCAGGCCGCTGTACTCGCGCTCGACGGGGAACTGCGGAAACTCGGCGATGACATTGGCCGGGGCGCGGAACAGGATGCCGGCGTGGGCTTCGTTGAGCATCGCGGTGTCATTGTAGGAGTCGCCGGCGGCGATGACCTTGAAGTTGATTTCCTTGAAGCGCTGGACGGCTTCCTTCTTCTGGTTGGCCATGCGCAGGTGATAGTTCACCAGGAAGCCTTCGGCGTTGGCCTCGAGCTTGTGACAGAAGAGGGTGGGCATGCCGAGCTGCTTCATCAGCGGCATGGCGAACTCGTAGAAGGTGTCGGACAGGCTGATGACCTGGAAGTCCTGGCGCAGGGCGTCGAGGAAGTCTTTGGCGCCGGGCTCGGGGCCCATCTCGG
>Ga0116180_1004200_pt1 | contig 10548 bp, 7 predicted proteins | sample AD_UKC073_MetaG_FD_89804 | JGI IMG/M metagenome (GOLD analysis project Ga0116180, IMG submission 89804) | Active sludge microbial communities of municipal wastewater-treating anaerobic digesters from USA - AD_UKC073_MetaG | ecosystem: Engineered > Bioreactor > Anaerobic > Digestate | place: USA... | reverse complement strand
CGGCTGCATCGAAGAGGCCGGCTACGCCTACAGTTCCAGCGTGTACCCGGTGAAGCACGATCACTACGGCGTCCCCGACGCCCCGCGTTTCCCTTACACGGTGGGGGCGGGGCTCGTCGAGATTCCCATCACCACGGTGCGGCGTTTTGGTCGCAACTGGCCGGTGGGGGGCGGTGGCTACTTCCGTCTTCTGCCTTACCCGGTGTCGGCGTGGGGTATCCGCAAGGTCAATCAGGAAGATCGCAAGCCTGCAATCTTCTACTTCCATCCTTGGGAGATCGATCCCGGGCAGCCCGTGGTGCATGAGGCATCCGCCAAGGCGCGCTTCAGGCATTACATCAACCTCGCTCAAACCGAGGCCCGTCTTCAGCGTCTTCTCCAGGATTTCTCCTGGGGGCGGATGGACGAAGTGTTCCTGCCCGCAGAAAGTCTGTCAGTTTAAGGTTCCCCAGCATGGTTTCCGTTGTCAAAGTGCGTCCCTTCGCAGAGGCTGACTCTGCGCGCTGGAACGAGTTTGTGTTTGCCTGCCCTGGCGCTACCTTCTTTCACCGGATCGAGTGGCGCGGGATCATGCGGGACGTCTTTCGTCACCGCACCCACTACCTGCTCGCCGAGCGGGACAACAGGATCGTTGCCGTTCTGCCCCTGGCAGAAGTGAAGAGCCGGCTGTTCGGCCATGCCCTGACTTCCTTGCCCTTCGCGGTCTACGGGGGCATTGCGGGGGACGACGCTGACGCCGTGGCCGCCCTGGAGGCGGCAGCTGACGATCTGGCCCACAAGGCCGGCGTCCAGCATCTCGAGTACCGCAATCTCAGTGCCCGTCACACGGACTGGCCGCGGCAGGATGTTTACTTCACTTTCCGCAAAGAGATCTTTCCGGACGAAGAGGCCAACATGGCGGCGATCCCGCGCAAGCAGCGCGCGATGGTCCGCAAGGGCATCAAGAATGGCCTGGTGGCCAGCTTTGACAGCACGCCGGATCGCTTCTTCGCTCTGTACTCCGACAACGTGCTGCGCCATGGTACGCCGGCCTTGTCGAAGAAGTTCTTCCAGGCCCTGCTGTCGGTCTTCGGCAAGGATTGCGACATCCTCACCGTGACCACCGCTGATGGCAAGCTCCTCTCCAGCGTGCTGAGCTTCTATTTCCGTGAAGAGATTCTGCCTTACTACGCAGGGGACGATCTGGCCGCGCGGGATCTCGCCGCCAATGATTTCAAGTACTGGGAGCTGATGCGCCACGCCTGCGCCCGGGGGTGTCGCATTTTCGACTATGGCCGCAGCAAAGCCGGCACCGGGCCTTTCAGCTTCAAGAAGAACTGGGGTTTCGAGCCGACTCCGCTGTCGTATGAGTACCGCCTCTTCAAGCGGGATGCCATACCCCAGAACAACCCCCTGAATCCCAAGTACCGCGCCTTCATCGCCTTGTGGCGGCGTTTGCCCCTCGGGGTTGCCAATCGTCTCGGACCGACTCTGGTTCGCAACCTTGGCTAAGCATCCGGTCCGCATCATGCCAACTTCCTCCGTCTGCATGTCCCGTTCACGCAGAGGGCAGGTGGTGCATCACCCCCATCCACAACACAGGAAAACGTCATGAGCCCGCTTGTGCAGGTGTTCTCCGCCATTGCGGCCGTCCTGGTCTGGGTGGTCGCCTGGTATTTCGGGACGGCCCAGGAGGTTTCGTCCATCTGGTGGCGCTCCGACACCTTTGCCCACGGCCTCCTTGTGCTGCCGATTTCCGGATGGCTGGCGTGGCGCAACAGGGACCGGCTCGCCGGCCTGTCGGTGCAGCCCTCACTGATCATGGCGCTGCCCATTCTGGCTGCCGGCTTCGGCTGGTTGCTGGGTGAGCTGGCCAGCGTCGCCTCGGTAGCCCATGCGGCGCTGGCCTTCGTCCTGGTTTTCAGCCTGATCGGTGTTCTCGGTTTCCGGCTGGCACGCCCCCTGGCCTTCCCCATCCTGTTCCTGCTCTTCGGGGTGCCGATCGGTGAATTCCTGCTGCCGGTCATGATGGACTACACGGCGGAGTTCACCGTGGCCGCGGTGCGCCTGTCCGGTGTGCCGGTGTACCAGGAGGGGCTTCATTTCGTGATTCCCAACGGGCGCTGGTCGGTGGTCGAAGCATGCAGTGGGGTGCGCTATCTGATCGCATCCCTGATGGTGGGCACTCTGTATGCGTACCTGAGTTACCGCTCCCTGAGCCGTCGTCTGCTCTTCGTGGCCGCCGCGATTGTCGTGCCGGTGATCGCCAACTGGCTCCGGGCCTACATGATCGTCATGCTCGGCTACTTGAGCGACAACCGCATTGCCACCGGCGTGGATCACCTGCTCTACGGGTGGCTGTTCTTCGGCATCGTCATCATCCTGATGTTCTGGATTGGCGGGCGCTGGCGTGAGGATCTCGATCCCGTCGAGGCGCATCGGCCCTTGTCGATGGCCGGCGCCACCGGGCATCGCGGGGGCTTCGCCCGGGTTCTGCCGCTGGCGTTGGCGATTGCGGCGGCACCCCTTGCGCTGCGCTACGTGGAGCACTTCGAGCTGCTCCATCCGGAGACGGCGTCGTCGATTCCGCCGCTGACGGTTGCGGCTCCCTGGACAGAGACGCGTGCGCCAAACGCCGAGTTCAAGCCCTCGTTCATGGGCTACCGGGAAGACAGCCTGCGTCACTACACGGACGGGACGCATGTCGTTTCGGTATACATCGCCAGCTACGCCAATCAGCAGCCCGGGCACGAGCTTGTGCAGAGCCAGAACGCCTTGTTGCTGCCCAATGACCCGCACTGGAACCGCCTGAATGAAGCCCAGGGGCCGGATTCAGGCGCCGGTCGCTGGCTCGCAACGCGCATCTCCCGGGAATCGATGAAGGCCCTGGTGTGGTCGGGCTACTGGATCAACGGTCGCCTCGTGACCAGTGACTACCTTGCCAAGGGCTTGCTGGTGCTGGGGCGCCTGCAGGGGCATCCGGATACCTCGGTGTTCGGTGCCGTCTGGGCGTCGGCAGAGGATGACGTGAAGGCGGGCGCTGCCTTGCAGGCCTTCCATCAGGCCAATGGACGGGCGCTGCTCGACCAGATCACAGCCGCTGCCCGGCCGGTGCAGCAATGAGCCCGACCGGAAAGGACGAACGGCTCCTGGTGATGCATGTGGTCTTCAGCTTCGCCGTCGGCGGGCTGGAGAATGGCGTCGTGAATCTGATCAATCGCCTCGATACCCGACGCTTTCGGCACGTGGTCGTTGCTCTGACAAAATGTGACCCGGTGTTCTGCGCCCGGGTGACCCGCCCGGATGTAGAATTTGTCGCACTGCACAAACCTCCGGGTCACAGCTTCAAGCTCTTTCCGGCGCTCTTCCGTCTGTTCCGGAAGTATCGGCCAGACGTTGTGCATACCCGGAACCTCGCCGCGCTCGAGACAAGCTTTCCGGCATGGCTGGCGGGTGTGCCGGTGCGTATCCATGGCGAGCATGGCTGGGATGTCACCGATCCGGATGGGACCAATCCCAAGTACCGCTTGATCCGACGACTCCATCGCCCCTTCGTGACCCATTACATCGCGCTTTCGGGACACCTCAAGGCTTATCTGCGCGAAGCCATCAAGGTTCCGGAGAACCGGGTGACGCGGATTTGCAACGGCGTTGACCTGACGCGCTTCGAAGCCCGCGGGCCACAGCGGGCCCCGATCGAGGGCTCGCCGTTCAACGATCAAGGGCTCTACGTTCTGGGTACGGTGGGGCGTTTGCAAGCGGTGAAGGATCAAATGAACCTTCTGCGTGCCTTTGTGCTGCTCATCCGGCGGCGGCCCGATCTGGCTTCCGGAACGCGCCTGGTGCTGGCCGGCGACGGGCCGATGCGGGGCGCCCTGGAGGCCGAGATTGCGCGGGAGTGTGTTCAGGATCACGTCTGGCTGGCGGGTGAGCGGGGGGATGTGCCGAATGTCATGCGGGGCTTTGACTGTTTCGTGCTTCCCTCTCAGGCGGAAGGTATTTCCAACACCATCCTCGAGGCCATGGCGGGCGGTTTGCCGGTGGTGGCCACGGCGGTTGGTGGTAATGGCGAGCTTGTGGATGACGGTGTGACCGGCACGCTGGTGCCGCCCCAGGACCCGGCTCTGCTGGCCGATGCGCTGGAGCGCTACGTGTCCAGTCCGGCGCTCGGTGTCGAGCAGGGCAGGGCAGGGCGCAAGCGTGTCGAGGTGTGCTTCAGTCTCGATGGCATGGTGGGGCAGTACGCGGGTTTGTACCAATCCCTGTCGGGACTTTCAAATTGACTTGCCCGGGCAAGGCGACGGAATAAGGGTTAGGAACTATGTGCGGCATTGCCGGACTTTTCGATACACGAGCGAAACAGATGTTCCCGCGCGAGCTCATGCAGCGCATGAACGACATCCAGCTTCACCGGGGCCCGGACGAGAGTGGCTATCATTTTGAGCCGGGGGTTGCCCTCGCGCACCGCCGCCTTTCCATCATCGACATCTCCAGCGGGCAGCAGCCGCTGTTCAATGAAGACGAGTCGGTGGTGGTGGTGTTCAACGGGGAGATCTACAACTTCCAGGAGCTGATCCCCGAGCTCACCGCCCTTGGCCACCGCTTTCATACCCGCAGTGACACCGAGGTGATCGTGCATGCCTGGGAGTCCTGGGGCGAGGCCTGTGTCCAGCGCTTTCGCGGCATGTTTGCCTTTGCCCTGTGGGACCGCAATCGCCAGACCTTCTTCATGGCGCGCGACCGGATGGGCGTCAAGCCCATGTATTACGCGATCCTGAATGACGGCACTCTGATGTTCGGCTCCGAGCTCAAGGTGCTCATGCAGCACCCCGGGCTCGACCGCAGCATGGATCCCCTGGCGGTTGAAGAGTACTTCGCCCTTGGCTACGTCGCCGAACCGCGCACCATCTTCGCCGGTGCCCGCAAGCTCGAGCCCGGGTTCTCGCTGACTATCCGCCACGGCCAGCCCGTGCCTGAGCCCAAGCCCTATTGGGATGTGCGCTTCACCCTCGACAACAAGATGTCCCTTGCCGACGCCCAGGCCGAGATGGTCGAGCGTCTGCGGGAGTCGGTGCGCCTGCGCATGGTGGCCGAAGTCCCCCTGGGGGCCTTCCTGTCGGGCGGCGTGGACTCCAGCGCCGTGGTGGCGACCATGGCCGGTCTGTCGGATGAGCCGGTCAACACCTGTTCCATCGCCTTCGATGATCCGGCCTTCAACGAATCTGCCTTCGCCCAGATGGTGGCCGATCGTTACAAGACCAACCACCGGGTCGAGATGGTCCAGTCCGATGACTTTGACCTCATCGATACCCTGGCAGCCCTTTACGACGAGCCCTACGCCGACAGCTCGGCCATCCCGACCTATCGGGTGTGTCAGCTGGCCCGCAAGCACGTCACGGTGGCCCTGTCCGGTGACGGCGGCGACGAGAACATGGGGGGTTACCGCCGCTACCGCTTCCACATGATGGAAGAGAAGATGCGCAGCGGCCTGCCCCATGCCGTGCGCAAGCCGGTGTTTGGCCTGCTCGGCCAGCTCTACCCCAAGGCCGATTGGGCACCGCGGGTGTTCCGCGCCAAGACCACCTTCCAGGCGCTGGCCCGGGATTCGGTGCAGGCCTATTTCCACTCTGTCTCCATCCTGCGGGATGACATGCGGCGTCAGCTCTTCTCGCCGTCCTTCCGCAAGCAGCTGGGGGGCTACAACGCCCTGGAGGTCTTCCGCCGCCACGCTGCCAATGCGGGCACCGATGACGCCCTCGCGCTTGTCCAGTACCTGGATATCAAGACCTACCTGGTGGGCGACATCAACACCAAGGTCGACCGGGCCAGCATGGCCCACTCTCTCGAGGTGCGTGAGCCGCTGATGGATCATCCCCTTGTGGAGTGGCTCGCCAGCCTGCCCACCCATCTCAAGATCAAGGGGCAGGAAGGCAAGTACATCTTCAAGAAGGCCATGGAGCCGATGCTCCCGAACGATGTCCTGTATCGCCCCAAGATGGGCTTTGCCGTGCCGCTGGCCCGCTGGTTCCGCGGGCCGCTCAAGGAGCGGGTGCAGAAGGCACTGTTCGGCGATGTCCTGCGCGAAACCGGGCTCTTCAACGAGAAATACCTTCGTCACGTCGTCGAGGCCCACCAGTCCGGTGCCCGCGATTACAGCTCCACGATCTGGACCATCCTGATGTTTGAAGCCTTTGTCCGCAACAGCATGAAGAACACCATGCCCGTCCTGGGCGGGAGGGCTGCATGACCCGCATCCTCCATATTCTCGATCACTCCCTGCCGCTGCATAGCGGCTACACCTTCCGCACCGCATCCATCCTCAAGCAGCAGCGCCTGCGTGGCTGGGAGACCTTTCACCTGACCACCCCCAAGCAGGGGCCGGGCAATGGCGGCTCGGATCAGGCCGAGGGCTGGGAATTCCACCGCACTCCGAACCGGGGTGATGAGGGCCTGATCAGCCAGATGCGCCTGACCGCCCGGCGTCTCGACGAGCTCGTCCGTGAGCTTCGCCCGGACGTGCTCCACGCCCATTCCCCCGTGCTCAATGCCTTGCCGGCCCTTCGCGTGGGCAAGCGCCACCAGATTCCGGTGGTCTATGAGGTGCGGGCCTTCTGGGAGGACGCCGCGGTCGACCACGGCACCACCACCGAAGGCAGCGTGCGCTATCGGGTCACCCGGGCCATGGAAACCTACGCCCTGCGCCGCGCCGATCAGGTCACCACGATCTGTGAAGGCCTGCGCAAGGATATTGCCGAGCGTGGCATTTCCATGGACAAGATCACGGTGATTCCCAATGCCGTGGACGTGGACTCCTTCCAGTTGCGCGGTGATGCAGACCCGGTGCTGCGCCAGCGTCTCGGCCTCGAGGGCAAGACGGTGGTGGGGTTCGTCGGGTCGTTCTATGGCTACGAGGGGCTGGATCTGCTGGTCGCCGCATCGGCACGCCTGCTTGGGCAGCGCGCCGACCTGCGGCTTCTGCTGGTGGGCGGTGGCCCCCAGGAGGCCAATCTCAAGGCGCAGGTGGCCGCGCTCGGCATCGCCGACAAGGTGGTGTTTACAGGGCGTGTGCCCCATGCAGAGGTGCAGGACTACTACGACCTGATCGATGTGCTGGCCTACCCGCGCATTCCCATCCGGCTGACCGAGCTTGTCACGCCGCTCAAGCCCCTGGAGGCAATGGCGCAAGGGCGCATGTTCGTGGCCTCGGATGTCGGTGGTCACAAGGAGCTCGTCCGCCACGGCGAAACCGGCTTCCTGTTTCGGGCCGGTGATGAGCAGGCCCTGGCCGCCTCCATCGACGAGGTGCTCAACAAGCGTGAGTTGTGGCCGCGGATTCGCACCCAGGCCCGCTACTTTGTCGAGGTGGAGCGCACCTGGAAGGGCAGCGTCGAGCGCTATCAGGAAGTCTATGGCCGTGCCCTGTCGGCTTACGGTCGCACCTTGTCCCGCTGAAATGCCTGGCCGCACAGCTGCGGCCAGCATCCTCTTGCCCGCTCCCGTCGCGCCGTCACGGCTGCGCGGGGAGATGCCCCAGCTCCCATGAACATACTATTCATCTGCCACCGTTTTCCCTATCCGCCCGTCGGTGGGGCCAAGGTTCGCGCCTTTCACATGATCCGCCACCTGTCGGAGCAGGGGCACAGGGTCACCGTGTGCTCCCTGGCCCGGTCGCAGGACGAGGTGGAGGAGGGGCGCGGGATCGCGCCTTTCTGTGCCGGATTCGAGATGGCCACCGTGAAGGCGCCGGTGCAAGTGTTGCGGATGGTCGCCAGCCTGCCCACCCCGGGTTCGGCCTCGGAGGCCTACTTCTATTCCCCGGAACTGCAGCGGCGCATCGACGGTTTGTTGAAGGACCGTCAGTGGGATCTCATCATCGTCCATTGCTCGTCGGTGGCGCGCTATGTGGAGGATGTGAACCACATCCCCAAGCTGCTTGATTACTGCGACATGGACTCCCAGAAATGGCTTGAGTACGTGCGCTACAAGCGCTTCCCGGTGTCGGCGGGGTACTGGCTCGAAGGGCGCAAGATCCTGTCGGCCGAGAAGCGCATCGCCCGCAAGTTCGATCTGGGGGCGGTCGCCACGGTGGCCGAGCAGCAGACCCTGGACAGCTTCGGTACCGGCGTGCTCTCCGACTGGTTTCCGAATGGGGTGGATACGGCCTTCTTTTCCCCCTCGGCCGAGCCCTATGAGGCGAGCACCATCAGCTTCATCGGGCGGATGGATTACTACCCGAACGAAGAGTGCATGAGCACCTTCTGCCAGGACACCCTGCCGCTCCTGCGGGCGGCCCGGCCTGACATCCAGCTGATCATCGTCGGTGCCGAACCCTCGCCCGGTGTGCGCAAGCTGGCGGAGTTGCCCGGGGTGACGGTGACGGGGTCGGTGCCGGACGTGCGCCCCTACGTGTGGCGCTCGGCACTGACCATTGCGCCGCTGAATATCGCCCGCGGTACCCAGAACAAGATCCTTGAAGCCATGGCCATGGGCGTGCCGGTGGTCACCAGCTCCATCGCTGCTGGTGGCGTGGACGCCCAGGATGAAGCCCACTTTCTGGTCGCGGATACGCCTGCCGACTACGCCCGGGCGATCATGCGCATCCTCTCCAGTCCGGCCGAGCGGCAGCGGCTGAGTGTGGCCGGGCGCGAAAGAATGCTCAGTCATCACACATGGTTGCGGGCCATGGGGCGTCTTGATGGTGTCATCGAGCGATGCATCACGCGCTTTGGTAGCCGGCAGGGCTAAACTCGCGGGCGGTTGATGGAGCGGGTGCCCCGGGGTGCGCTGTCGTCGGCTGTCGTCGCACTCAATGAAAGAGCGTAATGGATGGTGATCAATATTCTGGCCTGCGCCTGACCATAGTCGGGCCGCTCCCCCCGCCGTCCGGGGGGATGGCCAACCAGTGCAAGCAATTGCTTGGGCTGCTCGAAGGGGAGGGGGCTCAAGTGGAACTGGTGCGTACCAATGCCCCTTACAGCCCGGCCTTTGTCGGCAGGGTGCCCGTAGTGAGGGCCTTTGCTCGCCTTGTTCCCTACCTGTTTGCGCTCTGGCGGGCCTCTGGCCGCAGCGACGTGATGCACGTGCTGGCCAATTCGGGCTGGTCCTGGCATCTCTTTTCGGCGCCGGCGATCTGGATCGCGCGTCTCCGGGGTACGCCGGTGATCGTCAATTATCGGGGCGGTGAAGCCGAGCCCTTCTTCGCCGCCGCGCCGCGGTTTGTCCATCGTACCCTGGGCAGCGCGAGCGGCCTGGTCGTGCCGTCGGCCTTTCTTGAAGGCGTGTTCCGGCGCTTCGGGTTTGAGTCACGGATCGTCCCCAACATCATCAATCTGCAGCGTTTTGCGGTGCCGCGCAGCCTTGGCGAGCGGCGTGCCCCCCATGTGGTGGTGACCCGCAACCTCGAGCCCATCTACGATATCCCTACGGTCTTGTCGGCCTTCGCCCTGGTGCTCAAGCGCATCCCCGACGCCACCCTGACCGTGGCGGGCAGCGGCCCGGAACTGCAGAACCTGGAGAACATGGCCAGGACGCTGGGCATCGCCGGTGCCGTGAGCTTTGCCGGGCGGATCGACAACGAGAAAATTCCCGCCCTCTACGCATCGGCCGACCTGATGCTCAATCCGAGCACCGTCGACAACATGCCGATCTCCATTCTTGAAGCCTTTGCCAGCGGGGTGCCGGTGGTGTCCACGGATGTCGGCGGGGTGCCCTTCATTGCCGAGCACGGGCGCACCGCGCTGCTTGTCCCGGCGCGTGCGCCGGAGCGCATGGCCGAGGCGATGCTCGAACTGCTGCTCGACGGGGATAAGGCGCAGCGTCTGTCGGCTGCTGCCAGCGAGGAAGTCAAACAGTACGCATGGCCGGTGATCCGCGAGAAATGGCTCTCGGCTTACCGTAGCGCCATGCTTGCCAAGGATTAATGGAAATGGGCCTGTATACGCGCTTGTGTTCGGGGGTGATCTTTCCGCTCCACGAGAAACTGAAATCCCATAACTCGGTCGAGCGTCTCCATGAGCTGGAAAAGAGCCAGTACCTGCCGCGGGAGGAGATCCTGGCCATCCAGGCCGGGCGCCTGCGCAGCTTCCTGGTGGACATCGGCACCCATGTGCCTTATTTCCGGGACCTGTTCCGCGAGCTGAACTTTGATCCGCGCCAGTGCCGTGGCGTGGAGGATCTGCAGCGCCTGCCCTTCATGACCAAGCCGGTGATTCGCGAGCATGCGGATGCCCTGCGCGCCGACAATGCCGTGGCGCTGATGCGCTACAACACCGGCGGATCGAGTGGTGAGCCGCTGATCTTTTACATCGGCAAGGAGCGCAAGAGCCACGACATCGCCGCCAAGTGGCGGGCCACCCGTTGGTGGGACGTGGATATCGGCGATCCGGAGGTCGTGCTGTGGGGCTCGCCCATCGAGCTGGGCGCCCAAGATCGGGTCAAGGCGGTGCGGGATCGCCTGCTGCGCACCTGGCTGCTGCCGGCTTTCGAGATGTCCGACGACAAGGTCCGCGAGATGCTGGCGACCATCCGTTCCCTGCGGCCGCGCATGTTGTTCGGCTATCCGTCGGCCTT
>Ga0116180_1004199_pt1 | contig 10549 bp, 9 predicted proteins | sample AD_UKC073_MetaG_FD_89804 | JGI IMG/M metagenome (GOLD analysis project Ga0116180, IMG submission 89804) | Active sludge microbial communities of municipal wastewater-treating anaerobic digesters from USA - AD_UKC073_MetaG | ecosystem: Engineered > Bioreactor > Anaerobic > Digestate | place: USA... | reverse complement strand
GCACGCTGCGCCAGATGGTGGCCATCGTCTCCGACATCACCCGCGCCGCACAGCTCATGCGCATCACCAGTCCCACGCTGGTGATCCACGGCAAGGCAGACCCGCTGGTGCCCTACGCCTGTGGCGAAGACACCGCGCGGCGCATCCCCGGCGCCAAACTGGTGGGTATCGACGGCATGGGCCACGACCTGCCACCTGAACCCGTCACGCAAATCCTGGCGGCGATGGTGCCCCACCTGAACGCCGCCACTCCCAAGGCGGCCTGACACCATGAACACTCCTGAACAATCCCAGCTCGGCAAAGCCTCGGCCTACATCGACCAGTACGACGCGTCACTGCTGTTTCCCATTCCCCGCGCGGGCAAGCGTGCCGAGATTGGCATTGCCGGTGCGCCGCCGTTTCTGGGGGGCGATTTGTGGACCGCGTTCGAGCTGAGTTGGCTCAACCTGCGCGGCAAGCCGCAGGTGGCCCTGGCGCACTTTGTGGTGCCCTGCGAGTCGGTCAACATCGTCGAGAGCAAGTCCTTCAAGCTCTACCTCAACAGCTTCAACAACACCCGCTTTGCCGATGCCGCCGAGGTGCAGGCGCGCCTGCGCGCCGACATCACCGAGGCCGTCTGGCGCGGCGCCACGGTGCAGTCGTCGGTGGGCGTCAAGCTCATTGCGCCCGAGAAGTTCGACATGGAGCCGGTGCACGAACTCGACGGCCTGAGCCTGGACCGCCTCGATGTGGAATGCACCCAGTACCAGCCCGCGCCCGAGCTGCTGGTGGTGGAGTCCGTGGACGAAGAAGCACCAGTCACCGAAGTGCTGGTCAGCAACCTGCTCAAGAGCAATTGCCTGGTCACCGGTCAGCCTGACTGGGGCAGTGTGCAGATCAGCTACAGCGGTCTGCCCATCAACCAGGAAGGCCTGCTGAAATACCTGGTGAGTTTTCGCAACCACAACGAGTTTCATGAACAGTGCGTCGAGCGCATCTTCATGGACATCTGGACACGCTGCAAACCGGTCAAGCTGGCGGTGTACGCCCGCTACACCCGCCGCGGCGGGCTCGACATCAACCCGTTTCGCACCAGCTACCCGCAGCCGTTGCCGGGTAATGTGCGTACCGCGCGGCAGTAGCCCAACCCGGACGCGCCTCAACCCATGACCCCCCAACAATTCATCGCCAAGTGGGGCCCGGGCGGGCCGGCGTTCGAGCTGAACGAACGCCAGGGCGCGCAGCCGCACTTCATCGACCTGTGCCAGCTGCTGGGCGAGGCGCGTGGCTATGCCGCCGATATGCCCGACGAAGAAATCCTCAAACGCCTGCTGGCGCTGAATCTGGAGCGGGCGGGTGGAGCAGGTTGCCCATAGACCGCAGCCCTCCGGCAGGCACCCACCTAATGGTTCATTGTTGATTCGCCAGCGTGTCCCCGCGCCTCCGGCAGCCAGTCGCAGCGCAAGCGGTGTTGGGCGTGGGCACGGGCGCGCCAGCCAATGTAGAGCCGCGGTGCCAGCATACCCAACAGGCACGGCACGCTGCACCACCAGAGGTCGAGCGCCCAGGTGGGCAACCAGCCCACCCAGCCCATGAACCAGGTGGTCAGCACCGCGTCCCACGTCTGGTATTCCACAGGGTGCTCCAGCGCATGGTCCACCTGCCAGCGTTTGATGCGGTGCAATTCGGTGAGCGAAATGGCGGGGGCTAACCATGTGATCATTGCAGTCTCCCAGTGCGAATGTTCACTGTAAGTTCAATGTAAGTAGAAATCAAGGCGAACGGTACATGTCGTGTGAAATTCCTGCGCGCCCCGCCACCATCCTCCTCGCGCCCATGGAAGGGCTGCTGGACTTTGTGCTGCGCGACATCCTGACCCGCGTGGGCGGCATTGACCGTTGTGTGTCCGAGTTCATCCGCATCTCCGACCAGCTGCTGCCCGACCGCGTGTTTCAGCGCATCGTGCCGAGCTGCACAACGGCGGGCGCACGCTGGCCGGGGTGCCGGTGCGCGCGCAGCTGCTGGGCAGCGATCCGGTGTGCATGGCCGAAAACGCCGCGCGGCTGGCCGCGCTGGGGCCGCACGGCATTGACCTGAACTTTGGTTGCCCGGCCAAAGTGGTCAACCGCCATGGCGGCGGCGCCAAATTGCTGGAAGAGCCGGAGGTGGTGGCTGCCATCGTGCGCGCGGTGCGCCGCGCGGTGCCTGCCGATATGCCCGTGTCCGCCAAGATGCGCCTGGGCTACATGGACGACGCGCGCGCCGTGGAAAACGCGGTGGCTATCGCCGAGAGCGGCGCCAGCGAACTGGTGGTGCACGCCCGCACCAAGGCGCAGGCCTACACACCGCCGGCCTACTGGGACCGCATTGCCGACATCCGCGCCGCAGTCAATATTCCGGTGATTGCCAACGGCGAAATCTGGACCGTGGCCGATGCGCAGGCCTGCATGGCTGAGTCGGGCTGTACCAGCGTGATGCTGGGGCGCGGTGCGGTGGTGGACCCGGGGCTGGCGCTGGCGATCCGTGGCACTGCAGGGGGATCGACCCAGGCCGTGACCTGGGTCACGCTGTTGCCGCTGATGGCGGATTTCTGGCACATCGTCTGCACCCAGCTGGACCCCAAGAAGCGCGCTGGCCGGCTCAAGCAGTGGCTCAACTTTTTACGTCGCCGCTTCCCGGAGGCCGAGGTGGCGTACCAGGCGCTGCGCACCGCACGCGACAAGGATGTGGACGTGTGGCTGGCGGCGGAGTTGCAGCGCCACGGCGTTATTGCGCACCCCGATGTTTTTCTGTCCACGCCGCAAGCTCTAGCGGCCTGATGCCAAAGCGCACCGCGTTCCCGGGATGCAGGGCGGCGAACTCCTGCAGCACCAGCTGGATGAAATAGGCCCTGTCGGGCGCTGCCACCGTGGGTGGCACCCTGGCTTGCACTGCAGCTTGCGTCGCGACCTCGCCGTTGCGCACGATGGCCGCGACCACTTCGCCCAGGGCCTGGCGGTAGCGCAGACGAAGAATATCGGGTGGAACCAGGTTCTGCTGGACCGCCACGTATTGCTGGCAGGAGCGCGCGTAGGCCCAGACGAACACGTCGCGCAGAAGTTCGATGCGGTTGAGTTCGTACACGCCGATCATGGCGTCCACATAGGCTTGCTGCGGCACGTCGATGAACGACAGCGGGCACAGGTTGTGGCGAATGAAGGGTATGTTGGCCGCCAGCCTGGATACGCGCTTGTTCACATCTTCAAACGGTTGCAGGTAGGGCAGGTGCACCATCAGGAAAAATGCCTGCTCGAAGGGGTCGGCAATTTCCGCAGCCATCTGGATGACGATGCCAAACAGTTCTTCCAGCCGCTGTGGCAAGGCGACGGGTAAGTACACACTGCCGCCGATCTCGACCGCCCGGCGGCGCACGCGGCCCACTGCGGCTGGGTCGGCCATCAAACCATCGGACAGAAAAGCATGCAGTGCGATGACCGTGTCGGGGTTGACCTGGGCATGTGCGGGATCGAGCACCAGGTATTCAATGGCCTGCTTGTGGTTCAGGATCATCTGGGTTTCCAGCGCATTCTTGCCATCGGCCGCCTGGCCGAACTCGATCAGCCGCTGCGTGTCCAGCCGGCTGTAGGTGTTGCCCTCCAGTTGTGAGGAGGCCCAGGACAGGTCAATCAACAAGCGATTGAGGATGTCGCGCGCAAAGGTGCCCGCGGGTGTCTGGTCGGCGGGAGATTGGCCGAATGCGCGCCCCAAGGTGTGCAACTGATCCCGCAAGGCCTGCGGCAGATAGGCCGTGTGGTTGGGGTGGTATTGCTCCAGAAATTCCAGCTTGTAGCCCACCGGCGCGCGCAACGCACGCGGCTGGCGCACATAGGCTTTGATCTCCTCGCCCTGCGGCGAAGTGGGGACATAAGCTTCGGCGGGCTCTTGCACCGATGCTGCAACAGCGCGTGGGGCAGGGGGGTAGCCGGGTATCCGGTAGCGCACAGATCGCGCCTCGCCCAGCATCTGAATACGCCCTTGCGCGACCAACGCAGCCAATCGGCGCTGCAAGGTGCGGCGCTGCAAACTGTCGCCCAGCACCCGGGCGATGGCCTCAATGCCCATGCCGTACGGGTGTGGAGAGATCAAATCTACCAGTTGATCCAGCTCGGTTTGGGGGGTGACGCGTGGCATGTGCTTGGTTCTCGGTTTTCAGAACCGCAGTATCGCGTCACTTTAAGTGTCGCGCAAGTATTATTGCGACATATAAAATGTCGTTATTGAAGAATCACGACATATCTACAGAGTGTTCAGAACAGCTGACCGGTTTCGGCCTGTAAGGCATTTGCTACTGAATTGATAGCTTCCTGCGCAGAAGGGGCGGGGGCCAGGCCCTGTTTTTGCAATGAACCCACGCGGACACCGAGCAGCCGCAGCCGTTTGTCCAGCGGGGCGCGCTTGAGGGCCAGGCCGGCCGCGCGGCGGATTTCCTGCGCGTCAGCTGTGCAGTGGTCCAGGGTCAGGTCGCGCGTTACGCCCTTGAAGTCCTCAAAACGCAGCTTGATGCCAATCGTCTTGCCCTCGTAGCCTTTGCGCTGCAGATCGGCGGCCACCTGTTCGCACAGTTGGGTGAAGATGGCTCCGAGCTCGGCCTTGTCGCGCACCGCGTGCAGGTCACGCTCGAAGGTGGTTTCGCGGCTCATGCTGACTGGCTCGCTTTCAGTTTCTACCGGTCGGTCGTCCTGACCGTGGCTGGCGGCATGCAGCCAGGCACCGGTGCGCTGGCCAAAGGTGTCGATGAGCCACTGCAGCTCGCGCGCGGCGAGCTGACCGATGGTTTCGATGCCGTGGCGCTTGAGTTTTTCGTCCGCCTTGGGGCCAATGCCGTTGATCTTGCGGCAGGCCAGCGGCCAGATCATCGTCTCCAGGTCGCTCTCGTGCACGATGGCGATGCCGTTGGGCTTCTTGAACTCGCTGGCCATCTTGGCCAGCAGTTTGTTGGGGGCCACGCCCACCGAGCAGGTCAGGCCGGTGTCGTCAAAAATGGCTTTCTGGATCAGCCGCGCCAGCACCCGGCCGCCTTCGCGCTGGCCACCGGGCACATCAGTGAAGTCGATGTACACCTCGTCCACCCCGCGGTTTTCCATGACCGGGGCAATGTCGGTGATGATGGCCTTGAAGCGTGCCGAGTAGTGCCGGTACTGTGCAAAATCCACCGGCAGCAGGATGGCCTGCGGGCACAGCTTGGCGGCCTTCATCAGCCCCATGGCCGAGCCCACGCCAAACTGGCGCGCCGCGTAGGTGGCGGTGGTGATGACGCCGCGCCCGGTGTAGCCGGACAAGACCGGAAATTCGCTGACCGGTATCTGGTGCAAGGGTGTATCGCCCCGGGCTTCGCGCAGGGCGTCGTCCTCGCGCCGGCGGCCGCCGCCAATCACCACCGGCAGGCCCTTGAGCTGCGGATAGCGCAGCAACTCGACGGAGGCGTAAAACGCATCCATGTCGAGGTGGGCAATGCGGCGGGCGGGACTCGCGGGTGAGGGCATATCCCTAGGATAGCAAGCTGCCGGGAGGCTGATAATTCGTGAATACTTATACAGCGGTGACAAGGCGGTTCCATGCAATCCGGATTTTTCAGACCGGCGCTGCCCCTGCAGCAAAGAATCCGGTGGCTGGCGATCGCAGCCCTCGTGTTGTTGTGGGGCGCCGCCGCTGTGGTGGGGTACAGCAACTACAAAAACGCCCACGAGCAGATGGACCGGCAGACCTCGGTGCTGGCAGCGACGCTGGCGCAGCAAACCAGCGCCACGTTTCGCCTGGCGGACCATGTCATGAGCGGCATTCGCAGCGAATGGCTCAATACCCCCGTGCGGACCGGGTGGCAGGTGCCGCCGCAGCACTCGGCCTACCTGCGGGATTTGATGGCGCACATCAGCATTGTGGATGCCAATGGCCAGGAAGTGCTGAGCACGCTGGATGCAGACAGGTCGCCTGTCGCCTGGGCTGATCGGTATTACTTCAACACCCACAAGAACAGCGGCAGGGACGAGGTGCTGGTCAGTTCGCCGTTCAAGGACGCCCTCACCGGCAAGTGGCACATCGATGTGTCGCGCCCGTTGTGGGAGCGCGGCGCATTTGTCGGTGTCATGGTGCTGTCGATCGAGCCCGAGTACTTTTCCCGTTTTTTCAAAACGGTGGGCCTGGGCAAGCAGGGGCTGGTTTCCCTGGTGTCGGACAACGGGACGATGATGGCGCGCTCCCTGGACCCCGGACGGTTCATCGGGGGAGTGATCCGCAGCGCGCCATTCCTGGTGCCGGGTGCTGATATTGCCGGGCATTTTCACCATGCATCGCCCTTGGATGGCGTGGCCCGGAGCTATGGCTATGTGCGCATTCCAGATTACCAGGTGACGCTGGTGGCCGCGGTGGGCATTGACGAGCAGATGGCGCCACTGACCCAGCAGCGCCTGGTGTTCATGGGCATTGCCATTTGCGTGACACTGCTGCTGATCCTGACTGCACGCAGCCTCATGCGCAGCGTGGGACGAAGGGAAACGGCAGAAAACCAGTTGCGTGAAGCGCAGTCCCGCTACCAGGGGCTGGTGGAAAGCCTGCCCGTGGGTGTGGTGGTGCACCGCAACGGGAAATTTCTGTACGTCAACCCGGCTGCGGTGGCAATACTTGGGGCCCGGTCAGCAGACGCATTGCTGGGCCAGCCGATACTGGAGATCGTGCACCCGGACTTTCGGGAGGCTGCCGTCGCCCGTATCAAGTTCAGCCTGGAAACCGGGCAGGCCATGCCGCCGTATGAGGAAAAATTTCTCAAAATCGACGGCACCGTGATTGACGTGGAAGTCCGGGGAAATGCCATCACGTTCGAGGGCGAACCTGCGTCACAGGTCAGCTTCCAGGACATTACCGAGCGCAAGAAAGTAGAGCAGGCGCTGCACGCCAGCGAGGAGAAGTGGCGCTCCATCATTGCCAATTCGGTCAACGGCATCAGCATTTTCAGTGTCCACGGGCTACTGGAAAAGTCGTCCCAAGGCATGCTGAAGATGTTTGGCTATGCGAACGAAGAGGAAATCCTGGGCAGGCCACTGGACGACTTTGCGGACACTGCCAGCCTGGCCCGGATCAAGGCAGTGGTGGCAGACCTTGCCCAGGGCGGATATGTGGGAGCCCTGGAGGGGTGGGCGATCCGCAAAGACGGTACCCGTTTCCTGGCCGAGGCCCAGGTCGATGTGCTGCACAACGCCCAGGGCGAGGCCACGCAGATCATTTTCATGGTGCGCGACATTTCGGAACACAAGCGCTCGCAGGAAGAGCTGCGCCTGGCCGCCAGCGTGTTCACCCATGCGCGCGAGGGCATCATGATTACCGATGCAGCAGGCACCATCGTTGCAGTGAACGAGACCTTCAGCCACATCACCGGCTACCACCGGCGGGAGGTGCTGGGACAAAGCCCGCGCATTCTCAATTCCGGTCGCCAGGGGGATGAGTTTTACGAAACCATGTGGAAGGCGATTGTGGATGCCGGCCATTGGTCGGGTGAAGTGTGGAACCGCCGCAAGAACGGCGAGGTGTATGCCGAGATGCTCACCATCAGCGTGGTGCTGGACGATGAGCACAAGCCGCAGAACTATGTGTCGCTGTTCACCGACATCACGCCGATGAAGGAATACCAGAGCCAGCTTGAGCGCATTGCCCACTACGACGCGCTGACAAACCTGCCCAATCGCGTGCTGTTTGCCGACCGGCTGCGCCAGGCAGTGGTGCACAGCCAGCGGCGCAAGCGCCTGCTCAGTGTGGTGTACCTCGATCTGGATGGTTTCAAGGCCGTCAACGATGCGCACGGACATGCCGTGGGCGACGAGCTGCTGATTGTGGTGGCCCAGCGCATGAAGATTGCACTGCGCGATGGCGACTCCCTGGCGCGTGTGGGGGGCGATGAGTTCGTGGCGGTGCTGGTGGACCTGGACCGGCCCGCAGATTGCGAACCGGTGCTGGGGCGTTTGCTGGCGGCCGCCTCGGGTCCGGTCACCGTGCAGACCGCCACCGGGCCGGTCAACCTGCAGGTATCGGCCAGTATCGGGGCCACCATTTCTCCCCGCGACGGGTCAGACGCTGACTTGCTGATGCGCCATGCAGACCAGGCCATGTACCTGGCCAAGCAGGCGGGCAAAAACCGGTTCCATCTGTTCGATACCGACCGGGATGCAGCGGTCAAGACCCAGCGCGAGAGTGTGGAGCGTGTGCGCAAGGCGCTCGAATGCAATGAGCTGGTGCTGCATTACCAGCCCAAGGTGAATATGCTGACCCGCGACGTGGTGGGCGCCGAAGCGCTGGTGCGCTGGCAGCATCCCGAGCGCGGGCTGCTGGCGCCGGCGGAGTTTCTGCCCATCATCGAGAACCACCCGCTCAGTGTGGCGATGGGCGAGTGGGTGATGAACACGGCTCTGACGCAGATTGCCGTATGGAAGGCTCTGGGGCTGGACTTGCCCGTGAGTGTCAATATGGGCGCCTACCAGCTGCAGCAGCCCAATTTTGTGGAGAACCTCAAGGCCAGTCTGGCACGCCACCCGCTGGTGCCCCGGTTCAGGCTGGAGCTGGAGATTCTGGAGACCAGCGCGATCGAGGATCTGGCACAGGTCTCGGGCATTTTGCGGGCCTGCCGCGCCGAAGGGGTGCTGTTCTCGGTGGACGATTTTGGTACCGGTTATTCCTCGCTGACCTACCTCAAGCACCTGCCGGCGGAGACCCTCAAGATCGACCAGAGTTTTGTGCGGGGCATGCTGTCCGACCCCGACGACATGGCCATCGTCAGTGGCGTGATCGGGCTGGCCAAGGCGTTTGGCCGCAAGGTGATTGCGGAAGGGGTTGAAACCGATGCCCATGGCGAAAAGCTCATCGCCTTGGGTTGCCCGGTGGCGCAGGGCTACGGGATTGCCCGACCCATGCCGGCCGAGCAGATGGTGCAGTGGGTCCAGCGCTGGAAGAGCCTGGCGACGGCCTAGCGCGCCTTGCGCACGATGGCGCCCTGGTACAGATAGGGCAGGCGTGGCCCCTGCAGGGGGGACACACCACCACGGTTCTCCACACTGATGGCCAGGCGGTCCATGGTGTCGAGGTCCTTGTCGGTGGCGTTGAGGCGCTGCATCGTGAGCTTGGGGCTGAGCACGCCCAGCGACACCGGACGGTTGTCACCAGACAGGGCCCAGAGCTGCATGCTGTCTTCCGGGCCTTCCACCACGCTATTGAGGCGCTGCAGCTGCAGCGTGGTGTCCTGCGGGTCCTGGGTCACCAGGATGGCCGGTGCGTGTTCCTTGTCGGCCAGCACCGAAATGGTCTTGATCTGGGGCACCGTCTGCAACTGGGTCTGCATGTGTTCGAGCTGGGCCTTGAATTGCTCGTACATGCTTATGGCCGATGCCAGCCCCAAGCCCAGGACGATGAGCAAGGCGATACTGAGCGCGCGCCACCAGCCGCTGACACCGCGGCTGGTGGGAGAAGAGGTCGGGGAGGGGGAGGGAGCGGTGTTTTCGAATTGGGGCATAGATGCGCGCATCCTACCCCAACGCATCAGGTCGGAAAGGTGCCTGGCAGCAGCACGCCCTTGTCCACCGTCCCGATTTTGGTGTGGCCACAGAAGGCCATGGTCAGGTCCAGTTCCCGGTGGATGATTTCCAGGCACTTGCTCACGCCTTCCTCGCCCATGGCGCCCAGGCCATACAGGAACGCGCGGCCAATGTAGGTGCCCTGGGCACCCAGCGCGCGCGCCTTGAGCACGTCCTGGCCGCTGCGGACGCCGCCGTCCATATGCACCTCGATCTTGCCGCCCACGGCATCCACAATCTGCGGCAGGGCGCGGATGGAGGACTCGGCGCCATCGAGCTGGCGCCCGCCGTGGTTGGAGACGATCAGCGCATCGGCACCGGAGTTGACTGCCAGCTGTGCGTCTTCCACATCCTGAATGCCCTTGAGGATGAGCTTGCCACCCCAGCGCTTCTTGATCCACTCCACATCGCCCCAGTTCAGGGCCGGGTCAAACTGCTGTGCGGTCCAGGCGGCCAGATTGCCCATGTCGGTCACGCCCTTGACGTGGCCTACGATGTTGCCGAACTGCCGACGCGAAGTGCCTGCCATACCCAGCGCCCAGCGCGGTTTGGTGGCAATGTTGATCATGTTGGCAAGGGTGAGCTTGGGCGGGGCGGACAGGCCGTTCTTCAGGTCCTTGTGGCGCTGGCCCAGGATCTGCAGGTCCAGTGTCAGCACCAGCGCCGAGCAGCCAGCGGCCTTGGCGCGGTCGATCAGGGCTTCAATGAACGCGCGGTCTTTCATCACATACAGCTGGAACCAGAACGGGTGGTTGTCAGTGCCTTTGGCCACGTCTTCAATCGAGCAGATGCTCATGGTGGACAGGGTGAAGGGGATGCCGAACTTTTTGGCTGCGCGCGCGGCCAGGATCTCGCCATCGGCATGCTGCATGCCGGTCAGGCCCGTGGGGGCAATGGCCACCGGCATGGCCACGTTCTGTCCGACCATGGTGGTGGCAGTGCTGCGGTTTTCCATGTTGACCGCGACGCGCTGGCGTAG
>Ga0116180_1004195_pt1 | contig 10558 bp, 8 predicted proteins | sample AD_UKC073_MetaG_FD_89804 | JGI IMG/M metagenome (GOLD analysis project Ga0116180, IMG submission 89804) | Active sludge microbial communities of municipal wastewater-treating anaerobic digesters from USA - AD_UKC073_MetaG | ecosystem: Engineered > Bioreactor > Anaerobic > Digestate | place: USA... | reverse complement strand
TGACTGAGCGCAGCGGCTCTCCAATGATTCGTTCAATCGGGACCCCCTTTGCCAGAGCGACCTTCTGGGCCTCCGCCTCTGTTAGGCCACGAGCGGAATCTAACAGTTCTCGAACGACATCGGGGAATAAGCCTGTTTGCTTGTGGAACATAGTGACCTCGTCGAGCTGCGCCTCGACTGGCTCGGGATAGGCGCAGACAAGGCAGCCGCGCCCGTCTCCAGGCACATACTGACCGGCACCGATGTGGTAGCCGCTCGTCCACATGTTGATAGCTCGGGCGGGATCCTTCAGACCAGCCTGGCGCCTGGACTCTTCCGAGTCCAGCCCCGCGATGACGCGGAAGAACGGTCGGTCGTAACCACGATCCTGGCAGTAGTCGTTCATACCCAGCTCATGGGGCTTCGCGACCAGCGACGGGTGCGCGGCGGTCAGGCGGTTCGCAACCGCGTTGACCTTGGGTGTGCCGATGTTGCCGGGCGTCATGAACGCGTACCGCTGCCCGTTGCCGTCGCCGTAAGCGTCGCCGTCCACCAAGTGGAGTTCGCCTGAAATCGGCTCGGGCCAGTGCTCGACCATCCAGGCCAAAGCGTGGGTAACGGCACCAACCCCGAAAACGTACGTGTCTTGAAGATGAAGGCCGCGCAGCTCCAGTTGCGGAGCGCTAAAGAGTTCCCGCACATCTGCGCTCCAGTCGCCCAACGCGCGCAGACCATACCCCTCAAACGCGGACGCAAAGCATTGAGCGAATACCTGCGCCGCGGCGAGGCCAGCAGCGAATGCCGGGCCGACCGGGTTTATGCTACTGCCGCAGACGGCCCCTTTACCGAACTGCATATGCCAACCGTCGGCGCCAACCCGGATGTGGGATGACGATGTACATGGCGCAGGCCCGCCGACGCTGACGACTATGTCGTACGGCGGCGCCCAGCCTACTTTCAGGCCGTCTACGGGCGCCGCGCCAGCCTCTGCCGCATCGCAGCCTACGACGAGCAGGCTGTCCGCGATCTCGCCGACGAAGTCGATATTCGGCCAGAGGCGTGCCAACGCGTCGACCAGTACCCTGGCAAGCAAGGTGGCACTAGCTGGGGTATCAGCCGGTGGGGTCACCACGGCGATGCGGGTGCTACTGAGCTTCGACACCAGGGCATCGTCGCCAAATAGCGCCAACAGAGCCTGACGGTTCTTTTCGGCAGCGCTCATACGACCACCAACCTTTCGCGCGCCTCGGTTGGTGACCACAGACGCCAATCGTCTTCCTCACGTTCGTAGATGTTGGCGTTAGTGCCGAGCTGCAAGCCGAAGCGGCAGTAGTGCGGCACGATGATGCTCAGGGCGCCGACATGGCGAACGACCTCCCATTCACGGTCCAGCTTTGACATGCGCACATCCGCACCCGGGTGCGTGTGCAACTGGATCATGCTGCGGCGCCCGACCTTGAAGTTGTCCAGCTGAATGCGCTGAAGCTCACGTCCTTCTATGTGAACCCAGACACCTTCAGCGGTCACGCCCGGCGTCTGGGCGGGCACGATGCAGCTGTCCACGATCAGCTCTTCAATTACGTCAGCCTTGATATGCTCGGCCGACCAGATCGCAAAAACCTCATGTTCGCCCGAGCGGAATGCCGCCTCGGTCTGGACGAGCACGTCGCTTTTGACCTTCCACTGTTGGATCTTCATGCCAGTGTCACCCCATTCTTGTTCAGCTCGCGCTGGAGCTGAAGAATCAGTTGCAGGACGGCATACCGGGGCACACTTCGGATGGTCGCCCAAGGCACATCTTGGTGGCCATGGTGGTCGTGATACTCCCGCCATCCCGTGAAGCAGAACCAGGGTGCCGGCTTGGTGCCGTCCTGTGTTTGCAAGTGAAAGCCATTACCAGAGGGCAGCGGCCCTTGGCCGAGTAACAGACGCCCGCCTGATGAATCGATCCACCACCCACCCACCGGACGGTACGGATAGTCCGCACCGTCAACGCGGAGCCGGATGGTCCGCCCGTGGGCGTGCCAATCCAGATCCACGTCGAGAAACGGGAACGCATACGCGACGAGGCGAACCCCGAGCTGCGCGTATCGCTCCTGCCCGGTGAGCAGCGGCTGGATCGCCTTCCCAAAGCTGGCCGCGGCCAGCTTCGGGGTGACGATGGCCGCGGCGCTCATCCGCCGCCGCCGTTCTTCTTGGTGATAGACAGGACGTGCCCGTCGCGCACGCCCGCGGCCTTCAGCGTTAGGTTGACATCGAGCGCAGCAGTTCCGAGCGCGCCGTCGACCATCTCGAAGTCGGCCACGTTGGGGCGATCGCGGGACGGCAGGCTGCGACGGATAGCCTGAAGCACCGTCATACCAGCGGGGAAGCGGCGGGCCTTGTCTTCGCCATCGAGGATGACGATGACCTCGTAGAGGCGGTCTTCTTCCTCGCGCGGCACGGAGATGAAGTGGTCCGCAGGCTGAACCACGATACGGTCAGTCGACTGCAGCAGCTCGTCGGCCAGGCCGTCCAAGTCGATCCAGATGTCCTGCCCGCCGCCGCCGGCCCAGTTCACCAGCTCGGCAACCGACGCCTTGCCGTGGCGGCCGCCACCGAAGTTGGACAACGGTTGGTCGTTCAGCGTCGCCGCGATCGGCTTGCGCATGACCGGGTTGTCCGGCAGTTGCGGGCTGCCGTCGCCGATGCTGAAACGCTCGCCGCCGCGAACGACGATGACGTCGTCCGGGCCGATTGCGATGTCGACGTCGCCATCGACTTCGAGTACCAGTTGCTCGGGAGCGACAACGTTGCCCAGGTTGATGAGGTCCTGGCCGTGCTTAGCGCCAGGGGTGGTTGCCAGCTTAGTGCCAGCGATTTCAATGTGGATAGAGCGCAAAACGATCTCCAAGAAAGGATTCCCATACGGCCGGAATTCACTCCGGCCGGTCTACGGCCTTTGCTTGGACGGTTGACGCCTGAACGGCGCTCGTTGACACTCGTGGTCGCCAAACCGGATGAGTTGTTGTCAACGAGTCCACTCAGGGGGTCTTGCCGTCCAGGTAAGACCCCTTGTTTCATTTACGCGGCTTCATTGCATCCTCCTTTCTTACTGGCGCACCAGTTGTGCATTGAACAGGTCCGAGACCTTGCCAGCTGAGCTGATCAGGTTCGATAGCAATCTCCAGTTCTCCGTTTCCTTGCGGACCCGACCAGCGACAATGGCTGGGTGAATCTGAAGCTGCTTTGCCAAGCTAACAACGTCTTCGGCGGAGTGGCTGGTCTTGACCGGAGCGCTCGCCCACACAGCCTCCGGGATGAGCGCTTCGCCAGCCTCACGATCAGCCTCCTGCTCTTGATCGCTGGTCCGAGTCTTGTCGTCCAGGTTGTCTGCGATGCATGGATCTGCTGAAGTCAGATGGCGCTGGACGTGGATGAGTTCGTGCAGCAACGCGAACCAGAAGTTGTCGATGCGATCGTGCCGCAGAGTCAATGCAACGACCGGGGCGTTACCATCCAACATCGCCGCCCCGTCCAGGTAGGTCTTGTCAAAGTGCCGCTCAAACACCAAGGCGATGCCGTGGTTTGAAAGGTACTCCTGGGCCAGCAGAGGGCCGGACTCAAACGGTGACAGCCGGGTCAGATTTCGTATCCACTCCGCAGTAATCACGCCACTCTGATAGGTGCCCTTGAGAGGCATCGCGCGAGCCTTGCGCAGCACGCAGGCCTGCCAAACCTTGAACGCGTACTCATCCATGGTGCGGGCGCCAGTTTGATGAAGTGTCGCTCGCATCATGACGGGCTGGCCACCGAGCCCTGTCGCGCATCGAAAGAAGCCCGTGACGAGTTCCTCTGCGTACTCTTTCAGCGACTGAAGGGGCCGCTTGGTCGGTCCGAACAGGCCGCGCTCCTGCATCTCCGCCAACGGGAACTTTGTGTAGTCCACGGTCGAATCAACCGACAGCTCTTGACCTTCGCCGATCAAAACGTCAGCCGGGATGCCCAGGCCCGCATGCAGCCGCCGAATCATCGCCAAGCTCAACGGACGCTTGCGGCTGAGGACCTCGGAGACTTTCGACATCGAACCGATGTAGGGCACGAGATCCTTATGTGCCAGCCGCTGCTGATCCATCCGGAACAGGATGGCTTCGATCGGGTCGGGCGGCGTCGGGGGGAACTTGGTCTTCTCGTACGACTGGATGAGCAGGGCAAGCAGTTCCAGCTCAGCCTCGTCGGCGGAACCCGCCGCGGGGTCCTTGTCCATCAGCTCAGACAGCCGAGCAACGGCGGCGGCGTGATCGTCGTCCGTCTTCAGTACTCGAATCTGCGTGCTCATGTTCTTCTCCTGGTGTCGAGGGTCATGGGGGCTCATTGGCCGAAGTTTTTCTTGTCGTACTCGGCGTGTGTGCCGCCCCACTCGATCATGACGATGCCGTTCTGAAAACGGACTTTGACAACCAGCCGGTAGCTGTTGCCCTTGATGTTGAAGATGACCCGGTTGCCACCCAAAAAGCTTGCTGAGGCATACCGGCCCTTGATGTCCTGTGGGGATGACCAAGCCGCCTGCTCTACTTCTGCGCGCCAGGCGTCCAGCGCCCCTCGAGCATCAGCATGTGCCGTCTTCAGCGCCTCCAAGATGGGTGTGTTGACTAGTTGCATAGGCGTTGCTTTGGCCCCCCGGCTTGATTGAATTGTGACTTCCCAATTGGGGAAGTGTCAAGAGTTCCCTTTTTCACCGCGCTCACCTCCCTCGATCGCCATTTGAATCAAAATTCATCGCTGCATCGCCAATGCCGCAAAAAATCGATGTTGGCATCCTAGCATCGCTGAGCTATCATATGCAACATGAACGATGCTGCGTTAAAAATAAGGTTGGGCGACCTGGCGCATATCCGCGCCGGACACCCCTTTCGAGGCACGGTGGAGGCGGTTGCCGAGGGATCGGTCGCTGTTGCCCAGATGAAGGACATCCTGCCCGGCAATGGTGTCGACTGGTCGTCGGCAGTCCGAACTGAGTTGGTTGGGCGAAAGGTGCCGGACTGGCTGAGCGACGGTGATCTCCTCTTCGTGTCGAGGGGAAGTCGGTACTTCGCCGTGTGCGTAGAGCGGCCTCCGGGTCCGGCCGTCTGCGGGCCCCACCTGTTCCACCTGACGGTAAAGGCTCGCGATCTATTGACGCCGGAATTCCTGGCCTGGGTCGTTGGACAGGGCCCAGTGCAACGTCAGCTCCAGCAGGCGGCATCAGGATCACTGCAGCTCAGCGTGACCCGGCAAGCCTTGGAAGCGCTTGAGATCCCGCTGCCACCTATCGCAACGCAAAGGGTTGTCGCAGATCTGGCGACCGCGGCCGCTCGCGAGCGAGCCGTTCTGACGGCCCTGATCCAGAACCGCGAGCAGCAGCTCGAAGCGCTGGCAAGTGCCCTAGCCAGCGGGCGACCAATGAATCTCACCTGAGAGTACAAATGACCGAAATCACGAACGTCAGTCAAGACGACATCAACGCCGCCGTCTGGAACGCCTGCGACACCTTCCGTGGTACCGTCGATCCCAGCATTTACAAAGACTTCGTCTTGACGATGCTGTTCTTGAAGTACGTCTCGGACGTCTGGCAAGACCACTACGACGGCTACAAGCAGCAGTACGGTGATCACCCGGAGCTGATCGCTGAAATGCTCAAGAGTGAACGCTTCGTCCTGCCTTCGGACGCGAGCTTCTACGCCCTGTACAACCAGCGGCACAGCCCTGGCAACGGCGAGCGCATCGACAAGGCCTTGCATGCCATCGAAGAGGCCAACATCACCAAGCTGCGCGATGTGTTCCAGGACATCAGCTTCAACTCGAACAAGCTGGGCGACGAGCAGCAGAAGAACGACATCCTGCGCCACCTGCTGGAGGACTTTGCTAAGCCCGAACTGGACCTGCGCCCCAGCCGCGTCGGTCAGCTCGATGTGATCGGCAACGCCTATGAGTTCCTGATTAAGAACTTCGCGTCCACCAGCGGCAAGAAGGCGGGCGAGTTCTACACCCCGCCCGAGGTCTCGACTCTGATGGCCCGATTGATGGCGCCGCAAGAGGGCGACGAGATCTGCGACCCGACCTGCGGCTCCGGCTCACTGCTGATGAAGTGCGGCCGCCTGGTCCGCGAAAGCACTGGCTCGCGCAAGTACGCGCTCTACGGCCAAGAGGCGATCGGCAGCACCTGGGCCCTCGCCAAGATGAACATGTTCCTGCATGGCGAGGACAACCATCGCATCGAGTGGGGTGACACCATCCGCAACCCGAAGCTGCTGGACGGCACGGCGAGCCTGAAGCACTTCGACATCGTCGTCGCCAACCCGCCCTTCAGCCTGGAGAAATGGGGCTTCGAAGGCGCCGACGTCGACAAGTTCAGCCGCTTCCGCCGTGGCGTGCCGCCGCGCACCAAGGGCGACTACGCTTTCATCCTGCACATGATCGAGACCATGAAACCCGGCACCGGCCGCATGGCTGTCGTGGTGCCGCACGGCGTGCTGTTCCGCGGTGCGGCTGAGGGGCGCATCCGACAAAAGCTGATCGAAGAGAACCTGCTGGATGTGGTGATCGGCTTGCCGGAGAAGCTCTTCTACGGGACAAGCATTCCTGCTGTCGTGCTGGTGTTCCGCAAGAACAAGACCGACGAGAAGGTGCTGTTCATCGATGCCAGCCGTGACTTCGAGGCCGGCAAGAATCAGAACGTGCTGCGCGAAGTAGACCTTCAGCGAATTGTGGATACGGTGCACTCGCGACATGGCGTCACCAAATACGCCTACCTCGCCACCAGGGCAGAAGTCGCGGAAAACGACTTCAACCTCAACATCCCGCGCTATGTGGATACCTTTGAGGACGAGAACGAGATCGACCTCATGGCAGTTCGTAGGGAGCGCGAGCAGCTTAAGGCCGAGCTTGCCAGCCTAGATACAAGGATGGCTGAGTACCTTAAGGAGTTGGGCTATGAGTGACGGTTACGAGCGCTGCTTCTCTAGCAAGAGTCCTTCTTGGCAGGCAAATCCCAGCGAGCCTGTTGGGTCGATCAAATCTCTGTGTGAAACGACAAGGGGGCGAGATGCTTCCTGACGGCTGGACTCTCGAACGTCTTGATGCGATAGCAACCGTCGAGCGAGGCAAGTTTTCTGCACGACCTCGCAACGACCCCAAGTACTTTGGCGGTGACACGCCCTTCGTTCAAACAGGAGATGTTGCGGGCGCGCAGCTGTACCTCGGCACGCACAGCCAAACTTTGAATGCGCTGGGGCTCACCGTAAGCAAGGTCTTCGAAACCGGAACCATCCTGCTAACGATTGCTGCAAACATCGGTGCTACTGCGATAACGCGGGTGCCGACTGCGTGCCCTGACAGTGTGGTTGGAATTCGACCGCTGTCACCGGCAACAGACCTGCTCTGGCTCAAGTACGCACTTGACGAGATGAAAAGTGCTCTCGATTCCCAGGCAGGTCAGAACGCTCAGAAGAACATCAACCTTGATGTGTTGAAGCCACTTCGGATCGCGACCCCCCCTGCCAGGGAGCAGAAGCAGATTGGCGAGATTCTGTCCGCTTGGGACCGAGCTATCGCTACGGCCCAGCACCTGCTGGTCAATAGCAGGCGATGCTCGCGAGTCTTGATGTCATCGTTGTTGTCTGGGCACCGACGCTTCCCTGGCCTGTCCGACGAATGGCGCCACGCCGAGCTAGAGGCCATCTTCGAGCGAGTCACCAGGAAGAATACCGAGCAGAACACGAATGTGCTGACGATCTCGGCTGAGCACGGACTCATTAGTCAACGCGACTATTTCAATAAGTCCGTTGCCAGCGCCAATCTGAGTGGGTACACGCTGCTACATAGAAATGACTTTGCCTACAACAAGAGCTACTCTGCCGGCTACCCGATGGGGGCGATCAAACCGCTGCTGGCGTATGAAGCTGGGGTCGTATCAAGCCTCTATCTCTGCTTCCGCCTGCGCGAGGACGTCGACGCAGACTTCGATTTCTTCCGCCACTACTTTGAAGCAGGTCTCCTGAACCAGGAGATTGAAGGCATAGCGCAAGAAGGAGCACGAAACCACGGTCTGCTGAACGTAAGCGTGACTGACTTCTTCAAGCTGCAGTTGCATGTTCCCAGTGCGCCAGAGCAACGTCGCATTGCCGAGGTGATCAATGTCGCACGCGCAGAGGAAGCCTTGCTTGAAGCCCAAGTCCGCGCCTTGCGGCAGGAAAAAGCGGCCCTGATGTCGCAACTTCTGACCGGGAAGCGCCGCGTCAAGTTTTCCGAGGTTGAGTTGGAAGCTCACGTATGAGCGCTACACCCAACTCCCGCGAGCAGTACAGCGCCCACCTGCCAGCGCTGCACCTGCTGTGCAATCTGGGCTGGAACTTCCAGACAACGGCACAGGCGCTGAGCCTGCGCGGCAGTACGCGCGAAGTGTTGCTCAAGGGGCGGCTGGTCGAGGTGCTGCAGACCCGCCGCTATGAATACAAGGGCGAGCGGTACCCGCTATCGCCCAGCGGCATGGAGCAGATCGTGCGGGAGTTGTCGGCGCTCAGCTTGGCCGAAGGGCTCATGCCGGCCAATGAGCGGCTCTACGGCAAGCTGGCCTTGGGCATCACGGTCACTGAGTTCATGCCGGATGGCAAGAAGCATCAGCCCACCATTGCGGTGATCGACTGGACCGATCCTTCTGCGAACCGCTGGGATGTGACCGAGGAACTGGAGGTATTGTCTGCGCAAGGCACACACCACCGGACGCCAGACGTGGTGGCCTACGTGAACGGCATTCCGCTGGTTGTGATCGAGGCCAAGCGTCCGGAGTCGGGTGGCGGAAGCCACCCCTCGAAGGCCATGGTGCAGGAAGGCGTTAGCCAGCATCTGCGCAACCAGCGGCCAGACGAGATCCCCAACCTGTTTGCGTACGCCCAGCTGCTGCTGTCCATCAGCCAGACCGAGGGGCGCTACGGCACCACCCACACCGCCGCCAAGTTTTGGGCGAAGTGGCGTGAGGAAGAGTTCGACGACGCTCACCTGCAGGCCGTCAAGAACGCGGCTTTGAGTCCGGACGTCCGTGCCGCGTTGTTTGAAGGCAAGCCTGCCTCACTTGCCACCTACTTCGACACGCTCTGGAGCGCGCCAATGCAGGCCACCGAGCAGGATCGGTTGCTGGTGAGTCTGCTGACGCCGTCCCGCCTGTTGGAGTTCATGCGCGGATATGTGCTCTTCGACCGCAAGGTTGGAAAGATCGTTGCGCGCTATCAGCAGTTCTTCGGCATCCGCGCACTGCTGTCGCGCATCAACCAGAAGAAGCCTGACTCGCAGGGTGGCGGGCGCGAGGGTGGCGTTGTCTGGCACACCACGGGCTCCGGCAAGAGCTTCACCATGGTGTTCTTGACCAAGGCGCTGCTGCTGGTCGAGAGCCTCAAGGAATGTCGCATCGTGGTGGTCACCGACCGCGTGGATCTTGAAACCCAGCTCTCGCGCAACTTCATGACGGGCGGAGCCTTCGGTTCTAGCATCGCCACGCAGAAGGATGGCGAGCGCAGCCGCACCTTGTCCGGTCGTGACCTGGCCCAGCGTATCGGCAAGGGGACCGAACGGATCACCTTCACGCTTGTCCACAAGTTCAACACTGCGTCCAAGTTGCCCGAATGTCGCAACGACTCGGCAGACATGATCGTGCTGGTCGACGAAGGACACCGAAGCCATGGCGGCGAAACCCATGAGCGGATGAAGAAGGCTTTGCCCAAGGCGGCGTACATCGCCTTCACGGGCACACCGCTACTCAAGGACGAGAAGACCTCCAACAAGTTCGGCCCCATCGTGCACGCCTACACCATGCAACGTGCGGTGGAGGACGAAACAGTGGCGCCGCTGCTCTACGAAGAGCGTGTGCCAGAACTGGACATCAACGAAGAGGCCGTCAACCGCTGGTTCGACAAGATCACCAGCAATCTCAGCGACGCTCAGCGCAGTGACCTCAAGCGGAAGTTCGCGAAGAAGGGCGCCATTTATGGCGCCGCCAACCGCATCGAGCTGATCGCTTGGGACATCGCGACCCACTTCAACGAGAACATCAAGAAGCTGGGTCTTGGTCTGAAGGGCCAAGTCGCGACTGACAGCAAGCTGGATGCGATCCGCTACAAGAAGGCGTTGGACGAGACAGGTCTGGTGACGAGCGCGATCGTGATCTCGGCACCCGACACCCGCGAGGGGAACTCGGACGTCGATGAAGACACGCTGCCTGAAGTCCAGAAGTGGTGGAAGCAAGCCATGGCCACCTGTGGCAACGACCCTGAAACCTACGAGAAGCAAGTCATCGGTGACTTTGGTACTGACGGGGCGCCGGATCTGCTCATCGTCGTGGACAAGTTGCTCACGGGCTTCGATGAGCCTCGCAACACGGTGCTGTACATCGATAAGCCGCTGAAGGGCCACAACCTGATCCAGGCGGTGGCGCGGGTGAACCGCCTGCACGATGCCAAGCGCTACGGCGTGCTGGTGGACTACCGTGGCATCCTGAAGGAACTGGATACGGCCATCCGTGCATATCAGGACCTGGAGTCGCGCACGCAAGGCGGGTTCGACGTACAAG